>Ga0302140_10008541_pt1 | contig 12732 bp, 7 predicted proteins | sample I_Bog_E1_1_FD_202095 | JGI IMG/M metagenome (GOLD analysis project Ga0302140, IMG submission 202095) | Peat permafrost microbial communities from Stordalen Mire near Abisko, Sweden - I_Bog_E1_1 | ecosystem: Environmental > Terrestrial > Soil > Wetlands > Peat | place: Sweden: Abisko, Stordalen...
CGCGAAAAACGGCGCGCACAGGTTCTCAACCCGATACAGGCCGGTCGCAACTGTGGATCTGGGTGGCCGTGTTCGTGTTTGTTCCCGCCTCACTCAGCGTGGCGGCAGTGTTGTGGAGAGCCGCCGCGGAACTGTTGAAGAGCGGGCAGGATTCGTTCGGCAAAATACTGGCCCGGGTAGCGGGTTCTCCGGAGATGCTGTACGTGCATGTGGCGTGTTATGCCGCGCTGGTCGCGCTCGCGGCCGTCAGCGTGAAGAAGACCTGGCAAGGCCGTGTCGCTATCGCGCTCGCGCCGGCGGGCGCCATGGCCGCGGTATGGCTCGAACTCTCCGCCTTGATCCTGGTGTTTCAACACTGGGTCTCGCACGCACAACCAGGCCAGGCCGGACAGGTGCTGGGCAGCGGCTTTGAATCTGCTTTCGTTTTCGGACCTGCCCTGGTGATCGTCGTTTTGTCCCTCTCGGTTTACATGCTCATCGGCATGCTGGGGAGATCGTCGGACCGGCAGCCGCGGGAGTGGTGGAGCCGGTTCGGCGCATTGCTCTCGATTACGGGCACGGGGTGGCTGACCTTGAGCGTGGCCGCCGTTTACAGCCCCTACTGGTTTGACAAGCTCGCGGGCATCAAGTGGGTCCCGGTCCTCGGGTGGCTTGCGACCAGCCTCGGCAGCGTGATGGCCGGCAAGAGCGGGGACACCTCCGGAGCAGGCCCCACGGATGGCTCTCCGGATATGCGGTCGAAGACCAGCCAACTGGCGCTGGAGCTGCTGGCCGTGGCCGGACCGTTCGTCGCCATCGCGGGACTCGTGATCGTTCTATCCACCACCCTGCACGCCGTGCTGCTGGCTGTCACCGCTACAACTGCGGTCGGCTCCTATTGGGAGGGACTCCGCGAGATCGATGCGGGCAGCGTTCTCGCGGCCCTGGCCGTCGTCCTGGCGGCCAGCCTCGTGCTGACGTGGCGCATCGATATCAACATCTTCGGATTGAGCGAGTTTTACCGCAGCCGCCTGGTCCGGTGCTACCTGGGCGCAACGCGTTCGAGGAGAACGCCGCACCCGTTCACAGGCTTCGACGAGAAGGATGACCTGCTGCTGGCGAGTCTGCGCACCGCGCCACCCCTCGACTCCGTGCCTGCCGAAGAGGGCGCGGAGGGAAGATCTCCGTTCGCCGGACCCTTTCCGATTGTCAATTGCACGCTGAATCTCGGCGGCTCGTCCGACCTGGCCGTGAAGACGCGTCACAGCGACTGCTTCACCATGACGCCGCTGCATTGCGGCTTCAACCACAGGCGCACGGGGAGCGGCGGCTATGTCACAGGCGGGTACTCGCCCACCGAGGGGTATTGTGGCCAGAAGGAGAGCCCGTCGCTCGGTCTGGCGGTGGCGGTTTCCGGCGCCGCCGCCAGTCCCAACATGGGCTACCATACTTCGCCCCTCACTTCATTCCTGATGACGGTTTTCAACGCGCGGCTCGGCTGCTGGTTTGCAAATCCCGCGCACATGCCGGCGGTCAACAGGCTCACGCCGCATTTCGCCTTCCCCAGCCTGCTCAAAGAGCTGCTCGGCACCGCCAGCGACGGGTCGTCCTTCGTGGACATCTCGGATGGCGGCCACTTCGAGAACCTCGGGCTCTACGAACTGGTGCGGCGGCACTGCCGGCTGATCATCGCCTGCGACGCCGAGTGCGATCCGGAGATTGAGTTCGAGAGCCTGGGCAAGGTGATCCGGTTGTGCGAAGTGGATTTCGGAGCGAAGATCAAGATCGACGTGGCCTCAATCCGGCGCGATCCGCGGACGGGCCGCAGCAAGAGCCACTGCGCGGTGGGACGCATCGAATACGGCAACGGCGGCCTGGGAGCACTGATCTACATCAAGGCTTCGCTGCTGGAGGAGGAAAACACGGCGGTGCTCCAATACCATTCAGAGCATCGGGCGTTCCCGCACGAGACCACGGCCGACCAGTTCTTCAGCGAGGATCAGTTCGAGAGCTATCGCAAACTCGGCTACGACTGCGCCAAGCGCACGTTCCGCGATGCCGCGCTCAAGAGTATCGACATCGACGAGCTGGAGAAGTTCGCGCAGCAGCTCACCGATCTTTGGACGCCGGTGAAAAACCTGCCGGCCTCGTTCATCAGCAGCACCACGGCACTGAGCCGCCTGTGGGAGACGCTGGGGACCGATCCGCAGTTGTTGAATCTCTCCAACGAGATCATCAATCACACGCCTCCGCCACCCGGTCCGCCGGCGATCGTCACGCCGCGCGAGTTTTACTTCTGCAACGAACTCATTCAACTGATGGAGAACGTGCACCTCGACCTCAAGCTGGACGACACCTGGGACGACCCGGACAACGCCGGCTGGAAAGACCTCTTCCTGAAGTGCTCGCGCTCGGCGACGTTCCGGATCGTGTGGGAAAAGTCCTGCGACACCTATGGCAAGCGCTTCCACTACTTCTGCAGGCGGAAGCTCAACCTGAAGTAGGCGCATTGTGGGGCGGACGCCCACGTCCGCGCCGGACCCCCTGGTCCGGCTGCTTGTGTGGCTCGTCGCAGGCCGAAAACGAATGTCCGAAGAATGGCCGGCCAGGCGGGCGGCCCCAATCCTGCGGTGTCCTGGGCGTCCGCCCCGCTAATGATAGTATTCCGTGTGATGTCCTCTCCAACACGCCGCAGCCTGCTGCAAACAGCCGCATTCCTGATCCCATCGCTTCCCGCCGTTTCCTGGAGCACCGCGCCTGGCGCGTCCGCCACCAAGCCCAAGCGCATTACGGACGTCGTCCTGGATCTCAACGCGCTGCACAAATGGGACAACTCGAACGGCGACACCTGGGACCCGTTCTGGGCGGACGATGACAATCTCTACGCCTTCAATTGCGACGGGCGCGGGTTCGGCAAAGCGCCTCGCAATCTCGCCTTCAACAAACTCACCGGCTTGAGCCCGCGCACGCTCTCGGGCGCCATGGTCAACACCATGGACGAGTACGGCGTGAGCGGCAAGAAGGAAGCCGACAAAGCCACATGGAAAGCCTGCGGGCAGGAGTGCATCGATTCGGTGTTCTATGCCTTCGTGTCGCGCAACGCCTACGGCTCCGACAGCGGCGACTACTGGTTGCGCCAGACCGCCTTCAACTGCAGCCTCATCAAGTCCACCGACAAAGGCCTCACCTGGAGCCGCACCGCCGCGGAGAACTATGCCCACCCCATGTGGCCGGGACCCGTGTTCGGCGCGCCCTTTTTCGTTCACTACGGCAAGAACGGCGGCAACGTGAAGCAGGACGGCGCGGACCGCTATGTCTACGCCGCCTCCACGAACGGCTTCTGGAACGACGGGGACCGCTACATTCTGGGCCGCGTGCTCCGCAAGAAGCTGCCCGAGTTGGACGCCGCGGATTGGCAGTACTTCATCGGCAGCGCCGGTAACGGCGCGGGCGGCGATGGCAACGAGGCTAAGTCCTGGTCGTCCTCGATCCGGGATGCACAGCCAATCATCGACCAGCGCACCCATTGCGGACAGAGCGGGCCGTGCTACATCCCCGCCCTGGGCCTGTACCTGATGGTGGTCTGGTACAACACCGAAAAGATGACCAAGTGGTTTGAGCCGAACGAGATGAAGTACGACTTCTACCAGGCGCCGCACCCCTGGGGACCGTGGACCGAAGTCCACTCCTACAGCGACCGCTTCCTCTCGGCCGGCCACATGTACGGCCCCAGCCTCTGCGCCAAATTCCAGCGGACCAAGGGCACGGACGTGTGCCTGACCCTGTTCACCTCGGGCTGCCCGTTCGATGACGTGCCGGCCGGCATGTACAAAGCCTGGTCCATCCCCGTCATCGTCAGGACCGCGCCCGTCGTCCGCTCGGTCATGGTCGCGTCGGGTGATCCCCGCGTTGTCTACAGCGGCGACTGGACGCCATCGAGCGAAGGCCGGCTGCTGGGCCCCGTGCGCCAGACCTCCACGCCCAACGCTTCCGCCGAACTGTCGTTCCACGGCGTCGGGGTCGATGTCCTCGCCGACAAGAAGACAGGCTTCGGCGCGCTGGACATCTTCCTGGACGGCGCTCTCGTACACACCGCGAACCTGGCGGTCGAGAATCTTCCGCGACTCTGCGGGGTCACCGTGTTCCGCTCCGCCACGCTCAAGACAGGCGCGCACCGCATTCGCGTCGTGAACAAGGGCGCGTCGGCGGTGGTTGTGGACGCGTTTCAAGTCTACGGCGGGTAGCCGGTTGTCCTGCTCTCCGTCCAGAGGCATCGCGTGCAATTGCTCGATCCCGGTGTCGGCGGAGCCGGGCAGCCGCTCCACTTTCGCGATGGCCCGGTCCCGCACGCTCGTTTCCTCCACGGCGGGCGCCGGCTTCGGCGGGCACCGCAGCGCTTCCACGGGAAGCGTTGAGCCACTTCTAGAACGAGAACCCAATCGACGCCCGCAACGAGCGCGGTTCCACGAAATGCGTTCCGCTGAACGTCGACAGGAAATTATAGAGCGCGACCTGGTTGGTCAGGTTCGCCATGGTCAACGAGAGCAGGATGCGCCTCGGCCCCTCGGCATGCAGCAGATTGTCGGTCCCCACGCCGGCATCGAGCAGGTTCCGTGGCTTCACCCGATCGGGATTGTGATCGTCGTTTTCCATGCCTGTCTGCGGCAGCGTCAGCAGCTTCGAGGTGACCGTTCCGCCACACGCCGCAACCGGATTCTCCACCGTGGCGTAGGTGCCGTTGCAAGCCAGCCCGATGGTGACCTGCTGATTTGGCGTCAGCGCCATGGCCGCCGCCGCGTCGGGCACGCCGCTCACCACCATGCCGCTGTCATAGCGCCAGATGAAGGAGACCCATTCGGCGTTCTTGTGGCGTTGGTAGCGCAGATTAAGCGTCGTCTGGAGCGCCTGGTCGTGGTCGATGCGGAAAACCCCCGGCGGGTTTGGCGTCAACAGCCCGCCGTCCTCGGGCGGGAAATACCGCGCGCGGTTGTGGCCCAGTGTGAAGTAGGCCCGGAGCCCGTGCAGGTCAACCGTCGATACGCGCGCGGTCACGCCGTCGATCTTAGACTCCTTCCACGCCACCGGAAACGTGATCGTCGTGTTGAGCAGCGTGCTGAAATCGTAGGCGTTTTGGGTGTACTTCCAGAAATAATCGGCGTCCACCAAGAGCCAGCGGCCCAGGCCCTGCTGCAATCCGGCGTTGTACTGGTTTCGCAGCCCGGGCTTCAGCGCCGCCACGCCCGTCGATCCGAAGACATCGCCGGCCAAGCCGCCGACGGATGAACTCAGAATCAGGTTCTCGTTGAACGGCGTTTCAAAAGTCCTCGAATAGGCTGTCCGCAGCACGGTGGAGGTGCGCTTGATGTTGTACGCCAGTCCCACGCGCGGCTCCAAAGCATTTCCGCTCGTCATGCCGTAATAGGCGTCGAAGCGAACCCCCGCGTTGAGCGTCAGGTTGCCCAGCCGGATGGAGTCCTGCACGTAGGTCGCATATTGATTGATGTTGTGCCGGCCGTCGAACTGAAACAGGCTCCCGCCACGTGTCAGGTCGAAGGGCACCAGACCCGGAATGAGGTTCGGGTTGGCGCTCAGTCCCAATCCCGGGCAGTTGGCCGGATCGGTCACGGTGAGCGGTCCCGCGGAGCTTCCCGCGCCATCCACACAGACCGGATTGAAAGTTGGATCCGTGAGGCCGAAGGAAAAGCGCTCGAGCAATCGCGTCTGCTTCAGATCGACGCCGATCTTGATATCGTGCCACCCGGTAACGAGGCTCAAGTCCCCGCGCAGACCGTAGTTCATCAGCCGCCGGCTCTGCGACTGCGTCGCGGGCGTGTCGGCGAACGGATTGTCGCTCGCGTAGTAGTTGAACTGGTCCGTGCGGATGTAGGGGTTCAAGGTGAGCAGCATGTGCGGGTTGAAGGTGTGCTGGTAGCCCGGCGCGAGGTTCCAGGTCAGCACCCGCTGCCGCTGGTCCTGCGCCAATTGATCGTAAGTGTTTGGAATCTGGATCCAGTTGCGGGCCAGAAACACGTTCAAATGCAGGACGTCGGCCCCATCCGGCTGCCAGTCGAAGCGGTCGAAGATGGTCGCGTTGTTGCCCTTGTCATGAAAGGCTGTGAACTCGGGTGAGTCCAGAAACCGTCCGGATCGGGAACCGTCCAGCGCCAGGAAGTTGCCTACCTTAGCGTTGCCGAATCCCAGCCCGATCGACTCACTCGCCGTGCCGAAGCTCCCATAGTTCGACTCTTCGTTACCGAACCAGCGTCCCGCTCCCAGCCCGGAGCGCGTCGTCACCTCCGCGATCAGGCTGCTCTTGTCGCCGAACTCGGCCGTTGGCATGCCCGTAATGACCTCCATGCCCTGGACCGCCGACATAGGCAATTGCGTGGAGAAGACCTTGCTTTGCTGGTCGCTGATCGGCTGGCCGTCAATCACGAAGGAAACCTGCGCATGGTCGCCCAACGGGTGAAAGAATCCATTGGCGTCGGCCGCAACCGCGCCTGTGGAGTAAGTGATCGCCGTGCTCAGTCCGGCCGCAGAATCGAGCACGGGCAGCTTCTGCAAAGCGCTGCGATCGACGTCCTCGTGCGCCGACGGATCGCTCTCCACCAGGTTCGCATCGGCTTGCACATCGAGCGTCGTAGAACTGCCGGCCAGATTCAGCGTCAACGGCAGGACCAGTGGCACTCCGCTCCTCACCTCCACCGCTTGCTTCACCTTCGCAAAACCGTTCGCCGCGACCTCCACGACGTATTGATTCCACGGCACATTGTTGAACCGGTAGCTGCCCGCCGCGTCTGTGACGGTCGCCTCCGCGTAGCCGGTCACTGCGTTCTTTAGCTCCACACGCGCACCCGGGACAACGGAGCCCGACGGGTCGGCAACCGTGCCGGTCACCGTGCCACTCTGAATCGACTGCCCTATCGCGCACGGCCCTGCCGCGACGATCGTTGCCCAAAGGAATAGCTCTGAGACAAATCGCATAAGACTTCCTCTCTGCTCAATCGGTTTTGGTTTGTGCGCGCGATTCCACGCACCTTGGCGACACGCCGGGCGTGTCACGCGAATTGCGAGGGATTACGCGAGATGGAGCGAGGAAGCTGCGGGCGGGCCGCGCGAGGAACTGGCGATGACTACCGGGCTGCCAGGCTGCGGCTGAGCGGCATGCCTGGTGAACCACCGGGCTGCCTCGTCGAACGGCAAGGCTGGCGCGGACGCTGGGACTGCCAGGAAGAGGCCGGAGTGGCACGCGGCGCAACAGTGTTGGTGTGGGCCGGAGTGCGAGTGCTCGTGAAGACTCGCCATCGGGTCCTGGACCGCGATGAAAGCAGCCAGCACCGCGAGCACGAAGAGGCGCGAGCCAAGCCGGCTCCACCACTCTCGCCTCGCCATCGCTGAATACACTACCGGCTCCTCGATCCCAGCCTGTTTTGATGCGGCTCGCGCAACAACCGTTGCACAGAAGTTAGCGGGGGCGGCAGAGTGGGAAACTCGAAGCGCCTGACTCTTCCTGCGTGGGTTAGACGTTCGCCCCATCGGCTGATCCCCTGGTTTTCTGTTGGCCCTCCGACAATTCCATTGACGGCAGCCCGTGGCGCACGCACGCCGCGTGCCCGGCCAGTGGTTCTTCCCTGACGTCGGGAACGGCTCCGGCCTGCCGGCCATGAATGCCAGCACGGCGCGCCGAAGCGTGCGTCACGGGAACAAGCCGGGACCCGCTTACCGCCGCTTGCGAAACGCCGTCGTGCGGGCGATGCTGAGCCGTTTCAGGTGAGCGGTCACGATGCAGGACAGCCGGGTGTCTTGCTGTGCGTCCAGAGGCATCGCGTGCAATTGCTCGATCCCGGTGTCGGCGGAGCCGAGCAGCCGCTCCACTTTCGCGATGGCCCGGTCCCGCGCGCTCGTTTCCTCCACGGCGGGCGCCGGCTTCGGCGGGCGGCGCAGCGCTTCCACGGCCTCGTTCAGGCGTGAAGCGTTCTCCGCCTCAATCGGAATCGTCTCGCCGGCGTGGAGGAGTCCCTGCTCGCTGACCGAACCGGCAATGCGCCGGTACTCCTCGGGCGTCACGCCGGTGACCTGCGCCAGCGTGAAGTACTGCGGGCCGAACTCTTCCAGACGGTGAATAATCTGCTCCACGGTCTTGCGGTTGGCGCCCACACGCTTCTGGCAAAACTCCCTCCAGTTCATTCCGAGCGTGCGGTATTGCTTCCGGTTGCGCACTTGCCGCAGACACTCGGCATCGGCGGCCGAGCAACTTCCCGCGAGCGCGGCAAACGCCTGCCGCCGCCCGATCCAAGTCCCGACTTCATACGCAGCATCACTCCTGGTTTCCACCAAAGCGTTGGCCATTCTTACTCTCCTGAAATTGAAAAAGGGGTACGGTCTACCCGTTTCTGTACGTAGAATCAATAGGTTAGGAGGAAAAAACGGGCAGCCTTGCCCGTATCACCCTCCTGTCCAGCCATCTTAAGGGGTGCTGTCAAGCCTTTTCGCGGGTTGCTCAGCAGACACGGATGCTGATTAAGCGGAGCCTGTGTGCGAAATCACCGCCAGTACAGAAGCCGCGAAGGTCACAGAGCGGCCCGTTGTGTACTGAGCGGGTTGGCCACTCTCCTACGTTCGCGGCTCGGTGCTGGCGGTGTGGGAGAGCAGCCCATTTTCATCGTTGGGGGTGAACCGCCCTCCGGTCATGGAGCGATCTGTCGCGGCGCGAACCGGGACGGCCTGCAACCGGCGCAGGCCGTTTCCCGTTGCGCGTCGAACCGCGTGCAATGCCCCGCCGCGTTGCCGCAGAATTCTCCGGATAACTTCCAAAACTTGTTCGGTTTCCAGCACGGCGGCGCCAGTTTGCCCTTATACTGACCGAACCTGGGACCACGCCTGGTCTGCGCCATGTCCGCATGGACTCGTCATGGGACTGCGGGAAGAAGGGCGAGACCCTCGCCGCCAGCGTGGGTCGCCCGCAAAAGGAGGCCGTCATGACCGGACTGCATGCGTTGTGGCTACCCATACTCCTGTCGGCGGTGTTCGTGTTCCTCGCGAGTTCCGTCATCCATATGGCGTCTCCCTGGCATAAGGGCGACTACCCAAAGATTCCAAATGAAGACAAAGTGCTGGACGCACTCCGGCCGCTGGCCATCCCGCCCGGCGACTACATGGTGCCCCGCCCGTCGAGCCGGGAGGAAGTGCGCTCGCCGGAGTTTGCCGCGAAGTTGCGGCAAGGCCCGGTGATGATGCTCACGGTGCTGCCCAACGGCCCGTTTTCCATGGGGCGGAATCTGGGCCTCTGGTTCGCCTATTGCGTCGTGGTCGAGATCTTCGCCGCCTACATTGCGGGGCGCGCGTTGAGCACCGGGGCGCCGTATCTGCACGCCTTCCGCTTTGCCGGCGCTACGGCGTTTGTTGGATACTCGCTCGCGCTGTGGCAGATGTCGATCTGGTACCGGCGGGCCTGGACGACGACGATCAAAGCGACGGTGGACGGGCTGATCTACGCGCTGCTCACGGGCGGGGTGTTTGGTTGGTTGTGGCCGAGGTAGGAGGGAGCGCGCGGGTGATCCGGCGTTCCAGCAAGCAGGGATCAAGGAGGGACTTTCGATGCCCGACGTCACCGTTACCAACTGGTTTGGCGACATTGTTTCGCACCCGCAGGTTGTCGTGGATGCCAACTCGGTCCAGGACATCATCCACATCCTGACGAATCCCGGTCAATATCCATCCCCGGTCCGCGCCGTCGGCTCCAACCATTCGACGACGGCCTGCGGCACCGCGGAGGGCGGAACCGTGATCCGGATGAAGATGAACCGGATCCTGAGCGTCAGCGCCGATTCGCTGACCGTCGAAGCCGGCGCCATCCACATCGACATGGCGCAGGCGCTCGCCGCACAGAACCTGCAGTTCTACGTGAACACCGAGATCGGCAACTTGACTGCCGGCAGCGCGGCCTGCTGCGGGACGAAGGATTCGTCTTTCCCGGGCGAATACGGACAGGTCGGGTCGTACGTCACCGGCGTCAAGCTGGTGCTGCCCTCCGGGGACCTGTTGGAAGTGACCGACGCGCAGCCGGAGCTGATGCAACTGGTCCGCTCAAGTTACGGCGCCTTCGGCATCGTCTACGAAGTGACTTACCGCATCCGCGCGCTGCTGCCGCTCGCCGTCCACCATAACACGTTTCATCTCGCGGACTTCGTCCAGCAGTTGCCGGACCTGAAGGCGCTGGACTACGCGATGATGTATTACATTTTCCCCTTCGACGATCTCATCACGGTCGAGTTCCGCCGGTACAATCCGGGCGCTTCGGGCGAGCCGAACAAGATCATCTGGCCCTTGCGCAACTATATCTGGGGCACATCGGGTCCCAAGTTCGCGCACGACATGGAACAGACCATAGCCGATCCCAAGATCCGCTATGGCATCATCGACGCCTTCAATGCGATCTGGCGCTTCAAGCTGGAGAACATCATCACCAGCGACAACACCGTTGCGGCCGACGAGATCATTCGCTATCCCGACGTCGCCAACGACAGCCGCTATACCTTCAGCCTGTACGCCTTTCCGGAAGACGAATTCCCCTCGGTTCTGAGCGATTTCTTCAAATTCAGCCACGACTATTACGCGCAAAAGGGATATCGCTCGAACCTGCTGGACGTCGGATACCGGATCTCTCAGGACCGGCAATCGCTGTTGTCCTACTCCTGGGATGGACCGGTCATGACGCTGGATCCGGTCTCGACCGGCAATCCCGGCTGGGACGAATTCATCGTTGCGTACAATCAGTTCTGCGCCGATCGAAACGGCAAGCCGGTGTTCAACCAGACAGCCGCGCTGACGCCGGAACTGGCCAAGCAGGCTTACGGCGGCAAGCTCGCAACGCTCGAGCAGTCGAGGAAACGGTACGATCCATCGGGGCGGCTGCTGAACGATTATTTTCGAGGCATGTTGAGTTGAGAATGAGCTGGCGCAAGCGCTCGCGAGCCTGCGTCAACGGCACGCGCTCGATCACGGCCGATACCGCGCTAGGCCTGGGTACATACTTCCGCGTCTCACCGGAGACGTGGCTCGGACTGCAAATCGGCTACGATCTGCGTCTCATCCGGCAGCGTGATGGTGAGCAGATCATTCGTAGTATTCGCACCCGGCCCGCCGCCTGACGGGAGCAGAGCAGCGCGCTGGACACTAAACCCGAAGCCTCTGCTTGCGGGCACTGGAGCGTCGCCCTGCACGACGTCTTCTGCATACTGCGCTGGGAGCACCGCTGCCAGCACAGAGCCGCGAACGTAAGAGAGCGGCAGACCGTTGCATTGCGTAAAGGGCCGCTCTTTGACATTCGCGGCTCTGTGCAGGCGATGGGGGAATGCGCGCAGGCTACGGTTCATAGAAACTGTGAAAGAGCGCCGGCCTTGCTATTCGAAGGCGATGTTGTCGATGACCACAACTCCTTCTTTCGAACGGTCGAAGCGGAAGCGGATTTCGCGAATCTGAGGTGATGTCAGCGGCGGGAAGTTCTTCAGCGGGACGGCGTAGCGCTGCAGCACGGCCTCCGCGTCTTTGTCGTCGCGCCCGAAGCCAAGCTTGTTGAACTTCACATATTCGATGTGGAACGGCTTGTAGATAGGCCCGATGGCGGAGAGCGCGAGACGCGCGGTTTTCCCGTCCGCGGTGACGAGTTCGATGGTGAAATCGAGCGGCGCTTTGCGCTTTTTGTCAGCGTCCTTTTTCTCGTTCTTTTTCGCGTCTTTTTTCGCGTCCTTCTTGGCGTCCTTCGACTTCGAGTCTCTTGAGCCGTCCTTTTTATCCTTGTCTTTGTCCGCGTCGGGATCGGGCGGATTCTCGTTGGTGTCGGCCAGTTCGAAAGACAGCGTCGAAGCCGGCGTCAGCGTCTTGGAGAAGTCCTCCGGCAGCGTCACGGTGTAGGTGGCCGCAGGCTCGCGCCAACCGAGGACGACACTGTTGTCGCCGCGATCGCCCCAGCGCATTTCCGTGCGCTGCTCTTTCCAGACGGCCAGTTTCTCGCCGTGGATGCGGGCTCCGGCGAGCGTCGCGGTCTCGACGTCGAAGTCCTCATCGTACCCGGCGACGATCTTGCGCTTCGCGTCGGCGTAGCGGTTCACATAGGTCGTGTCGGGCAGCCAGGAAGCGCCCGCGCGGTAATCGCGGAAGAGCTGGCGGTACTCGTCGCGGCCCTTGAGCGTCACTTCCAGGAAGGCCGAGAAGTAGACCTTCGCAATCTGGCGCTGCTGGTCTCCGGTAAGGAGCGGTTTCTTGTTGAGGAACCAGCCGCCGGGCGGTCCGTTGTCGTCGTCGCCCCAGACAGTGTTGAACTGCCCGTGGTTGGCGCGGTAGATCCAGAGTTCCGCCTTGAAGCCGGGGAACGAGTCGCTGAAGCTGGTGCGGTTGAACTGGCGGCTACCGTCGAACGCGCTGACGTCGCCGTCGTACCCGCCCTGAATCGTGAAGTAGTTCACGTCCTTGAGCGGCCGGTTCACCCCGGCGGGCTTGTACTGGCCGTCGGCCGGGGCGATGGCGATCACGGAGCGGATGTTGAAGTTATAGTCGAACTTTTGCGTCGCATCTCCAGGGAAAGCGGGCAGATGATTGAACGCCGCGGCGGTGGCCGCGGCCTCGCCACCGCGCGAGTGGCCCATCAGCGCGATGCGGTCGAGGTCCACCTTGCCTTCAAATGGATTGCCCTTGGCGGAGTTCCACTCGCGGAAGAGCTTCAGGTGTTCAAGCAGAAGCCAGCCGCGAGCCGCC
>Ga0302140_10008542_pt1 | contig 12730 bp, 11 predicted proteins | sample I_Bog_E1_1_FD_202095 | JGI IMG/M metagenome (GOLD analysis project Ga0302140, IMG submission 202095) | Peat permafrost microbial communities from Stordalen Mire near Abisko, Sweden - I_Bog_E1_1 | ecosystem: Environmental > Terrestrial > Soil > Wetlands > Peat | place: Sweden: Abisko, Stordalen...
TTATCTGCCTGGTTTGTTCCGTAGTTGCCGATCTGGGGATTTGTGAGAACGACAATTTGACCGGCATAGGAAGGATCGGTGGCGATTTCCTGGTATCCGGTAAGAGAAGTATTAAAAACGACTTCGCCCTGGCATTCGCCTGGGTGCCCATAGCCGTGGCCACGGAAGATGCGCCCGTCTTCGAGCGCTAAGATTGCCTGCATTGCCTCTCCGAGGAGTGGATTCAATCGATTTTAGCAGGTACAGCGGTGGATAACCGGGCACTTTACTGCAGGCCTAGTGAACCACCCCTGCATCTTTGGCTGGCCAGTAGATAAACACAGCCTTTCCATAGACTAACGCGCGCTCAACCGGCCCGAATTCGCGGCTGTCTGATGAGATTGACCGATGGTCTCCCATCATGAAGTAGCAATCCGGCGGAACAATCAGCTCAGCCATGGATCGTGTGTCCCGGTATTGCTCAGGAACGTATCCCTCACGCAAGGCGCGGCCATTCAACCAAACCACGCCCCGGTCAATCCAGAGCCGGTCGCCCGGAACGGCAATCACGCGCTTGATGTAGCTCTTTTCCGGATCGCGCGGATAGTGAAAGACCACCACATCCCCACGCTCAATCGCGGCCACGTGATAGACGAACTTGTTGATGAACAGCCTGTCGCGGTCTTCCAGCCTGGGCAGCATGCTGGTGCCTTCCACGCGCACGGGCTGATAAAGAAACGTGATAATCAGCACCGATGCCGCTGCCGAGACAAACAGGTCGCGCACCCACAGGCCAAGCCCCGCCCCCTTGCGAGCGGGGACAGGGCCGGGATTGGGTCCAGGCGCGTTTGCGTCTGTCTGTTGCATTTCGGTTGGACCCGGTTCAGGGGAATCGTTTTGAAGCGTTGCCATCTCTATACCAGATTACTATCTATTCGCATCCAAGCCCACCCGGAGGACACATAACCCGCACCCGCCGGGGCTTTTCGATCGGCTTCGGCTGGTTGGCCGAAGGGACCAGAGCTGGAGCACCGCCTGAGACTGTGCCGGCAGCCAGGTTTTCTTCCTCCAGGATCAGGGGCCGCTGCAACACCATCTCAACCGGTGTTCCGCTCTCAATATTGATGTCATCTCCCCGCGTAAACAGGGCCACGACCGTACCCACGGCTACGCCTCCCAGCCCCCCAATCGCCGCGCCTTCAAGCGGATGGCCTGCGGCCGCTCCGCCAATCGTGCCAACGCTCGCGCCTCCCAGTCCTATCTCAGCCGCGCGCGCCACATCCCGCCCTTTGTTCGGATCCTGTTCAATGGTGCCCTCATCTCCTTTTACGCTACGGTCCCTGGCGCCAGGCAGGCTGTTCACAATCCCCGGAATCTCCACAACCGAGCCGTTCGGAAAGATGATTGAAGTAAAGTGAATATCCAGCTGTGCGCGCCCTTTCACGCGTCCGGCCCGCGCCACTCGGTCCACCACCCCTTGCACATAAACCCCTGCCGGAATCATCACCCTGCTTCCCACCACCACGGGAAACGTCGATGCAAGGTACACACCGTCGCCCGGCTTTGCGCTCTTGGTGTTGACGGCGCTGCGTATCTGCAGCAAAACCTTCGTCCCGGCGGGCACGGTGTAGGTCTTCTTCCCCGGTGCCGCCTGGGCTTCCCCGGCCGGTAAATTCCCTGCTTGCTGCGTTGCGGCATTCGAGGTAGGGTCTGGCTGCGCGGGAGTCTGGCACAGGCTGGAACCGGGGCTCGCTACCCCAACGCAGAAGCAAAGTGTGCCAGTCAAAAACACGCGCGTCAACCGCATCGTTCCCTCCTACCGGTCCCATGAAGCGTAGGTCTCTACGCAGATAGACGGACACCTCGCACTCAAGGATAGCGCTGTATCCTCCACACGTGCCGGAATCTTGGGGACGATCCCAGTCGGCGCTTCGATTCGCGTTACTATGCAAAGCAGCGAAGGAACGAAACATGACTCCGCCCCATCCGCACCAGGTCGACCGTTTCGCCGCTGCTCGAGCGGTGCTCGAGAACGCGATTGCCTCGCGCGCCTTTCCCGGCTGTGCCTTTGGGGTGTTGGCCGGCGGAGAGATTCTGTTGGCGGATTCGCTCGGCCGATTCACCTATGAACCCAGTTCGCCGGCCGTCACTCCCGAGACTGTATATGACATCGCCAGCGTCACCAAGGTTGCGGCCACCACCGCGATGGCCATGCTGCTTCATCAAAGAGGTTCGCTCGATCTCGAGTTGCTCCTGGGAGATGTTTTACCTGGGTTTGTCGCTGGCCGGCAGCCTGAAGACAACGCGCGAAAGGTCACCTTGCGGCATCTGCTTGCGCACAACTCCGGACTGCCTGCCTACGTAGAATTTTTTCGCACTGCCAGCAATCCATCTGAACTCTTCAGTGCTTGTCTTCAACTCCCTCTTGAGGCTGAGCCAGGCACCCGCTTCGAATACTCCGATCCCGGTTTCATCCTCCTCGGCAACGCCCTTGAAGTGTGTTGCGGAGAGAACCTGGCCGTGTTCACGCACCGCGAGATCTTTACGCCCCTGGCCATGTCGTCCACAGGGTTCTGCCCTGCTTCTCGATCACGCCCAGCCATCGCCCCGACCGAAGAAGACACAAATTTCCGGCATCGGCGCATCCAGGGCGAGGTGCAGGATGAGAATGCCTGGGTGCTCAAGGGCACGGCCGGTCATGCCGGGCTCTTCTCAAATGTGCCGGACTTGCTCCGCTTCTCGGCCGAGATTCTTGATTCAAAACCCGAAAAAGTTACCCCAGGAAAACCAGCCAGTCTTTTCACGCAACAGACCGTCCAACTCTTCGCGGAGCGCCAGGGGCCTGAGGGCAGCTCCCGTGCAATCGGGTGGGATACGCCCTCGCAAAACTCCTCATCTGGCATTCACTTTTCCCCGCATTCCATAGGCCATCTGGGGTTTAGCGGATGTTCCTTGTGGATCGATCTTGAAGCCGGCGTCGCCATCGCGCTGCTCACCAGTCGAACCTGGCCTGACCGCCAGAACCAGTTGATCCGCGAAGTCAGGCCGGCCTTTCACGATGCCATTCGAGAAGCGCTTTAGCACCTCGACACCTTTATCGGTAACTGGGCTGCGGCTCGGAGATTTCTTTTACTTGCTTGTTCATTTTGCAGATACAATCAAAAATTGGGGACAAACGCGATGCTAACCAGCTCGATGACGCAGGAGACGGCCGGCACCCAGGTTAATGACACCAAGAACGACCAGGCCTCACTGCTTCAACACTTGATTACTGAGAGCCAGAACGAGGCTTCTCAAGGCTTTGACACTAAATCCGCCCTGGAGATCGCACGCATCATCAATCATGAAGATGCGAAGGTCGCCGCAGCCGTAAAAAAAGCAATTCCAGAGATCGCGCAGGTCATTGACCAGGTGGCGCGTAGCCTCCGCGACGGCGGGCGCCTCATCTATGTTGGCGCCGGATCCAGTGGCCGCATTGCCGCTCTTGACTCTTCTGAGTGTCCTCCCACATATTCAACCGCTCCGGGACAAGTGCAATACATTATGGCCGGCGGCCCCAAGGCGCTGGCCTCCGCTGTCGAGGTCAACGAAGACTCTGAGGAGTTGGGTCAACGGGATATTGCACGGCGTCGCCCCACGCGGAAAGATGTCGTCGTCGGCATCTCCGCTTCAGGCCGCACCCCTTATGTTGTCGCCGCCGTAGCCTACGCGCGCGCCCGCGGTGCCCACACAGCCTCAGTAACCTGCAATGCCGACACCCCTCTGTCTGAAGCCGCAGATATCTCCATCGTTGCCGATGTGGGGCCCGAAGTCATCTCCGGTTCCACCCGCATGAAGGCCGGCACAGCGCAAAAAATGATCTTGAACATGATTACCACCGGGGCCATGACTCGCTTGGGCTACGTGTACGAGAACCTCATGGTCAACGTGCACATGCAAAACTCCAAGCTTGTTGAGCGCGGCATTCGCATCTTGATGGGCGCATGCAAAATCGATCGGCAGACCGCGGTCAACACCATCAAGAGCGCAGGGCGCAGCGTTCCTGTGGCGTTGGTGATGCTCAAGGCCAAAGTCGACAAGCCTGAAGCCGTTCGCCGTCTTGCCAAGTCTGACGGTAACGTTCGCCTCGCGATCGAAGACAATGTATTGGAGCTCTAATTCCGCGCCAATTGGATCAATTCCAGCCATCGCCCGAAGTTTAGTAGACTTAGCGCAGAATGTCTGCTTCCTCTTGTCTCCTGAGCCTCCGCCGCCGTCAAGCCGTCCAGATCGCTGTCTTAGCGCTTTTCACTGTCTTGGCCGGAGCCTCCTTAGGTTCTGCACAGGGCACCCACGTCTGGGTCCAGTCCAAACTCGAAGAGTTTGAGAAGGGGACCCAACAAGGAGTCTCGATCGAGAGCGGCGGCCATTTGCGCCAGGGCCCGGGCCTGAAGGATCTCGCCACCACTCCCTCCACCTTTGTGTGGTCAGTCGCTGTGGACAAGAGCGGCGCCGCCTATGCAGGGACAGGCTCGCCAGCTACCGTTTTGCGGATTGGCAAGGACGGAAAGCCGTTCACCCTCTTTGAAACCAAGGACCTGAGCGTGCAGGTCTTGCGCATCGGTCCTGACGGATCGCTGTACGCCGCCACCCTTCCCAGTGGCAAGGTTTACAAACTCAAGCCGGAGGCCGATGCGAAACAGGATGACAGCACGGCCACAGTCATCTTTGACGAGGCAAAGCTCGGCGCGCCCGATTCCAAAGCGCATTACATCTGGGACCTGACCTTCGATGCGGCAGGACGTCTCTACATTGCCACGGGCGATCCGGGAGCAGTCTACCGTGTTGATCCCGCCCACCCCCAATCTCCACCCGAAACCTTCTTCAAAAGCGATGAGGCCCACATTCGTTCCCTTGCGTGGGACTCAAAGGGAAACCTAATTGCGGGTTCTGACGGTTCAGGATTGATCTATCGCATCAACCCGGCTGGTCAGGGATACGTGCTCTTTGAAGCTCCCCGCCGCGAGATTACCTCGGTTGCCGTCGGCGCCGACGGCACCATTTATGCGGCAAACGTCGGAGACAAAGCGCACAACCCGTTGCCTCCCCTCCCCGTGCAAGGCATTGGCACGGGAACAATCACTATCGTCCCGCCCGGTTCATTGCAGGCCGTCAACGCCAGCACCACTTTGCCTGAGGGATCTGAGATCTATGCGCTCGAAGATGGCCAGGCGCCGCGCAAGCTCTGGGCAAGTAAAGACGACATTGTTTACGCGTTGTCTGCCCGCGCTGATGGCCTTCTGGCCCTCACAGGCAACCGTGGACGCATCTTCAGAATTCAAAAGGACGGCAGCTTTGCCGACGTCGCTCACCTCGATGCGCAGCAGGGTCTCAGCCTCGCCGTTCAGCCCGACTCTGCAGACAAAAGCGCCATCGTCGTCAGCGCCGGCAACACCGGCAAACTCTTCGCGCTCGGTGCAGCAGAGAAGCATGAATACGCAAGCGACGTGCTGGACGCCGGCATCCTGGCCCGCTTCGGCAGAGTCGAAGTCGAGCCCGGTTCCTCTGCCTATGAGATCTTCACTCGCTCAGGCAATGTGGAACAACCTGTGCGCGGCTGGTCTGACTGGCAGCCGCTCAAGGATGGCGTTGTCGCCTCTCCCGCCGGACGTTTTTTGCAGTGGAAGTCCGTGCTCAGCGCAAACGGAGTGCTCGGTAGCGTGGGAGTTAACTACCTGCCGGTGAACGCCGCTCCTGTAATCGACGACCTGGTTGTGGCAACTGGAGCCCGCTTGAATCCACAAAATCAAATCCCCAGCGTGCCGGCAACGGTCAACATTGCGTTCCCTTCATCCGCATCTTCGACGGATGGCGCCGGCGCAGACTCCTCCTCCGCCTCGCCGATCTCAGCCCTCAAGGATCGCACCGCGGTCACCGTCCGATGGGCAGCCCACGACGACAACGGCGACGATCTCATCTACTCGCTTTATCTTCGTGGTGACGGTGAAACCGTCTGGCGTCCTCTAAAGAACAACTTGAACGATAAGGCCTATAGCTTTGATGCGACGCTGGTTCCCGACGGCGGCTACCAGATCAAGGTGATCGCCTCTGATGCTCCGTCCCATACGCCCGCCGACGCGCTCAAAGGCGAAAAAGTGAGCGACCGTTTCCTGGTAGACACCACGCCGCCCTCGATCGTCGCGCTCTCAGCAAGCGGAGCGCAAGCCGAGTGCGGAGTCAACTCCTGCACCAAGCCGTTCCAGGTCAGCTTTGACGCACAGGATGCGGCCTCACCCATCGCCCATGCCGAGTACTCGCTTGATGCGGGACCGTGGCAGTACGTTGAACCAGTTGATAAGATCTCCGATTCGCGCACGGAGCATTACTCGTTCAAAATCTCGTTTGACGTGACGGCCGGCAAAATCAGCGAACACCTCATCACTGTCCGCGCCTTCGATCGGTACGACAACATCGGCGTAGCCAAAACGGTCATCCCTGCCCAGGAAAAGTAGCATCAGAAAGCCAAGGCGCAATGCGATTTGAACTGTTTTTGGCGGCGCGATATCTCAGAGCCAAGCGGCGGCAAGCCGTTGTCGGCGTGGTCACAGCCATCTCCGTAGCCGGCGTTGCTGCCGGAGTTGCCGCGCTCATCATCGCTCTCGCCATCACTAACGGCATGCGCCGCGACTTGCAGGACAAGCTCCTTGGCTCTTCAGCTCATGTCGAGTTGATGCGGGTCGATGCCGATGGAATACGCGACTGGCGTCCGCTGCTTGACCGCTTGCGCCAACTGCCCCACGTAACCGCAGCGGCGCCGGGCATCTATGAAGAGGTCATGGTGTCACGCGGACCTCGCGCCGGTTTTGCTCTCATCAAGGGGGTCATCCCACGAGAGGAGCGCACGGTCGGCAACATTCTTGATTCCACCACTTCAGGATCGGCGGCGGACCTCGACCGGGATGCAACGGCCGCGCCCATGGCCAATGCTTCGGTGCCCCCTCTTGTTCTGGGCAAGGACCTCGCTGACCAGATCGGCGTTCAGGTTGGAGACCAGGTCGTCGTCACCAGTCCGCAAGGCGAACTGAATCCGGTCATCGGCCTCGTTCCCAAGTTCCAGCCCTTCAAAGTTGTCGGCATCTTCCACTCCGGCTTTTATCAATACGACTCGGGCATGGCCTTCATCGGTCTCGCCGATGCGCAGCGCCTGTTCGATGAGCCCGACCTTTTGTCCGTCATCAGCTTCAAAGTGGACAACCTCAATCAGGCGCCACAGATCGGCCGTGAAATTGAACAGGCCGCCGGCAAGGGTTTCATGACCACCAACTGGATGGAGCAGAATCGCGAGCTGTTTCGCGCTCTCATGCTCGAACAGATTGTCACCTTTATCGTGATCGCGCTCATTGTGATCGTGGCCGCGCTTAATATTCTTATCGCTCTCACCATGATGGTGATGGAGAAAACCCGCGACATTGCGGTCATGATGAGCTTTGGGGTCGAACCAGGGCAGGTTCGACGCATCTTCCTGATGGAAGGCTTGCTCATCAGTCTGGTTGGCACTGCACTGGGTCTTGCGCTAGGGTATTTCACTGCCTGGGCGGGCGGCCATTACCACTTTATCCATCTCTCGGCTGAAGTCTACTCAATTGACACGTTGCCCTTCGCCCCGCGCCCAATCGACGGCCTCATTGTCTCCGTTGTCTCGATCGGAATGTCTCTGCTGGCCACCCTTTATCCCTCTTCGGCCGCTGCCAGCGTGCTTCCCGCCGAAGCACTGCGCTACGAGTAGGCCTTACTGCGGCGTGATCACTCCGCCCACCGCATGTCTTCGCGGCAGTACGATGCCTCGATGATCCACCTCGGCCGCACCCTCTCGCATCTTATTCAAGGCAGCCGCACTCGTCCGCTCAAGGATGGCGCCACCACAGGCCGGGCACCAGTCCGCCATGGTCTCTTTTGCGAGTTCGGCGTGGCATTGACTGCAAATTCGTTCCATCACTAGAAGACTAACGCATCGGCCGCACCGTTCCGGCCGTCAGCTTTCGTCTAGGCAAGAAAGCGGCGACTCGCACCGCCCGGTACACTAAGCAGATGCACCCTCCTGTTCGCCTCGTGGCAATTGATATGGACGGGACGCTGCTGGCCAGCGACATGCAGGCGATCAGCGCCCGGAATGCTAGTGCCCTCAAGGCCGCGCAGGAGTTTGGAATTACCATAGCCATCGCTACTGGCAGGCGCATCGCCTACACAACTCCGCTGCTTGAAGGATTGGGCCTGCGAGCGAATACGCCGCTCATCGCGTCCAATGGTGCAGTGATTCGAACCCTTGAAGGTCGCTCCATCGACCGGTGCCACATGGAGGCCCGCGTTGCACGCGGGCTTTGCGCGCTGCTTCGCCCCTTCGGCGCTGTCGTTTTCACCTTCGATAGGCCCGGACGTGGAGAGTTGATCCTGGAAAACCTTGAACAGGTGAGTGGACGCATTGCACTTTGGGTTGAGACAAACCGTCATTCGATTGAAGTGTTCAATCCACTGGAGAAGGGTCTCGTGGATGGCGAGGATCCCATTCAGGGTATGGTCACCGGCGGCGTGAACAGGATGAAGGAAGCCGAGAGAGCCCTCAAGGCGAGCGAATGGGCATCAAGTTGCGAGTGTGTCCGCACCGAATACCCCGCGCGCGACGTTTCCATCCTCGATCTTTTGCCGCCGGGCGTCTCCAAAGGGTGGGCTCTTGAGCGGCTTGCCATCAGCCTGGGCGTATCTCGCGCTGAAACCATGGCCATCGGAGACAATTGGAATGACGTGGCCATGTTTGAATGGGCAGGGCAGGCAGTCGTCATGGCCAACGCCGCACAGGATTTGCGTACGATGGCAAAGACACGAGGCTGGAAGCAGGCCCCCTCCAACGACGATCACGGTGTGGCAGTCGTTCTTGAGAAGGCTTTGAAGCAATCGCCCGCTGCCAGTTAATGACACAGGAGTCTGGGTTTTGAGGTCAAAGATGATCGGGCGCGGAACACTTCTTCTCATGGCCGCCTTGCTTCCTCTGTCGCTCCAGGCGGCCGAGCGCGTTACTCTGCGCACCGGATTCGTCGTCAATTGCAATCATCACGCGCAGGTTGACGGCCACATGCGCCTCTACTTGAGCACCGGCGAAGACAACTACATTCAAATTGCCCCAGACGAGATTGCGAACGTCGAGATCGTGCCCGATTCACCCGCTGCAACTGACATTGCCAACGGCGCTTCAACTGTTCCCTCGTCTGCAATCTCCGACAAGAAACTCAGCCAGGCTGATCTGAATGAGATGCTGGCCCGGGCCGGGCGCGAACACAATCTCGACGTCGATCTGCTTGCCAGCCTTGTGAAAGCCGAGAGCGGCGGTAATCCCCGTGCCCGGAGTCAGGCCGGAGCCCAGGGATTGATGCAACTGATGCCCCAGACGGCCGGCGATCTCGGCGTCCATGACAGCTACAAGCCCGACCAGAACGTGCGCGGAGGCTCCACTTATCTCGATTCCCTTCTTGTTCGCTATCACGATAATCTGGCTTTGGCGCTTGCCGCCTACAACGCCGGCGCAGCCGCGGTCGATAAGTACCACGGCATCCCGCCCTACCATGAAACCAAGGTCTATGTGGCCCGCGTGATCCACGAGTTCAATCGCCGAGTGCTGGCCCGCGACGCCCAGGTTAAGGCTGCAACCACACAAACCTCGGCCATGCAGAAGTAGGTTCCCTTCGTCATCAGTCCGGTCTATCGGCCATTAGAATACCTATTAGGAATCTAGGGAACGGAGCTTGCTTGAAGAAGAATCAATTGATTTTTGGTTTGGTGGTGCTTGTTGCGTTGGTAGCGCTCGTGGTTTGGGGCCACGACCGGATCCACTTTGATTTCGGCGTTTTTCGCTCCCAGCTTGCCCAGGCCAACTGGGGCCTGATCGCTGTCAGCACCGGCTGTATCTATCTGGCTTACGGCTTCCGCAGCGCGCGATGGGCCCGCCTTCTCAAGCACAGCAAGCACGTTGGGCCATTTTCTCTGCTCGGAACGCAGGTCATCGGCTTCACTGGCGTGGCCCTCATCGGCCGGGTCGCCGATCCAGTTCGCCCCTACCTCGTTGCAAAAAAGACTGGCCTCCCGCTCAGTTCCCAACTTGCGGTATACGTTGTCGAACGCCTCTTCGACGCCGGCGCCATGGCTCTCATCTTTTCATGCGCCATGCTCTCGGTGCCGTACGCGGAGATTATGAAGGCTACAAGCCATTCGCACCTCGTGACCGCTCTCGGGGACCATTCTCCCGCTCTGGCGGCATTTGCCGCTCGCTATGGCGGACTTGTGCTCACCCTGTTGGGCGCTCTCTTTCTTGTTGCCGTAAGTTTGGCCGGAGCAACCGTCGCGTCGTTCGCCGAACACAGTTTCGGCCTCTTCTCAAAAAAGCTTGGGGCCGCGGCTGGTGAAAAGATTCGTGCCTTCCATGCAGGCCTCGACACCATGCGCACCTTTGGAGAGTTCAGCGTCGTTGCAACGCTCTCCATAGTTATGTGGTTGTTCATCGCCGCAGCCTATTTCGCCGGCTGCCGAGCCTTCTCGGCAAGTCCGGAGTTGGCCGCCGTCACCCCTTCGAAATGCGTTCTTCTCATGGTGGCCAGCGGCGGAGCTAGTATCTTCCAACTCCCCATCCTCGGCTGGTTCACACAAATCGGAATTGTCGCCGCCGCCATCACCGGTATCTTTGGCGCCAACGCCGAAGCCGCCACCGCATGTGCCACTGTCCTGCTGCTCACCACGTTTCTCGGCATCGTCCCCGTTGGACTCATTTGGGCCCAGCTTGACCACATCAGCCTGCGCAAGGTCACCGTCGAAAGCGAACATGCCGAAGAAGCAATTGCCGCCACCGAATCCGCTAGTGATCCGGCCCTCAAAGAGTGATACTCCGTGCCCCATCCTCCTGTGATGGGACTGGATCGTTGAATCGAATCGTCTCCGGTCCCACCGCCCCGCCCGTCATCAGCATGCTCATCGCCTGCTCCATGCTCAGATCGGTCGCGGTCACTCGCTCCATGGGAAGAAGCTGAAGGAACGCGGAAGTGGGGTTAATGGCGTTCGGTAGCAGGACAGCCGCCAACTGTGCTCCCGTGGTCGAGTCCGTCAATGTCCGCGTAAGGAATCCAATGCACTTTTGCCCGGGAATCGGAAAGTCCACAAGAACAACCCGCTGGCTGGTTTCTTTCTTGGACATCATCGTGTCAAGAAGCTGGCGCACCGATGTGTAGACCTTGGCGACAAACGGCAACCGCTCAAGCAAGGCCTCAAACATGGTAAAAGCTTGTCGGCCAATTACCAGAGAGGTCAGTCGTCCACCCACGTACAGCACAACCAGCGTGAGCGCGATCGCCAGCAGCGACTGAAGCCATGGCTGTTCGAGCCAGGAAGCGGGGAAAATCGCCGCGAAAAGCTGAATCGCCGGCAAGCCCGCTTTGGCCAAAGTCCCGAAAAGGAAACTGAAGATCAAATAAGTGACAAAAAGTGGCCCGATCGTAATGATCCCGGCCAGAATATTGTTTTGAAGGCTGCGCAGGGTGCGGGCAACAACGGGTTTCACAAGCCACTCCTGTCCTTGAGGATAGCCTTAATAGCATGAAACAGAGTATGGGCACTTGAGCTTTCACCGCTTCTTGGGGGGCCGCGGGCTCCCAGAACGCTGTTTTAGGGTTCCAATACGGCGTAAAATCCGGTATACATGGTGATTACCCTTGGAGCGTCAGGAAAGAGGGACCCGATGGATGAATCGATGACTGAAGGAATAGAAGAGCAGCAACAAATCACGGAGTCAGCAGAAGCGCCCCAACCTCGCGCGGTGGGCTCTCCCCTGCCGATGGGAAATGGCGGACGTGTACATCTGCCGCCAGCCGAGGACGAGGCAACGCAGGTTCCTCCTGCCCCGCCTTTGGGCCGCTCCCTCACCAGCTCCACGGCTCCCGTTCAGCAGGCCTCCACATTACAGAGGGCAGTCAATGTCCTGCGCGTTGCACTACCATTTGTGCAACGCTTGCTGCCGCTACTCGACGGCAATATCGGCACCGCGGTTTCAAACATCCTCAATCCGCCGCCCCCGCCAACCCCTCCCCCGCCAACGCCGGAAGTGGACCTCGCTCCGCTTGAAGCCGGCTTGGCTGAGCTCAAAACTCAGCATCGTGACCTCCACGATCAGGTTGCCGAGCAGAACTCCTCACTCAGGCGCGTTGAAGACCAGTTGGAGATGGTTCGAGAGGCTACTGACCGGAATACATTGGAACAACAGGAGTTACTCGAGGATCTGAAGGCTGTGGGCGGCAAGGTCAACCTCGTGGCGATCATTGCCCTGGGATTACTTGCCATCTCCATTTTGCTCAATGTTGCTCTCTATCTGCACATCCAGAGGGTCCTCCCATAAGCCCTGCTTTGACCCACATACGGGTTCCCGGCCCCGGAGAATCTTCCAACCATCGATAGCGTCGCCATAACTAGCGATTGGATCCCTAAGGTTAAAGCTTGGTTCGGATTTCTGGTCTGAACGGGTCATAGGGAGCTCGCGCGCCCAATCGAAGCCGATTTTGTGTCTCATCAAAGTTGACTTCACTAATGTAAATACAATTTTGCGGAAAACTGGCAACTTCTGCCAACTTTGTGACGCCAGATATTGCCAGTCGTCTTTTCCGAGGGCTAGTATTCCCCCTAGTTGAGCCGGGTCATAAAACCCAAGCCCGGAGATCTGATCCACTATGCAGTCTTCCTGATC
>Ga0302140_10008545_pt1 | contig 12724 bp, 10 predicted proteins | sample I_Bog_E1_1_FD_202095 | JGI IMG/M metagenome (GOLD analysis project Ga0302140, IMG submission 202095) | Peat permafrost microbial communities from Stordalen Mire near Abisko, Sweden - I_Bog_E1_1 | ecosystem: Environmental > Terrestrial > Soil > Wetlands > Peat | place: Sweden: Abisko, Stordalen...
AGACTGCGGCAGGAAATAATCGAAGATATCCGTCCACGCCGGGTGATTGATATTGGCCCAATTCACAGCGCCCACCCGCGGTTGCGCGCCGGGTACAAAGGCGAGGTATTGGTGGTTGACCGAAGGGTCGGCGGTAGCGTCGATCACAAAAGTCTGGAAATTATCGTAGGCCACTGACATCCCGATCGAGAGCAGCGCATATTTTCCGGTTGGGCTGGGATTGCCGTTGGAATCCAGCGGCTGAACGGACTCAGCGAACCCGAGGCCATCGGAATCGTGACTGGCAGGCATCACATTGCTGCCATTCAAATAAAGGCCGCCTTCGGCGCCGAGGTAGGTGCCGGTCCCCAGATCGGTAAGCGGAACAATGGGCGTGGAGGTGTTGGCCACGTTCCATGAAATGTTGTTGCAATCGGAGCCGGTAGCCTTCCCGACCGGCAATGTCAGTTGCGCGGTGGCGTTGGTCGAAGTGGAATCCGTCGCCGTCACGCTGAACGGGTAACTCCCCGCTGCCACGGTCGAAGCCACAGTTCCCGTGATGCTCCCGGTGCTGGACAGGCTCAAGCCTGCGGGAAGATTCCATCCGGCGGTCATGCTCCAAGAGACGGTACCAACTCCGTTGGTCGATTGCAGGGTGGCGAGATAAGCAGCACCTTGGGTAGCGATCGGCAAGGTTGGAAAACTTGTAATGGCTAACGTGGTGGGCTCGACTGAGGTTCCGTAAAGAGTCGTTCCCATGGGAGGCAAATTATTGGTAGTCACGACCAGAGCGCCGTTGAAGCTGCCGGCAGAGGATGGGGAGAAAGTGACCGGAAGGGTGAGGGACGCTCCGGCTTTTACGACCTGATTCACAGTAAAGCCACTCACCGCAAAAGGCGGGTCGGTGTAAATGTTAACGATGGTCGTGCCCTTGGTGCCGGAATTTTTCAGAACAACGTTCTGCGTGCTGGTGGTTCCCAGTGGGACGTTGCTAAAGGTCAAAGAGGAACTGCTGAGACTGGCGTTCGCACCGGGGAGCGTTGCCGTTCCGGTCAGGCTGACCACGACCGGGTTATATCCCTGCACGTTGACGGTGAAGTTGCCGTTGAACGTTCCCACCGCCGTGGGCGCGAAGACAACTTCGTAAGTCATCATCTGCCCCTCGCCAACGGTGAAGGGCGCCCATCCCGCGAGCAACTTGAAAGCGGAGGGACCGAAGCTGAAACTGTTGATGTTCATCGGCGTCGCGCAAGTATTGGAGATGACCACGTCCTGAACCAGACTTTGCGTGTTAATTGCGCGCGAGGGGAATGTGATTGCCAAATTGGCGGGGGTTACCTTCAAGCAGCTCTGAGCCGCCGCGGGCGCGATCACGAGCATCCCGACAAAGAAGCTCAATGTAAGTCTGAACCAGGAAGAGCGAGAGAACATGTGCAGTCCCTTTCGGCAATTAAAAAGTTAGTTGTGGCCCACGGTTGTTCCAATAGGCGTCTTCGCGTTGCTCGAGCCAAAAGTTAAGGGTCAAACAACCCGCATTGGCTGAGTCACGGAACATAAGTGTAGCTCTGGAAGCCTTAATCGGGAGATTCTGAGGGAGCCGACTGACACTCGGGATAGTCTGCCTTCGAAACCAAGTGGTGTCAAGATGAAATAACTTGCAACGCACTTTGTGATTTAACAGGTCCCGTATGCGACGGGAGGATAGGAGTCGAAAGTCCTCAATCGATGATGCGCGATAGTACCGGTGACTCTAGCGATGAGACTTTCTTTTGAAGAAATCAGTGTTCGGACTTGACAAGGTGGGCAGGTGAGGCGAAACTCACTACACGTATTTCCTTCCCCTAAAGTTTGAATTCAGAGAAATCGATATTTGGTTCTTACTGGATTCAGACTCCGTTCGAAACATTTTTCAACGAGGGGTTATCGATGAGTTCCTTGAAGCGACCGCTGATTATTTCCATTGCGTTCTTGGCCTGTGCTACGACGCTGATGAACAGCCAGACCAACGTCCTCACCTGGCACAACGACAACTGGCGCGATGGCCTGAACTCCACTGAGACCATCCTGACCCAGTCAAACGTCACGGCGAGCCAGTTCGGGAAGATTTGTTCGGCTATTTTCGATGGCCAGGTTTATGCGCAACCGCTGGTGGTGTCGGCGGGAGGCGTGAACACGGTGTATGTAGTTACGCAGAACGACACGGTCTATGCGGTGAACGGCACGAATTGCAGCCAGATCAACAGTGTGTCGCTGCTCGAAGCGAACGAGGAAGCCGTTCAGTGTGCAGATGTGGGAGGCGCGAAGTGCGCAACCGTGAAGCCGCAGTTCGGAATCCTGGGAACCCCGGTGATCGACCCGAGCACGAACACGATCTATGTCCTGAGTGAGAGTGAGTCAACCGCCGGAGCTTGCAACACCACCAAAAAGAAACCGAGCAGTTGCTTCGTGCATCGGTTGCACGCATTGGATTTGACCACGCTGGTAGAAAAATTCAACGGCCCGGTGGCGATCGCGGGCAGCTATCAGGGTGTATTTTTCGCCTCCTTCAATCACATCCAACGGCCTGGACTGCTGGAGGTGCCGGCAGCGATGGCAAACGGGGATAGCGGGATCTATATCGGGTTTTCCGAGGCGGATGGCGGCGGGCAGCCGGGCGTCAGCATACCGCATGGTTGGGTGTTTGGCTACGACTCTCAAAATCTTACGGCCGCGCCTTATGTTTGGAATAGCACGGTAAATGGCGAAGGCGGTGGGGTATGGGCCAGCGGGGCAGGCATGGCCGCCGGATTTGATTCTCCGGGTGGCGCATACTATATCTACCTGACTACCGGAGATGGCGACTTTAACGCAAACACCGGCGGAAATGACTACGGCGACAGCTTTGTGAAGTTGACTACCAGCCTGACCCCGGCCGCTTATTTCACCCCCTTCGCGCAGGCTTGCATGAATCCTGAAGATATGGATTTCGGATCCAGCGGAGTTCTGCTGGTGCCGGATAGCGGATCGACCTATTACGCAGTCGGCGCAAGCAAGCAGGGCGATATCTACCTGATGAATCGCGCCAATCCCGGGGGATACACGGCTCCAAGCAACTCCACTTGCCCGGCCACGGGAACGAACGCGAATGCCCAGTATTTCCAAGCTTCTTCTCACCAGTACTACACCACCCCAGGGTTTTGGAATTCACAAATGTTTGCCATACCCATGTACGGCGCGATGACCAAATATCAATTCAATTCGGCGAAGTGCGGTGGGGCCATCATTTGCACGAATAACACCGCTAAGACCGCGGTCACTTTCCAGTACGGCACGAACCTGTCGATTTCGGCTTCCGGCACAACGACAGGAACGGGGATCGTGTGGGCTGCAAAAGGGAATGGCTGGCCGACGAATCCCGTCGGTCCGGTTGTGCTCTACGCGTATGATCCCGAGCATGTTGTCTTGAAACAGATCCCAGAGTTATGGGACAACACCCAGTGTCCGACGCGAGACCAGACCGGAAACTCTACCAAGTTTGTTTCGCCCACAATCGCCAACGGGTTTGTGTATCTCGGCACGATGGATCCGACCGATTCAACCAACACGCGTGGCCGGTTGGATGTGTTTGGTCTAACTACGGTTCCTTGCAGCTAAGAACGCAGCGGGAAACTCAGTGAGGGAATATAGTTCCGCCGGCCGCAGATTGTTAAGTTTAGGTAGTGCTCAATGGAAGAGGGGAGGCTCTGCGCGCGGGGAGATCCCTCGTCGGCCGGTGAAAACGCAGGGCTTCGGGATGCGGGAGAGCCGGGAGGTTGAAGATTTTCAAATTGAGCCACTACCTGGATTTACCTTTCATCGTCCTTTAACGTGATGCTGGTAGATTGCGCAGTGGTTCGCGGGATATGTTCCGAAACTTGCGATTCCATAGTTTTGAATTAGTTCTGAATTAGTTCTGAATTAGTTCTGCATTTCAAAATTGTCTCGCCATCCCGGCGAGGCACTTGCCTGTCTTGGGAGGAAACAATGAAAGCATCGCACAGACTCGTGCTGGCATGCGCGGCGTTCGCGGTTGTCGCATCGGCGCTGACCAGCGCTCAGACCAACGTGCTGACGTGGCATAACGATAACGGACGAGACGGACTGAACTCCAGCGAGTCAATTCTCAATCAGGCCAATGTAAATCCGAAACAGTTTGGCAAGCTCTGTTCGGCGGTTTTCGACGGTCAGATTTTAGGTCAACCTCTGGTGGTCTCGGCGGGCGGCACGAACACGGTTTACGTAGCCACCATGAATGACAGCGTTTATGCGGTCAACGGATCGAATTGCAGCGTGATCAATAGCGTCTCACTCTTGCAGGCGAACGAAGAAGCCACGCAGTGTACCGATGTGGGGGGCGGAAGCTGCCACACCATCGCTCCGATCCTCGGCATTCTCGGAACTCCAGTGATCGATTTGAGCACCAACACAATCTACCTGGTGAGCGAAAGTGAATCGACCGCCGGAGCGTGTGGAACGGGGAAGAGGAAATCCCCGACTTGTTTCGTCGATCGAGTGCATGCGCTGGATCTGACGACGTTCGCGGAAAAATTTAATGGACCGGTCACGCTGGCCGGAACATTTCAGAAAACATCTTTCCTCGCCTACAACCACAATCAACGACCGGGCCTGCTGGAGTTGCCCGGCGCGATGGCGAATGGCGACAGCGGAATTTACATTGGATTATCTTCGATCGCCGGAAGTGGAGCGCCCGGTAAGAGCGTACCGTCTGGTTGGGTATTTGGTTATGACGCGAAGAATCTGGCGGCAACTCCTTATGTTTGGAGCAGCACACCGAGTGGGGAGGGCGGCGGAGTATGGGCAAGTGGCGCGGGACTGGCAGCCGGCCCCGACTCGCCAGGCGGTGATCCGTATATCTACCTGATCACGGGAGACGGCAACTTCAATGCGAACACCGGCGGCGCCGACTATGGAGACAGCTTTGTAAAGTTGACGACCAGCCTCGATCCCAGCGCTTACTTCACTCCTTTTGCGCAGGCTTGCATGAACCCGGAAGATCAGGATTTTGGCTCGGGCGGCGCAATGTTGATTCCGGAATCCGGTTCTATCTACTACGCTGTGGCCACCAGCAAGCCGGGAGTGGTCTACGGCATCAACCTGGCGGATCCCGGAGGATACAAACCACCGCGCAATTCGAATTGTCCGGCGGTGGGGACGAATTTGGAGGTTGAATATTTCGCTGGTTCCACCCACCAGTACTACACGACTCCGGTGACCTGGAATGGGCAGTTGTTTATGGTTGCGATGTATGATGCTGTGGCTAAATATCAGCTGAACGTCGGGCCCACGAAGGTGTGCAACAATACGCCGATCTGCACCGGCGGCGTGGTGAAAACCGCAAGGCCGCTCGAGTACGGGACCAATCTATCGCTTTCTTCTCTGGGCTCAACCACCGGAACCGCCATTCTTTGGGCAACTGCCGGAAACGGCTGGCCCACCGCCACGACTACGGCTCCAGTGATTTTGTTTGCCTACGATGCGGAGCATGTGGTTTCGAATGCCATTCCGGAATTGTGGAGTAGCACCGATTGCCCCACCCGCGATCAGACGGGGAACGCGACCAAGTTTGTCCTGCCAACCATTGCGAATGGGATCGTTTATTTAGGATCGATGGATCCGACCGACACCACCAATACCCGTGGCGAACTCGACGTCTTCGGACAGACCGGCGCGGCTTGCAACTGAGGCGGAAGGCAAGTGAAAGTCGGGCCGTTGACCAGCTTGCTTTTGTGTTGTTGAATTCGTGACCGCTCCCGGAAAGATCAAGCGTGCACTCTTCGCGGTCATGTCGCGAACGTGCGTGGCGGTTTATTCTCGGGTTCCAATCTTCGGATACCTTCGCGCTTCCATGGCTGTGATACGGAGAGATCAATTGATATTGATCATCGATCGCAGCGATGGCCGAGGATTTTCGTTTCCCGGTGGGCTCGCGTTTCCCTGGGAGGCCGCGGAACAGGTGATGCGGCGTGAAGTGATGGAGGAGACCGGGCTGCTCGTCGGAGAGTCGGCCTTGCTTTTCGAATACAAAACGGCGGCCGATATTCCCTGCATCATCACGGTGTTTGAAGCGGAGGCCAGCGGAGAAATCACCGAGTCGTGGGAAGGAACTCCCCGCTGGCTGGGTTCCCGGCAGATCAAGCCATCCATACTCCCCAGCCAGAAAGAAATCATCGATCGCATTGTCTGAAAACTACGGCGTGCCTTGATCCGTCCGCCGCTTGCTGCTCTGATCTACTCCTGCACGAGTTCTTCTTCTCTGCGCCACGCAGACAAGCCGACAACACCCAAGGCCAAGCATCCCAAACCGGCAACCTGGTCAGGCCTCCTCTGCGGGGCGAGCTTGGGAGGAACGGCGGCGTTGCTTGCTGCATCCGTGCCGCTTTTTCGCCCAGTTTCGACATAGTGATTGGGTATAGTGTCGTACGCGTAGCCGGTGAGCGTCGCTTGAAAATTTGCCCCCGGAGTGATGGTTATTGCGATGCGCGCCCATCCATAGTGGGTCTCGCCACTGATCAGGAATTTGAAGCCGAGATAGGCAGTCACACCTTTGCTGTCGGCGCCGGCCCAGGGCCCGTATGCGGTGGAGGGGTCTTCACTGATTCCGTGCAATCGGAGTATTTTATTACCCGCCGGAAATCTGCCGTGTGGTCCGACTCTCTTTCCCGCACGCAGGGCGGCGGCGTAGCTTGGCCCGCCAAACGCCTGATTGCCACTCACAGAGCCGTAGACGGCGAGTTTTGCGTTGTCAGAACCAAATGCCGTTTTGTGGTGGAAACGCCTGGACGTGTAGGTGGTGCAAACGCCTTCGCAATGGGACGTTCGAGTGGTGATGAACCGGAAGTCGTTAATGCCATCGCCATTCACATCCAGGTAGGTGATCGGACCCAAGGTCTCATTCACGCGGGTGAACTTGATCTCCGCCGCAGCTGATTGTGACAACGCGAGCACACCAACTCCGGCTGCGGCAGCCGCGTTGGCGTAGGCCAGAAGTTTCTTGTCGAGTCCGGAAGAAATTTTCTTTGTCCCTCGGTTTGAGTCGGGAATGTTGACGGGCCAAGTTGGTTGCGACATTTGATCTCCTCCATGCTGAAAGTATTGCGCTCACGCTTGCTGGCTTCATTTCCGCCAAGCGGCCAAGCCCGCCGATCCTTGCGCCAAGCGGCCCAACCCCGCCGGTTCCGTCGGCACGGGAGTGAAATCCGACACAGGCGTGCTGGCGTCCGCGCCACTGGTCTGGCCGGCAACGATTGGTGTGTTCGGCGTGGTTTCGTAGGCGTAACCTTGAATGACGGGAGCCATACCGCCGGGGTTAGCGGAAATCCTCACCCATCCGTAATGAACCTTTCCTGCGGTATCGAGGAACTTCACGCCGAGATAGGGCTTGTGGGTTACACCGCTAAAGTCTGAAGACTGCCAGGGGCAAAAGTCCACGGGGCCGCTGAACTCCAGGGAATCGTTAAAGAGGTACATCTTCCCAGTTCCGAAAGGACGGAGCGGGCCAATGCGGATCCCGGCCGCAACATCAGCAGCGCAGGCTCGTCCGTGGTGCGAGCCGTTTCCATAAAATGTTCCGGCCTGCCAAACCTCATTGCCGGGCTGCGCCGGCACCACGTTCAATTGAGTTCCGCCAAAGGAGCAGATGGTGCAAGACTTCCGGTGCTTCCCTACGGGGAAGAAACCTTCCGAGAGGCCGAAATCAGGCTGCCCATCGTGGTTAATGTCGAATTGAACCACCCCTCCGCCGATGGGGACGACGATATTGGTTTTGGTGAAAACAATTTTGGCTTCCGAAGGCTGCGCGCAAGCCAGCAGCGCCACCCCGGCAGAACTGGCGGCGATGGCGTAGGCAGAAAGATGTTTTTCCAACTTTGCGGGAAGCGACGACGGAGTATGTCGCGAAGGCTTGGTTGCCTGATGCTTCGAGGGCTGGGTCACGGTGGTTCCTCCTGAAACAATTATTGAGGACGGGTTCCCGGGGAAGGAGACAGAATAACTGGCCGGAGATTAGTCCGAGCCTCAGGACATGTCAAGCTCTTTCGGTAAGTTTTGTCGCGACCTGCGAGCGGCGCAGAGTGGGGATGAAGCTGCCGTCCGCGTGCATCTTCCAGCAAAAGCCTTGTTCCGCGCACCATTTGCCGTGACAGGTACTTTCTTCTCATTGCGTGCAGAGGCTTTGCGAGTATAGACTCCGCCCACGGTTCCGCTCTCGGGCGGAATCGGTTTTGTGTCTTGGCAGAGAAAGCCCAGCAGAGAAAAACCCAGAGGAGGAATATAGTGAAAACAACGCTTTCCGCAGTAGCGTTACTGTTAGCGCTCAGCATGACAGCGGTGGCAGCGAACACCAAAAAGCCCGCTTCGTCACAGCATCTGAAAGGCGACCCATCCGAAGTTCTTCCGGTGCCAAAGTATAATCCCAACTCAGTTCCACCTTCGTTGTGCAGCCCCTGCCTGTTCTATGCAGGTGATCTCAATCCCAACGACTTCAACGCCGCCGGCATGTCGGATGAGAACACTCTTTTAATCCTTGGCGGATCCAGCACCTATGCGGCTGTTAATATCCCCACCGGCGTAACGGCAACGGTGTATGGGATCCTGTATAACATTCAAGCCTCCGCTGCCTTTGACCCGATTGCAGCCACCTATGACATCCGCACTGGAGTTTCCGAGGGGAATGGTGGAACCAGCATCGCCTCCGGCTCCGGCACTGCGGTGGTGCAGCCTACTGGCCGCAATTTCATTGGCCTCAACGAATACACAGTTGCCGTCTCGTGGTCGACGCCGGTGACTCTTACACCAGGAGAGTACTGGTTCAACGCGACGCCCCAGTGCCTGAATACGCTGGATGGAAGCTGCAACGTCTTCCGCCAATTTTTCTCCAACACCACACAGGGAGCCAATGACATTCACGGCAATTGGCAGCCGGTTCACGAACTTTACCTAAACTCCGATTTCTTCGGGTTCACCTGGGCCAACTGGTGCGATCCCAGTCTGGGATTCAACGGCGACCAATGCGGCTACGGCTCCTTTGGTTTGCGCGGAACCGAGTAACGAATCGAGTAGTTGTTCGAGATTGCTAGGACGGCTCCAGCGGACGTTGCGGAACCGTTGATCCTGAATAAAGACAGCGAAAAAATTGAACAGGAGGAATCGAGTGAAAACAACGCTTTTAGCAGTAGCTCTGGTACTCGCGGTTAGCCTTTCGGCCTCGGCGTCGGCAAAAAAGCCGGCGACCTCGCAACACCTTGCCGGCAATAATTTAATTGAGAAGATCGCCGGCCCGGGCGTTCCGCCGACACTGTGCGACCCATGCTTGTTTTACGGTGGCGACCTTAACCCTTTCAGCGAAAATGCGGCTGGCTTGTCGGACGAAAACACGCTGCTCATCCTGGGAGGCAGTTCCACTTACACTTCGTTTACTCTCTCAGGAGTCTCCGCGAGCGTAACCGGAATTGTTTTCAACGTTCAGGCGGATGCAAATTTCGATCCGCAAACCGCCAGCTATGACGTCAGAACAGGAGTCACCGACGGCCAGGGCGGCACCAGCATCGCTTCCGGCACCAACTCCATCACCGTAGCAGCGACCGGCCGCAACTTTATCGGTTTGAACGAGTACACCGTCGCGGTCAATCTCTCCACGCCGCTTTTGATTGGCCCCGGCGAATACTGGTTCAACCTAACCCCAACCTGCACCAACGGCGCCGAGGATGGCAGCTGCTACGTGGGCAGAATCTTTGTCTCGAATACAACCAACCGAACCAACAACGTCAACGGCGCTGCCCAGGTGCAAGGTGAGATGTTCTTGAATTCGGGCTTCTTCGGATTCACTTACACCAACTGGTGTGATCCGTCTCTTGGACTGGACAGCAATCAGTGCGCTGGCGCGTCTTATGGACTGATCGGCTCGCTGGTTAAGTAAGCTGGTTAAGTAAGTTTGTTTCGAAGCGATAGCGATCGAACGAAAAGGGAAGCCGGGGAATCCTCTCCGGCTTTCTTTTTTGATCGACGCGCGACTCTCTGCGAATCCCAGATTAGCGATAGGCTAGTTCTTTCGCTCGCTGCGCGGCTTTGACGACGGCTTTAATCAGAGTTACGCGTAGTTTTCCCTCTTCCAATTCCAGGATGCCATCGATGGTGCAACCCGCTGGGGTTGTGACCGCGTCTTTCAGCAGGGCCGGATGATCGCCGGTCTCGAGCACGACGGTGGCTGCGCCCAGCGTGGTCTGCGCTGCCAGAAGCGTCGCAACGTCGCGCGGCAAGCCGACCTTCACGCCCGCCTCCGCCAGGGATTCCAGGATGATGTAAATGTAGGCCGGTCCGCTTCCCGACAAGGCGGTCACGGCGTCCATGTGTTTCTCATCGATTGCGACCGTCCTGCCGCCAACCGCAAACAGCGAACTCGCCATCTCCAAGTGTTCGGCGGTGGCGAACTTGCCCCGGCAGATCGCGGTGATTCCAACTCCTAACAGACAAGGCGTGTTCGGCATGGCGCGTATCACGGCAACATTCTCACCAAGCGCCTTCTCGATGTGGCTGGTCGGAACCGACGCCGCCACCGAAATAAAAACTTGCCCGCTCCGAACGACAGGCTGAATCTGCAACGCAACTTCTTCAACAACCTGCGGCTTCAACCCGATCAGAATGATGTCGGCATCGCGAACCGCTGCGACGTTGTCGGTCCCCACCGCGATACCCAGCTTTTCACTGAGACTGCGGGCGCGGTCCTCATGCGCCACCGTGGCGCAGGTTAAAGTGGGCTGGAGCATTTTTTTCTCGAGAAGGGCCTTGAGCAGGATTCCGCCCATCTTGCCCGCACCCAAGACCGCGACCCGCTTGTTCGACAAATCAATTGCCATGCGCTCGTGCCTCCATGATTGCTGGATATTCGCTGCTTTCTTATGAACTCACTACTGACAAAAATGAGAAAACTTCATCGAAGCCAATGGTTCTGCGAGTGGTTCGATGATGGATAGGAATGAGTCTACCAAAGCAAGAGGAAGGATCGTTTCAGGCGGAGATTCTATCCGCTGAAGGGGAAGTGATGTTGTGTACCGGCGACTCTTTGGCCGGAATCCTGGGGATTTCGTTGCTGAAAATTCTATTGGGACAGAACCAGGCGAGCAACGGAGTCGCCATGAAAGTGGTGACCAGTGCCATCACCACCATCATGGAAAACAGCGCCGATGAAATCACCTTGATGTCGAGGCCAATGTCGAGAATCACCAACTCCATCAGACCCCGCGTATTCATGAGCGTGCCCAGCCCTGCGGCTTCTCTGATCGGCATGCCGGTCAGCCAGGAAGCGAGCGTGGAACCGCCGAGTTTGCCGACGGTCGCGACCAGTACGATCAGCCCGCAGTACATCCACATCTCCGACCCTTTCACGAGGCCTATGTTTGTGCGCAGGCCGGTAAATGCGAAAAACAGTGGCAGCAGCAAGGTGACCGTGACGGTTTCGAAGCGGTCAAGAAGATACTGGACGAATTTCGGTTCCTTGGGCATGATTGCGCCCATCATGAATGCGCCAAAGAGCAGGTGCAGACCGAGCCATTCGGTACACAGGCCGGCGCCGAAGACCAGCAGGAGCATGATTGCTAAACGGTTTTCGCTGAGGCCTCCCCATTTGCGGTAGGACACCTCCATCCCGACCAGCAGACGGCTCATTCCGAAAATCATGGCGAGAGCGAAGACGAGCACGCCCCCAATCGTGACCCAGATTGAAGTTCCGCTGTGAGAAGCGCGAGTGAGCACTACGATGTACGCCAGAATGCACCAGCCGGTCACGTCGTCCACCGCGGCCGAGGCGATGGCTACCGTGCCCAGGCGGCTCTGCAATAATCCCCGTTCGATCAGGATGCGAGCCAGCACGGGAAACGCCGTGACGCTCATCGCCGAGCCCATGAACAAAGCAAAACTGGTGAAGCTCACGCTGTCGTCGGAGAGCCTGGGATACAGGTAGAGTGCGAGAGCAGCCGCCAGCACAAACGGCGCTGTAATGCTGACATGGCTGGTGAGCACAGCGGCGTGGCCGTGGCTCTTCAATTCTTTGGGATTGATTCCCAGACCCACCAGGAACATGAAGACCACAACGCCGATCTGGCTCAACGCATTCAGGAAGCCCAGGCTGGCCGGTGGAAACAGGTAGGCCGAAGCGCCCGGCGCCAGCCATCCCAGCAAAGACGGCCCCAGCAAAATGCCGGCGAACATTTCACCCACGACGCGCGGCTGCCCAAACTTGCGGAAGAGGCTGCCCACCAGGCGGCAAACGCCAAGAATCACAGAAATCTGCAAAACCAGTATGAAGAGATTCGGCATCAGCGCAATTCCTTTCCCGACGGAGGAGGCTGGCGGATGCCGTGGAATGTCACGGAGGGACAGGAAGGACAATGATCGATCGATAACGTGCCGTCCATGGATCGGGGAGTTGCTCTTGGATCTACCGTGGCGACCAGTGAAAACTCGCGAGCCCGGGCGCAGTCAGGCTCTGCTGCCGATGTTGCGGACGCAACGACCAAGCCCTCGAGCCGATTGCCCTGCAACAATCCCGAGGATTTCGGACCCTGAGGCAGACTTACAGTAAGACTCTTGCCAGACTGCGAAATGAGAATAGAGTCAGAGGCGGCATTTTCGGCTAGAGTTTTTCCGCAAGGCAGGGCCGCCAACTGAGCGGGATCGACTTGCAGTTGCCAGGCACCGTCGACCGAAATGGGCG
>Ga0302140_10008546_pt1 | contig 12722 bp, 11 predicted proteins | sample I_Bog_E1_1_FD_202095 | JGI IMG/M metagenome (GOLD analysis project Ga0302140, IMG submission 202095) | Peat permafrost microbial communities from Stordalen Mire near Abisko, Sweden - I_Bog_E1_1 | ecosystem: Environmental > Terrestrial > Soil > Wetlands > Peat | place: Sweden: Abisko, Stordalen...
TGAGTAAACTCCCGCACAATCTCATCCCTTGTCCGGAATGCTTTGCCGAAGGGTACGGGCTTCAGCCCGTACATTAATTTGCCCGCAGGATTCTGGGGTTCAGCCCCTGAGGGAATGCCATCATCCCCAGCTGCTCCCTCCCACTCCTGAGTAAACTCCTCCGCAAACTCGACAGCCGTCCGCCTCCGCGCCTCTCGCAGCTCAACCCGCGGCAACAACTCCCGCTCAAATACAGTATCGAAATCCCGATACCCCTCCACAATCCGAGCCGAGCGTGTCTGAAAATCGCCCTCCGTCAGCTTCGCCTCCACGAGCAGCCCACCCCACCGCATATCCACCTCAGTCCGATCTAACTTCCCCGAAGCCAGCGGCACCCGCGCCTTCCAACCAAACTCAGGTACCTCATCCCCATCCACTCCAAGCGTCCGCCGCACCACAGCATCCTCCACAACACCAGCCGTGCAAAACATATTCATCAGCAGCGCATCCGAACTCATCGACGAATCCAGTTCCCTCCACCGCCGCCCAGACTCCGCCTTAGGCAGCGACCGACCCATCGCATGAATCTTGTCGAACCGCCGCATCCAATCCGCTCGCTGCACAATCGCCGCATACGACTCCTCGAAGAAATTCCCATGTCGTCCATCGTCTGGCAAATAGACAATCACCGGCGGGTTGCCATAGCTCTCCACGTGAGCCCGTCCGCGCGCCCATAGCCGATTACGCACTCCCAATTCCCGCCGCAGTTCCCCTGCATACCACCCGGACCGCACCTTCATATCAAGTCAGATTACCGCACCTGTCGCGACCGCCCTTATCCCATTCGCAAACAAAGCAGCCGCTTGCAGTTTGTTAAAACGCCATGAATGACCCTGGATAACTTGAAGCCGCTGCGTTTCCATATCAAGCGCCAAATCACCCGGTTTTCCACCAATGTAACCAGATAGAAATATTCCTATAACTCCGCTGTCACATTCAATTGCTAGTTTCGGTTGTGGAATGAAAACAATTCACACTGGATTCATCTGTCCCCAACAAAAATCGACCCATACAATTTTCCGCCCAAATCTGGAGGCCCTCTTGAAAAGCTCAAAAACGAGTGTGCGAAAGTGCGTGGCCATCCTGGCCGTTTGCGCTCTCGTACTATTCGCTCCCGCATTACTCAACGCGCAGCAGATCGGCGCCAAGCTCGAAGGCACCATCGTCGACGTGCAAGGTAAAGCCGTTCTCAGCGCGCTGGTTACCGCAACGAACGACTCAACCGGCGCTGCCAGAAACACCCGCACCGACGCGAGCGGCATTTACTCGTTTGATAGCTTGCCTGCCGGAAAGTACACCCTAACAGCAACCGCCAACGGATTCGAGACGCTCACCAAATCCGGTCTCATCCTGACCGACGGACAGTCCCTCCAGCTGCCTCTCAAAGTGACCATCACTTCGGTAGCCGAGATGGTTACCGTGAATGCCGGCATCGATTCCATCGCCGCGCAGTCCGCGCCCAGCGGCGGCTTCATCGAGGAACGCTCCGCCCAATCTCTCGTTTCCAACACATATATTGAGAACTTCACATCGCCCATTGCCGACTTCGGTGAGATCGTCCAGATCGTCCCCGGCGCATTCACCCTCAGCAGCGACGGAGTTGGTCTCGGCCAGAGCAAGACCTATTTCCGCGGCTTCCCAGACGGCGATTACGACATCGACTTCGACGGCATTCCCTTCTACGACACCAACTCTCCCACCCACCACTCCTGGGCCTTCTTCCCCGCGCAGTGGATCGGCGGTGTCGATTTCGATCGCAGCCCCGGCTCTGCCTCCACCATCGGCCCCACCCCCTTCGGCGGCTCCATTCACCTGCTCTCCAAGCCGCTAACCACTGAAGAGGATGTCCGCGGTTCCTTCACCTACGGCACCTGGAACACCAAGCTTTACGACGCCGCTTTCAACTCCGGCAGCTTCGGCCTCTTCGGCAGTCCCGCCAAGTCCAACCTCTTCGTCGATTGGCACCGCATGACCTCCGACGGCTATCAGACCTTCAACTACAACATGCGCAATGCCGGCTCGTTGCTCTACCAGTACCAGTTCTCGCCCAAGACCGTCCTCACCGGGTTTGCCGGAGTCATCCAGCTCACCGCCAACACATACGGCCTCAATCCCACCCGCTGCCAGACCCTGGGCCAGCCTGCCAACGCCTCATACACCTGCACCGGCTCCAACTCTGCCTTCATAGGCGCCGGCATCAACTTCATGATGACCGACAACTCCGACCCCGTGAACTGGCTCGATTACCAATACAACCACTACCAGGTCCCAACCGACTTCGAGTATGTCGGAGTCAAGAAGGAGTTCGCCCACGGTTGGATCCTCGATGTAAAGCCCTATACCTACAACTACGACAACGGCGAACTTTTCTCGAACGCTACTCCCATCACGGAAGCCGCTTCCGTCAACGGGTCGAGCACCTACAACGGCGTCGCCATCAAGCCTTGCGACGTGCAGGTCACCAAAAAAGGCGTCACAGCCCTTCCCTGCGCCGTCGACAAATACAACAGCTATCGCAAATACGGTGAGACTGCCACCATCTCGCAGGCCTCAAAGCTCGGCGTCTTCCGCACCGGCCTGTGGTATGAGTGGGCCCGCACTGATCGTCATCAATACCCATCAGATCCGCTCAACAACTGGGCCGATCAAACACTGCCCAACTTCGCCGAGCAGTTCTGGACCAACTCCTACCAGCCCTATGCTGAATATGAGTTCCATGCCACCCCCAAGCTCAACGTAACCGTCGGCACCAAGTTCGCCGCGTATACCTTCAACGTGCTGCACCATGCCGACGATGGCAAGACCGTCGGCAACCTCTGCCCGCTCGGCCAAACCACCGGCTGCCCTACCACCGCCACCGATACGGGCACCTTCAACGCATGGCTTCCATCCCTTGACTTGAACTACCGCATCCTGCCCACCTGGGCCGTATACGCGCAAGGCGCCACCGGCAGCATCGTCCCGCCCAGCAGCGTCTACGACTACAACCACACGCCCTCGACCGCCGTGCCCACGCCTGGCCTTCTCACTCCACCCAAGCAGCAGAAGTCCACCACCTATCAGGCAGGCTCAGTCCTCAAGCTGCAGCGCTTCACGCTCGATGCCGACGCCTACCGCGTTCGCTTTCAGAACAGCTACTCCAGCGTCATCGATCCCACCACCACTGAGACCGTCAACTTCCTTCAGCCCAGCTCTGTCACCCAGGGCGTGGAGTTTGAGACCACCGGCGTCCTCGCCAAGGGTCTGAACCTCTATCTCAACGCCACCGCCGCCAATGCCTTCTATGAAGGCGAACTGAATGCCGGCACAACCGCATCCCCCTTCTATGTCAAGGCTCCTGGCGGTCTCTGGGTCGCGCAGACCCCTTCCGACACTGAAATGCAAGGCCTCACCTACCAGGCGCATGGGCTCGATCTCGGCTTCTTCAACAAGCGTGTTGGGGAGCAGCGCATAGACAACGGTGCATATCACAACCAGGCCGTCATCGCTCCCTTTTCAGTCGCAAATTCCTACATCAACTACACCGTCCGCAATCACTCAATCTTCGACCAGACAAAGATCCGCTTCAGTGCCAACAACCTGCTCAACCAGCACAACATCACAGCGCTGACACTTGCAGGCGCCGCACCCACCACCACCATAGCCGGAACTTCGTTGACCGACCCTTTCAACACCACCGGCCCAACGCCCATCAACGGCAGTGACAACCCAACCTTCCTGTCTGCCCGCTCCTACTCTATTTCCGTGACCTTTGGCTTCGCCCCCAAAGAACGGTAAACAACGTTCCGCGCAACAACCGAAAGCCCCGCGCTGCTTAGTGGAAACAATCCACCTCGCAGCCGGGGCTTTCCATTTAGAACCAGTCTGCCAGGAACGTCTCAGGGCAATCGCATGAGGAACACTCTTTGCTGGGTATGCTTCCATCAGCCGCCCAGAACGGAAAAGCAATGGCCCCCTCCTCGCAGGGTAGCAACGAAAACGGCTCTCTTCCCGGAGGGTAGAAACGACAATAGCCCCTGTATGAAAGCGTCGGCTTTGTCAATACACTTATCGTGCCGTTTTTCGGGAAAACAGCGCAGGGATCTCCGGTAGTGAGGAATCCGGTGTCAAGGGCGCCGTTCGTTGCGTTCATCTTGACCCTTGACACCGGATTGCTCACCTTCACAATTGGATTTGGTTCGAATCTCACGTTCTTTCTGAGATTCGAACCATAATTGGAAAAACCGTCTCGCTTTCGCATCAACGACCAAAGCCCGTCACGTTGAATTAATCACTTTTCGATGGCGACCTTGAGGTTCCATCAACCATGTATTCGGTCCGGTACCACTCCATGACTACTTGTTCAAACTCCCTCAAATTGCGAGAGAGACGGGGCGTCCAATCAGGGTGTCGGCCTCGGGTCTCCGAGCAGAAACTCATGACCCAGCTCCTGCATCGACTTCCGAAACCAGCGAAAGTTCCCTGCGGCCTCCGCACCAATACGCATCTGCCTTCCAGCCAGCGACCGGTAAAACTGCTCCGCCTCGTCTGGATGGCTTAAACGGAGCTCACCATACTCGCCCGTCTCCTGGTCGACAAAGGCGATCTGCTGAAACCGCGGATGGAAATCACATCCTATAATCATCATGCTCGGCTCCTTTCCTCCCGAGCTCGTGGTCGTTTCGCAGCAACCAGTCTACTCAGGTCGAGGGAGCCGACGCTGTCATGTAATCAGGATAGAATCCTGGGGTAGCTGCACGATACCGCGCTCGTGTCCCGTAGGGACGCGGCGAATGCCTCCCTCCTGCATTACTACGTCATGCGATTGCCCTTTGGAACATCCCAAAGTTCGAGGCACACCTCGGCTCATCATGAGAAAATAACTTCTGTGATTTCGTCCGTTAAGTGTCTTCCAGGCTTCCTTACACTAATCTTGGCAGTCTTCGCCGCAATGCCAGCGCACGCCTTGTCCGGGTCCAAAGAAAAGGCCGCCGAGCAGGCCGGCGCAGTTCTGTTTCGTGACAAAGGTTGCGCCTACTGCCATGGCGCAGGAGGCACCGGTGGCAAGAAAGGTCCAGACCTCAGCCTGATTCGCACAGACAAGCTCTGGCCTCCGGATAAAATCACCAATCAGATCCTCAACGGCGGTCAGAAAATGCCGCCATTTTCCGATTCGCTTACCGACGAGCAAATCGCCCAGTTGGTCGCCTATCTGCGCGCAAAACTACGGCCGATCCCGCCTCCGGTCGCCTCACCCGCTTCGCCTCCGGTAAACTAGGATCCCGGCCAGACACGTTGTCGTTGAAGGCTGCGGAAAAACCAATCATCGGAGGGAGTCGGGGGTTTCAACCCCCGTATATGGGCAGCAGAATGAATTCCGGCTTTAGCCGCGGAAGGGCGCACTCTCTCGACAATTTTCGCCCGAAATCCGGAAGCCTGATCCCCGTCTCCATGCTCATTCCGCAGACCACCGCACACCAGTCATCTGCTCTGACACCTGCCATAGCCGCCGTGCCACCGCCTGATCGGACGCGCGCTTTGATGCCTGCGCGGCAACAGGATGTCCGTTCAACCCCAACATCCCGCCCGGGCCATAATATCCGCCTGGCTCAATATGTGCGGAGGACACAGCAAACAGAGCCGGCTGCGCGCCTTCGGCAGCAGACTGAGTCACGACTCTCCCCAGCAAACGGTGAAGAAAAGTAGAGAGACTCCTCGTCCCAGGGCCGTTGGCATACAAGTCCGTTTTCGCGCATCCTGGGTGCACAGCACTGCTCAGCAATCCCCAGCCGTGCGCATCGCTTTGCCATTGCAACTCACGCGCAAACAACAGCGTCGCCAGCTTCGACTGCGAGTACGCGCCCCACGGGCTGTAGACGCTCTCCCCGTGAAGATCGTCAAACCGTATCTTGCCAAAATGATGTGCCAGGCTACTCACTTGCACCACTCTCGGAGACCTGCTCCGGCAAAGCAATGGGAGAAGCCGGCCAGTCAATGCGAAATGGCCCAGATAGTTGGTGCCAAACTGCATCTCGAACCCGTCCGGCGTAATTCGCCGCTTAGGTAGAGCCATCACGCCTGCATTGTTCACCAGCAAGTCTACCGCCCGACCAGCTCCGGCAAGACGCTCCGCAAAAGTCGCAATCGACTTCAAACTCGCCAAGTCCAGCTTCTCGAACCGAACAAGTGCCTTCGGCGCCAGCGTCCTGATCTTTCCCGCCGCACCTCGACCCTTCGCATCATTGCGCCCTGCAATAATCACGTCCGCGCAGCCCTGCGCCAAGGCTAGCGCGATCTCGTATCCAAGTCCACCGGTTGCGCCCGTAACTACCGCCAGCTTTCCTGCCTGGGGGGGGATGTTCGAACCGATCTGACCTATGGACGACATATGTTCTTGAATGTTTATCGGCCTGTCCTCTTCAATCTTCTGTCCTCTTTTTATTGACTGACTACGCACTCAATTAAAGACAAATAAACTACTTCCCGGTCAATCCTCTCCAAAGCATCTTGAACCCCAAATCCCGACAGAGAGCGGCCGACTCCGGGTGTGCGTTGATGAACTCCAGCGTGGTCTCCGCTTGCGATCGGTACATGAGTACAAGATACTCCGCGGGAAGATTCGCCAATTCGCTTCCTTGCACTGCCTCAGCCGTCCCCTTCAATACCTCCACCAGCGCCAGCGCAGGTGTCTCGTTCTCCCTGAATAATTTGCCGGATGCGCGTAACTGAGCCAGCACCTTTAGCTGCTCCGGGTGCGCCGCCCCAAGGTCCAAGTACCTTTCCCAGATGTACCTGAGCCGGGTATAGACATCCTTCCCAAAAGGAAACTCGGGCAAATGCCGGCTAAATTCCATCCTCAAATCCTGGTAAAGCGCGTTCAGCAATTCATCCTTGGTTTTGAAATAGGTAAACAGTGAGCCTTCGGCGATCCCTGCTGCCTTCGATATTGCCGAAGTCGGAGCCCCGGCAATACCACGGTCTGCACAAATTCGTAACGCCGCATCCAGAATCGCCTTTCGCTTGTCGCCACTCCTTGGCCTTGCCACTAGGTCTTCCTCGATTTCTTATTTTCTGAGTGCCTACTCACTCAAATTATACCGCATAAACCACACCAGTCAATCAGCCTTTTCGAAACAAACCTACGTTACCAATGGAACGTTTGCCACTCCCGCAGTACCAAACACCCGACGGTACCGCTCAATCTCGCTGCCCGGCCCCATCGCCTTCAAATAATTATCAGAAAGCTTCACGGCTGGCCGACCATCCACCTCGGTCAGCTTGCACACCAGGCTCACCGGATTGAATACATCTCCCCCTCGAGGATCGCAATTCCGAAAATCATTGGTAAGAAATGTTCCCCATCCGGCGCTGAATCGGATCCTGCGCTCGGCAACCCACTTTCGCTCGTCTTCAAAGTCGCTCGCCTTCTGGAAATCCGCTGCCACAGCACCGTTGACCATTCGCCCGCTAAAGTAGGCATGCAGCCCCAGAATCTGCTCCACATCCAACCCATCCGACGCGATCAGCCGCTTCTGTCGTGGATCGCGTCCATACTGATGCAGCCAGGTTATGTACTCATCGCCAGCCGCGTATGGGTCTTTGCTGTCGATGCGCTGCCCCGTCCAATTCGCCACCCACTCCGGAGCATCCTCCAGAAACTGCGTCGTCCCAAACGTGTCCGGAAGCAGAATCAACAGCTCGCCCTGATAACTTTGCTGCCATAACTCCAGAATCCGATACTGCGCGGTCCGCAGTTCTTCATCGTCATTAGCCAGCGCAGCCAGCGCCATCGGCAATTCATGCGCATTGGTGCCAATCGCCTCCAGATCGTGTTTGTATGCAAGGTAGGTATTCGAGCTCCCCGCGAAATTGGCGCCCAGCACATCGCTCATGGCCTTCACCACATACTCCTGCCACAGAAAGCTATGCCTCCGTCGCGTACCGAAGTCGCTCACGCTTAGCCGCGGAACACCGCGCAGCCTCTCCATCTTTTCCCAAAGCCTCGTCTTCGCCCGCGCGTAAAGAATGTCCAATTCAAACTCGCTCAGCAGCTTCAGGCTTGCCCGCGTCTTCAGCTCATCAATCGCCGACAGCGCATAAATCTCCCACAGCGTCGTCTCCGTCCAAAGCCCATGAAAGCGCAGCGACAGTTGCCCATCCTCGACCGACAATTCAAAATCCGAGAGCCGAAAATCGCGCTCCAGCCACTCAAGAAATGCCGGCTCAAAAATCCCTCTGCGTCCATAAAAAGTGTTGCCCGCAAGCCAGATCAACTCCGATTTGTGGAACCGCAGCCGCCGCGTCTCCTCCAGTTGTTCCTGCAACTCGTCCACACCAATCAAATCGCCCAACCGCACCGAAGCCGTGCGATTCAGCAAGGTGAATGAAGTTTGTGTTTTAGGAAAATTCTTCCAGATAAACTGAAGCATCAGCAGCTTGTAAAAATCCGTATCAAGCAAAGACCGCGTAATCGGATCAAGCTCCCAGTTGTGGTCATGCGCGCGCCTGGCAATATTAACAATCACAATGAATCAACTCTATCGCAGCGCCACCGCCCAGCCTCAATTTCAGGCTCGAATGCTGGGAAACCTCAACCCTCAACCCCAGCTCGCTTTGTTGTCAGCGCCCGTCTGGTAGCCGCGCCGCAGAAGGCCGTTTCACCGATGCAAGGTCTCGTTCCCGCCAACCGCACCCAGATGCGCACCGCATGACCGCCGCACAACCAGGCTTGTCGGCACCGTAATATCCCGCACCGGCAGTTCAGGATGCTCCAGCCGTTCCAACATAGTTGCCATCGCCACCATCCCAATCCCCGTGCAATCCTGATGGATCGTCGTCAGCGGCACAGGCAGCAGGCTCGCGTATTTCACATCGTCCATGCCCACAATGCGCACCTCTTCGGGAATCCGCACGCCCAGACCAATCAGCGTCTGCATCAGGCGAGCCGCCGTCAAATCGTTGGCACAGACAATCGCCTGCGGCTTCAGAACATCCAGCAGCTTGCGCACCAACGCCTCATCTTGCGGGCTTCCACGACGCACCGGGTCGTGTTCCGGCACAACTCCAAACCTCCTGAGCGCTTCGTGGAATCCAGTGATCCTCGAATCGACCGTTCCAGCCGCATTCGCTTCGCCAAGAAACGCTAGCCGCCGCACCCCCATGCGCAGCAGGTGCATCGTCGCCGTATATCCCGCGCGCCGATTGTCCACACCCACCAGGTCGTGCGCCGACCGCTCCGGATAGGGCATGTAACATCGGTCGAGCAGCACCAGCGGTATCTGCGCCCTCTCCAGGTCGCGTGCAATTCGCTTGTTTGCCGAATCCTTGTCCCCGCTCAGTTCCAGTGGCGCAAAAAACACGCCCGCCACTTTTTGCCTGATAAATGAACTCAGCATCTGCTCGGCCTCTCGGGCCATTTCGCCCACCGATGTCGCGGCATTGCCCCATAGCAGCGCATCCGGCCGAGCAAACGACGAGCGCATCATCCCATGGCAAATCGGCTCGAATATTTCAGTAAGTCCAAGTTCGGGAATCAACAGTCCGAAAGTCCTGCCCTCGGCCAGGTGCGGCGCCAGCACATGCGTTCCCGCACCCGGTCGCCTCGTCACCAAACCCATCCGCTGCAGGTCAAGAACTGCCTTCGCCACCGTGATGCGCGAAGCCTCGAACAGCTTGCCCAGTTCCGCTTCACTCGGCAAACGGTCTCCCGCCTTCAACACCCCAGACTGGATGTGTCCGTGCAGATACTCAAACACTCGCCTGTATTTGGCAGTCGCCTGCGCCGGAACCTGGTCCGTCGGAGGTGCCAATTTGATTGCCGGCTTGCGCGTACCTGCCATCGATCTCCCTTCCCACGCAAGTGTTGGCCTCACTGCGAGGCCTGTGGGCTGCTTCCAAAAAACAGTACAGCAGCGTCCAATATTTGTCGATACAATTACACTCTAGTCTGTATCGAATAAATTGCGTCCATGAGGTGTTCTATCTCTAAAATTCATAACAAAATATGGGCTGTCATTCTGAGCGAACGGGGCCCCGAACGTTTTTCAGTTCGGGGGTGGTGAGTCGAAGAATCTGCTTCTGTTTCTTGTGAGTTTTACGACGGACTTTAGACACAAGACACTGCCAACGTCCTGACATATAAGCAATCTTTGTCTTCCCAATTTCAATCGAACATCCCAAATAGCGAGCACCGAGATCACCTAATTTCGATCGCGGCCTCAATCTCCGCCCTGACTTCATGGTCTAAATGAGGCATAGCACCCGACTGCGAGGCCACCCATCCGCCCCACCGATTTCCCGCCTCGTTCAGTGTCGCCAAGCCCGCGCCGCGCAGCAGGTAGTGCGTCATCGCCGCTGTAAACGCGTCCCCCGCACCGATCGTGTCCGCCACCTTCACCGCAAGCCCAGGATGCTCGTGCCATTCGTCTCGCGTCACCAGCATGCTGCCGTTACCTCCCCGTGTCACCGCGACCATCTGCAATGTCGGAAACTCACTCAGCAGCCGCTCAGCGCCAAGGCGTTCAGCACCGGCATTCAGAACCCCCACCTCCGGCTCATCCCCTCCCGGCAGCCCCAGCAGTCCCAACACCAGCGGAACCTCCGCATCGTTCATCTTCATCACCGTCGCCAACTCCAGCGACTCCTGAATCACCTCTCCAGAGTAAAAAGGTGCGCGCAAATTCACGTCGAAGACCCGAATACACTTTGAAGTCGTTTGCGCCGCCAGTGTCTGAATCGCCTGCCGCGATTCCAGGCTCCGCTGCGCCAGCGAACCAAAGCAAATTGCGTCCGCTCTCTCGGCCAGCCTCACCCACTCATCTGAAAGCTCCAGAAAGTCCCACGCCACAGGCTGATGAATTGCGTAATGCGGCTGACCGGCTTCAAAATCTACCGTGACTCGCCCCGTCTCGTGCACCGGATCGGTCTCAACAAAACTCGTGTCCACCGGCAGCGATTCGAGCCGATCCAAGGCCATCCGCCCCAACTCATCGCGTCCGATCCTGCTCAGCAGCACAGCATGGTTTCCCAGCCTGCCCGCCATCACCGCGAAGTTTGCCGGCGCGCCGCCTAATCGGGGCCCCTCCGGCAAAACATCCCACAACAACTCGCCAAGTCCCAATACCAGGTGCAGTTCCTTCAATGTCGTACTCCGTTGCTCGTCCATTCTCTCGCACACCAGATTCAATCTCAGGCAAACCAGTGAACAGCTTTCTCCCTGCTACCCCCTCTCGTCAAATCATTTCGCCTCGATTAGCAACCCATCCGCCATATCGAGCAATCCTCCCAGTTCGAAGACGCATACTCCCCCTCCGGCTGGTTGGCCATGATCTTATGATCCGCAATAGCGTCAGCCTCCGATCGCCTGACCTTGCCCAGAAAGAGCCGCCTACATCCCCGCGTCATCTCCAGCACACTTTCCTGTTCGTTATTCACATAGAGAATGTCCAGAGCGCCGGCCCAATCCACCATGTCGGTTCTCCAGCTTTTCAAAAGCCTCCGCATCACCGCCGATCCAAACGGATTGAACATGAATACCACCACCGGCCCTTCCGGCAGCACATACTCCACCGCATCCCCTTCGACAATTTTGATCGGACTATGCTCACGCCCCGCCACCCGCCAGGTCTTGATATTCCTCCGCGCAATCCCAACCAGCGTCGGATGCAGTTCCACGCCCACCACCGACTTGAACTTCAGTTCAGAAGCCAGCAGCACCGCTCGTCCCATTCCCGCTCCCAAGTCGACAAAAGTTGTCTCTTCCATCTTCCCGGCAGGCCCAGTCCTGCGCCAGCGCCTCACCAGCGACTGAAACACCGAGGGCGCAACTCCGTAGTAAGCTGTGGCGTGCCGATCATGCCGATGCCCACTCTTCAAGTGCCTTCCCGCCACTAGCCCACTCGTCCGCACCCCGTGCTCCAAATCGAACGGATGAAGCGTAAATCCGTCCCTCACCGCGAGTCCAGGCAGCAACCGCCCCCTGCCCTTTGAAACCATGCCGTCTTTCTCTTTGCCTTTCACGGTTCGAACCTTAGCACATATCGGCCACTCCCAATCGATCCCAACCTCCGTGATTCATTCCCCACCCAGTTAACGCCTCTAGAAGTAAAACGCCCCAATTTCGTGCGGGCCGGTGGACAACAGGAGGGAAAATGTTCGAGATCTTTCAAATCATGTGGGACCTCTTCATGATGCGTCGAGCTGTGCGTAGCGGCCAGCTCACCCTGCGCAAGGGACTCATCTCCTTCGCCCTGGTCTTCCTCGCCTACCTCATTCTTGTTCCAGCAACAGTGCTCTGGGAAAAGCACCCTGAACTGAAGCCGCTCTTCGTCGCCGCCGTGGTTTTTTGCGCCATGGATTTCGCGTTTCTCATCGGCCTCTGCCTCTACTGGTGGCGTCAATCCGCCGCTCGCCAATCCTGAATTGCCGGCATCCGTTTCATACCGATTTCTTCCGTGATGTCCCGAGTTTCTTTTACGAGGTAAAAGCACCATGGGTTGGATTCTCTTCGTATTCCTGCAACTCACCGTTATCATCTCCGGTATCCGACAGGAACAGCGCGCCGGCTTGTGGAGCTGGTCCAAATTCACCTTCGCTCTCGGTTTCGCGGCCCTCGAGGTCGTCATCACCTGCGCCCCCCTCTATTTCTTCGGACTCAAAGATCCCCGCTTCATGCCCGCCTTTATCGCCGCGTGGGTTATCGCCGC
>Ga0302140_10008548_pt1 | contig 12722 bp, 11 predicted proteins | sample I_Bog_E1_1_FD_202095 | JGI IMG/M metagenome (GOLD analysis project Ga0302140, IMG submission 202095) | Peat permafrost microbial communities from Stordalen Mire near Abisko, Sweden - I_Bog_E1_1 | ecosystem: Environmental > Terrestrial > Soil > Wetlands > Peat | place: Sweden: Abisko, Stordalen...
AAAATACATATTTTTCATAACCAAAATTTAATAAATATTTCTTCATTTTTTGTAAAAATTTATTTTTTTAAACAAAATTATTTAAATTTTTTTTTATAAATTTGACTATTAAATTTAAATTAAAAATTATGCGCATTATAATTAAGGAAATTTAAATTGCTTCATTGGGAATTAAATTGTTGTCTTATTAATTAAAAAAAAAATCTTGAAATAAATTTCAATGAATTCTTTTAAAATTTTAATCTTTCTCTTATTTAAACTTGGGTTATTTTATTAATTCTTCCAGTCTCTTCATTTATCTTCACCCATTCGTTCTTTAAAATAACTAATCCATACTGCCATCCTTCGACCTTCTGCAAGTCTTTCACCACTTCTCCCGTTCCAAAGTATTCATGTTTCACTACATTTTCTTGGAATCCATGTCCCAATGTCACGCATTCCACTCCGTTCACATTCATGATATGATTTTCTTCTAAAACGAAATTATATACAACCTCACAATCCGTATTCACCACCAATCCTAAATTAATAGGGAATTCAAAAATTCCATTAATTCTAACTGGGTGCCAAGGTGTCAATTTGAGGCCTCCTTCCAAACAAACCAATCCAGTTTTCTTGCTTCCAATCGTGGTTTTAACTACACATTTGACTTTAGCAGATTTGCCATCACCTGTAGTGACCAAATCCCCTTGTTTAATTTCTTTGATCTTCTTGAAAGATCCATCATGCATTAAGACAAGGCATTCGCCATCAATGCAACCTCCATGTTGATTATAGAAGTTCGCCATATTGTTGACATGTACATTGGCTTCACTCTTAATAGAAGGTTCTGGTGCTGGCAAAGCAAGAAAAATTTGATCCAGTTTGTCTCTATTCTTCTGGAATACATCCCCACCATAATTTTGGACCCCAGGATCTTTAAAATTGTTGCATTGTTGCAAAAGATGGGCTCTGGCCAAAGATGGCAAATAATGTTTGCCCCATTTGATATAGAATTCTTTCTTGGAAAGCGCAAGAGTGACTTGTTCCTTCAGGTCAATGATGAGATCTTTGATAAATTTGTCATCTTTAACATTAGAAGCAAGGATCTGATGCATAAGTTGATCTATTAAGGTGGTTTGTGATTTGAGGTCTTCTTGGTTCACTTGAAGAGAGTCCACCGCAGCGAGCATCACATTGCCACTGAGAAGTCTGAAATAGGAGATTTCTGCTTGGGGATCATTTATATTCACTATTTTTACTTGGAATGGATTTGTCACTGCATCATTGAAAGGACTTGTGTATTTCAAGGTGCCTGAGAGAACTTTATTCTCATTGTCGAGGAAAGTAACTGGCAGGATCAAAGATTTTTTCTGGCCAAATTGAACAGAGCCTAATTTGAATTCTAGCTTTTTTTCAGTAGTTTTTTTGTCGAAATTCTTCAGGATGTCTTCTTGTTGATTGACCTTCAAATTTCCAAGGTCGACCTCCAATGTGACATTCAGAGCGAAATTGCTGAGCAAATTACTCATTGAATTCACAAAAATTGTTCCAACAAAGGATCCATCTGGAATAAAAGCATAAGCACCCTTTCCAATCACCGCGATATCATTCAATAGCTTGCTATCTAATGAATAACCGAACCCGAAAGTATTGATAATACCAGGCAACTCACCTCCTAAATCTTCCTTATATTTCTGGATCTCTGGAATATAACCTCTGGGTGGCTCCTCATTTGGCTGACCATCAGTTAACAGAAGCACTGCTGCATTTTTATGGAGATCTTTACCCTTTCTCAATCTCAACAACTCCATACCACGATATAATCCATCCCATAAATTAGTTGAACCATCAGGTTCTAATGCATTTAAAGCCTTTTCAGCTTTCTTCTGTCCAGCATCATCCATTTTAGTCAAATCCAACTCCACCTTTGCCTTGGTAGAAAATGACACCAAAGCCAACTTATCGTCTTTGGTCATACTTTTAATGATTGTCCTCAACGCGTGCTTCACCAGATCAAGAGTGTTGAAACCATAACTTTCCTTGCTGTCTTCTGCTTCACTTTTGATATTAGCTTCTAATTGCATTGACCCTGAAACATCAATCACACAAACGACTGATGTTGGTGTTCTAGCAATTTCATCCCTTGTGTTAGGAGGGACCACTGAAACCATTACATGCTGGTTGCTCAAGGAAGCTTGTACTTGAAGCTCATTCTTTACACCAACATCTTTTTGCTTTTCTTGATCGTTTAACTCTTCGTTCACCTTTTGGTTTTTGAAGTATTCCTCGATGGTTTTTTTAAGGGCCATATTTGGAACCAAATCGTTGAGGGATAATGCTTGGAATGTGATGGGAGAGGCACCATTTTTTCCAATGTATTCAGTGATCACTGAACGCTCATAGGAATGACCATCACGGTCTAAGACGGGATCTTTCATGACCTGGTGGCTAAGCTCACAGAAAAAGGAGTCTGGAATGTTTTTGTTTGCTTCCATTAGAATATATCGGGATGAGGGGTATTATTTATTTCTATTTTAAATTTCAAGAGAAGAAGTTTGGTTTATATACATGAGATGTTTGAAAATAAAAAATAATATAATTGATTTTGATCGGAATTTTTAGGAAATTATAATAGTTAAACCCTTAAATGAAAAACTATAAAATACTAGAACATCAATTTTTCCATAAAAAAATTTTCAGTTTTTTTTTATTTTTTTTAAAAAAACTACTTTTGCAAAGTAGTTTTGTTGTAAATAAATTTATTTCATTAAAAATAATATATTTTTTTTAATTAAAAAAAAAAACAAAAATCCGATTTCAGAAAAAACAAAAAATACTTGATTCGGAAATTCCATCTTTCCAGAATCAAAATAAATCGAAAAAAAAATTTATAATTAAAAAAAATATTTTTCCAATTCTGGAATTCCGAATGATGATTAGAAGGATCGTTAATTATTATATCATCATTTTTTTGCAATGCCGTTCTCATCTGAAGTGTAAATCCAATTGACTTTAATATGAATTAAAGATAATGAAAATGAGAAATAAAATAAATAGTACATCCAAACCCAACAATTGTCCCTGATTGATTTTGTTTAACATGTCCACATGTTCTTCCACAAATTTTATTAATAAAAAAAATAATTCAATAAACCTTGGAAACAATTCAGATGAAGTCCATCCGCTTGCATAAGTAAAATTTTGGGTTAAAGCTGTTGGCCATGTCATAGTATTATTTTCAGGGGAAGAATATGAAATATATGTAGCCTTTTCACCGAATCCTATAATATCATATAATCCATCTCCATTCCAATCTGTGCAAACTCTTGGAAATTTATCAAAAGACTTCCATCCTAATCCAAAAAAATCCTTTAATTATAGTTTGGATTAACTTACCTCCTGCAATAAATCCAAAACTTTCTAAGACGAGTTGGGAGTCACTAAATTGATCTCGGTTTATAAAATGAGACATATATACACCAGCAGAACCAAATCCAACAATAGAACTAAGTCCCCCAGGTGATCGAAAATTCCCAACACATCGTGGATATTTTTCAAAACTCGACCAATTGCCAATGTTAAATCCAAACCCACGAAAAACTGTTTTTGAAGGTTCAAAAGTCGACCCGTTTGAATAAGCGATCATGACACCATTATCACTAAAACCAATAAGATCTGCATAACCATCCCCATCCATATCATGACACATTCTAGGATTTCTATTTTGTGAGGTCCATCCTTCAAAAAAAAATTAAAAATTATTTTTTTTTTCAAGATGAGAATGAACCTTGTTGGATTGTAAATTCATTTGTGGTTTCTTGTTTGGGTTCAAATCCTGTTCCGTTCGAAAAAGAAACATAGACATAATCATCTCCAAATCCTACAATATCATCTTTTCCATCACCATTAACATCACAAAGTGTTCGAGGATATTTGTCAAAGGTCGACCAACCTGAAAAACACATAAATAATTAAAACATTTTTCTGAAAAAAAAATCATACCCCCTTTTACAGTGAAATCCTCAAGAAAGTTTCCAAATAGTGGTTTACTAAAATGACCGAATCCAGATGCCACAGCATAATAGACTCGATGATTTCCGAACGCAACGAGATCTTGAAGCCCATCCCCGTTGACATCACCCAATACTTTTAAAAATAGACTTTAAAATTCAATAAATTTAAGTTTTTTTACTTCTTGGATATTTGTCAAAAGATATCCAGCCGTTTCCATAAGTAAAATTGTCCGGTTGCTTTTCGGGTTCATTATTAATTGGTGTTCTGTGTTTGTTTTTCTTAATTGGTTTCAATATTTGTAAAGTCAAATCTTGTGAAATGAAGAGAACAACAAAGAAAAATATTAAGCTTTTCATTTGCTATTACTTTTTTGTATAAATATGGTTTGTCAAATTTCTATCATTTAAAAAATGGTTTTGTTTTCCTGTAAAAAACGACTATGGGATCGTTTCTAATGACCTGTTAATCAAATTTTATATCAGATTTTATTTAAAATAGTAAAACTTTGTCATTGGCAAAATTTTAAAGTGTTGAATTCATGAAAATTTTTATAAAAAGCAAAAAAATTTCATTTTTTGAATTAAAATTTTAAAAAATAATTAAAAAAAAAAAAACTCAAAATTAATAAAAAAATTTTAATTTTCCAAATAAAAATTAATTTTAATATAAAAAAATTGCATTGATAAAATTCAAAAAATTGGGTTTTAAGAAATAAAATAAACAATAACAAATTTATTAATGTTTTAAATTTATTTATTGCCCCATTTATTCAATTCCATATTTATTTCATTGATCGAAAGTTCCTCTTTAAACTCCATGACCCTCTTAATTTTGCTGATAATTTGTAAGAACACTTTCTTTTCTGCAATCATAGAATTTAAATTATACAACACTTCTTCTGTCAAATCCGCATTCAGCATATGTTTAATCTTTGTATAGACTCCCAACTCCTCCTCATATTTCCCCTTTATTTCCTGATAATTCTTGATAGTAAATTTCAAAAACGACCACATTTCCTTCAAAGAGGGTCTGCTCATATTTGGTACGATGCTTTTCATCAAATCGGCTATCGAATTTAATAATTTATGTGTATTTTTTTGAAAACTCATCATTTCCGTTATTTTGTTCACGAGATTCTCAATGTTTTTAGCTTCTAATAAGCTCATTAAGGTATCCATGGTTTCTTTAATCTGGAGGCCTTTATTATTAATATTTGGCTCGTTTTCTTTGTTGTTAAATGTTCTTTCTGGCGTTTTACTTGTTGATCTTAAAGCCTTGTTTTCTTTTTTTAGTTCTTCTATGGTATTTTCAAATTTTTTTAACTTTGTTTTGGCTTGAACTTGCGAATTGGCTTGCATTTCTTGCAATTGAGTCAAGAAATTTGCTTGCATTTGCTGTTCCTTTCGCTTATTCGCATCATTTTCCCTTGAAATTCGTTCATTTTCTAAGAGAATCTTATTGTTTTCCTTGAGAACCCTTTCACTTTCCTTCAGAACCCTTTCGTTTTCCTTTAATATGCGATCGCTTTCCTTCAAAATCCTTTCGTTTTCCTTTGAAATCCTATCATTTTCCCTTAAAACCTTCTCATTTTCTTTTAAAAGTCTATGATTTTCATTAGCCTTTCTTTCATTTTCTTGTTTAATTTCTTCATTTCCAGCTTTAAAATCCTCGATCATTTCTTTTAATTTCTCGTTTTGCTCGATTTTCCCCTCTATTTCCTTCTGCAAAAACTCATTGCTGATTTGCAAACCCTCACATTCTTTCTTAAATCGTTCCAATTCCTTCACTAAATTAATAAGTCTTTCATTATCTCTATAGACATTCTCCATAAGTAATTTAGTCTTTTCCACTTCCTTCTTATTCTTATCAAATTCTTCAAATTCTCTATTATTTTCAAAAGAACATCTTTTCGATGAATTATTATTATTATTATTCATATCGAACTTATGAATCGAATTCGCTCTGCTTCTAGGCCTATTATTCATTAAATTATTATTATTAGCTTGATTTTCTATTAATTCTTGATTGAGTTTCTTGAGATTCGAGTTCTCCTTCATATATTGTTTCTCTTTCTCCTTATAATCCTCAAGCATCCCATTAAACGCCTCCAATTTCTCCTCATATTCACCTATTATCATCTCATGACTCTCCTGAATTTCCTCGAACTTCTGCCTATAAAAATCAATTTCCTTTATCAAATTTTCTTGATTCTGAGTCATTTTCAATAAATTCTCCTCTTTCTCCTTCATTCTTATCTCCAAAACCATATTTCTCTTATTCGCAGTGTTATTTTCCGCGGAATTCCCCCTTTCTCTATCATTATTCCCTATAAAACTGAAGTTCTTATGGTATTTGTAGTCTGAATCCTCGAAACGTTCATCAATCTCTTCATTGGAATGCAGATTTGAAGAGTTTTTGAGGATTTTATGACGTTGATCATTGAATTCTTCGTATTCCATTCGACGCAAGGAATGCTGGGAATCGGAAATGCGAGATTTGTGGCAGTCGAAGGAGTTACGAGAGGTGGCCGACATGAGGTATTTAAATTTATTTTTAAATTTTCAGGTAATTTCAAAAAAAAAGTAATTTTTTGAATGTTTTTGAAAAAATTTGGTTTTTTTAATTTTAATATTTTTTTTACAATTTAGCAATTCAGCTTTTGTAATTATTTCAATTTTTTTATGAGGAAGTTGCAAAATTTTAAAAATTACTAAATTTAAAAAGTTTTCTAAAAATTGGAAAAAATGAAGAAATTTTCACTGAAATTTTTTAATTCAATTAATTGTAGTTTTTTAAAATTTGGAAATTAACTAAGTTCTCTAACTTCTACAAAAAAAATTTTTTTTTAGAAAAATGTTTTTAAATAAATGAAATAAATAATGTTTAAACAAAAATTCACGGATTTTTATAAGTGTCTCTTCAAAAATTCATTTAATTCTTCTTTCCATCATACTTTTATATTTTTTATATTTTATTAATAAATTAATTATTTAGTTTTTATTCCAATGAAACATTCTAAAGCACCTCCAGTCCCCAGTTCTTTTTTCCTTCCTCCAACCCCTTCCATTCGTGAATATTCTATTTCTTTCTGTGGCGGAAATTCGAATTCTTCTGCTGATTTAGATTATCTTCCGATAACTCATGACAATAATCCGAAAAAAACAACGCAAGAAAACTTGAAAACAGAAAAGAAAAGTTCTAATTATTTCAATAAATCCGAGATTAATAGATCTCCCTCTGATAAAAATCATAAAACTCCGAACATTGATGAGGATTTAAAGATCATCAATGCCAATAATTATACTAATACTAATGCTAATTCGAATAATAAATATAAGGAGTTGATTAGGAATTCTCCATTAGATAAATTCAGAAACGTGGAGGATTATATGGGCAAAGAACTCAATAAATTCATCAATATCACAGAAAATTTAGAGAGTCCTAGCAAAAAACACCTCATAAAAGACCCTTCCAATAACAACTTTTCTTCAAATAACCTGAATATAAATACCTTCAATGCTCAGAAGAAATCCTATCAAGAGCTGAATTTAAGGCCTGTTTCTGCAAAAAAAAACCCGAAAGAACCAATGTCGGCTCAAGATAAGTCCAAAAACCTTATTTTACTTACAAGTCCAAGCCAAAAGAACGGGATTTATGATGAAGGAATGGATAGAAAAATTAGGATGTCCCCTTCACCTCAGAAAGAGAGGGAAATCTATAATAAAGAGATGGTTTATGCGAAAGATGCCTTGAAAACTCCAAAGAAAGATGATAGACAAAAAAATTATGGAGAAGGCAATAATTTAAATAATTTAAACCAGAGTCCAAGCCAAAAATCAACGGTTTTCGAAGAAAATAACAAAAATAATCTTAGGAATTCACCTAAAATGGGTTGGGAGTTGGGTTATTTCGTGGCCAAAACTCAGGATACGAGTAATGTAGGGCCAAAGGTCTCAGAAATGAATTATTTGAGCTCGAAGATTCAGGATTTTAATAACCAAATAGTGAAAACTCCTGAAAAAACTCACAAGTTTAATAAAAATCCTTATTTAAAGGAGCCTTTATCGGCTCAGAAGGATGATAGATTGAGAAATTCGAAGATCACAGTTGATAATCCGATGATAACTCAAATGAAGAGTTTCAATGAACTGAATATTCGAACTATAACCCCGAAGAAGGATCATGATGTGAATAATACAATGTCTTTTACATTGGAAAATGCAAGAAAAAGCGCTAGAGATCAATATAAATTGATAAGTCCAGAAAATAAAGGCAAAATTTCTCTAGATCTTCTCTTTAACAATAATACTAATAATACTAATAATCATTCTAATTCAAATGCCAAAAATGCCACAGATTTCATTCATAATAATAATAACAATAATACTTCATGTAATAAAAGCTCTATCAAAAATAATAATAATTTCCTTGAGGAAAATAACAGAAAATCACCCATAAATAACACCAAAAACCAAAATAGCCTGAAAACCTTAAGTGTTTCCCCTGGAAAATTGAAACATACGCAAAGTTTCCTCACTAATGAAGGAGATTCAAATAAAGCCAAGCCGAATTTCATCAAGAAATCGTTTGATGGAGGTGCTTTTGAAAAGGAAAAAGACTCAGAAAACAGGTATTTAATAAGAAAAAAACATTAGTTTTATAAAAAATGTTATTTGAAGGGATATAAACCTTATTCAATCAAAGGTCTTTTCGAATTTCGAAAAAGATTTTCCAGAAATTTCTTTAACCACCAAAAAATCCATTAAAATCAATGATAAAACTGATGAATTAAAACAAATGGCATTCAATCTTTTCAAGCCTAAGCAAGAAAAAGCCAAGAAAACAGAAAATCCTGATTCTTCTGAGAAGAAAAATGAAAAAAACAATGAAAAACTAGATTTTTTCGAAAATTCAAAGGAAAAAGATAAGAAAAAAGACGAAAACATTGAGATTCCATTAAGAAAATTGAGTTTCGGTAATAAAAATCTAGAAAAAAATGTCGCAGATTTTGAGGAAATATCAAAAAAAACGCCTTTATTCTACGCTGAGGAGTTGAACGAGTCAAAGAATATTGAAGAGGGAAAAACATTAAATAGATCAGGAAAAACAGAACAAAAAGGCTTGGATTCAATGGAGAAATCACATATTGAAAAACAAGAAAAAACTATTGAAAAACAAGAAAAAACTATTGAAAAACAAGAAAAATCTATTGAAAAACAACTTGAAAAGCCTGAAAAGATTTTTGAAAAGAGGAAAAAGTCTCGTGAAAATCCAGAGAAATCCGAAAAACTCATAGAAAAATCCCCTGAAAAACCAGGAAAATTAGAGAAAAAAGACCAAATTGAAGAAGTTCCATCTGAAACCAAGAAAAAAAGAACTGTTTCGATAAAAGAAGACAAGGTTTCTAAGGAAAAAACAAGGAAAAAATCATCAAAGAAATCTTCAAAGGAATTAATCAACGGTCTTGATGAAACTAAAAACCAAATGTTTTTACCTGAAAAACAAAGAATTTCAATCATTTTAACGACTGAGCCATCTCTTGATGATAAATCTTCAAATTCTCTAACTTCCATTATCATGAAAAGGTCTCTAAAGCTAAATAAGATGAAATCTGAAGGGAATAATCGAAAAAACAGTGAAACTTCTGATAAAAATGATGAAAATTTTGAGAAAATTGATGGAAATATTGCAAAAAATGAAGAAAATAATGAACTTAATGATGAGAAAAAAATTAATGCCCAGAAAATCGAAGAAGAAATTACCCTAAATAGTGTAAAATACACAGAAAATGCCTTAGAAGGGAATAAGAAACGAAGTATTTCATTGAAAAACCCAAAGGAAAAAGCTAATACTATGAAGAAATCAATAAAAATTCCTAATAAAGATTCCACTGAAAAATCGAAATTAAAAGCCCCTCAGATATCAGAGAAAAAGGTTTCTTTTACTGATAATAAAAATTCTATGGAAACAGAAAAAAATTCCAATAAAAAGACATCAATTACTGAAACTGAGAAAAAACCTAATAAAAAGTCAATAAATGGCGAAATTTCTAATGAAAATCCAGATAAACTCAAGAAATTATCAAGCAAAAATCTCACCAAAAGCGAAAGTTTCCTCATTGAGATGGAAAAAGAAAAGAATTCGAAAGACACTAAGAGATTATCAAAATTAGTGCAGGATCAGGCGAAAAGAAGTTCTAAACAATTTTCCAATGGATTTGAAGAAAAGCCAATTGATAATATAGAAAAGGATTTGGATTTTTCTCCAATGATGAAACAAGGAAGTAGAACCACGAAAAATAAAGATTTTGTTCAAAATGAGCTGGAAATCACGTTTCCGAAAAGCCCTGATAATAGAGCGAAAAGCGTGCAAAAAGATAGAAAGGAGGTCAAAATGAATTTTTTGAATTTGAATGAATTCATTTCAACTTTGGGAAGAGGTAGGATTTTTTGATATTTTTATTTTTTTCTTAGTTTTTAAATCTATTATTTTTATACAAATTATCATGTCTAAAAATCATTTTATTCATAGATATTTTTATAAAAGTATTATTTTTTAAGATATATGTATCATTTTTGTTTTTGCAGGTTTGTCTCATTTTTCTACAAGTTTTCTATGAATCATTGTTTTTTATATATTTATCATTTTTTATATATGTTATATTTATATATGCATGATTTGATTATCATTTTTTAAAATTTATATGTGTCATTTTATCTAAAGGTCATTTTATAAATATGTGTCATTTTCTGTATGTATATCATTTTATAAAAGCATCATGATTTTATAAAAGTCATTTCATAAAAGTGTTTTTTTATAAAAGAAACATTTTAAAATTATTTTAAAAGTGAATAAATATTCTTTTTATATGATAATTACAATAAAATTTTTAATTAAATTAATAGGTGAAGTCTTACCCAAGAGAAACAGTGCTAAAACTCCCAACGATCTCCATATAAACCTTGAGCTTCTTCAAAAGATCGCTCAAGAAACAAATAACGAAACTTCTCCTTCCAAGCATCGCAAATCGAGCCAAAATTCCAGTGTGAGTTCCAGTATGCATTCCAGCCTTGTAAAGAAATCAGTGGCAATGCCAGAAATTCCTGAGAAAAAATCCTTGAAAAGTGCAAAACTTTCGAAAGAATCCACTGAGTCTCAGAAAATCACCCATGAAAAAGTTATTAGTAGGGATTCTTCTGAAGATTATTCGGAATCTTCAAGTTCGAATTCTTCTATTAAGAACATTAAAAAGGCACCTGAGAAAGAAATGGTTACTTTATCAGTTGGAAAGAAGGAAAGAGCCAAGCTTTCAAGCGTTTCTTCAATGGAAAGTGATGATTCTTTTACGAGTATGGATACTTCGACTGTGATTGATTTTAATTCTGAGTATTATATGACAAATATGAGGAAGTTTAACAAGACAAATTGCAAATCGAACTATTTCAAGGAGTTGTATTGCGAGCATTTGCTGCAATCGTTTAAGGCCTTGAATTTTTGCAAGATCTTGCCTGAGGTCGAAGAGGAACATTTAGCAAAAAGGACTATTAATTTACCGAAGAAAGAGTCTCATCTAAGTAATATTATTTATATGTTTTTATTAATTTTATGTAACAATAATATATTTATATGAAAAATTTTATTTATATATAATATTATTTTTATATGTAATATCATTAATATATTTTATTGTATAAATATAATATGATGATACATCATTTTTTTAATTTGTAATTTATCTTTTTTTTTTGTTGATTAAGATAAAAAGACTTTGATCTTTGATCTTGATGAGACTTTGATTCATTGTAATGAAACCATTGATATGCCAAGCGATGTTATTCTAGCTATAAAGTTAGGCACTGGAACCGTGATAGAAGTAACATAATTTATCATAATTTTTTATTTATTTTGTATTTGCAAATTAAAATTTTCCTTCTACTAAAAATTTTAAATTGATAAATATAACAAATATTGTTAATGAATTTTTTAAGGCTGGTGTTAATGTCCGTCCCTACGCTGTTGAGATTCTTCAAGATTTAAGTGAAGAATTTGAAATCATCGTATTCACAGCATCCCATAGTTGTTATGCAAATCGAGTCCTTGATTATCTCGACCCTAAAAACGAATATATTCACCATAGATTATTCCGAGACAATTGCGTGGTGACTTCAGATGGAGCTTATGTGAAGGATTTGAGAATTTTCGCTAATAGGGATATCAAGGATGTGGCGATTGTTGATAATGCTTGTTATTCTTTCGGTTATCAAATAGAAAATGGAGTGCCGATTATTCCGTTTTATCATAATAAAAATGATGAGGAATTGAAGCATTTGAAGAATTATTTGATGAAGTTTAAGGATCATGACATCAGAGAACTTAATAAAGAGACTTTTAAGCTACATTTGTATGCAGAATCCGAAGATTATAAGGACATTATTAACAAAATGTTCCCGGAAGAATAAAAAAAAAGATGTTTTTTTTTATTATATCCTGAAATAAATTTATATTTTAAGTGACTTGATGAAACTTTTTAATAAATTTAACATGTTTAAAATAAAAAATAAATAAAACTTTCTTTTTCTCTCATTTTTTCTAATTAAATATTTTTCCTCATTGCCTTTCTTTTGTATATATTTAATATTTCCCACCTCAAAAAACCCATAAAAAAAATTTATAAAAAAATTAAAATACTTTCATTCAATTTTCCTAAAAAAAAAATTCGTTAAAAT
>Ga0302140_10008549_pt1 | contig 12721 bp, 7 predicted proteins | sample I_Bog_E1_1_FD_202095 | JGI IMG/M metagenome (GOLD analysis project Ga0302140, IMG submission 202095) | Peat permafrost microbial communities from Stordalen Mire near Abisko, Sweden - I_Bog_E1_1 | ecosystem: Environmental > Terrestrial > Soil > Wetlands > Peat | place: Sweden: Abisko, Stordalen...
TGTACAGCCGACTTGAACGAAGCCGCTGGCGCGGCGGACACTGCCTTGGCGTGCAGCTATGAGCGGTAGTGGCTGCGGTAGGTTGGTTCACAAGGAGGGAGATCCCTGTGACCAACTTACGCAAGCGGATGCTGGAAGAGCTCCAGCGGCGCAACTATTCACCAACCACGATCCGCGGCTATTTACTTGCCGTCGAGCAGTTTGCCAAGCACTTTGGAAGATCCCCGGACCAACTGGGGCCAGACGAGCTCAGAAGCTATCAGGCTTATCTGCTCACGGAGCGCAAGCTGGCCGTGGGAAGCGTGGTGGGCCGGGTCGCCGCGCTGCGATTCTTCTTTGTTCGTACCCTCAAGCGGCGCGACTTCTGGGAGGAGTTGCCTTATCCGAAGGACCCGAAGGATCGGCGCCGACTGCCGACGGTGCTCAGTCTGGACGAGGTCGCCCGGCTCATCGATGCCGCCGGCAACCTCATGCAGCGCGCCCTGCTGATGACGCTTTACGGCACGGGCATGCGGCGGGCAGAAGTATCGCTGCTCAAGGTGAGCGATATCGACAGCAGGCGCATGACGATCCGCGTGGAGCGTGGCAAGGGTGGCGGCGGTCGCGACATCCCACTCAGCTCGGCTCTGCTGGAGACGTTACGAGAGTATTGGCGCTGGAAGAAGCCTCGCACCTACCTTTTCCCCAGCAGTACAGGCCACCGCGGACAAGACAGACCCATGTCGGACAAGGTTGTCTGGTACACATGTAAAGAAGCCGCCCGCTATGCGCGCATCAAGAAGCACGTAACGCCTCACACCCTGCGCCACAGCTGGGCGACGCACTTGCTCGAGGCCGGAACAGACCTGCGCACGATCCAGGTCCTGCTCGGCCATGTGGATCTGGAGACCACGGCCAGGTATCTCCATCTGTCGCAACGACACCTGCAGGCAGTGTCGAATCCGCTGGAGCATCTGCAACTGTCCAGCGTTAGCCAGGTATCCCGCGAGTATCACAGGAAAACAGATAAGTGACCCGGCCTGCCGTGGAGGTGGCCGACATCCTTCGCGTCCAGGGTGACAACTTTCGAGAACAGAATCGCTCCTGGCTTGGCTACCAGCAGTTGAACGTATTGCGGGCCATCACCAGATGCCGCACTGCTGCGCTCGGAGGCCATCTGGACTCCTGCTCGCGATGCGATCTTCAGGCTGTCTCATATAACTCGTGCCGCAACCGGCACTGCCCGAAGTGTCAGGCCCAGGCGCGTCAGCGCTGGCTCGCACGGCGTGAGCAGGACTTGCTTCCCGTGCCCTACTTCCACGTCGTCTTTACTTTGCCTCACGCGTTAAACCCGCTCTGTCAGCGATATCCTCGTCTGCTCTACGATCTGCTGTTCCGCGCCACCGCCGAGACCATGCTTGAAGTCGCAGCCGATCCCAGGCATCTCGGAGCCAGGATCGGTTTCCTCAGCATCCTGCACACCTGGGGACAGAACCTGCGCTTGCATCCGCACCTCCACTGCGTCATTCCCGCCGGCGGTTTCGACCAAGACTACTCGCGCTGGATTCATCCGAAGTATGCTTTCTTTCTCCCCGTGAAGGTGCTGAGCCGTGTCTTCCGCGGCAAGTACCTCGCTCTGCTCCAGCACGCGCTCCGGAAGCGCCGCATCGACTGTCCTTCAACGCTCGTGCGCGCATTGCTCAAGGATGACTGGGTGGTTTATGCCAAGCCCGCTTTCGGAGATCCCATTCGCGTGCTGCGCTATCTCGGCCGCTATACACACCGCGTCGCCATCAGCAACCAGCGCCTGCTCAGCTTCGATGGTCACCACGTACGCTTCCGATGGAAAGACTACGCACATGGCAACAAGCAGCGCATCATGACGCTCACCGCAAGGGAGTTCCTGCGCCGCTTCTGCCAGCATGTGCTGCCCAGAGGCTTCGTTCGCATCCGCCACTTCGGCTATCTCGCCAACTCTCGCCGAGCTGCTCTCATCGCGCTCGCTCGCCAGCAACTTGCCTGTCAGCCTCCAGCAACTTCGCATCTCACCAACTCTTCGCAAGCTGCTTGGCATTGTCCGCGCTGCGGAGCCAACATGAACATCGGGCCCAACCTCACTTCACAACAGCTGGCATTTCGATGTCCCGACACTTCATGACTCCAACTCCATTCAACGGCCCGCGAAGATGTGACCGCACATCTTCGCGCACTTGTGTCTTCAGCGAGAAGTCGCGACCCTATTACCTATTCTCTCCCTCAAGCAGCTCACGAAATCGCTCGTTACCGACGGTCGTATCTGCCTCCCCGCCTTATCCCGCCCGGCTCTTCCAGCCTCCTTGCCCTATCCATACAGGCCAATTCGCGCAATTAGCTCCATAGCAGCGCCCGCCACTGCCACCGCCTTCCTTCTAGTCTCCTTATCGAAAATGCCTCGGGGCAGAAGCTGCGGCAAAAGGGTTTGGCTGCGCGGATTCGCCCCGAAGCATTTCCGATCAAGGCTAACGACTTTACAGACAAGTGAATCATTGACCCCTCGCTGACAAGGCACTGCCAGGGCCAAAGCCAGGTGCGGCTGTTCCTCAACTTGTTACTGACGAGTGGCCGGTAACTCACTCGGAACAACGATAGGCCCTAAGGTCACGGCCCTCAATCCACTCATTTTCGCGATGAGCCTGAGCCGGTGGCGCAGGTTGCAAGCTCGCCTCGTGAATCATCGCTTATGAGACGAGGGCGTGAAAAGAGGGATTGGCAATGGTCTCCTTCAATTTGCTTACGGATCTTGTAACTCACGTTCGCGCAGCCAGGTGAAGATTACCGGGGTCACAATCAGGACGTGAAGAAGAGAGCTGAGCATGCCGCCGAGAACGGGGGCGGCAAGCGGCCGCATGAACTCAGCCCCGGTGCGTGCGGACCAGAGCAGGGGCAGCAAGCCAGCCACCACAGTAGCCACAGTCATTACCTTGGGCCGAAGACGGAGCAGGGCGCCTTCAATCACGGCAGCATGCAGGCCGGCGCGAGTGAGATGGCCGTCGGCTGCCTTGCGCCGCGCAACCGCCTCTTCGAGATAGATGACCATCACCACGGCTGTTTGCACCGCTGTTCCGAAGAGCGCAATAAAGCCTACCCAAACCGCAACCGAGAAATTGAGCCCCATGATCTTTACGAGGAATATGCCACCGCTGAGGGCGAAGGGAACTGCCAGCAGCACATGCGCGGCCTCCTTTGCGGAATGGTAGGTGCGATACAGGAGGACAAAGATGACCAGCAGTACAACGGGAATCACAAGTTCCAGCCGCTTGCGCGCACTGATCTGGTTTTGATATTGACCGCTCCACTCAATGTAGTAGCCCGGCGGCATCTTTACCCGCTCAGCCACCACGCGTTGCGCCTGATCGACAAAGCCTCCGACGTCGCGTCCGCGCACATTCAACAGCACCGCGCCGCGCAACAGGCCGTTTTCACTGCTGATCATTGACGGCCCCATGGTGGTTTTCATGGTGATGACTTTGCTGAGCGGAACCTGTGCGCCGCTGCTTCCAGTGACAAGAATTTCGTCCAGTTGCTGGGGGTTCTCGCGGAAATCGCGCGCGTAGCGAACCCGCACCGGGAAGCGTTGCCTGCCCTCGATGGTGGTGGTCAGATTCTTGCCGCCAATCGCTGTTTCGATCGCGTCCTCCACATCGGCGACATTCAGTCCATAACGGTCAGCGGCGGCGCGATCCACGGTCATCTCCAAATAAGGAGAACCGGTGGTTCGCTCGGCGTAGAGATCGACGGCGCCCGGAACCTCGGCCAATACCTCCTTGATCTCCTTCGACTTGGCCTCGATGACGCCTAGGTCGGGACCGAAGACCTTGATGCCGACCTGGGTGCGGATGCCGGTGGAGAGCATGTCAATGCGATTGCGAATCGGCTGCGTCCAGATGTTGGTGACGCCAGGAATCTGCAGCTTCTCGTCGAGGCGGACAAGAATTGCGTCTTTGGTCAGCCCCCTGGGCCACTGGTCCTTTGGCTTGAAGGTGATGGTTGTCTCGCTCATGTTCACCGGAGCGGGATCGGTGGAGGTCTCAGCCCGGCCCACTTTTCCCACGACCATAGCGACGGCCGGATCGGCTGAGATGATGCGATCCTGCTGACGTAGTATTTCGGTCGCCTCAGTGAGCGAGATGCGCGGGTCGGTGATGGGCATGAAGAGTGCGGTCTCTTCATCGAGCGGCGGCATGAACTCGGAACCGATGGTTGTTGCCGTATAAAGAGCTCCGATCAACAAGGCCATCGCAGCGCCCAGCGTAATGAGCCGGTGGCGCAGGGCCCAGCGCAGTGTTGGCTGATAGATGCCGTGCAACAAACGCATGATCGGGTTTTCATTTTCCCGGTGCAGCTTGCCGCGAATGAGAAACGTGCACAGAACCGGAACCAGGGTGATGGCCAGGATGGTGGAGCAGACCATGGCAAATGTTTTGGTGAATGCGAGGGGATGAAACATCTTTCCCTCCATGCCGGTGAGTGCGAAGACGGGAACGAAGGCAAGGATGATAATGACCATGGCAAAGGAGATCGGCCTGCCCACCAGCCGCGCGGCGTTGAGTGTGATCTCCCAGATGTGATCGCGATAGTTGCCGTGCTCAGTTTCGTATTGCTCGGCCTGGCGGATTACGTTTTCGGTCATCACGATGCCGGCGTCGACCAGCACGCCAATGGCAATCGCGATTCCTCCGAGTGACATGATGTTCGACGAGATGCCTGCTCCCTTCATGAAGAGAAATGCGCCCAGCACAGCGAGAGGCAAGGGGATGGTGACCACCAGGATGCTGCGAAAGTGCCACAGGAAAAGTACATGCGCCAGCGTCACCAGGATCAGCTCTTCAATCAGTGCGTGACGCAGCGTGTCTACTGCGTGATCGATGAGAATGCTGCGGTCGTAGAACGGAACGATCCTGACGCCGGCGGGCAGACCGGGCTGAATCTCGCCGATTTTCTGCTTGATGGCTTCGATGACTTCGCGTGCGTTGGCGCCGTAGCGAATCACGACCACCCCGCCCACAGCTTCTTTCCCATCCTTATCGAGAACACCGCGGCGGAACTCCGGACCGAGCTGGACGCTGCCCACATTGCCCACGGTTACCGGTGTGCCGTTGTATGCGCCAAGCGATATATCCTCAATGTCCTTCAGGTTGCCGATTAGGCCGATACCGCGAATCATCTGCTCGGTGTCGCCCGACTCGATGACCTTGGCGCCGACGTTGTTGTTGCTTCGTTCCACAGCGGCAACCACATCCTTGAGCGCGACGTTATAGGCACGCAGCTTGATCGGGTCGAGATCGATTTGGTACTGCTTCACGAATCCGCCCACGCTGGCCACTTCAGCCACGCCGGGCACTGAGTTGAGCTGGTACTTCACGTACCAGTCCTGGACTGAATGAAGCGTGCCGCTGTCATAGGGCCCCTCGACCGTGTACCAGAAAACCTGTCCCACTCCGGTTGCGTCGGGGCCCATCATGGGAATTACGCCGGCGGGCAGAAAACTGCCGGCGAGGCTGAGCCGCTCCAGCACACGGGTGCGGGCAAAGTAGATGTCCACGGAGTCTTCGAAGATGACGTTTACCATCGAAAATCCAAATGCTGAAGAAGAACGAACGGTGCGCACATGGGGAAGTCCTTGCAGGTTCACGGTGAGCGGATAGGTGATCTGGTCTTCCACTTCCTGCGGACTACGCCCCTGCCATTCCGTGAACACGATGACCTGGTTCTCGCTGAGGTCGGGAATGGCGTCGATGGGCGTATGCAGTAGCGCCCAGTAGCCCCAAACTGCCAGCGCGGCATAAACGGCAAGAATCAGCCAGCGGTTCTTCATGGAGAATTCGATAATGCGATTGATCATGGCTGACTCCTACCTGGCGCTGACATGTGTGTGTGCAGAGGCGATTACGCTGCCGTTCTTTGTGGCCTCGACAAGAACGTTCCACGTGCCAGGCATTGGAGCCTGCCCCTTGCCCATGAACATCTGGCGAGCAGCGGCCCAAGGCAACTCGAAGGAACTTTTCATCTCCGACATATTCATTGAAGGCATTGCCGGCATGGTGAACGTAACCGTGACGTGAGCGTCGGCGATGGGTTTGCCGCTCGCATCGGTCAAGTTGGCGCTGAATGGGCTGTCTTCTCCGGCCTTGAGTAGATTTGTGTCCGCGTGAAATACCAACTGTGCAGCGCTTCCGGCGGGGCTCTTTCCCGGCGAACCCGCAGCGGGAGCCTGCCCTTGTGGCGCGCCGCTGAACTCCTTCGATCCGCCATAGAGGCCAGACATCCCCGAGCTGAGGTGCGCCTGCGAGTCGATCAGGAAATTGCCGTTGAGCACCACCTTGTCGCCGGGCGCGAGTCCGGATGAAACCGGAAACAGATCATCAGAGGGGGCTCCCACCTGTACCTCACGCGCTTCAAAGACGCCGTCAGGCAAGGCCAGATACACAATCTTCCGAGTCCCTGTATCGAGCACGGCCGAGCGCGGAATCACGATGGTTGGCTGTGCGGCGCGACTCACAAATGTCGCGTTCACAAACATGCCCGGCAGAAGGCGCATCCCCGGATTGCCCACATGCACATGGACCGGAACCGTGCGTGTCTGCTGGTTGGCAGCCGGCTCGATGAAATCCACATGACCGCGCAGCGTTTTATTGGGCAGCGATTCGGCCGTGATCTCCACTTCCTGTCCCTGGCGAATCTGGGGCAGCTGCTCTTCATACACATCGGCCTTGATCCAGACCTGGCTCAGGTCGGCGACGGTGAAGAGCGTGTCACCGGCATTCACATATTGACCCTGCGTTACCTTGCGTTCGACAACTGTTCCCGAGCTATAGGCGTAGATGGTGACATGAGGAACGCCCTCCTTTTCAGGCGCATCGATCTGCTTGCCGGAGATGCCCCAAAGCTCCAGCTTGTGGAGGCTGGCCTTGACCAGCGCGTCGGCCTGCGTCAGAGCGTCAGGCTCATTGGACTGGCGAAGCCCGTTGCGGTTCTCCTCAGCCAGGCGGTATTCTTCGACCGCGGTCGCGACTTCGGGACTGTAGAGGTCGGCTACCGGCTGACCGCTACGCACGCGCTCCCCTGTGTATTGCACATAAAGCTTGTCCACGCGGCCGCCGATCCGTGCGCTTACGGCAGCAAGCTGCGCCTCAGGCTGCTCGACCCGGCCAAATGAGTCGATGTCCGTTTTCAAAGATGCTGTGCGCACCTCCGCAATCTGAACGCCCGCAGCGGTAATTTCAGCCGGGCTGAGTTGAACGGTTGTGCCGGGTTGTGTGCCGGGCGCGGGGGTTGCAGGAGCGGCAGGCTGCGCAACATTACCGGCTTGTGCCGCGATGAGGGCCGGTGTGGCCGGGAAGAGATGGATTCCTCGCATGCGCGTCAGGGCGAGTGCCAGCATGACACATAGGATTCCGGCTCCGGCGCCGATTGCAATGAGTTTCATTTCCCTGTTCGTCATTTGCTCTCCTGATTGCTGCTGGATTGGTTCGTGCTGGAAGCATCTGTGCCGGGTCTTGTCCCCGGTGTCTGATGAGCCTGCGTGCCGATGGCGCGTTCCAACTCCGCAATGCCCGCGTCTGTCTCCGACGATGCCTTGTAATAGGCCGTCTGAATGTCAAGCAGCAGATTCTGGCTATCGATGAGGGTCAGAAACTCGGCGCGATTGTTCTGGTAAGCGGCGGTGGAAGCTTTGAACGCCGCCACTGCCTGCGGCAGCAGCGTGTCGCGATACACCTTCACGCGCTTTTCGGCAGCCAGAGTTTTTATCTGCGCCTGCCGCACCTCCAGGAACACCGCAGACGTACGCACTTCGAGTTCGGCCTGTGCTACATCGGTGGCTGCATCGGCCTGTTTCAACTCGCCCTCGTGCCGATCGCGATTCAACCAGGGGAGATTCATGGTCATCTCGGCCATGTAAGCGTTGCGCGATGTCGAACCGGCTGGCATGAGCATGTATCCAAGCGCCGCAGTGAAGTCCGGCTTCATGGCTAAGCGCACGGCGTGGCCCTCGTTCTTTGATTTCGTAATCTGCGTGCGCAGGCCCGCAAGCTCGGGGCGATTCAGAATCGCCAGCCGTTCCAACTCATCAATCGATGGCAGGTTCCTGGCCGCCGCATAGCTGCCGGCAATCTCCAATTCCGCATCTGGATGCCGGCCCATCAATGTATTCAGTCCGGCGCGCGCTGTGTCCCGTTCTTCGTCCAGTTCAATCACCTGCTCATCGAGGCGGGTGATCGCCATCTGCGCCCGCAGCGCATCAGCCTGGGGAACCTTGCCCGTCGTATATTGAACGAGCGTGTCTGACAGTGCTTCTTTCAGCAGAGCTGCCTGGCGATCGAGGAGCTTTCTCTGGTCGGCATTCCGCATAAGGTCGGCACAGGCCTTGCGCACCGCGGCCTGCACTTCCTGCCGCGTGGATTCAAGATCGCTGGCTTCCGCTTGCACATCGTCGCCGGCAATCTTCGAGCGCGCATTGCGCTTCTCTTTGCTGAGGAACGTCTGCTGCACGCTGAACATCATCTGGGCCTGGTTCAGATCCCAGGGTTTGCGCAGCGGTGTATTCCAATCGCGCACCATGAACATGGGATCGTCGATGCTGGCTGCGGTTGTAGTTCTGGTTTGAGCCAGCGACAAGCGCCGCACCGACGCGCGAATCTCGGGATTGGACTGGAGCGCCTCCGCCACCGCATCCTCTACGGAGAGCGGCGCGGCGGTTGGCATCGCGGGCAAACTCGGGACAGGCGCGGAGGACGGCTCCGTCTGCCCGAAACAGACAAGGGACAGCGTCAGCAGCAACGGCGCAACAACATAACTGGATTTCACTCTTCAACTCCGTGGTAAAAGGCAGCAGGAATAATCCAGGGCGCAAGGATGCGCACCCCAGTGAGCCTGGCGGAAGTGAAGAGCTAGATTCTGAGGATGGACGCGCCCGTAGGCGGAGACTGCGGAGGGATGACGGCTGAGGCTGGAAGCTTGTCCGGTAAAGAACCCTGGTTCGAAGAGACAAACGGCGGTGCATCGGCCAGGGGAGCCGGACTGGAGAAAGCAGGCGCGAAAACGAAAGCCGGCAGAGTTGGCCTTACCGTGCAGCAGTTACCCTCGACGCTCGGGCAGGCATTGGACATCGCGGCACAGCAATTGTGCGCAGTCCTGTTTGCCAGTGGCAGGCAGGTCTCAGCAGGCGCAGCCAAGGCCGCCATCAATACGATGGCCACCGCCGCGCGTTGGAAGACGCCTTGCAACATGGTTTCAGCTTACACCAGCGCACGATTTCTGCGGTGATGTAGCTCACACGCCTCTCAGCGCAAACTCTCTGAGCATTGCTTCCGAAATCCGTTGTCGGCGAGTACATAGTCACGAGTTCCTCGGCGAACAGAAGCTCTGAACACGCTGGCAAGAATTCACTAAAGTTTATGGATGACATCATCAACTTTGGTTTGCAGCACGAAGCGCGTTTCCAGATGCAAGTCGGCAGTCTCATTGAGTTTCGGGCGAATGGTCGCCCACGTGTCAGTCGTGTACGTGTGATTTATATGAGTAAACATTGCTTGGAATTCTGTCAGGAATGTCGGCCAGAGTTTGCGAATTCAATCCACCTTGCCGTAAAACCGGAATCACGGACAAGCGATCTTCCCCTGGAGATGCGCTCCGACTTTCTCGGCAAGCGCTAAATATCAATGATCTCGATGCTTTCAGGAGGCGATTTGATATCAGGACCAAGCACTTTCGAGCGCCAATGATCGGAGGCGTCCTCCAGTTCGATTCTCGGACGTGGGTTCAATCTACTGTACGATTCTGAAGTCAGCGCGTGTAAGTTGTTGGAAATAAATGGTGGAGGCGGCGGGAGTCGAACTTTCTATGTCACTGAAGGCACAGTAAGTTATTGGTTTTCGAAAGGCCAAAATGACAAAAAGGCCTGGAATGCCGAATCGACTGTACGTTTTCTGTACGGCCCTATCGTAAAGCTTCTTCCCAAGCGTAGCGGCCCGGCAACTCTCGAAAACCAGTTATGCTGTCCGAGCACGATGAGGGCTTTGGTGACAGTCCACCAAGACAGTCACTGGTCCGGAAAGCCGACTTTTCGTCCATATGGTTCAAGCGCTGTCGTCGGTGAGCGCATTGGCGATTATGCGCTCATTGGGGGTCCAAAAAACATCTCTGGAGTGAGACAGGCGGAAGTTGCAATCATGCGGTTGTTTAAACACTGCGAGCCCGTGCCTTGTATAAAAGGGTTGACGAATCTTGAACTCCGGCTGAGGCCTTTTGACACGCCTGACGATTGAGTATGACCGTATCTTTTGTACCGAAAGGCCTTCCATTTCATCCGCGCTATCGCAGTGAAACTAATGGCTGAAACTCTTCAGAAGAAGCTGTGTGAAAACCTATGGGTTAAATCACAGGCGAGGTTGGCGGGAACAAGTCAGCTCTTCAGTACCTCTCTGGACACAAGCCGACATAGTGTGTACTGATCACGGGGTAGTTGCGATGCACTGAATTCCAGGTATCCGAATCCAGAAACCTGGCTAATGCGGATCCTTTGGCCAAAACTTCCTTTGGAGATGAATGGCAAACCGTCAACATGGAAACCCAAGGCGAAAGACGGGAGGGGGGACAGAGTCGACGCTCTCCTCCTTTTTGCACCGAGAGCCGGGTCGTCTCAGTATAGTTGTCAATGTCCAGCGGCACGCGATGCTGGCTGCCGTAAATTCAGAACGGCATCCGTGCGCTAAAAATCAGGTTATGGTTCGTGGCATGGAACTGCGTCAGGGCAATCTGCTCACCCACGCCAAAGGTCACGCCAAGCCGTCCTGGTCTGCCATTTTCGTCATGCGTCAGTGGAATGCGTCCGACAACGAATCCCGGCGTCGCAAATACCGTCTCCTTGCCGTCATTTGCTCCTCCGCGATAGATGCTCGCATTGATTTCAATCTCTGGCCAAAGAAACTTTAGTGCGCCTCCGCTCGCCAGACGGTACTGCGCAGCATTGTTCAAGGCGATGGTATGTCCCAGGCCCTGCACATTCGAAACAGGAAGAGAACCACCGACAGTCAGTGTTAGGGCAAGGAGGCCAAACCCTTTGCCAATGGCCAGCGTCGGCGTCACTACCGCACAGCAGCTCCCGTTCCCATTCTTTCCGGTTGGAATCGATGCTCCTAAAAATGCCGTCACAATTGCATTGCCGTGCTCTTCGTTACGAGCAAAGAAGCGTTCCTTAAGCAAAAAACTGACGTCACCAAAGCCATCCTCCGAGTGCGGCGCTTCGCGGCTGAAGAATGGCGGAGCGTTGAAGATCACTTCGGTGTGCCGCTCGGGGATCAACTCCAGCCCCTTGCTGTTGCCGTAGTTCCAGTTCCTGTGGGACGAGGCGACCGACTGCCTGACAAAATCAGTACGGAATTCCTGCTCCAGACGCGGCGTCACCGTCACCAGCGGTGTCACCCAGTGTGGCTGTTGAGTTTGCGTTGCGATGACTTGCCGTTGGTAACGAGCTACAAGCGTACTGCTGTGTTGAAAGGAGGCTTGCCCGCAAGCAAACGGAGGCGCTAGGAAGACAAGCACCGCGGCAACATCCAGCAGCCTGCGGACTTCCACGGTTCCACTTGATTTACCTATCAAGAGTCTGCGACTAAACAACACTGATCCGTCCATGAGTGCCACAACACTTCACGAGCTCAGTAACCGCAGTTTCCCGCGCGAAGCGCCCCTGCGTTTTTGTGAATATCCAGCGGCGCCCGATGCTTTGAACGCCGCCAGGGGGATGCTGAAGGGGTGCTGAGGCCACGATACGACCTCAGCAGGCTAAAAGGTGATCTTTGCCGCAACCTGGATCTGGCGCTCAAGCCGCTGGAACACAGGTTCGCTGCCCGCCGATGAGACCTTCCCGAATGTACCTGCGGTTACAGTAGCTCCGGGATTGTTGAACTCAGGAGTGTTGAAGAGGTTGAAGAACTCGGCGCGTAATTGCAATACTTTCCCCTCGGTAATGGGGGTGTTCTTGAAGAACGAGAAATCTACATTCTTCGTGCCCGGACCCTGAAGAATGTTGCGTCCGGAGTTTCCCCACGCTCCCGCGGGGTGGTTGGCGAATGCTGCCGTGTCGAACCACTGTGCACGCGTCCGCTGACTGCTTGAGAGCGATCCGTTGCCGCTTGCTCCAATGAATTGCGCTCTCGGCGTAAGGCCGTCGCCCACTCCGCTTGACGAAGAAACAGAAAACGGAAAGCCATCGTAGTACTGGAGAATGCCATTCAATTGCCATCCCTCGACAACCGGCTTCAGTACGCCGGAATTCTTGAATGGCAGTTCATAGGTTGCGCTGAGGACAAAGCGATTGGGAATGTTCTCGTCGGAATTGCCGTAGTCGGAAGCGATGTTGGAAGGATTCAAAACACTGCCTGGGCTTCCCGTGCCTTCGTCCAGAGCATGGCTGTAGGTGTAGGAAGTGAGCAAGCCAAGGCCTCGACCGCGGCGCTCCGCCGTTACTTGCAGTGCGTCGTAGTTTGAGATCTGGTGAGTTTCAATTTGGTTGATCTGGGCGAAGAACCGATAGGGACGGACTGCGGATACAGTGGTTGCTCCCGCCAATCCCAATTGACCTGCATTGATGTCCCTCAAATCATCCAGATGAAGTCCGCGGGTTCCTACGTAGGCAACCTTCAGAACGGTTGAGTAGGGAATCTGCTGCTCGATGGTCGCGTGCCACTGCTCGCTGTAAGGCGTC
>Ga0302140_10008555_pt1 | contig 12719 bp, 8 predicted proteins | sample I_Bog_E1_1_FD_202095 | JGI IMG/M metagenome (GOLD analysis project Ga0302140, IMG submission 202095) | Peat permafrost microbial communities from Stordalen Mire near Abisko, Sweden - I_Bog_E1_1 | ecosystem: Environmental > Terrestrial > Soil > Wetlands > Peat | place: Sweden: Abisko, Stordalen...
GACCCTGCTGGCCGGCGTCATTCGCCGCCAGACGCGCTGCGTGCTGATCGATCCTTACGCCAACGCGTTCAACTTCGGACCAACCGGCAGCGAATGGGACAAAGACCGCACCCAAATGAAGCCCGAACTGCACGAGCGCAAGTGGGAGATCGACTCGCTGTGCTACCCGGTGCGCCTCGCGCACGGCTATTGGAAAACGACCGGCGACGCGAGCTGCTTCGACCAGAGCTGGCAGGACGCCGCGGCGCTCATCGTGAAGACATTCCGCGAGCAGCAGCGCTTCCACGGCCCCGGGCCGTACTCGTTCCAGCGTCTGACCGAAGTGCCCTCCGATTCCCTGCCCGGGAGCGGTTACGGCAATCCCACTCGGCCCTGCGGTCTGATTCACTCCGGCTTCCGTCCGTCCGACGACGCCTGTATCTTTCCGTACCTGATCCCCTCCAACTTCTTTGCGGCTACGTCGCTCGAACAGCTCGCCGAGATCTTTGAAGCGGAACTTCCAAACAAGGCATTCGCGAAAGAGTGCCGCGCGCTCGCCGCGCAGATCCGCGAGGCGCTCAAGAAGCAGGCCACGGCGCGTCACCCGAAGTACGGCGAGGTTTACGCCTATGAGGCCGACGGGTATGGGAACCACTTGTTCATGGACGACTCGAACATCCCCAGCCTGCTGGCGATGCCCTACCTCGGCTCCTGCGCACCGGCCGAACCCGTTTATCGCAATACGCGAGCCTTTGTCCTGAGCGAGGACAACCCGTATTATTTCCGCGGCAAAGCGGCCGCGGGCGCCGGCGGGCCGCACTCCGGCCTGGGGATGATCTGGCCCCTGGCGATCACGGTTCAGGCTCTCACCAGCCAGTCCGAGCCAGAGATCGCGGCGTGCCTGAAGACCCTGAAGGCAACCCATGCGGGCACGGGCTTCATGCACGAGTCATTCTCCAAGGACGACGCGAAGAACTACACGCGCCCGTGGTTCGCCTGGGCCAATACGCTGTTCGGCGAGTTGATCCTGACGGTGCATCAGAATCACCCGCGGCTGCTAAAGTAGACCACTTGCGCTTACTCGATCCGCACGATCACCTGATTGCCGGCAAACCAGCCGCGCGGTTTCTCCGACTCAAACGGATATGCCCGGATGCTCCAAGCGCCCCGGAACCAGAAGATTCCAACTGAATAGTCCGACCCGGACGGAATCAGAATGTTGGTCAAGCCGTTCGTGAACAGCACACCGGGCTCGCTGGCGCGCTGCGCCATGAGCAGGTGCCAGGCGACGGGCAATGCCGCCATGTGATCGACGCCGAAATGTTCGACGATCTGCGGCCCGGTCAGCCGCTCCGTCAGGTTCATCGTGCAGTAGAATCCCGCCGGTTGCGGAGCGACCACGAGGTCGAGAAAGACCTTTCGGAAATTGGCGCCCAAATACGAGATGTTCACCGGCTCGAAGCCGACCGCGAAGTGATCGCGGACGACGAATTCACTGCTGCCGGGAAAAAAGAATCGCTTTTGCGTGGTGTGATCCATCAGGGCGCCGACCTTCCAACTGCTCAGAATATCAGGAAGGGCCAGAGGTCCAGCCTGTCGCGCGAGGAAAGAGGGCACGCCAGACCGCGATGCACTGATTTCACGCATTGTGGGGCAGCTTGGTAAGCTGCGGCCGATTGTCAATCGGCCTGGTGCGTCTTCCGCAGCAAACGGCGTTCCCACACTGCGGCGGTTGCCAACCGCCGCGCAGAATGCCATTCTGCCCCACACGATCCCGAAGCCCGAATCAGACGCGGGGCACGTCGGCGAGCCGGTTGCTGTTCTGGAGGGGGAGCATCCAGCCGGGGTATTCGGGCGGGAGCGCACTGACTTCGTCCAGCTTTCCGATCTCGTCGCCGGTCAGTTGGAGATCGGACGCGGCGAGATTCTCCCGCAGTTGATCCACGCGCCTGGCGCCAATGATCACGGAGGTCACAAACGACTTCGAGAGAATCCAAGCCAGGGCGACGGTGGCGACGCCGACAGCGCGGCTTTGCGCAATCGGCCGCAGAACGTCGAGGATCTGCCACGTGCGCTCTTTGTCGACGAGCGGGAAATCGAAGGCGGAGCGGCGCGAGTTTTCCGGCTTCTGATTTTCGCGAGAGTACTTGCCGGAGAGCAGCCCGCCGGCCAGCGGACTCCAGACCAGCAGGCCGGTGCGCTGGTCCTGCAGCAGCGGCACGATCTCGCGTTCGAGATCGCGGCCCGCGATCGAGTAGTAAGCCTGCAGGGTGTCGAATCTGGCGAGGCTCTTTGCCTCGGAGATGCCCAGCGCTTTCATAATCTGCCAGGCCTGCCAGTTGGAGCAGCCGATGTAGCGAACCTTGCCCTGCGCGACGAGCGTGTCGAGCGCGCGGAGCGTTTCTTCAATGGGCGTGATGGAGTCTGACCCATGGATTTGATACAGGTCGATGTAGTCGGTCTTGAGACGTTTGAGCGAGGCTTCGACGGCGTCCAGGAGGTGTCCTCGCGACGCGCCGACATCGTTGCGGCCGGGGCCGGTCCGCCCGTAAGCTTTGGTCGCGATGACGATGTCCTTGCGAGCGATGCCGAGGTTGGCGATGGCCTGGGCGAGGGTCTTTTCCGATTCGCCGTTGGTGTAGATGTCCGCGGTGTCGACGAAGTTGATGCCCGCCTCCAGCGCGAGCCGGAGAAGTTCGTCGGCCAGTTTCTGGTCGACTCCCGCGACGGACTTCCACATGCCTTCAGCCGAAGAGAAGGTCATGGTGCCGAGGCAGAGCTCGGACACAAGAATGCCGGTGTGGCCAAGAGTGTTGTATTTCATGGGAACCTTTGCGCAGTGAGATTGAGCCTACGGGGACTTAGCCGCCATTTCTCACAGAGTCGGCGCTGATGGCAATTGGGCTATCGTCCGGTGGGTTTCGGAGGCCGATTTCGAGGTGTGATGATGCGGCTCGGCTGGAGCGGGCGGGTTCGGCGGGGCGCTGGGGTGTTGTCCTGGCGGCGGAGGACGGCGGCGAGACATTTTTGACCAAAGCTCCGCCGGCGATTGCTCAGAATCGCGATTCCGGTTTGAGCTTGTCGGTGACGCCTGATCTGCGTTCAGCAGCGCAGTTGCCGCCAAGCCTGCTCAAACAATGCTTGCAGCGGAAAACTTTCAGCCAGCGACAGCCAGACCTTGCGCGCGGTGATGCGAATGCGGGCGCCGAGTTTGAGTAGCTTCAGGCGAATTGTGGTGGCCTGGGCGTGTTCCAGCACGGTGCCCTGGAGGCCCAGTCGGCGCAGCGCGTGCAGCAGCAAGTAGGCGCAGCCGGCGAAGCTCAGCCGCAGTTGATTGGCGCGCATCGATTCGGCGCTGACGCGCGTGGCAAACAGGCTCAACTGCTCTTTGATGCGGTTCTCCATCTCGCCGCGCGCGCAGTACAACTGCTCGTATAAAGCCTGTGCCGCCCATTGTTCCGCGGTCAGGTTCGTTACCACGAAACGCGGGTTGGCCTTGCCCTCGAGCTGCTCGGCCTTGGCCACCACCCGCCGCGCGCGGCTCCAACTCTCGCGCGTCTGGTAGTCGAACTCAGTAAACACGCGCGCTGCTTTGCCGGTCTGTTTGTGCAGCCGCGCTGCTTCGGCCAATTGCGGTTCGATGAGCCGCAGCAGCCGTTCGTTGCGCGCGCAGCCCAGAACGTAATACACGTTATTTGTTTCGCACCACTGCATCAACTCCTCGCGGCAAAAACCCGAGTCGGCGCGTACCGTGACGAGGGTCTCCGGCCACGCGGCACGGATCTGGGCGACAATTCGCTCGACCTCCTGCGTGGCCCCCGCCGCCGCGTCCTGATCGGCCGTGCGGAGCCGCGCGCAGAGCAGATGCTCGCCAGCAAAAATGTACAGTGGCAGGTAGCAGTATTCGTCGTAGTAGCCGTGGAAGAAGCGCCCCTCCTGGTGCCCGTACAACGGCAGATCGGTGGCATCCAGGTCGAGCACGATCGAAGCGGGCGGCGCGCTGTGTGCTTCGAGAAACACACTGACCAGCAACTCGTCGATCGCCGCTTGGCGGCACTCGATCTTCTTATAGCGATCGGCTTTCTCCGTGCTCAATTCCAGCCGATTGAGCGTACTCTTCCCGGCCAGCTTCTGTTCACCGGCCGCGCGCTTGCCACTCAACACAGCCAGCAGCGGGTCGGCGCGCAACTCGTCGTGATCGCTGAGGTCTTCATAGCCCAACGCCAGGCCGTAGACGCGCTGGGCCACCAACTCCGCCACGCTGTGCTCGATCAGCCACGGCTTGCGGCGGTCGTCGAAGCATCGCGCGAGGCGTGCCAGCAGATTCACCCGCCGCTCGGCCTCGCGCAACAACACCGCTCCGCCGTCCGACGTCATCGTCCCACCATCGAAGCGCGCCACCACCTCGCGCGAAAAATGGGCTGCAAACTCGAAGCTCTCTTGAGTACACTCTGTCATAGCGAAAGCCGCCTCCCTGCGGAACGTAACTGTAGCCTGGAAACTCAGTTATGCCCCAGATGGCGGCTTTTTGCTACTCGCTGTGTGAGAAATGGCGGCTAGATGTGACAGCCGGCGCAGAGATTCGCGGCGACCGTGCGCATTAATCGTGCATAAAAAAATCCGAGTGGGCTGGACGCTCACGTCTTGAAACGCACTCGCCGGCGCGTCGAGGTACGACGCGCCGGCGAGGCGCGAATCGGATTCACACTCAGCTACAAATTAAGAGCAGCCGCTGGTCCCGCCGCAGTTCTCGCACTTGTAGCAGGAACCGTTGCGGGTCATCAGGCCGCCGCACTCGGTGCAGATGGGCGCGTCGTCCATGGCTGCCGCGAACGGCAGCTTGCGCTGCGGCTCCTGCTCGGTGCGCTGCAGCGCCTGAGGATCGGGCTGAGGCTCGCCGGGCACCGCCTCGGGGCCGACGAACTTCAGAGCCAGCCAGCGGAACATGTAGTCCATGATCGACTTGGCGAACGGGATCTGCGGATTGCCCGTGTAGCCGCCCGGCTCGAAGCGGACGTGGCTGAATTTGTCCACGAAGAACTTCAGCGGCACGCCGTACTGCAAGCCGTAGCTGACCGACGTGGCGAAGCAATCCATCAGGCCCGAAATGGTCGAGCCCTCCTTGGCCATCGTCACGAAGATCTCGCCCGGAGTGCCGTCCTCGAACAGCCCGACCGTGATGTAGCCTTCGTGGCCGGCGATGGAGAATTTGTGGGTAATGGCCGCACGCTCATCCGGCAGCTTGCGCCGGATCGGACGGTAGACGATCTTCTCCTCCACTCGAACGGTTGCGGGCGGAGTGAAAGCGGCGACGCTCTTCTTGTCGCCCTTGCCGGTGTTCAGCGGCTGGACGCGTTTGGAGCCGTCGCGATAGATAGCGACCGCTTTGAGGCCCAGTTTCCAGCTTTCGATGTAGGCGTTCGAGACGTCCTCGGCCGTGGACTCCTCGGGCATGTTGATGGTCTTTGAGATCGCGCCGGAGATGAATGGCTGTACCGCGCCCATCATGCGCACGTGACCCATGTATTGAATGGTGCGCACGCCGTTGGCGGGTTTGAAGCTGCAGTCAAATACCGCCAGGTGCTCGGGCTTCAGGCCCGCGGCGCCTTCAATGGTCCCCGTGGCGTCAATGTGATTGACGATGGTTTCCACCTGCTGCGCCGTGTAGCCGAGGCGAATCAATGCCTGCGGCACGGTGTTGTTGACGATCTTGATCATCCCGCCGCCGACCAGCTTCTTGTACTTCACCAGCGCCAGTTCGGGCTCGATGCCGGTGGTGTCGCAATCCATCATGAAACCGATGGTGCCCGTCGGCGCGATCACGGTGGTCTGCGAGTTGCGGAACCCGAACTTCTCGCCGTGCTCGCAGGTGTTCTTCCAGACGAGCCTGGCGGTCTCCAGAACGGCGGGAGGGACCAGTTTGGAGTCGATGCCCGCCACCGCATCGCGGTGCATCCGCATGACGTCCAAGAACGAATCCTCGTTGGGCGGATAGCCGGGGCACGGGCCCACGGCCTGGGAGATTCGCGCGCTGGTGAGATAAGACTGACCGCACATGATCGCGGTCAAAGCCCCAGCCCAGGCACGGCCCGGATCGCCGTCGTAAGGCGCGCCCATCGACATCAAAAGTGCGCCTAAATTGGCAAAACCAAGGCCTAGAGGACGGAAATCGTGCGAGTTTTTGGCAATCTTCTCGGTCGGATAACTGGCGTTGTCGACCAGGATCTCCTGGGCGAGGATAACCGTGTCCACCGCATGCCGGAACGCTTCGACGTCAAACTGGCCGCCGGTCACGAACTTCATCATGTTCAGCGACGCCAGGTTGCACGCCGAGTCGTCGAGGAACATGTATTCCGAGCAAGGGTTGGACGCGTTGATGCGGCCGGAAGCCTTGGAGGTATGCCAGCGATTCACGGTCGTGTCGAACTGCATGCCGGGATCGCCGCACATCCAGGTCGCTTCGGAGATAGCGCGCATCAGATCGCGGGCCCGGTAGCGCTTGATCGGCTCGCCCGATACCACGGACTTCGTCCACCAGTCCTTGTCGTCCACCACGGCCTGCATAAAGTCGTCGGTGGCGCGGACGCTGTTGTTGGCGTTCTGGAAGAAGATCGAAGCATAGGCTTCACCGTCCAGCGACTGGTCGTAGCCCGCGTCCACAAGGACGTGCGCCTTCTTCTCTTCCTTGGCCTTGCACCAGATGAACTGCTCAACGTCGGGGTGTTCGGCGTTGAGGATCACCATCTTCGCGGCGCGGCGGGTCTTGCCGCCGGACTTGATGACGCCCGCGAATGCGTCGAAGCCCTTCATGAAGCTCAGCGGTCCGCTGGCGCGTCCACCGCCCCACAATAGGCCGTTCTCCTCGCGCAATGTGGAGAGATTGGTGCCGGTGCCGGAGCCCCACTTAAAGAGCATCCCCTCAGTCTTGGCGAGGTCGAGAATCGATTCGAGAGTATCCTGGACAGAGTTGATGAAACAGGCCGAACATTGGGGCCGGTGGACGGTCCGGTCGAGTTTCTTGATGGAATCCGTAGACTCGTCGTGGTACCAGCCGTAACCGCGGTGCTCTTCCCGCACGCCGACGTTGAACCAGACCGGGGAATTGAAGCACGCCTTCTGCGTCAGCATCAGGTGCGCCAACTCGCTGCGGAAATTCTCAGCGTCTTCGAGCGACGCGAAATAGCGATCGTCGATACCCCACTCGGTGATCGTATCTACAACACGGTGAATGAGTTGAGCTACGCTCGACTCGCGTTCCGGCTGGCCCATGCGGCCATGAAAGTACTTGCTGGCAACAATGTTCGTAGCCGTCTGCGACCAGTCGGCCGGTATCTCCACATCTTTTTGCTCAAAGATGAGGGCCCCCTTGTCGTTTCCGATCGAGGCAGTGCGCTTCTCCCAGCGCACCTCGTCGTAGGGTGTACGCCCTGCTTCGAGCCTCGCGGTGAAATACCTCGGGAAGCGAAGCCCGCGGCGTTCCTCCTTTTTCAAATTGCGCCTGTAAGGCGTCGCCTGTGCGCCAATTTCGACACTGATCTGTCCCATAGTCCACTCCCAGGAATTTTATGCAGAACACCCCGGACGTGACATTCCCTTAGTACTACTTGTTGTCTGGGGCCACTCGCAACCTTACCCCAATATCTTGTATGGGGTCAATAGAATAATCTATATGGGGTGTCTATCCTATTGATCCTGCACCTCAAATTGTCATTGAAGCTTCACAATGCCAGTCCGCGCTCTACCTCGCCTGAAGTGACGCATAGCCGGCGGAGCCGTGCCATTCTGAAACAGGAGGGAACCCGCCGTGTTTAATGCCATTCTCGTCGATCAGCCGGGCTCGGCAGCCAAAATCGTCCGCCTGGGGGAATCGGAACTGCCCGAAGCGAGTGTCACCGTGGATGTGGCCTGGTCCACGATCAATTACAAAGATGGGCTGGCGCTTACCGGAAAGTCGCCCATTCTCCGCAAATTCCCGATCGTGCCCGGCATAGACCTGGCCGGGGTCGTGACCGCCAGCAGCCATCCGGCGTGGAAGCCGGGAGACCGCGTGGTGATGAACGGCGCGGGGATCGGAGAATCGCGTTGGGGTGGTCTCTCGCAGCGCGCCAGGGTGGACGGAGATTGGCTGGTACGCGTGCCGGAAGCGTTTGACCTGCGCCAGGCTATGGCGATCGGCACGGCGGGCTACACGGCCATGCTGTGCGTGCTGGCGCTGGAACGCCAGGGCGTCACACCGGTGTCGGGCGAGGTGCTGGTGACGGGCGCTTCGGGCGGCGTCGGAAGCGTCGCCATCGCCGTGCTGGCCGGACTGGGCTATAGCGTGACCGCGTCCACCGGGAAGCTGGAGCAAGGCGATTACCTGCGGAACCTGGGAGCGGGCGCGGTGATCGACAGGCACGAACTCTCCCAGCCGGGCAAGCCCTTACAGAAGGAGCGCTGGGCCGCGGTCGTCGATTCGGTGGGCAGCCACACCCTCGTCAACGCCTGTGCGCAGACCCGCTACCGGGGCACGGTGGCCGCATGCGGACTGGCCCAAGGCATGGACTTTCCGGCCACCATGGCGCCATTCATTCTGCGCGGAGTGACGCTGTGCGGGGTGGAGAGCGTGATGGCGCCTATGCCCCTGAGGCTGGAGGCATGGGCGCGCCTGGCCCGCGACCTCGACCCGCGCAAGCTCGAAATGATGACGACCGGTATCGGCCTGGGCGACGCCATTGCCGCCGCGGAGCGGATCCTGGCCGGACAGGTGCGCGGGCGAATTGTGGTGGACGTGAACCACTGAGAGCCCCCCAAAGTGGGGTGGCGCTCCCGCGCCGCGTGGGGCCTCCGGGCCCCACAAGTTTGTCCGGAGCGGGCTCTGGAGAGCCCGCGCGGTCCTGGAGGACCGCCCCACAACCGGCCTTTACAAATATTTAAACGTGCCGCGCCGCCAACACCCGTACAGTTGGAATGTGATCCGGCGCACTGAAGCGATCTTATCCGGATCCCCAAGGATTCATTGGAGGAATATGGCATGAGATTCGCAACAATCGCGCTGTTGGCGCTAGTCCTGGGAGCCGTAGCGTTGGCCGAGGACGTCTCGGGCGTCTGGAAGGCCTCGATGCAGGGCCCCGACGGCCAGTCCATGGAACTCACTTTCAACCTCAAGGCGGACGGCGCCAAGCTCACCGGCACCGTCACCAGCCCGATGGGCGAATTGCCCATCAGCGAGGGGAAGGTCGATGGCGACAAGATAGAGTTTACGGTCGAAACCGATCAGTTCAAGGTCGTTCACAAGGGGACTTTCTCCGGGGACACGATGAAACTGACGGTGGACATTGGCGACCAGAAAATGGAGATGACGGCCAAGCGCGCGGCGTCCTGAGCGCGCTTCCCTCGTTAACCTTCAGCACGGGCTCTTATCGCGGCGGCCCAGGCGGACTTGGTGGTTTCCATCAACTGCCTGGGCCGCTGTGCTGTGTGGGGCGGACGCCCACGGCGTCTCCGAACTGGGGGCCGACGTCCACGCCGGCCTGCGGGACGTCAGCCTTCAGTGATTCCCGCCAGCCGCTGCCCGGATGCGGGTCCAGGGGGACCCGCGCGGACGTGGGCGTCCGCCCCACTATAGAGCCGAAGGCTATCTGCCTACATGCCGGTCTAGGAAACGTGCCTGCACTTCGAGGGCTTCCTTGGCTTCGGGGATCTCGATCATGTACCAGTGGGCGTGCGGCATGGCGTCGTAGACCACCAGTTCCGCATCGACGCCGGCCAGCAGCAGCGCGCGATGGAAGTTCGCTGTCCCGCTCAGCAGCATGTCGCGCGTGCCGCTCATGCACAGCGTGGGTGGAAAGCCCTTCAGGTCGGCATACATTGGCGACGCCACGGGGTCCTTCAGGTCCAGACCGCCCAAATACGCCCCCGCCGCGCCATCGCCTCGCGGGACGCGCGCGCCGGCGAGCCCGGGCACGCCGAAGTAATACGACGAATCGCCGATGCGGCTGAAGTCCGCCATCCCGGAGAAGAAGCCGAGCGCCGCCGGCAGCGGCAGCTTGAGTTGCCCGAGCCGCACCGCTGTCTCGGCCGTCAGGATGGCTCCGGCCGAGGTGCCGTACATCCCGATATTCCGCGGCTTGTACGTCTTCAACAGCTCGCGATAGACCGCAATCACGTCGTCCACTTGAGCCGGGAAGCGGAACTTCGGCGTGAGGCGATAGTCGACGGCCACCACCATCGTGCCGGTGAGCGAGGCGATCGGAATGCTCTCCAGAAACGAGCCGGAGTCGGTAACGAAGCCTCCGCCATGGATGCACAGCAGCACTCTGTGCTGGTTTGCGGGCACTGGATTTTTCGGCGTAACGACTTTGGTCTTCACCCCGCCGATGACCTTCTCTTCGATGTCGACCGGATAGATCTCCCGCGCACGGTCGATCAGCTTCTGGGATTCCGCCGAGCCGGCTGCGGGCGCCCACGCCAGACCCGTCTTGAGAAACGCCTGCGCCTCCGGCGACAGCGTTGTCGGGATGCCGATCACGCGCGTGATGTGGGCCGTGCCGTCGCTGTCGAGCGTTGTAGTGTCCGGATTCTGGGGCGGCGCTCCCGACTGTCGGCACAGCCCACAGGGGGCAGCCAGCGCGGCGCACAGCAGGAACGAACCGAGTCGCGATAAACCGTTCAGGGCCGGAGTGGTCATAGGCGCTTCTTCTCCCATCGGCAGCAAGCGAAGCTGCCCGGGCATCAGCTTATCACTTCAGGCCATGTTGGTTCGAGGAACCGACATCTCTCAGGATGCCTTCCGAATCCGTGCCAGGGGACGCGCACGTTCATCCCGACTCCTTCACGGTAGCGGCCCCTGGGAACGCCGATCTCCAGATCGGCTCTGATCACCCGTGTGAGCGGCAACTTCAATTCACATTCGCGCGCCCGGAAGCCGGCCTGCAGTTGCCGGCGGTGAAGTGTAAACCGAACCGGAGCCGATCTGGAGATCGGCGTTCCCAGGGGCGGCAACTCAGGAGTGGCTCAACTGCGTCAGATCCTGCCTGGCGCGGATGAAGTCGGGCTGCAGCCGCAGGGCTGCCTGCAACTCGCGCACGGCCTCGCTCTTGCGGCCTTCCCGCTTATAGAGATCGGCCAGCAGCCAATGCGCCTCGGCATGCGTGGGCTGCCTGCCCTCCGGTTGTTGCGTGAGGTATTTCTGCAGGTATCTCTCGGCGCGGTCGAAGTCCTGGCCGATCTCAATCAGGGCCTCGGCGGCCGAGTGGTAAGGCGAAAGGTCGTCCGGAGCCAACAAGTCGGCTTGCGCCAGGACTTGTTCCAGCTCGGCCCAGCGTTTCTGCCTGGCGTAGACATGAGCCAGCACCTTGTAGGCCTGTCCGGCGGAAGGGTCGATGGCCAGCGCCTGGCGCGCCGCTTTCTCCGCCAGATCCAGCCGTTTCGTTTCCGCCTGGAAGCAATACAATTCGGCGAGCCACAGCGGCGGCCGGACCATGCTCGGATCGGCCTGCGCGGCCTTCTTGAGGTACGATTCCGACTTCGCGTCCTCGCCCTTGCCCACCAGCAGGCGCGCATGGGCCAGATAGCCCCACGAGGGCAGAAAGCTCACGATGTTGTCCGCGATGGAAAGCGATCGCTGACGATTGCCGCCCGCAAGCAGGGGGGCTTTCCAGCAAAACATCATCTGCACCAGCAGGGCGTCCACCTGGTGCGGATTCAAGGCCAGAGCAACGTCCAGTTCGCGGTTCATCCGGTGGACGAACACCGCGGCTTTCAGAGCCGAGGATTTGTCCGCCATCATCGCGTAGGCCTCGCCCAGTTGGGCGTGGTAGGCAGCGTTGCCGCCGTCGATCGCCACTGCCCTTTCGGCTTCGACGACAGCCCCTTCGGGATCGTTGTAACTCAGCCGCGTTTTCGCGAGCCAGCAGTGCGCCTGAGCGTCGTTGGGGTTGGACCGCAGGCGTTCCGAGGCGATCCGGACGATCTGTTTCCAGTGCCCGGCCTCCATGAGAAGCTCAACCGCCGATGGCTTGTCCGCCGCAAAAATCAGAGAAGAAGACAGGAGGATGAAAGGTGCGCCAAAGCGCGAGATGAGACCCACTTTGCCTAGTGTAACCGTTTTGAAAACAAGGGCCGGGAAGCAGGTGCTGGGTGAGGCTCCGGGAACGCGGTCTCTCACTCTCCCTCCGGCACGACCGAGCTTTGAACCGGCCGGGCCAAGGCTTCCGCATCGCGTGTTCGCGGGTGCGTGCAACCGACAGAAATTCGTCTCTTCCCTTCCCGCTTTGCGAGGCAGGAGAAAATCGAAAACCGTAAGAATTTACGATTTTCAAAAATAACATATTTAGAATCAATAACTTGAAAACTGAAACCACAAACCCTTTCGGTTTTGACGTTTGGGGAATGAGCCGACTGAGGGGCGCCGTTCACGTACAGACTTACTTTCACGCCGCCTAGTTCGACCTTTATCCTGGTCCACTCACCCGGAGCCAGTCGCAAAGGAACGCCGGCCAAACTCACGCGCACGATGTCCCTCTGATTCGCACCAGTCCCTGAATGCTGCGATAAGCAACAACGCACCCGGGCCAACGGCCGGGCACACTCCTTCGCTGGTGGTCAGTTCAACTTGCGGCGGATGGCCCCAAGGGCGATGAGACCAGCCCCCAGGAGCATCAGAGTACTCGGCTCAGGCACGTTGCCGCCGCCAACGAACGTGGCGGTGAAAGCCCAGTCAGGCTTATTCCCGGTTTCATCCCACTCGCTGGTGAACA
>Ga0302140_10008556_pt1 | contig 12719 bp, 12 predicted proteins | sample I_Bog_E1_1_FD_202095 | JGI IMG/M metagenome (GOLD analysis project Ga0302140, IMG submission 202095) | Peat permafrost microbial communities from Stordalen Mire near Abisko, Sweden - I_Bog_E1_1 | ecosystem: Environmental > Terrestrial > Soil > Wetlands > Peat | place: Sweden: Abisko, Stordalen...
GCTATCTGCCTGGAATGGGGCTTGCCGTCACTATTTCCCATGATGTGACCTAGCGTCCAGATGACGATGACACAAAACGCAATCAGTCCTAATGCTCCGTTCTGCAAAAGTATCTCAAGCAGACAGTTATATGTTCTGGCAGTAAATGGTTCGTATGGCGCTGCTTCAATATGCTTAAGAGTGTATAGAGCGCCATTTCCACCACCAACGCCAAATAGCGCATAGCTATGTATATGAGATAGCGTCCCGTTCCATATATGTATACGCCCGTCTATGCTTCTTGCCTTGGAAATAGATGTCTCGCCATCGTTCGTACTCTCTGAGTGCCCGGAGGGTACGGCATACATACATACAGAAGCTAATATCACAGAGCCCATTGCTAGTAGCACTATAGTGGCTATTCTATTTAGTCTGATACAGCGAACCCACGCAGCAGCAAATATGCTCACGCATAGAGATAATGCTCCAAGATAGACTCCTCTCGACATCCCTCCCCCAATTACTGCAGTGGATCCAATGAGTGACAACACTGAGAGCGTCTTAAGTAATATGCGACGTTCGTAAGTAAGTAAGATCAAAGAAAAGGGGAGCAATGCTAAAGCTAGATTCAAGGAATCGGTTTTGGTGACGCCTCCAGTCAAAACAAAACATGCTCGGAATGATATAATGTCACTAAGTCCAAGACGTTTCCACGCCACATATTGCTCAATGGTTGCGGGGATATTGACGAAAGCAAGACTTAGCTCCAGAAAGCAAGCGGCGATTGAGAAGACACGAAATAGTCGGGAGTTCAGTCCGCCTCCAATGCGGAATATGAAATAGATATTCGCCGCGGTCGCAACTCCAACGTCATAAATCAGCGAATTATCACGGTACAGTCCGCAATATGTGCTTGCAATCTGCGCCGCCACAAATACTAGTACACTGGCATCGCACACTGTCGGCTTCCATGGTTGACTCTTTGCGGCGCGCAACAAGATCAAGCAAACGACGATACAAATTGTGATTGCAGTTACAACTACGGACCCTGCCTGAGCCACAATAAATCCGACCAACTCTTGTAGCCACCGAAGAAGATACAAATGCGCCTCCATGACCTGCCTGTTGCAATTCCTATTATGCCGCTGCTGTCCGGCTACAAGTCGAACAACTTCAATTGGTTGCCAGTATCTAATAAGTGACTGATGTTACGCGGTCCTGATTTGCTATCGAGAGGGAAAGCCAGCGAAGCAATCGGCAGGTATCAGGGGTCAGCTCACGATGACGTCGCCGACAATCGGCCCGCCGAGGCTAAGACACTGCTTTGTATTGCCGTGGATGTAGAGGCGCCTGTCAGCCAAATCGCGAATGCGCGGGCGAAGCGAAAGCCCAGCGTGGGCATCAGGGCGAAGGCGTGATCGGTGAAGCCTGCTGTATCGGTGTAGCGCCCCCCTCCGTATCAGATATGTGCGATTCTGTCAGCCACATGCGATGCTGCGGCGCTGAAAGAGAGCGATGGCCAGAAGAAAGAAGACCAGTGCGTAGTCGATCCCATAGGTCAGCGCCGTTAGGTGGTCAGTCCAGGGATAGCGATGCAGGGCTGCCTGCGTCATGTTGAAAAAACGACTTTCATCGAGCACGACAGTGGTCATAGGAAGAGCAACATGCAACGGCATTTGAATCCATGCAGGAATACGGTTAACTGCCATAGGGGTACTCATAAACGCGATCACGGAGAGCAGAAAGGCTACGATGCTTATTACGATGATCGGATTCAAGAAGGTACCTAGAAACATCGCGATTGCCGCCCAGATAGCGTAGCGCACAAGTGGATAGATAACGAGCGCCCATCCGGAGATGTAGAAGGGTTGACCTCCCAGCGACAGTAGAAGATAAGTTATGCCGAATACGGTCATGGCGTAGATCGACATAAGCATCAGTACCGCGAGATATTTTCCCGCGAGAAACTGCCAGCGATGCAGCGGTCGCGCCATAACCGCAAGAATGGTTCCAGATTTGATTTCGCTCGCGATGGAATCGGCAGCGGCCCATGCCGCCAGCAGATTGCCCAAACCGTAGAGCAAAACAATGGAATTTGAGATGTCATGCATCATGTGCTGCTGCATCTGCAGGGCATTGGATGCCGTGGTCATGTGCTTGAACGAATATACGTTAAATAACCCAAACAGAAAGAAGACAAGAAAGAGCAGGCCCATGGCGTAGTGAACCTTGCTGTGCAGAAAACTGCCAAAGCTGTTGTGCGCGACAGTGCGTATCTTCATTCCGCGCCTCCCTTTTCCACCAGTTTCAGAAACATCTCTTCAAGTGAGGTTTTGATGGGCGCGAGGCTGAGTATGTCAGATCCATTCGTCCACAGCATCTCTGCCAGTGCGCGCTTTTGAGCGGTTTCACCGATGATGCGAGTTCGATTTGCTTCGCGATGAACGAATGCGCCGCCCAACTTCACTGCCTGTTCAAGGACTTCCGACAGTTGATCAACAACGATCTCAACGCGATCTCCATCTGCGAGCAACTCGTGCATATCACCAGCGCGAATCAGTTTGCCTTGATCGATAATAATGGCACGGTCGCAGATATGTTCAGCTTCTGAGAGGAGATGAGAGCTAAGAAAGATGGTCTTTCCTTCCGCCTTGAGAGCCATGATGAGGTCGCGCACATCTTTTCGTCCCGCTGGATCGAGACCTGATGTTGGCTCATCGAGCACCAGTAGTTCTGGGTCGCCGAGAAGTGCCTGAGCGATGCCCAGACGCTGCACCATGCCACGCGAGTATTTCCTGACCTTCAAGCCCCTGTAACTGTCGAGCTTGACCTTGACCAGAAGATCGGCAATCAATACGGATGGATTATCGGCCTTGCGACCGCTCAGACTAAGGTGGAATTTGAGCAGTGCCTCTGCATCGAGGTGTTGATAGAAGGCGAAGTTCTCGGGCAGAAAGCCGATACGTTCTTTGGCGCGGAGATCGCCAGGGAGATAGCCGAGAACGCTGGCCTCCCCGCTGTCAGCATAACTGAAACCCATTAGGATGTTCATGCTGGTTGATTTACCAGCACCGTTGGGCCCGAGGAAAGCACAAACTTCGCCACGCGCTACTTGGAAGGAAACACTCGAAAGAGCTGGGAGTTTGTCTCCAGCAAAACTGCGGCGGAAACTCTTGGAAACAGCGCGAAACTCAATGGCTGGCGTTGTCACTGGTTTCACCTTTCCCAACTTCCTTCAGGTTGATGTTGAGTTCGCGGGCCATCAGCGATTTGATAGATTTAGGGCCGACAATATTGACGTTATCGAAGCCAGCTTGGCTGTATACAATCTCCCCATTTCTATCGATCAAGAACATTGTGGGCAGGCCACTAGTTTCATAGTCTCGCTCCACTCTCTCGGTCGGGTCTAGCAGCACTGGAAAGCCGAGGGATTCTTCGGTGGCATATCGAGTCGCCGAAGCTGGGTCCAGATCCACGCTGATGGCAAGAATCTCAAAATCGCTGGAGTCGGAGTGGTAGAGTTTATAGAACTGGTTCAGTGCGGTGAGCTCCAGATGGCAGGGGCCGCACCAACTGGCCCAGAAGGTGACAAGCAGCTTTTTCTTGCCCTGAAAATCGGCCAGTGAAACGGTCCGGCCGTCCGGCGTGGTAGCCCAAAAGTTCGGTGCCTGCATGTGAACCAGTCTTGGCTGCTTTAGTGATGCTTCCAGCATGCTCGCGCGCCAGGTGATAAAGATCGTAAACGCTGCTAGAACCAAGATTGCCATGAGAGTGGTGGCAGAAAATCGAGATATACTTCTTTTCTCATCGTAAGAACTCATAGATTGCATCTGTCCTCGTGACTTGAATCTCTTCAAGGTAACACACCCCACAGCTTGCGCGCATTTTCGGCGGCCTAGTGCAATCGAATAGGGTAAAGGCGCTGAAAGGGCTTCGTTGGTGCCGCTGTTTCCATAACCACCGTCTAAAATTCCGCACGGTGGGTTTTCCTAACTACGGCTACAAGGCGTACATTTCAGGAACCGCCTTCCCATCGACAGCCTGGTTTGAATCTCCCCTTCGCGCCATCCAAGGCCCGAAACCCGTACTCCGGTTCTGGGCTTGGCAGGCAGGTAGCCTCTTCAAAGCGCCGTGCTCCCCAGTGGCCCTCGCTCTGGACCGCGTTATAGCGCGCCGTTCCGCCCAGGCTTAATCGACCACATCCGCCCCCTCCCCAGCACATCCCGACTTCACCGGTTGCTTGTACGAGCTGCCTTCGAAGTTCGGGCTCAGAATCACCGCAGCCTGCTCGCATCCTCGGCTTGGCTGAAGTGAATACATCGTTAGTCGATTGCTGCTGAAGGCCCACGTCCACGATAACTTCTCGCCAACCGTCCATCCGGTTTCGTCCGGCGTTGCACTTGGCGATCCGGGGATTTGTCGAACTAACACCTGTCAGATTGGAGCGGCTTTGCGAGTCATTCGCTCCAAGGCTTGCACCGGACCGCCTCGGTTCAGCTGCAACCCCAAGGCGGTGTTCAGAAGCGCCGCGGCTTTACCATACGACAGGCCTGATCCGCCCTTGTTCAATTCCGTGGCCAAGCGCTACGCACGCGGTCCTAGTTGCGAAGCTGCGCTGCCTACAGCGCCGGAACTCTGGCAACGATGCCGACCTTACACGCCCTGGTCGCACCCCTTGCACACGCATACATGAATACGAAACTTGATGCTTTCGCCCTTGGGCTGCGGTGCCTCAGTCCAATACCGCCTTTCGATCTTGGTTCCCACCAGCTCGCCGCCGCAGTGTGGGGAACAATCCGACAACTCGGCCTCCCCCGTTCGGTCTATCAAAGGTGGAATTGCCGGCGACTGTAGCCCACGCGCACGGACAGGCATTGGGATCGACGTTCATTTAGTCCGATATTCCGGCTTGAAAGCATCTTCGTAAGCCATATAGGCTTTGATAATTCGATCATTTGAATTATGCAATTGTGTCCTGACGAATTCACGATCTTCGCTGGGAATATACGGTCTCGACTTACCTTTCATGACATCATTCAATAAAGCTTTTCGCGCCTCATCCGATACTGGGCGGGAGATATTGACTAGCACTTTCAGTACCATAAGAAACGATGGAGGATCGATTTCCTCTATCTGGCTGTAAGTAAGAAAATCAATTTCAGCGGTCGTGACCTCTTCTAAGTAATGGCCTGCGGGTTGAGACATCTGTAGCATCGCGAACACTTCTTGGTGTGCCTCAAGAAGACAGGGGTTACATTCGTTCTGTCCAGTGATTGGCGAGGCGGCATAGCTTAACACTTCCATGACATCCGCTCCTTCCGGTTGGATACTGCTGGACTGCCCATCTCGATATAGCTCTAGGGTTCTGGCTTCACTCGCTTTGAGTATTCGCTTCAACGGTAATTTCGGCACATCATCCATTGGTATTTTCGGATCGACCGCCTCGCCGTCTGCGCTTTTAGCTTCCAATTCCTTCCACCCAATTTTACTTGGAGGTTGAGATGCTTTCGGTGAAAGCAAATCGTTGAACGAAGATGCGATCAACGCCCGATCAGAAGTTGTGTCGGTGCAATACTGTCGCGATAAGTTGGAGGTCAGGAAGTTGCGATAAGCAACAAGCAGCTTGCTTTCGGGAACACCCTTTTCCCGTAGCTTGGCAACGAGTTTCGACATCCCAGATGCCAACGGCTCGTACAGCGCGTTCATCTCGCGGTCGGAAGCGTCGGCGTGTTCAAGATTCTGTGCTATATATGAGACTACGAGATGCAAATCGTTGATGTCAATCTGCACCTGACTTAGTATGGAGATAAGCGGAGTCATCGTTTCGGGGGTCTTGGCTGCCATAACGAGATCGAGGAAGGAGTTTGCCTTCTTCTGTCCTTCTATAATCCTGACGCGATCGTCGCCCATCAAGACAGCGGCCGTATCATAGTAGCTAGATAAATTTTCGACGAGAGGATCAGCACACGTCGCCCTCTTCGTCGATACGGATATTCGGCTAAAAAGATCGACGGCGAGGGTCGGCATATCCCTGAGGGCAAGCCGGACAGACCTAGTCTGAATATCTAAGGCATCGAGCCCAGTCGCTGTCACAAACTGCGCGTCTTGGCGAGCATAGCTTGACGCATGCTTCGATGCGTACCTGGCAGGGGATGAGTGGCGGGCCGTTGGAGCGGTCTCAAAGATGTTGGTGAGCGCTCCCACTTTTTTCTTGATAGGAATCGTTTTCCAGTTATTCTCCAGGACGTCAAAACCTAAATCGGCCTTATATTCTGCGGGAAGGCCGCCTAGCTGGTCGAGATATTCACCGATTTGCGATTGGGATATTGTCTTCGCTGTCGATGTCTGTGAGACTAGGAAGAAGGGATTTAGTATAAATGTGCTGACAGCGAACAACTTAACAGCTTGCATGGATGTCATTTGCAGAATTCCTCTATCTCTTGTCGTAGTCTGGTTTATCCAGGCCAGCGATATCGGCATCATGGTACACGTCGTTAATATATTGACGCACCCTCACGCAGACGTGCTCGCGGAGAATGCGCCAATATGTATGACTAAACCACTTCTCGGAAGAACCGCACAGTTGGTTTATTCGCAATTTCCCAAGCTGAAAATGCTACTTGTGCAAAATGTGCAGACGCCATCGGAGTTTATGGAGCAACTTGCGTTGAAATAACAAGAACTGAGATTAAAAGAAGCGCAAGTGACTTGCGCACGAGCTGGGGGCACCTGCCACAAACTCGCCCCCGTGCAGACAATCGCTGTCAGATAGAACATCATACGTTTGACGGATGATCTCATTGGATACCCCTTTCCATGGTTGATAATCGTCGAAAAGACTAGCGCGTTGACAGCAACGCGCGCCTGAAGGTTGCCACAGTGGCGCCGTCCATCTCGCCTGCCCAGGCTAAGTTGACAGTCCCGTCCTTGCTAAGCAAAATGGTAGTTGGAGTTGCGCGCAAGCCGTGCAGCAGGCCCTCCTCCACGTTGAGATGGAGAATGTTGGAAATAGAGTCCATCTTCGCCCCCTTCAGATAAGACCTGTTCAGGCTTCCCGAAAGATCGCCTATAACCACATGATCTGCGCCGATAACATCCATCATTGCCTTCCAAGTGGGCAGGGTCCTGGCGCAGTGCGCGCATGAGGGAGACAGAATAAACAAAAGCGTGGAACTATTCCGATGAGAGAGGTCCAGAGTTATAGCCTTGCCGTCGAGGTTTGTCCCCGCAAGCACGCTGATGTGCGATCCCAGAACTGGCGCATCGCTCGCCTCCAGGTTGTCAATCTGCCGGTTGAGTTCAGCATTGCGTCGATGAAGTTGAATGTTTGTTACCATCAGCGCGATGCATGCGCCAAACGCGATCACTGGTAGGGCATCGGAAAGACGTATTTGCTTCAATGTGACCATGAAATCCTCGAAAGCTAGGGTAACCTGCAAAAATCGCGTTGTCATGCCGTGCAGTTCACGAAACGCAAGTCCGGTAAGAAGATGAATGAGTGGCCAAGCCTCAAATCACTGTGTCGAGGGCCGAGGTATTTGTTTTGCGGGATGGCATTGGGATCAACTCCAGAGCTTTGGGTTTGGGCAGATGGTTGAGTCGCTGGTCATTTTTGCACAAAGCATCGAAAAAGTAAAATCAAACTCTCAGATTCTCTTCAACAGCAGTTTTGGCTCTAGGAATTAGCAGCGTTACCCCGCCTGGGAGGGTGGAGTCACGAACTTGGGGTATGCGGGTTCTGGAAGAATTGATGGGCGGGTTGCAGCGGACATGTGCATCCTTTCTTGATGGCCGGCAATAGCGGCCCAGGAACATGGCGATCGCGGATGTGGGGATGTCGGCGTATCTGCCGATTTCCGGCAGATACGGTCCTTTTGGCCAGGTCACTGACTGAGAAGTTCGGCAACGTCGCCAATCAATGCAAGTTACGCCGCCTGCGCTCAAAGACTGGAATCCATCACGTGGTATTTGTGGCATGGCAAGGTGTTTATAGCCTTGGATGAGTTGCAACCCCTTGAAATGGGCCTGGAGGTCGCGACTTTCGAGACCGCCAGTTCATTGCCAACTACGGGAAGCGCTACCGAAACGGGGCAAGGATCGCCTCCGCTTTTGTCGAGTCAGCAGCAAATCCAGGTTGTCAGTATGCAAATGCTAAAATACCCGCGAATGGGGTGGAGTCAGCGCGGAGCACATCTCCTGCTTCAGATCCGAACCCACGCACTCACCGAGGCCTGGGAGCACGCTTTCCGGAAATGGTACCCGGCGTTCCGTCCAAGGGTCGATCGGGAGGTCAGCACGGCGGCCAAACACCCGGATTCCTCCGCTCTCCAAAGCATCCGCCCCAGCCCATCGCGGTCTGGATCAACCCGTCAACACCGACAGACTAAACAGGAGCAAATCGACACTAAACTCTCACATCACCCGCCTCAAACTCGTTGACACGCTCCGGTAAGCGCTTCTTCTGGCTCGCTTAGCAAGCCGGGGCAGTCGATCCGTTAACTTTGGATCACAATACTCATCCCTATGTGAAAGGTGCGGTGAACCTGTAACTAGTTGAGTCCATCCGCGTCAAGCAGATAACCTGCTCGGCTTATATCAGAAGAAAAAGCTAGCGCAAAGAAACGTTCGCATATAGGGTGGCTTGAACTCAATAAGGGAGTGGTCGTCTATTTCGCGAGGGAGAATGGAGAATATGAAATCCAAATTGATCATATACGGTATCTGTATGGGTCTTCTGCTTGTAATCTCATCGCTTTCAATTGCAAGGTATCGTTCGCTTTACATCAATCGGATCGACCCATCCGCGCTCAGCAATGAAGTCACAATCAAACGATGGAATCTGATAGGCCCGTTTAAGTTTGCACAGAGCGACATTAATGCCGATAATCCCCATGCGGCCCGAGGAGGGCTTAACCACGATTTCTTGGTAAATATTGGTTACCGCGAGGAAAAGCTATCTGCGAATGCGATTACATCTATATGTTCTAATAGCAAGCTATGCCTTTCCTATACCCAACACGGAGCCGATCTGCTTTTTGATCGCCTCTTCCCTGGCGTAACCTATGCTGTGATCTATGCCACTGCGGAGGTTATAAGTACGGAGGACGCTGACGTTGGATTTGAACTTGGCAGTCACGATGGAGTAAAGGTTTGGATCAATGGTAACCCTATACTGGCGACTCGAAATGACGTTGATCGTTCAGCTTTCAAATATACGCATCTTTTGCTTGTTCATCTGAATAAGGGAGCGAATCTCTTGGTAGTAAAGATTGATCAGAAAGTAGACGCCTGGGCATTGATTTCAAGCTTCATGTCACTTGATCAAATGCGGTCTGTTGCTATTGAGCAAGCAGATGGAAATCTAATCTCTGATAGGCTGCTTACTTTAGGTGAGTCTCTTCACATGTCACTTCCATCTCTATGCAACGGGCTATCTGCGCATCTCTCAATCGAGAACCTAGACGGAACCGCAACCGTATCATCGGACTATACTGCGGCCGAAAAGATTGACATAAAACTTCCCCAGATTGCCGAAGGTTACTATTCGTTGGCGCTGCGAATCGGCGCGAAAGAATTGCACGACTCGTTTTATATAGGCAATTCAACCGCTGTAATTGCAGCGCTTTCCAACGCTCAGCTAAAGGCGGGACCGTCCACACAAGATTATCTCCAACGCGACCCGCTCATCCGCAGGTATAGAATTCTGACTTCAGATCAGTACTCTCATCCGCTTGACCCTGACTGGCAAAAGAAACTTCTGCTAGTTTTGAAGGAAGGTATCCAAACTCTCCATTATCCCACTGAGGATTTGTGGTCTAAATTGCCAGGGATGCATTTACGTCAATATATATCTAAAATTGACGGCACTCCGCAGAACTACCTCCTCTTTATACCGGCAGCAGCCAAGGCTCCTCTTCCTCTGGTTCTTATTACGCCGTATGCTCAGAAGCCTGTCCGTCCATTTTTGGAAAGTTCACTCATCGCTTGGCCCGATGACTTGGAGGACATACAGAAGGCCGCTGATACAAGTGGTGTTATCGTAGCACTTTCAGGTGGCAGAGGCAATGTCGGAGATTCTCCGATAGGAGAAGTGGATGCATTTGAAGTACTGAACGACACCAACAGCAATTATTCAATAGATAAGGAAAAGATCTATTTGTACGGAACCTGTGAGGGTGGGAGACGCGCATTATTACTGGCTGAGCATTATCCAGGCCTATTCGCTGCGATAGGAGTGTATGGACCTAAGCTAACTGCAGATGGTTCAGGCCAGCAAGGCGGACTCGACGACCCATTCGTACTGGCGGATAAATTGTCTTCAACGCCCGTATTTCTGGTCAAGGGTGAATATGATGATATCCCGCCTACGGCAGACTTAGATTTATTCTGCGATAAGCTTAAGGAGAGCGGTTCTGTATGCCAGACTGAGATAATACCGGATGGAATGCACAAGCAGAAGAAAGTGGAACAGATAGTGTTTCCTTTTCTAGTTAAACATAGGATTGCACGAAGCTTGGTTGTGATGGCCGATGAGTATAAAGATGCAGTAAACAGAGCCAATGCGGGAAGGTCTTGGTAGTTCGGTGAGTTTTCGTGACCTTTCCGTAGGCGTGGAGATAGTGACCTCCTCATACTTGGCTAATTGACTGTGGGTGATGCTCCTGATCCGATCGTGGTAGGGATAGCTTTTTCGATCTGCCCCCACACGGATCCGTACGTGCGGCTTTCCGCATACGGCTCTTTCTGTGGGTGTTTGGCGTAGAAGCGTTCGTTGGAATATCGATGCAGGATTCGGGAAATGGGAATCCAACGGTCGGGCAGAGGGCCGATACGCTCCGAGTTCATTCGATGCCGTTGACTGCGTCGCCGCAGCGAACGAAGCCACAGGCGCATTGCCTGAAGCCGAAATTGTCGAACGCGCTCGCTTTCCGGTGATCAAGGGAGCGCGATCCAACGGAGAGGGATTAATTGCTCAGCGGAATTTCCACAATTGCTTGTGAATTCTGGGAGTTTTCCACGCATATCCGGTGTATCACTTCGCGCATAAGCGGTGTATGCAGAGCAGCTTTTTCACGCATATCCGGCGCATATTTACGCATGTGCGGTGTACGAAGCGCCTGCATATCATTGATTGCGAAAAGCTTCCCGAACACCCTGTAGTGCCTTTATGCGAACCTATATTGATAACCTGTAGCAGCGCCCCTGTTCTGTGGAAATGTGCAAAATGTGCAGGTAGGCCGCGAGGCAAGACAAGAAGCTCCTACCTTAGCGGGGGAAATGGCGCTACGCGCCAAAGATTACTAGCGCAGAACTTTCGGTATGTGCGGACCGGAAGGGCGCAGGAGCAGGCAATTCTCCTGGCTTTCGATCTTCAATTCTGGATAGACCGTGACTACTCTGCGGAACGCTTCGATGGCTTTCGCTCGAAAGCAAGAGCGGCCCTGCGGAGTGTCGGCGTAGCCCGCCCCGAAGCTACGGCGGAGCGACTCCCAGGAAATCAGCGTGGGCCGCGACAGGTAGCTCATCCGGCGCGTCGCCCAGGCGTAGAGATCGAGCGCCAGTGGCGACCGCTTGATAGCCCTGACGGCCCTTAGGTCCAGCGGCACAGGGGCAGCCACGAGCTGTTCAAAGAAATTCACGGAGAGGACCACGGATGATTTTGCCGGTGCCTCTTTCGGTAGGCTTTGCGGTGTCCACCAGAGACAAAACCTGTCCGCCAGGAGGAGATTCTCCCCGCTCGATAGCTCCTCCCCGCCAGCATTGTCCGCCCATCGCGTGGAAATGGCGGAACCTACCAGGCGTTGCATCTGGTCTCGGAAGCGGGAAATGGTTCCCCAATGGCCACCGGTGGCTTGGAGGCCGAGTTGTGCCATGAATCTTGAAAGTGACGAGCCAAGCTCAAGTTCCCGGCTTGCCGTCCGGACGGCTTCGGTGGTCATCCAAATGAGAATCAGGCGTGGATAGCTGCCGTATGGCAGGCCGGCGCCGCCGACATCCGAGATTAGGAGGGTCAAATTGCCATCCTTGCGAATGTATTGTGTGCCGGGTTGTTCGCGATGCGGCAAGGTAGTTTGGACTAAGAACTTGGCCATGAAGCCGAGTGCGCCGGCTTCCTGCGCGCTTTCGATTGGAATTGCCGGTGTCGGCCACAGAAAACTACTAGCTTGAGACGCATCCTCAGCTCGTCTCTTGTTCTTTTGGACTATGGACCGACTTTGCGAAGCCGAAGTGCCGCTATCAGGAATCGATGGTCGGGGCCATGGACTTTCTTCCTGAATCGCAATCGCATTCGCACCGAGAATATCCCTAGCCGATGTAGGTTCTGAACCCACTCGTCGGCTTACCGGATTCCAAGCACGTCGGCAATCTCAGCCGTGCGAAAGTAGACGCGGCGACCCAGTCTCAGGCGGGTGGCGTTAATCTTGTTGACCCATTCGCCGGAGGAGCGCAACGTGATGCGCAGGCCGTCCGGAGATCGATCCAGCAGCGCAGCGAGTTGGTTGATGCTGAGTAGTGGTCCATATTGCTTTGTCAGTGTCTCTTCAACGGTATTCATGCGTATCGGGCATCCCTTCGATGGAATGTACATCGCTTACCTTCGGACGCTTTTCTTCAACTTCGCCCTGCTTCATTTATATACAATAGTGATTGGTACATTTCAATAATGAGTGCATTTCCTCTCTCTTTTCCTTGAAAAACCCGACCTTTCTTTTGCGGGACGATCGTTACCGGAGAAGGAC
>Ga0302140_10008560_pt1 | contig 12715 bp, 6 predicted proteins | sample I_Bog_E1_1_FD_202095 | JGI IMG/M metagenome (GOLD analysis project Ga0302140, IMG submission 202095) | Peat permafrost microbial communities from Stordalen Mire near Abisko, Sweden - I_Bog_E1_1 | ecosystem: Environmental > Terrestrial > Soil > Wetlands > Peat | place: Sweden: Abisko, Stordalen...
CGTAAAAATTTTTGGTATGTTAGTTTGATAATCTTTCTCTGTAGCTCTTATGTTCCCACGATCATCTTTCTCGATTTCCAATTCATTAACCAATCCTTCGTGTTGCGGGTGTAGGAATCCCATAGCTAATAATGCAAGCTCGCAAGGCATTTCTTTTTCGCTTCCGGAAATTTCTACAAATTTAGCAGGCTTCCCATCCTCAGTAAACTTCCATTCAAGCCTAACTGTTTTTATAGCTTTTAAATTGCCATTGTCGTCACCGATAAATTCCTTTGTAGCAATTGCCCAGTCGCGGTCGCATCCTTCCTCATGTGAGGAAGATGTTTTTAAAATCATCGGATAAGTAGGCCATGGCATAAATGGAGTTCTTGATTGAGGAGGTTTTGGCAGTAATTCAAATTGAGTGATAGATTTTGCTCCATGGCGATTAGATGTGCCTACGCAATCGCTGCCAGTGTCGCCACCACCAATAATAACAACATTCTTATCTGTTGCAAAAACATTTTCTTCACTAAAAGTTATATGGCTTACCCTTTTATTCTGCTGTTTCAAAAAATCCATCGCAAAGTAGACGCCTTTCAAATCTCGTCCAGGGATATTCAGGTTTCTGGGAATTGTTGAGCCTCCTGCAAGCACAATCGCATGAAATTCCCTGAGCAAATCATTGACGCTGATATTTACGCCCACATTTGCATTACACTTGAAAATAACGCCTTCCTCTTCCATCAACTTCACCCTTCTGTCAATCACCCATTTTTCAAGCTTAAAATCAGGGATGCCATAGCGCAGCAGCCCGCCTGATGCATCATCTCTCTCAAACACTGTGACATGGTGGCCTGCATAATTCAATTGTGCGGCAGCAGCTAACCCTGCAGGCCCTGAGCCAACAATAGCTATTTTTTTGCCAGTTCTTATATTCGGTTTTTTTGCTTTTATGAACCCTTTTTCAAATGCCCTTTCAATAATATTTTTTTCGATTTCCTCTATGGCAACTGGTGGCTGATTGATTCCAAGAACACAACTGCTTTCACAAGGAGCCGGACAAATGCGCCCGGTGAACTCAGGGAAGTTGTTTGTGGATGATAATATCTCATAAGCTTCCTGCCATTGTTTGCGGTAAATTGCATCATTAAACTCAGGGATCACATTTCCAAGTGGGCATCCATGGTGGCAAAATGGGATGCCGCAATCCATGCAGCGAGCTGCCTGATTATTTAATTTTTCCGGAGTATACAACTGAACGAACTCTTTATAATCACTTTTTCTTTCCTGTATCGGGCGTTTTCCAGGAAGCTCTCTGGTAAATTCTAAAAACCCTGTTGTTTTACCCATAGTTTACATCCTTGTTTGTTCTAAACAATTTTTTGAAATAGATTTATTAATAGCCCTGGGAAGCTTACTTTATAGCTCCAACACCGACTTTTTTTTGTTGCAAAACCTTTTTGTAATCCCTTGGAAATACCTTCACAAAATTCTTCAATTGGTTTTCGAAATCATCCAGCACAAACTTTGCAACACTGCTACCAGTGTAAATGTAGTGTTGGTTTATAATAATCTTCAGTTCATTGCTATCCTCTTCATCCACTCTATCAAGGTCAACCATTTCTTTGTTGCAAAACGATTCAAATTTCGAATTGACATCATATACATAGGCTATGCCGCCGCTCATCCCCGCTGCAAAATTTCTTCCGGTGTCGCCAAGAATAACTACTTTGCCACCGGTCATATACTCGCAGCCATGGTCGCCCACGCCTTCTACAACAGTGTTAGCACCTGAGTTGCGCACGCAAAAACGCTCGCCAGCTTTCCCCCGGATAAATGCTTCACCGCTGGTGGCACCATAAAAAGCAACATTACCAATGATGATATTTTCTTCAGGAACAAAACCTGCATCCTGTGATGGATATATAATCAGTTTCGCTCCGGATAATCCTTTGCCGAAATAATCGTTGGCATCGCCTTCCAGTTCAAATGTTACCCCTTTTGTATTAAACGCTGCAAAGCTCTGCCCTGCTGTTCCTGTCAATTTAAAATGGATTGTGTCCTCGGGTAAGCCTTTCGATTGATAGCGCTTTGATATCTCATTGGACAGTATAGTGCCAATAGTCCTGTCTGTGTTTTTTACCTCAAATGATGCAAAAATTTTTTGCTGGTGGTCCAACGCTGGTTTTGCAGCTTCCAATAATTTCCAGTCAAGCACATCAGCCAAGCCATGATCCTGTTCTTCCTGTTTGTGCAAACCAGTATATAAAGATGCAGGCTCTTTGTACAAAATAGGAGAAAGGTTCAGTTTACTGTATTTCCAGTGATTGATATTATCCCTCACGTCAAGGCAATCTACCTGTCCAACCATATCTTCAATGGTTCTGAAACCCAGTTCTGCCATAATCTCACGCAATTCCTGAGTAAGGAATTTAAAAAGATTCACTACATGATCGGCATTGCCGGTGAATCGTTTTCTCAATTCAGGATCCTGAGTGGCAACTCCAACGGGACAGGTGTTCAGGTGGCATTTCCGCATCATGACGCAGCCTTCTGTTACAAGTGCTGCGGTTGCGACTCCCCATTCTTCAGCACCCAGCAATGTTGCAATTGCAATATCGCGACCGGTTTTTAACTGACCATCGGTTTGCAAAACAACCCTGCTGAGTAATTTGTTTTTTACTAATGTTTGATGGGATTCGGCGAGGCCAAGTTCCCATGGTAAACCCGCATGTTTAATAGAGCTTATCGGCGATGCACCTGTGCCACCATCAAAACCGGAAATTAATATCACATCTGATTTTGCTTTTGCAACACCTGCGGCAATTGTCCCAACACCTGCTTTTGAGACCAACTTTACGCTGATACGTGCCTCGCGGTTAGCGTTTTTTAAATCGAAAATCAATTGCGCTAAGTCTTCAATAGAATAGATGTCATGGTGGGGCGGTGGTGAAATCAAACCAACACCAGGTGTCGCATGGCGAACTTTGCCTATCCAGTCATCAACCTTATGTCCGGGCAATTGGCCACCTTCCCCGGGTTTGGCACCTTGTGCCATTTTTATCTGCAACTCTTGAGCCATCGTTAAATAATAACTCGTTACACCAAAACGTGCAGATGCAACTTGTTTAATAGAAGAGCACATTGAATCTCCGTTTGGCAATTTTTCGTAACGAAATTCATCTTCACCGCCTTCCCCTGTATTACTTTTACCTCCCAGTCTGTTCATTGCAACAGCAAGTGTTGAATGTGCTTCATGCGAAATCGAACCAAAACTCATGGCACCTGTTGCAAAACGTTTGTAAATTTTTTCTGCAGGCTCTACTTCTTCGATAGGTATTGAATTTCGGCTATGCTTAAACACGAACAGGCTTCTTAATGTGACTGCTTTTTCGCTTTGTTCATTGACAAGTTTTGAATATTTTTTGAAAGCCGGGTAGTCATTCATCCTGGTTGAATATTGCAATAGGTGAATTGTTTGCGGATTGAATAAATGAAACTCGCCTTTGCGCTTCCATTGATAAACGCCTCCGGTCATAAGCCTGTCAACGGGGATGTCTTTTTTGCTGAATGCAAAATAATGTTTCGCAAGAGTCTCTTTTGCAATTTCATCAAGACCCATACCTTCAATGCGAGAAGTAGCACCGGTGAAATATTTATCTACAACCGTTTTGTTCAGGCCGATGATCTCAAATATCTGTGCGCCCTGATATGATTGCAAAGTTGAGATTCCCATTTTAGAAAACACTTTCAACAGGCCATCATTGACTGCTTTTATATAATTTTTTTTCAATTGTTCTGCGTCCAGTTCAATCTCCAGTTTGCCATTCAACTTCATATCGCGGATGGTAGACAAAGAAAGATATGGGTTGATGGCTGTGGCTCCAAATGCAATGAGGCATGCGAAATGATGTACTTCCCATACGTCCCCGGCTTCAATAATGATCCCAACCTGCCCGCGATAGCCCTTGCGGATAAGGTGATGATGAACTGCCGCAGTTGCGAGCAATGATGGGATAGGCGCATGGTCGCTATCGATGGCACGGTCCGTTAAGATCAACACTTCAAATCCATCTTCCACTGCATCCACTGCATAACGACAGAGCCTGTCTAGTCCTTTTTGCAAGGAACCATTTTTTCCATCGGCACGAAAATAAGTTTGTAAAGTTTTTGCCTGGAAAATACCTGTATCAATACTTCTTATTTTTTCTAATTCATGATTAGAAAGCACGGGATGTTTCAACGCGATGCTGTGGCATGCAAGCGAGTCTTCCACCAATAAATTTCCATTATTGCCGGCGAAAGTAGAAAGAGACATGACAAGGCGCTCTCTTATCGGGTCAATTGGAGGATTGGTAACTTGGGCGAACAATTGCTTGAAGTAGCTGCTCAGATGCTGAGGCTGGTCGCTCAAGACAGCAAGGGGAACGTCGCTACCCATCGAACCGATCGGTTCTTTGCCGTCTAATGCCATGGGCGCAATGATTTTTTCGAGATCTTCTGTTGAGTAACCGAAAGCTTTCTGATATTTGAAGATCTGGTCATGTTCAAGATGCGTGAACATGACCCGTGGTTCCGGCAATTCTTCCAGACGTATTTTATATTTATTGAGCCATTCGCTGTAAGGTTTCTGCGAGCAGATGTCTTTTTTCAGCTTATCATCACTGATAATTCTTCCCTGTTCCATATCAACGATGAACATTTTTCCTGGCTGTAACCTGCCTTTTTCTTTAATCAGCTTCGGGTCAATGGGAAGGACGCCTGTTTCTGATGCCATGATTACACGGTCATCTACGGTTACGCAATACCGTGAGGGGCGAAGGCCGTTTCTGTCCAAAGTGGCGCCGATTATTTTCCCATCAGTAAACGATATTGATGCAGGACCATCCCATGGTTCCATGAATGCTGCATGAAATTCATAAAATGCTTTTTTTACCAGATCCATTTGTTCATTACCATCCCACGCCTCAGGTATCAGCATCATCATTACATGCGGCAAACTTCTTCCGCACATAGTCAATAGTTCAATCATGTTGTCCAGGCATGCGCTGTCACTTTGCCCGTCAAAAATGATGGGCAGCAGCATTTCCATTTCTTCGTTGGTAAAATAAGGCGATGTGAATCCTTTCTCGCTTGTTCTGAGCCAGTTTAAATTTCCCTGTAAAGTATTGATCTCGCCGTTGTGTGCGATATAGCGAAATGGCTGTGCCAATTTCCATGAAGGGAATGTATTTGTTGCAAAACGTGAATGTATTAATCCGAAAGCAGAGACCACCCTCTTGTTACTCAGGTCAGGAAAGTAATGGCGTACCTGCATGCTGGTAAGCTGTCCTTTATAAACAATGGATTTATATGAAAGTGATGCCAGGTAAAATCCGATGGCATCTTTTTTTACTGTGTTGTTGATTAAATGGCTGGCATAATTGCGCAGAACAAACAATTTCCTTTCAAAGTCATCCGGATTATAGATATGGTCGGGGCATGCAATAAAAACCTGCTCAATTTCCGGTTCAACAGATAAAGCGGTAGGTCCTATTCCTTCCGGATTTACCGGCACTTTGCGATAGCCCAGCACTTCAAGTCCCAATTTTTCTGCGCAGCGGTTGAATATGTCGCGGCATTCTTCCTTTAATCTGATTTCTTTTGGAAAGAAAATCATCCCGACGCCGTATTTCCCGTAAGAGGGCAAATGAATACCCAGCTTCACGCAAGCATCAAACAAAAATTCGTGAGGTGTTTGAATCATGATGCCGGCTCCATCGCCTGTATTGCTTTCGCATCCGCAGGCACCGCGATGCTCCATGTTTTCCAAAATCGTCAGCGCATCGGAAACTATTTGATGGGATTTATTGCCTTTAATATTGGCCACGAAACCAATGCCACACGCGTCTCGTTCGAACTCGGGCGAGTAAAGTCCTTTTCCTGCCATATTCTGCTTGTATTTAAATAATATCTAAAAAAAGAAACCTTTGTTGAATTTTTTCTTAAGAAATGGCAAGTGTTCAAAATGAAATTACGAAATAATTGCGAAATTAAATGCAATTCATCAATCCTAATTTAATACAGATAAATGAGTTTTTTATTGTTCCTAAACAACATAACCGAACATGTTGTCATTTTTACTTAATTCTGTGAAATTGATGTTGTGCTTTTTCAAATTCTGCATCAATGCATCATAATCTTTCTTTGATTTCAGTTCAATGCCAACCAATGCAGGGCCTGTTTCTTTATTGTGTTTTTGTATATATTCAAAACGGGTAATATCATCGTTTGAGCCGAGCACATAATTCACGAATTCTTTCAATGCTCCGGGCCGCTGTGCGAAGCGGACAAGGAAATAATGCTTTAATCCTTCATATTGCAATGCGCGCTCTTTGATTTCCTGCATGCGGTCAATATCATTGTTGCTTCCGCTTACAATACACACCACATTCTTTCCTCTGATTTCATCAGCATAGTCATCCAACCCGGCAATAGAAAGCGCGCCTGCCGGCTCCACGACTATCGCATCCTCATTATATAATTTCAAAATGGTTGAGCAAATTTTTCCTTCCGGAACTAAATGCAAGTCATCCAGCACTTCCTTGCAAATGGCGAAAGTAAGGTCGCCCGTGCGCTTTACAGAAGCCCCGTCTACAAAGCGCTCAATATTATCCAACGTTACCGGGTATCCTATTTTTAAAGCTTCGTGCATTGAAGGAGCACCTTCAGGTTCAAGGCCAATGATTTTTGTCTTTGGAGAGTATATCCTGAAATAAGATCCGACGCCTGCGGCAAGCCCTCCGCCGCCAACAGGGACAAATAGATAATCAATATTTTGCAAGTCTTCCAAAATTTCAGTGCCAACCGTTGCTTGCCCTTCAATGATACGGTAGTCATCAAATGGTGGAATGAAAGTCATTCCGTTTTCTTCGGTATATTTTTTTGCGGCTACAGCACAGTCATCAAAAGTATCACCAGTGAGTCTCACTTCAATGCTGTCTGCACCGAACATTTTTGTCTGATGCACTTTCTGATTGGGCGTTATTACCGGCATGAACACCACGCCTTTAATTCCCAGCTTTTTGCAGGAATAGGCAAAGCCCTGCGCATGATTGCCGGCACTGGCGCAAACAACGCCTTTCTGCAATTGTTCTGCGGTCAGGCTGCTGATCATGTAGTAAGCACCACGTAATTTGTATGAGCGCACAATCTGCAGGTCTTCTCGTTTCAGATATACATTGGCGTTATACAAAGCCGAGAGATTCCGGTTTAGCTGGAGCGGCGTTTTGAGAACGACCTTATGTAGTCTTTCTTTTGCTTTTGCAAAATCCAATTGATAAGCCGGCGTTTCAGTAACCATAATTTACATTTTTCAATTGTTATAATAAATTCAGGCAGATTAAAACATCTGCGTGGTCTTTATTTAATAAATCCAGCGGTACCGCCTTTTGTAAACAATTACTTCTGATTTTCCGGTCTCAGGCTTCTTACTGTTTTACCTGCCTGCCACATTTCGCTGTCGCGCAAATCTTTTAACTCCACTTCCAATTTTTCACGGTAATCCGGTTGTGAATTAGAATCAATGGAGCGCTTCGATTCATTTCCTGTTGCCACGCTTTCGTACAATTCTGTGAATACTGGCAGTGTGGCATCTTTAAATTTCTTCCACCAGTCTAACGCGCCACGCTGTGCTGTGGTGCTGCAATTGGCATACATCCAGTCCATCCCGTTTTCCGCCACCAAGGGCATTAATGATTGTGTTAATTCTTCAACAGTTTCATTGAAAGCCTCGCTCGGAGTGTGACCTTTTTTGCGAAGCACTTCATATTGTGCAGCAAAAATCCCCTGTATAGCACCCATTAATGTTCCGCGTTCGCCGGTTAAATCACTGAAAACTTCTTTTTTAAAATCAGTCTCAAACAAATAGCCGCTTCCAACAGCAATGCCAAGCGCTATCACTCTTTCTTTTGCTCGTCCCGTTGCATCCTGGAAAATAGCATAACTGCTGTTCAACCCGCGGCCTTGCAAAAACATCCTGCGCAGGGATGTGCCACTGCCTTTTGGTGCAACTAAAAATACGTCTACATCTTTAGGTGGTATAATTCCTGTCTGCTCATTGAAAGTGATCCCAAATCCATGGGAAAAATATAATGCCTTGCCTGGAGTCAAATGTTTTTTCACTGTTGGCCACAATGCAATCTGAGCTGCATCGCTGAGCAAATAACAAATGATGGTACCACGCTGCAACGCTTCTTCAATCTCGAACAAAGTCTTTCCGGGAACAAAACCATCGCGTAAAGCCTTATCCCATGTCTTTGATTCTTTACGCTGGCCGATAATCACATTAATACCATTGTCTTTCTGATTGAGTGCCTGTCCGGGACCCTGCACACCGTAACCTATAACTGCAACTGTTTCGTTTTTTAAAACTTCCTGTGCCTTGCTCAGTGGAAACTCTTTGCGGGTGACTACGTTTTCTTCCACGCCGCCGAAATTTAATTTTGCCATGAATTTTAATTTGAAAATTGGTTGATTTGAAAATTTAGCTGGTTGTTTTTATTTATTGTTGCCGGCCTGAAGACCGGAGCTGGTCATTACATCATGAATACTTCATCTTGTTGGTTCAGAAACTCATTCTCAATCACATCTGTCCCTGGCTCTTCTGATTCAAACTCTTTCAATTTTTCGTGAAATCCTTTGCTTGCATTGATGATTGCAACCCTTGCGCTTCTTACAAATTCAATCAGGCTATAAGGTTCCAGTGCTTTGATCAGCCCTTCCGTTTCTTCCCTATGCCCGGTTGTTTCAAATATGGTATAATCTTTTCTGATAACAACTGCTCTGGCCCCAAATTGACGAAGCAATCTTTCAACTTTTACTTTCTCTGCAATTTCATCAGTAGGTACTTTATACAATGCAAGCTCCTGCCAGATGATTTCATCATTTGTATTGAAATATGCTTTCAGCACTTCCACCTGCTTTTCAATTTGCCTGCAGAGCTTTCGCACTACATCCTCTGTTTCATTTATGACAATTGTAAAACGATGCACGCTGTCAATTTCAGAGGGGGAAGTGTTGAGACTTTCAATATTAATTTTTCTCCGTGAAAAAATAATTGCAATTCTGTTCAATAAGCCAATCTGGTTTTCTGTATAAACGGTGATTGTATATTCCTGCTTCGACATAATGATATGTTTTTACTTTAATCTGATTTCAGAAACACTGCAACCCTGAGGCACCATGGGGAACACATTGTTTTCCTTGCCTACCATCACTTCAAGTAAGTATGCCTCCTTGTGATTCAGCATGGTTGATAATGCATTCTTCAGATGTTCTCTTTTTGAAACGCTTTGTCCTTCGATGTGATAGCCTTTCGCTACCATCACGAAATCGGGGCTGGTAATATCCACAAAAGAATATCGCTTGTCGTGAAACAATTGCTGCCATTGGCGCACCATGCCAAGAAAATTATTATTGAGTACTATGATTTTTACATCGACATTAAATTGCATGATAGTGCCCAATTCCTGAATGGTCATTTGTACGCCGCCATCGCCAATAACTGAAACGACTGTACGTTTTTCCGCACCGAACTTGGCACCTATGGATGCGGGCAGCGCGAATCCCATTGTCCCCAACCCACCACTGGTGATATTGCTTCTCGAGTAATTGTATTTTGCATAACGACATGCGACCATCTGGTGCTGGCCTACATCCGTTACAATGATAGCTTCGCCTTTTGTTAATTCATTCAGAAGGTTTATAACTTCTCCCATGGTCAGAACTTCATTTATCGGGTTTAGTTCAGGAATGATGCAGGTTTCTTCTTCCTGTTTTTGAAAATCTTTGAAGCGCTGAAGCCATTGCATATGCGTTTTTTTATTGACTAATTCTGTAAGCAAGGGCAATGTCTCTTTACAATCACCCCAAACCGGGATGGTTGTTTTTACATTTTTGTCTATTTCTGCCGGGTCAATATCCAGATGAATAATCTTTGCTTGTTTTGCATATTTGTCAAGTCTTCCGGTTACACGGTCATCGAAGCGCATGCCGATAGCAATCAGCACGTCACACTCGTTGGTTAGAACATTCGGCCCATAATTGCCGTGCATGCCCAGCATGCCAACACCAAGTGGATGATCAGTTGGTATGGCGCTCATGCCCATGATCGTCCATGCGGCAGGGATACCAGATTTCTCAATAAAATGCTTGAATTCTTTTTCTGCTTTGCCAAGAATAATGCCCTGGCCGAAAATCACAAATGGCTTTTGAGCTACATTGATTAATTGTGCAGCCTGCTCAATATATTCTTTACGCACAATGGGCTTCGGGCGATAACTACGTATATGCTTACACGTGGTATATCCTTTGAAATCGAACTTTTGCAATTGTGCGTTTTTGGTAATATCAATCAAAACTGGCCCGGGGCGCCCGCTGCCTGCAATGTAAAATGCTTTTGCCAGTATAGAAGGGATCTCGATTGCATCAGTAACCTGATAATTCCATTTAGTAACCGGTGTCGTGATATTAATCACGTCTGTTTCCTGAAATGCATCTGTGCCGAGCAAATGCGCAAACACCTGACCGGTAATGCACACCAGCGGAGTGCTATCAATCATGGCATCAGCCAAACCTGTAACAAGGTTGGTTGCCCCGGGACCACTGGTTGCAAACACTACGCCTGTTTTACCTGAAGCACGTGCAAATCCCTGTGCAGCGTGGATTGCGCCTTGCTCATGGCGCACGAGTATGTGATGCAGCCTGTCTTTGTAATCATACAGCGCATCATAAATAGGCATGATTGCACCACCCGGATAGCCGAAAATTGTTTTTACATTTTCAGCGATTAAAGCTTTTAATACGGCTTCTGAGCCAGAAATACTTTCTATTGTTTTTGCTGACCTGGCAATTTTTTTTTCAGGTTCTTCGACTGTATTCATAAATATTTTTTAGTCAGTATTTGTAATTCCTTAACTGCATTTTTATAGTTTCGAATTGACCCATTAGTCTTCATCTGTCACACAGCCTTCAGCTGCGGTTTTCACAAACTTTGCATATTTAAATAAAACTCCGTTAGTGGCTTTTAGCGCAGGCCTTTTCCATGCTCCTTTTCGCTTTCCCATTTCCTCATCGCTTACTTTTAAAGTCAAGGTATTTTTCACGGCGTCTATTTCTATAATGTCATTATCATTTACCAACCCGATCAACCCGCCTTCGGATGCTTCCGGTGTGATATGGCCTACTACAAACCCATGTGTGCCACCGCTGAATCTTCCATCTGTAATCAATGCAACAGATTTGCCCAATCCTGCGCCAATAATAGCACCTGTAGGTTTCAGCATTTCGGGCATACCCGGGGCGCCCTTCGGGCCAATGTTTCTGATCACCACCACATCGCCGGCATGCACTCTTCCTGATTGAATACCTTTTATCAAATCGTGCTCGCCGTCAAACACCCTTGCGGTGCCCTCAAAACGATTGCCTTCTTTCCCGGAAATTTTTGCAACGCTTCCGCCTTCAGCTAGATTGCCATATAATATTTGCAGGTGACCCGTTGCTTTAATGGGATTTTCCACTGGGCGAATCACATCTTGTTTGGTGAAATCCAGATCTGGTGCTTCTTTTAAATTCTCCGCAACTGTTTTGCCAGTCACAGTTAAACAGTCTCCAAAGAGTAATCCTTTGCTTAGCAGATATTTCATCACGGCCGGCACGCCACCATGCTGATGCAAATCTTCCATCAGATATTTACCACTTGGTTTGAAATCAGCCAGCCATGGGATTTTGTTGCTGATGATTTGAAAATCATCCTGGCTCAAAGGAACACCTACGCTTTTTGCTATCGCAATCAGATGCAGGACAGCGTTCGTGCTGCCTCCCAAAACCATCACTACGGCAATCGCATTCTCAAATGCTTTGCGTGTCATGATATCTTTTGGCTTGATGTCTTTTTCCAATAAATTTTTTATTGCTTTGCCAATGGCGAAACATTCTTTTTGTTTGTCTTCACTTAGTGCAGGATTGCTGGATGAATAGGGCAAGCTCATTCCTAATGCTTCGATAGCGCTTGCCATCGTGTTGGCTGTATACATTCCACCGCATGCACCTGCGCCCGGGCAAGAGTTTCTTACGATTCCTTTAAAATCCGCCTCATTTAAATTGCCGGCGATTTTTTGACCCAGTGCTTCAAACGCAGACACAATATTCAAGTCTTCGCCTTTATAGTGACCTGGTGCAATCGTTCCACCATATAACATAATCGAAGGCCGGTTCAACCTCCCCATGGCCATCACAGAGCCTGGCATATTTTTATCGCAACCCGGAATCGCAACAAGAGCATCATAATATTGCGCGCCTGCATTTGTTTCAATGCTATCTGCAATTAAATCGCGGCTCACCAAACTGTAACGCATACCGTCTGTTCCCATGCTGATTCCATCGCTCACCCCAATCGTGTAAAACCTAAGTCCTATAAGGTTTTCCGCATTTACGCTATTACGGACAACTGTTGCCAGGTCATTCAAATGCATATTGCATGGGTTGCCATCCCACCCCATACTAACAATTCCTACCTGAGCTTTATTGAAATCTTCTTCTTTAAAACCGATTGCATACAACATTGCCTGCGCACCAGGTTGTGTTTCGTCCTGCGTCAAAGTTTTGGAATATTTGTTCAGCTCCGCCATTTTTATTTTTTTAAATTTTCTATTTATTATCTTTTAGTATGAATGCCTATCCGGTTAACATTAAA
>Ga0302140_10008561_pt1 | contig 12714 bp, 10 predicted proteins | sample I_Bog_E1_1_FD_202095 | JGI IMG/M metagenome (GOLD analysis project Ga0302140, IMG submission 202095) | Peat permafrost microbial communities from Stordalen Mire near Abisko, Sweden - I_Bog_E1_1 | ecosystem: Environmental > Terrestrial > Soil > Wetlands > Peat | place: Sweden: Abisko, Stordalen...
ATGCCCAAGTGGCATGCCTCTTCTCGCGCTTCGTGATTGATCTCGCCCAGGGTTTCCACATGATCGGAAACGAAGGCCACAGGCACGATGCAAACTTCGCGCACTTTTTCAACGGACAAATCATGCAGGGTGCGGTGCAGGGACGGCTGCAGCCACTTGCTGGCTCCCACTTTACTCTGGTAACAAAGCCGATGACGGTTCTCCCATCCGCCGCGCGCCATCAGCAGTCGCACCGTATCCTCAATCTGCTGCTGATAGGGGTCACCGTTTTTAATTATGGACATGGGCACACTGTGTGCGCTGAAGACAATCTCCGCACGCTGCGGAATTGGAAACCGGGCTAGCGCCTCTTCCACCTTTTCGATCACCGCATCCAGATACATGGGATGTTGGTAGAACGCTCCCACGTTGTGAACCGGGAGATCGCCCTGGAATTGGCGCTGCCACTCATTCAGGCTGCTGCCGGTGGTGGTGGAAGAGTACTGCGGATAAAGTGGCAGCAAGACGATCTCGTCACATTGCGCGGCCTGGAGTTGCGCAACCGCTTCGCGAGTAAAAGGATGCCAGTAGCGCATCGCCACAAAGCAGCGGGCGTCAAGGCCGCGACTCGATAGTTCGGCCTCAAGAGCAACGGCCTGCCGTTCCGTAAAGCGGCGAATCGGCGAACCTCCGCCAATCGTCGAGTAGTGGTGTTGAACCTTGCGCGCGCGCGTGGTCGAAATTAATTTCGCGAGAGGCTTGCGGCCGATGCGGGCAAAGGGAAAATCGATAATGTCGGGATCGCAAAAGAGGTTATAAAGAAAAGGCTCTATCGCAGCCAGCGTATCCGGACCGCCCAGCTGAAACAGTACTACCCCAACACGGCGCATTGTCTTCGCCATCCCCTCAGAATCCCCAGAACGGGCGAATTTACTCCCATCTGGGTCTGGAGTCAATGGCGGAGTTGAAACGGGCTTCGGCTTTCGGGCTTCGGCCAGATACTCGCCGTGGATTTTCCGAAGGTTGGCCGTTGGCCGCGAAAGATTGGCTGAAGTGGAATGGTCGATTACGGCAGAATCCGAAACAATATTCCACAGCCGAGGTTCTGACCGCTGGAACTGGTGGCACATTCATCGGTCTCTTCGGCACCAAGGGTCGCGCCATATAACCAGCCGTTGGCTCCAAAGGTCAGGCCGGCGAGCGGATATCCGGGCGGATTGAAGATCACGAGAGAGGTGGCTACCCACGGATCCCCGGCCACAGCCGGAGGAGAAAGTTGAAACACATTTCCGTTATCCGAGGGACCGCCGAACTGGGTTGTGCCATATAAAGAACCGCTGGCGGAAATGGCCAGGTTTCCGAAGGGGTCTGCCCCTTCCGTGTAATCGAAACTGTAAAGCACGCTCTCCGTCCAGGGTCGCCCCGCCGAGGCTGGCGGCGTGAATTGATACACCGTCCCGACTCCGTAGTTGCCGCCAAACTCGGTGACGCCGTAGAAATTACCGGACCTATCGCGAATCAGGCCCGACCTGGGCATGTTTCCATCGGTCTCTTGAACCGCGAAAGAATGCAGAACGCTCTCCGTCCACGCTCCTCCGGGAGAAGCGGGCGGCGAGAGTTCGAAGATTGTGCCGCAGTTCTCGTACTCTTCGCAGGTGTTACCCGTGCCTCCGAAGATCGTGGTCCCATAAAGTTTGCCGCCGCTGAGCACAAGCGTTGATTGCGGAACATAGCCTTCGCGCCCGCCGGGAAATGCGTAGAGCACCGATTCAGTCCACGCGCCCCCGCCGGTTGACGGAGGAGTGAGTTCATACACCACGCCGCCGCAACCCAAATTGTCGTTACAGCTCCCACCGGAAACGGCCGTCCCGTAGAGATTGCCGGACTTGTCGAAGATCAGGCTGGATTCCGGATAGGCGCCGTGACTTCCGCATGCGAAGCTGTACAGGATGTCTTTGCTCCACGGTCCGCTGCCTGAGGTGGGAGGAGTCAGCTTAAAAGCGGTGCCGCAGCTATCTGCGCCGCCGTTTTCTGTAGTGCCGTATAGGTTTCCGGTTGCGTCGAGAAGCAAACCACCCACGGGATACGTTCCGTCCGCGGACCCTTGAAATTGGTAGAGTAACGTTTGTGTCCAGGGCGCGCCATCTACGGGAGGGGAGAGCTTGTACACAGTGCCGCAACCTAGCGTCCACTCTCCAACGGAGCGCGGGCCGTTGCCGCCTTCGGAAGTTGTTCCGTACAGGTTTCCGGCTTGGTCGGAAATCGGAGCCGACCAGGGTTGGCCGCCGTTGTCTACGCCATTTAAAATCACCAGCGTTTGAAACGTTGGCCCGCTGGCTGCCATCGGTGCTACGCTCAGCGCGCCAGCAATCAGCAGAGTCGAAAAGCGGATGAGGCTGAAATATTTCCGCTTGTGGGCCATGGAATGTGCTCCTTAAAGATGAACGGACGCAGCATCGGCAAGGTCTCTGCTACCGACGACGTTCGACAGGGGAGGAGGAAAGATCTTGTGCCAGGGGATCGCACCCATGCAAGATCTTTTTCAGGGTCACTGAGAAGTGAGCAGCGCGGTGCAGAAGGACAGGCACACCTACTAGGCTGGCGCCGGCGCGGCGCTGGCCCTTTCCATCTCTTCGATCACAAAGTCGGCGAACTGCGAGGTGCCGGCTTTCCCGCCGATATCTTTCGTGAGTTTTTCGGGATGGCTGTAGACCTTTTCCAGTGCATTACGAATCTGCGTGGAGGCTTCGAACTCACCCAGGTGCCGCAGCATGAGTAACCCGGAACGCAGCAGCGCGGTGGGATTCGCGATATTTTTGCCTGCAATATCGGGGGCCGACCCGTGCACCGCTTCGAAGATGGCGCAATGATCGCCGAGGTTGGCGCTGGGAACAAATCCCAGGCCGCCGACGAAGGCCGCGCACAAATCCGAAATGATGTCGCCGTAAAGATTCTCCATGACCAGCATGTCGTACTGATATGGATTCATCACCAATTGCATGCAGGTGTTGTCCACGATGTGTTCGCCGTAGGTGATCTCGGGGAATCCCTTGGCCACAGTGCGGCAACAGCGCAGGAACAAACCATCCGACAATTTCATGATGTTGGCTTTGTGGATGGCGTGGATTTTCTTGCGCTGATTTTTGCGCGCGTACTCGAAGGCAAATTTCGCAATGCGCGTCGAGGCTTTTTCGGTAATGATCTTGAGGCTTTCAACGACGCCCGGCACGACTTCGTGTTCCAGGCCGGAATACAGACTCTCGGTATTTTCGCGCACGATGATGAGATCGACATCGGGATAACGGGTGGGAATGTGCGGCAAATTTCGGATGGGGCGGAAGTTGGCGTACAACTCGAACTTCTGGCGTAAAGCCACGTTGATGCTGGAAAAACCGCCTCCAATCGGCGTCGTGACTGGCCCCTTGAGGCCGACGCTGGTCCGCTCAATCGATTCAAGTGCATCTTTCGGGATGTATTCGCCGTATTTCGCGAAAGCGTCGGCACCCACGGCAAAAGTTTCCCACTCGAACTTCACGCCGGTCGCTTCCAGAATGCGGACGGTGGCCTGCATGACTTCAGGGCCGATGCCATCGCCGGGAATTAACGTTACTTTATGACTCATGGATTACCTCAGTGGCCAGTGGTCAGGGACCAGTGGCCGGTAAGAACGAAGTACGTTTGTCCTTAACTTTCTGGTCACTGACCACTGGCCACTGACCACTGACTACAGATCACTGGCCACTTTTTTTAGCCTTCACTTCCACCACTTCTTTCGTTTTCACCAAATCTGTCAACTCATTCATAAACTCTTTCACATCTTTAAAATCCAGGTAGACTGAAGCGAAACGCACGTAAGCAACTTTGTCATAGCGGCGCAGGCGATTCATGATGAGTTCGCCGAGTTCGCTGGTCTTGCGTTCGCGCTCCTGGGACTCAATGACGAACGATTCAGCCTCATTCACAATCTGTTCTAATTTGCCGATCGGAACTGGCCTTTTTTCACATGCACGCAGCAGGCCATTCAAGACTTTCTGCCGATCGAACTTTTCGCGGCGGCCGTCCTTTTTGACGACCATGTAGGGGATTTCGTCGATGCGCTCGTAAGTGGTGAAGCGCTTGTTGCATTTCAGGCACTCGCGCCGTCGGCGGATCGACTCCGCCTCTTTACTCTCGCGCGAGTCCACCACTTTATCTTCGGCAAATCCGCAAAAAGGACATTTCATAGAGCTGAAGGTAATCGAAAATCAATTCGCTTAGTGAATCGAATGCCTAGGCTTGATAAGGAAATTGTAACAGGCGGATAGAGGGGGATTTGTTAAGCCGTACCAACGTAATCGATAGCAAGTCAGACCTGGGGCGGTCCGGTTTGTGAGCCTTCCGCCTGATGGCTTTCCTCCGATAACTTGCGCAGCGATAGCCTTTCGAAGTGCGCCAGCGTCAGGCCCACTGGGACGACTGCCGCAAACGTGACCAGCCAAAGCAGAATTCCGCAACTCGCCGCCATCTCGGGGGGAACATCGAACACCGCCGATAAAGTCGCGATCGTTGCCATCTGCGAGCCGCCACCCACAGCGGGTAGTTGCAGCATCGATCCCGCCATGCTTGCGCCCATCAAAATCAAGAGCTGCGAAACCGGAATTTCCAGCGCGGCCACACCATAGGAGTGCGTCACTTCCTGATAAGCCAACGCCGTAACGTACCAGATCCCGACCGACAACACTGCGAGCGCAAGCAGAGACCAGGGCCCTTTAATCGTATTTAAACCTGTGCCGAATTCACGCACTCTCTGGGCCACCCGATGTCCGAGCCCGGAAGGCAAATGGGAAAATCTATTCTCGAGCCAACGCGCGATGGCTTCACCGCTGCGGCTGATGAGCACGGCGGCCACCGTAGCGGCGGCTACTCCGAGGATCAAAAGAAATCCCGCATCGCGGAACTGGCGGTAATATTCGGGATGCGGAATGGACTGCAGCGCACTGGGCAGGAAAATCGCCAGAGCGATTAGAACTGCGAACGCGCCCACATCGAAGGTACGCTCGACGGCCCACACCGCCAGTTGAGAAGAAAACGGAAGGTTGGTTCGTCGTGCCACCAGATAGGGTCGGATGAACTCGCCCGCGCGCCCCAGCAATGCCAGTCCGGTGAAACCGATCACCATCGGCGGCACTAACTCAATGACCCTCACTTGCGGACGCACGGGCTTCAGAAAAATCTTCCAGCGCAAAGCCCGAAGCACGTACGCCGAATAAACCAGAGCGATGGCGTGCACCACGTGAACTTTCTTGATGCGGTGAGTCTGAGCCCAGAACGTGCCCCAGTCGAAGCTCTGCCAGTGCCGGTATTGCAGGTAAATCAAAATGGCCAGGATGAGGAACACGACCGCGCTGGCCACAATACGCTTTTTATCCATGAAGGGGAGAAGCTCGCGCCGCCACCGTAGCAACCCGAAGCGGAAACGGCAGTTCCAAGGTAAATGACTGCGAGTAGAGGGTCAAACGCACAAGTCCGGCGTGCGACTGAAGCGTGGAGCTTAGTTTGACCCGTCGGAGAGAGCGGTGCTGGCCTTGGCTTGCACCTTTACATTGGAACCGGCGGGATGAGAAGCATGGGTCGTAGGGGATTTGTTGGCTGCGGTTTTCTTAGCGGTCAATTGCGCCGCATTTTTGGCTGCAATTTTCTTGTTGTAATCGCGAACGATTCGCGCGACGTAGGCTTTGGTTTCGTAGTAAGGAGGCACGCCCCCATATTGTTCCACGCGCTGCGGGCCGGCATTATAGGCCGCCAAAGCTTTTACCAGATCGAAGTTGTAGCGCTCCAAAAGTTCGCGGAGATAGCGCGTGCCGCCTTCCACGTTTGCCTTGGGATCCAAAATATTCTGTACACCCAGATGCGAGGCAGTCTGGGGCATGAGCTGCATCAATCCCTGCGCCCCTTTCGGAGAAACCGCCCGAACGTTGAAGCCGCTCTCGGCGCGGATCACGCTGTTTACCAGGTCGGGGTCGAGATTGTAAGTTCCGCTGGCGGCCCTTACAACTTCATTCAGATCGACTGCGGGCGCGACACTTTTGGGTTGCAGCGCTAATTGCGGGGCGGTAACTTTTCCTGGCGAGGGAATATCCGGCTCTGCCTTCGCCGCTTCAACCGGGGCGGCTTCGAAGTGGTCGATTTCGGCGGTCGGGATATCCACAAAGCTGGCGTTGTCGTTGCTCAAGTAAAGGCGGGTCACGGTTCCAATCACCTGCCGACGTTCGTGCCGGATGGAGAATCCGTTGCGCAGCACGGCTGAATCAGCTGCGAAGCAGGGAAGTGCGGCGAGCGCAGCCACGACCGCGAGTCCCGCGATGTGAAAAATCTTCTTCATTCAGAAACGTTTGCGCTCAGAGGATTTCGGCCAACGCGGCCGCCACTCCGCACTCGCCGTTGCTCAACGTTACGCTCCAGCCGCGGCTGCGCAGTTCCTCGCAGGCATTCCCCATGATAACCGGATGCCCGGCAAACTCAAGCATTTCCACATCGTTATGGTTGTCACCGATGGCCATGACCTGCTCGCGCGCAAAGCCGCGGTGGGCGGCCCATCGCTCCAGCGCGTGTCCTTTGGAGCATCCTGTATTCAGCACGTCGATCATGGATAAATCGCGGTCGGGATATTCGGTGCGCAAAACGGTAACGCGACTGTCTATCCCACTGGCTTCGAGGGCGCGCAGGGCCTGGCTCATGCGCTCCATCGATCCGCAAAACATCGACTGTACAGGGTCGCTAGTCAAAGCATTTTCGATCGGAATAACGAACTCGATGTACGCCATATTCTTTTCCAGCCAGCGCCGGATACTGGCGTTCAAGTCGTCGAGATGTTCCAGCACGATTGCGCCTTTCGCCTCCTGATCAAAGGTAAGAACGGTGTTTCCCCGGAACTCTTGCATCGCGCCCACCAGTTCGCGGCATAGTTCGCGGGGCATCAGGTCGCGATGGAAGGTCTCTCCCGTGAGCGATCGCGTCACGGCGCCGTTCGAACTGATAAGGCAGAGGTCGAAGTCCAATTCTTTCGCGATAGGCATGGCAAAGGCGTGGCGGCGTCCGGTAACTAATACAACCTCGACGCCAGCAGCGCGCGTTTTGCGCAAAGCTAGGAGGTCTTCTGCCGAGATCTGGAATTGCGGGTTTAGAAGCGTGCCGTCGATATCCAGCGCCAGCAGCCGGATTTGGCCGCGTCTCGACTCTGCGACTTCGCCCTTTTGAACTATGGTTTCTTGCACTCCCCATTCTTACATAGGGAGGCAAGGCGAGGCGCCGCGCTGTCGGCGAAAGTCTTTAACACGGGGGGCACGGGGTTTCACAGGGTACAACAGCGTTGCCATGTTATATTTCGCATTCCATGGGACTACTTTTCCTGTTCGCTCATTGGTGGGGATTCATCCTGCAGGCGTTCGCGATTGTGCACTTCATCCGCCGCCGTCCAGACACGTATTGGATCTTCGTCATCCTATTTTTGGGATGGATTGGAGCGCTGGTTTACATCGTCGCGGAAGTGATTCCGGATGCGGGGCTGCTGCGAACTTCCTTTCAGGCGTTTCCCCGTCGGCGCAGAATTCGAGAACTGGAAGTGGCGATTTTCGACAATCCCTCGGCGGGAAATTATGAAGAGTTAGGATTGCTCTATCTCGACGAAGGTAATTTCGCCAAGGCCCGCGGATGCTACGACCGCTCAATTTCGCAGCGAACGGATTCGGTCGATCCCTTCTATCGGCGTGGCGTGGCCGAAGTCGAGCTGGGAGATTTTGCGGCCGCGGTTCCCGACATTGAACGCGCCGTCGCTGCCGATCCCAAATACGACTTTCACCGTGCGGTAGGATTGCTAGCTCACGCTTACGCCGAGACCGGCCAAACGGAAAAAGCGGACGCGTTTTTTCAGCAGGCTACAAACACTTCGACCAGCTCCGAAACTTATTACAACTACGCGCTCTTCCTGCACGCGCAAGGACGCACCGCCGAAGCGCGCGAGTGGGCGCAAAAAATTCTGGACCAGCGCCGCACCATGCCGGGCTACCAGCGCAGGCGCGAGCGCGTGTGGTTCCGCAAAGCCTATGCGCTGCTGGCGCGGATGAGGCTCCAGGTTGATAGCACTTAAGACGTGGCCGAAGCCAGCTGGCGCCAAGGCCGCTTCAGGGCCTAACGCGGAACGCGACATTGCTATCAAGAACGCTGTCGGTTGTGGTTACTTTCACTGTGCCGGTGCTGGCGCCGACCGGCACTGTCGCGGTGATTTCCGTATCTGAAATCACAGTGAACGCAGCCGCGGTCCCGTCAAAACTAACGCCGCTTGTGCCCGTTAAACCGTTTCCGAGAATAATCACACCAACGCCGGCTTCGCCAGCGGCAGGAATGGGCTTCCACGAAGGGTTGCAGTCCCGTCGAAAAACTGAAAATCGTCCCGCTATTGCGAGCTCCGCCGACCTCTGCGGTCCCGTAAAAATTTCCGTTGGTAGCTTGCCGAAGGTTGTCAAAAATGCTGGGAAAATGCGACTACTCAGGGCAAGAGATAGCACTCCATGGTCAATTGCGGTCGTTCGTATTGATATTAAATCCCAAGATGGCGTTCACTTCTACGGGCTGTTGCCCGCGCATGGCGGGACGGAATTTCCACGTGGGTAGAGCAGCCATGATCTTGGCAGACATGCCGGCGGGACCGGGTTCGAGTACCTGGAAATTTTTCAAGCTGCCGGAAGTATCCAGCGTGCACTTGATCACCATGCGCGCGTGCGGCAGGTCGGCGGGAAGGTTGGTCCGCAGGCCTTGCGGACCAACGATCGATCCGGATGGTCGATGCTCCGCCGGGTTGGCTTCCGCGAATTGCATCACGGCCGTGCCGATCTGTGTATCCACATAAACTGTGTAGTTGTCCCCCGGCAGCTTTCCGTAAAAGTCGAACGCTCCGCCGGAACGAGACGTCGCAACGATCGTAATCGCCGGTCCCTCCTGCTTTTTCACGGCGGAACGACCGGGAAGAGTCGGGCCGCTGCCGCTATCGGATCCGAAGCTGGGCAGCGTGACCACGTTGCTGCTGCCGCCGCGAACATCCACTCCGGGGACTGCAGGAGAGCCGGTTGGAGCGTTGCCCGCGCCACCCGGGCCGGGTGTGGGAGAAATTCCGCTCCCCGCGTTTGCGTCGGAGCCGACCGCTGTTCCAGCTTTGCCCGCGCCCGAACCAACTCCAGTCATCCCACTTCCCGGCCCACTTCCATGACCGATACTTGCGCCTCCGCCGGAGCCTCCAATGCCCGGCTTGTCTCCGCCTGAAGGAGACATCGCCAGCGAGCCTTTCCCCCCAGTGCCGGGCAGTCCGACGGTCGATCCAGGTTGCGCGGAGACCACAACTCCAGAACCGGCCGTGCTTCCGGATTCAGGTTTTGGAGGAGCAAGAACCGAGCCGACATCCCCAGGACCGCCGAGTCCTGATCCTTTTCTTCCTGAGCCGGAAAGTCCGGACCCCGGTCCAACGGACGGAGGCGGCGGAACTACGTTGCTGGAAAGGAGTGAGCCATTCCCCGAGCTGCCGGAATTTCCCGATCCTGCTGGCAAGCCGCGACCCGCGCCGGAACCCGCGACCGAGGGTGGCGGAGGGACTACGCTTAATGCACCGAGGTTGGGAGCTTGACCTCTTCCATTTGTTGGACCATTCACCCCATTGCCCGAACTTCCGACAGAAGGCGGCGGTGGAACGATGTTCGTGGAGAGCGGTCCGCTGTGCATGCCGGAACCATTTCGCGCGCCGGGACCACCTCCGCTGGAGATTGAAGGCGGCGGTGGAACGATGTTGCTGCCAACCGCACTCGACCCAGCCAGAGCACGGACGGAACCGGAACCGTTTCCTGAACTCAGGCTCGGCGGTGGGGGTACAACATCCTGAGTCCCGAAAAGTTTGCCGATGATACTGCTGACCACTCCGGTATTGGCAGCCGTTGGCGGCGGGGGAATGACGGTGGTTGACGGTGCGATACTGCCGCTTTCCAGACGGCGCAAGTCCCGCGTCGAATCCGGCGAAGGCGGCGGAGCAATGACCGAAGGCGCAGGCAAATTCAATCTCGCGCTGCGCGAACTTTCGCGCTCGGGCGCAGAGACCGGCGGAGGCACTACCGTAACGTTGTTCATCTGCACGCGGGAAGGCGATACTTCGCGGCTGGCAACTGAGGGTGCCGGAGGAATCACACTGCCGCTTAACGCCGGAGCGGCACGCGATTGCTCGCGGGATACTCGCGTCGGCGCGGGAGCAACTATGCTCGTCGTCAACGACGGCACGGACCGGTTCCGGTCTCGTGAAATATCCGGGGCTGGCGCAATGATGCTGGGATCAAGATGTGGCGTGTATAACGGGTTTTCCGAGCGAACGCTGGGTGCGGGGGGAACGACTTCGGCATTCAGCGCCGGCGCGGTTCGAGTGTTGCTTGAAGATACGCTCGGCGCCGGCGGCACGATCGACGAATTCAACGAGAATGCGGCGCGCGATTGATCGCGAGTCACGTTCGCCGGAGCCGGGGCAATTACGTTCGCGGGAAAATTCGGAGTCCGGAGCGAAGCACGCAGGCCTTCGGCTGCGGGCGGTCCTGCTGTCGTCGGAAGCGGTGCCGGGCTCGATTTGAAAGCCAGTAAATTCGCCACTGCTTCGGCGGAGGTGGGCAGTTTAAGATTAGGCGCGTCCACCACTTGCGCGGTCCGGGAACTGCCGCGAGCAACGTGAATAGTCTGTGTGGGATGGTGCGCTTCCTCGCCTCCCGCTCGGCCGCTGCTTCCAGTCTGAGCCCCGCCCAGATCTTCAGTGCGAGGCAGTTCATTTCCCGAGTAATAAATCACTTCATAAGGTTTCAATTTCGGCGGCGCGTAGGGACGAAGCTCGTTAATCTGGCGCGGCAGTACGATGATCACAAATACCAGAAAAGCTTGCAGCAGCAACGATGCCAGCATACCCCGGTAGGGAAATATCCCGTGCGGCGCCTCCCCCGCCAGCCGCGCCCCAGACTGGGAGAATGCCGGTCCTAAATTTGTGATGAACTCCTGCCACGGAGAAGACCACTCCACCAAGAGTCTGGGGGCATCGTGAAGTTCGATGATACGGACTTCGTCGAGTTGGAGGGTATTCGTCACTTGCTGCGAACTCTCATCTGGCTAGAATTCCAAAAAATATCCCGACAAAAAAGTCCTGCGGAGAAAAGTTCTTAGCCGGGTACTTTCATCTGATTTCAATACGGTCGCCCACTGCAGTTTCAGTTCTGGCCGCGGTGTGGCTGGGTAACTCCAATACCGAGGCAGACTGCATGCGGATGGGGGAGAAGCGCCAGGGCTGGAGGTTGTGCTCCACGTGCACCACCGTCCCCGCGCGGTCTAAATAGACTACGTCAATGGGGAAGCGCATAGCAAGAGTATGAACTCCGCGGCAGGGAAGAATCCAGAGGCCCCGACCATTACCGAAGTCATGGGCGGAAGTCCCCAGCAGGCCGCGCAGTCGGGACCAGTGCGTATCCGCTACAGTGAGCTCCGTAGCGAGATAGCGCTGGCGGGTCTGGTTGAAAGCCTGGCGCGGGGCTGATGCCGGCATAGCGGTTCCTGATTATCTCTCACTTGCTAGCCCCTATTCGCTAGCCCCTACTTGCCGGCGAGGGATCGATAGGCCTGAATCAGCGCCGGTCCCACGGTGACTGCGAGGAACGGCACCAGGATGAACAAAACTAGCGGAGGAACCATTTTAATGGTGGTCTTGGCAGCCTGCTCTTCCGCGCGTTGCCGGCGCGCGGTGCGCAAAGAATCCGAGTGGACGCGCAACGCTTGTGCCACGCTCGTGCCGAAGCGATCGGTCTGGATCAAAGTTCCTACCAAAGATCGGATGTCATCGACTCCGGTGCGATCCACCAGATTGCGCAAAGCTTCGGCGCGGGGCTTGCCGGCTCGCATCTCAAGATTCACCAGATGAAACTCGTCGCTGAGGTCGGGATGCGCATGGTGCAAGTCCTTGCCGACGCGCATCAACGCCTGATCCAAAGCCAATCCGGCCTCCACGCAAATCACCGTAAGGTCGAGAGCATCGGGCAGCGCGATGGTGATACGCTTCTGCCGGTCTTTGATCATCCGCTTGAGGAAAAACCGCGGCAGAAAAAAACCGAAAGCTGTGACGCAAACCAACATCGACAGGTTGTCAAATCCGGAAAAAGCTACGACACCCATCAATCCCACGAAGGCCAGCAACAGGCGGGCGCCGAAATAAAAGGTAACGTGCCGCGGCTCGCGGAGTCCGGCCTGGATAAGCCATGCGCGCGTGCGCGACACATCGGCAGGCGAAAGCGGAATCGCTTTGCTGATGGGGTCAAGGGCCTGCTCCATGCGCTCTCGCACCCTCACCGTGGGCTTTTCGGGAGCCTGGGTTGTGTGACCTCCCAAAGCGCGCAGCCGCGCACCCAGCACGGAACTGGGCGTGACCACCGCCGCGCCGAAGGCAAACACCACCAGCACGACGGTCACAAAAACCACGATGGTCAAAATCATCAATGGCATGTCGGACCTGAATCTCCCAGCTTGAAGCTCTCAGACTTAACTCGCTCAGACCTGAATCTTAATAATTTTCCGAATCACAAAGTAGCCAATCGTTTGCAGCGTAAGACTGATCACCAGCAAAGCGTGTCCGATGGGATCGTAGAACAATGGCCGTACAAACTCCGGGCTGAAAATTTTAAGAATCAAGACCACCGTTGG
>Ga0302140_10008562_pt1 | contig 12714 bp, 13 predicted proteins | sample I_Bog_E1_1_FD_202095 | JGI IMG/M metagenome (GOLD analysis project Ga0302140, IMG submission 202095) | Peat permafrost microbial communities from Stordalen Mire near Abisko, Sweden - I_Bog_E1_1 | ecosystem: Environmental > Terrestrial > Soil > Wetlands > Peat | place: Sweden: Abisko, Stordalen...
TATTCGTTGCGTAGGTGGTTGTTTGAAGAAGCGGTTGAAGTTGGTTATTTTGATCATCAGAAAACTAGCAGACTAAGCTTTCTATGAGGTAGGTGAGAAGTTTATATAGACAGCGGTGAGGTGGAGGCTGACGCGGGAGTAAGCCACATTTCTTGGAGCCTGGCAGGGGAGACGCTTATAGGGCGTTTTGAAGCCTATCGGACCTATACCAAGAAAGAAGCAAACATTCAATTCTCCGGTCCTTGTCTTCCCACCCTGAGTGGCTAGTATAAGACGGGAATCTTGAGCAGCGGTAGAGACAAGTCTCCTTGGCCTTCACCCTTATCGTGTTACAGTGGCAGAGTTCCACAGTAGGACGATAATAAATCAAGGCTTAGAATTCCTTTTCAAGGCTGAGGCACTGTATGATGCAAGCCAAGCAAGCGGCAGGCAGTGTTATGGCGCCAAGAAAGTTGATGGTGGGGGCCTGGGGCTGTGTGAGACAACCCCGCATCCTTAGCTGTTCAGCTCGATCAGAAGCCCGAGCTTTTGCATATTTAGGTCTGGTCAGCTGAAGCATCAATTGAGATTATGCCAGATTGTTTCAGCTGCATCCAAGCATTGTGGATAGTCCCACCGTCCAATGTATACGTTGGCACAACGTTAATAAGTGACTGCAAAAGCCAGAAACCCCGGGAGGTTTCTGGACGAAGTGTTTTGCGAAGTTGTGCAAACTTTATTAAAGGCCTATTATTGAGCAGAACTGAGGTTTCCTGGATCGCAAAGGGTACTAGTCTATAGATGTTAGAAAAAGCAAGCTCAATGAAAAGTAAGGTTAAAGCTTGAAAAGGGCCAAGTGAAGCGAAAGTTCGGTCGTGAAAGGAACTAATTATGCAAGATCGGGAAACATTCTTGATGTTTTCATACTAATATGCTATTTTCTCTTGAAAAGTGGAGCTCGGTTTCGAAAATGTTATTTACGATGTATCCATCTTATCTCCCTGGTGTGACCTCTCGGAACTATCTAAACTCATGAAATCCGAACTATTCGTGCTGTCCTCATCCGCGCTGCCCTCATCGCTACTTTCGCTTGTATCATTCATTATTCGCTGGATTCCCTCTGGTGAAATTACACCAGAACTATCGCTATCAGCGTTACGCCGTACAATACCCTCCGGTGCAGTTCTGGTAACAATATGAGTGGGGTTGTAATAAGTATCTAAGAAGCACTACTTACGTGCAAATGCCTAGTAACATTGAGTACGCGATACACTTATCAAACTCCTCTTCTGAACAGTGCTTATTGACAGTTTCATCACGTAGGATCTGGTTCAGGATGTCTCGAAGTATATCCTTATCAAAATCAAGTCCATCGCCATCACCGTTGGCAAGGTCCAGTGCACGTGCGAACTGTTGGTAGAACTCAGGCTCTATCATGTCTTCAGGCTGCTGTGGACTCTGAGGCGTTGGCCAGCCTACATCAATTTTAATAACATGGCCATGAGTTGCAGCGGGAGCATAATTTGTCTCTCTTAATCTGGTACGCATTAGTCAATGCTTTGTGTAGGAAAAAACCCCCCAAGATTACCTGAAGAGCTCTGCAGTTCTCGTACACTCTAGCAAAAATGCACGCCAGTCTGTTGGTGTCAAATCCGACAATCCTGCTCGAACGACGTAAGAGTACAAAAGATGCTCTGGTATCTCGAAATCCATGCTTTCTAACGCTAGAGCATCCCAATTCGCAAAGAGAAATTGTTGGATTTCTTGATGTCGATTAGATGGTGGTATAAAGTGAGGCTCAATATAATTGTCCACTACTTCCATGGGTGATGTCAATAACTGATCTGGAGCTTCCGGTACAGGCCTTGACTTAAACTCTTCCATTGCTGCTTTCATTCTCCGTATCTGTGCTCGTCTATCATTCTCAAAATCTACTATATGTTTCTCGTCATCTGTCATCGTGTCTTTTATTACTACTTCCTCCCCGAAGTCGGCGTCTGGAAAGTTAATTGGACCGGCTTTTAAGTCCAGCTTTTTGCCGTATCTTGACGCATACGTCCTCGGGCCCATATGTGTGCTCTTTTGACCATACCTGTCCTTCGTAAGCAGGTTGCTTTTCTCCCTTGGTTCCGAATACTTACCTCTTAACAAATACTTCCCAAAATGATGAATTATTCATGTTGGAATAATGCTGCGCTGGCACAGGGTAGTAATTGCCGATCCTCCATCCGGGAGGCTTATTGTTCAGCACGATCGCTGATGACAAATAAGTTCCTCCCCTAGTGTTAAACTCGTGGCTACCACCGTTAGTCTGTTTTATATGGACACAATTTGGTCTCTCACAGAAAAAATCCAGCTAGACCCAGTCCTTGCGCAGGTATTAAAGAGTTAAAGCCTTCATGGAGACCTCCAAACATCTGAAGGAAATTAGTCAGGTAATTCGGTGCTCCAGGCAAATGTCCTTACCGCGTTTTCCATGGACGCACCACTGTTCGAATTAGCCTCAGTATAGATCGAAATGTATACTTTCAACCTACGTTTCTGCAATCGCCTCTTCCTCGTAATAAGGTTCCCTGTATTCCGCAGTTGGCCTCATACTAAACCAGAGAGCATGCTTTGAGAATTATGAGCTACAGATCCGACGGCAGTATATGTATAAAAGTTTTACTAAGACGATAGACTTACCGCAATCTCGTGTAATAATGTAGCGGCTATCTCTTCTCGAGCTAAGAACTTTTCGGCAACACATGTTCGTGGACTCAGCAATGGCTCAATCAACTCAAGCGAGATATTGCATATGGTCTTGCTCCACAGAGTCGCGGGGGTTGTATATCCGATCGCTTTATCCTCCTGGTAGCCACTTGTTGTACTGAATTCTTGACAAGATATCCTAAACTCAATTCCCTTTCCTAACTCATTCAACTTGTCCATCACAGCTTGGCGCTCTTGCTCGTTGCTACGAATTCTAGGGGGCCGATTGCGGAATCGGTAAAGTTGATTTTGCTGTTCATCAGGGGGTATCTCGAATTCGGAGACCAGAACGAATTGATCAGAGAGGTAAGCGTCCCACCTGTGGAAGTAAGCTTGAAATCAAGATGACTACAATGAACACTTACCATGGCCATGTGTGACAGTTATTTAGCATCAATGTCGCTAATCTCAAGGCTGGGACCAGAGCTTCCCAGACCACTGGGTTGTCAACCTACTCCTTTCAGCAAAATAGGATAACTTTAGAATTGCTAACTTGCCGTCCAAAATCCCTCTCTTCCAAGTCCAAGTGGAAAGTGTGCTAGGTGGTTGGGAAGTTTTGTTTGCCATTTCGGTTTGTCCAGGATAGGATGGATTGGAATCTCGTCAAAATTGGAGCCCTGAACGTTTGTGGCCGAGAACGTGAATGCTTCACAGATCTCTAGCTCGCTTGCAGTGAATCCTGGATTATTCAAAGTGAGCTAGAGTGACTAAAAAATCATAAATAATAGGAAAATACCCTGAAATTCCCCTCTTTGAAAGGCATCCAATGCGGCTCTTTGCAACACATCTTGAGGGGTGGCGTTTGGTGAAAGTATCCCTGGTGTGAGCCCGCTTTTGTAGGGTTGAATATTCGCAATTGCGGCATAATCCGCTCCGCACGGGTGCGAATAGATTTGAGCGAGTGCTGTCTTCGGTGGCTGAGGCGTTTGAAAAGCTCGACTAGATGATGCTTGTGCCATTTTGCTGAGACTCGTATGAAGTCAACACCGCAACAAACAGGTACAAAAATTTGGGTAGTCATTGGAAGAATTAGAAATATGGTCTTAGGCGTTTCCTTTGTCTCGGCGGCGCTCTGAGAACGGTATCTTGTCGCTTTGTTATTGGAGGGTCTTTGTTGCATAACGAAGTGGACGAAACCACACGCCGCGTGACAAAGTGTGGAAGTACACATAGTATAAGCGTACGGCAAATATTTTACAATAATTATTGGGTCACACCGAGCTTGATCCAGGCAGTCCCTGATATCTATCTTTGTATCCGAGCTCATGCTCGTGGGGTACGAAGAGGGAATTAAGTGTTCTTTCCATAGTTCTAGTAAAGAATCACTTTTCGCGAGCTGTTTCCTCTTTCATACGTTTAGTCTGTAAAGGCTATAGGCTGTATATAAGTTTGAAACTATCCTTTTATTTTCAACGTAAAAGAGTTTATACGATTAATTGACAATAAGAGTATAAAAGGGTTGAAGAATTTATTACCCCAAGAATTAAAGAGTTTAGAACGATATTTCGATGACTGTTGAAGAGAAGTGAGTGGTTTAGTAAGAATTGTTCTAGAGATCTAATAAGTTGACCTACCGTTGTTTGCCAGAACTCTACGGTTACACAACCAGCGTAAGCTTTACGAGCAAGGTAGAAGTCGGCAATGGCTATCTATAGGTATTACGTTTGGCGTTAGACTCGAGAGACTTATGAATATTCCTTATAAACTACTTATAAAGTCACCTGCCAGACATAGACGTTGAGTTTGAGGATGTACTGGACGAATGGTGTTCCTTGGAGTATCTAAAAGCATTAGGTCGATGTGCACGTGGTATGACACCACTCTGCAGGCTAATGTCAACACCAATTTAGAGCTCCACATCTTGATCCTTTCATTCCCTCGATCTAAGACGTACTTCATCTTCGCTCCTCCTGCTTGGAAAGTCCATCCATGAAGATCGCAGTAGCAAGCGATGAGCGCACCCAGCTCACCTCAACCGTTATCTCAGAGCTCCAGAAGCGCGGCCACACGCTCAATCTCTTCGGTCCCATCTCTGAGGCAGAGGATCACGATGCCGACTGGCCATTGACAAGTAGCAAAGCCGCCGAAGCCGTCGCACGCGGGGAAGCAGACGAAGGCATCGTGTTCTGCTGGACGGGCACAGGTGCGTCCATCGCTGCAAACAAAGTCGCTGGCATCCGTGCTGCACTGTGTCAGGATGCAGAGACGGCGCGTGGAGCGAGGAAGTGGAACCATGCGAACGTGCTTGCGATTAGTTTGAGGACTACATCGGAGGCGATTGTGAAGGAGATATTGGAAGCGTGGTTTGACACTCCGTTTTTGGAGGATGAGTGGAACGTCACGCAGATTGCCAGGATTCGTGATTTGGAAAAACGGCGGGGGTTGAAGGGGAAGAGCTGAACGAGTGCTGACCTAGAGGCCGGCTTATCTGGTGCATGAGAAGGAATGTCATAGTATCGAACTCTGGAGAAAGGAGAGAAGAGGTTGGTGGGCTCGCCGAATTGCTTCACTTTTTTTCTTCCTCTTAAAGTATCATTCGATATTAGGTCTAGCCTCTGAAGAAACTGCAGTTCAGAGAGCTAATTTATGTCCGCATATAACTAGTCTCAAAATTGACACAACTTAGTACGGTACGTGATCATCACTCTATCTCAGTGTATCCTTTTATGATATCTTCTTTACACGAAATAATCGTCGTTGTCACAGCGTCGTGTAATGCAGCATGATCTCTCTATCTCCAAATCTAATGCGCGAAGCGAAAATCCAAACTAGACGCAGACAAGTGTTAACAGGACGGCCTTCTTTGGACAACAGAAGTTGAGATAGATACGAACCGTTTATTTCCTTTATCCTTCGTAGTAATCAGATATATCCTTTTCTTTTCCAGAGTCATAGCCTCCCAGATTTCATCTCTTTTCCTACATCTCGAGTATAAACAGCATGTCTTGGGGGATGAGGTGGGAGGATGAGGTGGAAGGATGATACTCACTTATTTATACGAGAATAAAATACCTTCGCACCAAAGAAAAGAACAAGATTATAGATACAGACGAACAAGAGGATCTTGTTGCCTCGTCGATAAAGTGGTCTATCGTCATCGCGGTAGAACTGTGTTCGCTATTAGCTCGATTTCTCCATCTTTTCAAATTACGTTTCGATTTGGTCTGGGTAGATAAAAGGATACATACATTCTGAGAGATGATTGAGCTAGCCTGACAAAGCATATTGTAGAGAGCGCTGGCCACAGTCCTTGTCCTCACCGTCCCAGCATTACGACTTGTTATTGCTACAAGAATAGCGTGCACGTACGGATGTCCTACCAGGAATGCCGTGATTGTGTATTTGATCCAATGTCCTGTATCTGCGGGCATGTATTCGAGGAATAGAAGAAGAGGAAGAGCCCATATTTGGCTTGAGAGACCAACTAGGAATCTCTGATTCCACCTTTCCGATACCCAGGTCCAGAAGAGGAGCTGGCCAATGAAGAGGGCGTAGGCGGGTATTGTCAGGAGATTCGTCTGGAAAGTATCAAAGCCGATGTCGCGAAGTTGGAGCGTGAGATAGGCCGACATTGGGTTGGTCGGCATACCAAAGGAGAGTGCAATGATATAGATAGGTAGCATGTGCCCTGAACGTAAGTGTTAGCTCTTATACTATAGCACCAAAGAAGATCAGTGATGCTCACAATCTGATAAACACTCGATAACCATCTTCCAGCTTAAAGGCTGGCGATTATGCATATCCCCCTTCGAAGGATCATCCCTTAGTATCCTGTTTACCATAATCTTTTCTTCATGGATGGTGAACCAGCCAGGCGTCTGGGTCGGGCTGGGTGGAAGGTAGAACCACGAAAGAACCCCAATAATCGCAGTCAAACTTCCTTCTAAGGCAAAAAGCCATCGCCATCCCTCCAAGCCATACAAACCCCGGAGGTGTAATATACCATACGCTAAGAAGGCGGAGATGATGTTCGTGAGTTGAGACGAGACCCAAAACCAGGAAAGCCGTTTGGGAAGCTCGGAGCCGGTGTAGAAATAGCTTAAATAGAGAACATTATCGGGGATGAATCCACCTTTACAACAACCATTAGTCTTTTTAGTTTGTGATAGATCACCTGAGATATACCTTCAATAAGCCCAATAAGTGCTCGACATATATAGAACGATGTCTTGCCCTGCAAAAAGGCTTGTGATGATGCGATAATACTCCAAGCAACCATTTGAATGGGAATCCAGCGGTCTGGGCCAATCCATTTAGAGATTAATTGAGAAGGGAGCTCAGCCGATAGGAAGGCAAAATAGAAGATGGCCTGGCCGTAGTTATAGTCGTTTGTGTTTAATCCCAGGTCGCCAAGCATATTGTCCGAAAGAGCTTGCACAATATTTCCACGGTCGAGCTGTAGCGCAAAGAACATAAGGCAAACCCAAGAGCAAATCCATTTATCAATCTAGCTTGACATTAGTTGGATCCATTAGAGACAGTTAGGTGTAAGTTGGCATACTTTCCATACTACTACCCTTTCATCTGTTGAGCTCCACGTGTACTCGGGATCGTAGCGATGCAGCCCTTCATATCCTTGAATGGGCTTGTAAAATGTCTCCAAGCCATCTACCTGAAATGTTGAGGGCTGGACTGAGGCTCCGTCGTCATCCTGGCCGGACTCAACAGGGGGAAGAATGGGTGAGCTGCTGCTTATTGAGCTTCTTGTATCCTTATCCTCATCCTCATCGAGCGCAACATATCCACCTTTGGAACGTGGTTTGCTCGTCCCTTGTTGGTAGGACATGGCGAGCGTTGGACGGCTTTTTCAATCCAGCGCAAAGTCAAGTCAGAAATCAAGAATAGTGAGAATTCGTGGCCGCTGTTATGCATTCTATTTTATGTCGTGATTGGTGCCACATGTGGCGCAAAAACCGGGAGGTTACTACGCAGAAAGAGATTGACTCCTCTTGAACTACCCTGATAAGTTTAGAAACTATAGGTAACGTGGCAGTCATGTTAGCAGTTCTCTGGTCTCTGTGGCATATGTATCCTGCTCTCGCACTTCTTGAATCCTTCTCAGAAGGTCTCGGAGTTGATGGCTACTAATCACGTGATCAAGGTCACTGCCGAATTAGCCCCTGAAAGCTCGGGCAGACGTAACAGGGGTGCTGCTAGTAAATCCTCGACTTTTATTACAACCCTATATTTCTTTCAACCTCAAACTCCGACATACAAATATCATAACAAATTCTCGCTGCCTGTCAGAGCTGTCAATTACGGAACGGTTGATTCTCGGCCGTCCTCATGCAAGTCACACACCATACACACGCACGAAAGCGGGTCTCCCACGTCGCACGTCATTCCCGTGATAGTTGGCGCCAGACGAATATAGGAGATGTCTCGAGTACTTGAACAGATCGCTTCCTGGCTTTAAAGCAGTTGATATATGGGCAATTTATCGCAAGATAGTGACTATTTCTCATCCTGCTCGACCCATCAAAGTAGCCATTGCTGGCGGCGGGCCTGGCGGCCTGGCTACGGCTATCGCACTTGACGAAGTTCCAAATGTTGACGTTGTGCTCTACGAGAAATCTCCCGTTTTACGCGAAGTTGGTGCCGGGATAAGCATTGGTCAAAACTCTTGGAATGTATTGGAACTTCTTGGGGTTGCAGGCAGTGTAACAAGTGGGCATCCTACGTTGGCTGTGCTGAACTTGAACGGACGGACGGGAGCAGAATTGACAAGGACAGAGAGAGTGGCCAAGGGGAAGCACACGTCTATCCGAACTGAGCGAACGCACCTGCAGTCTGCGTTGCTGAAGCATGTGAAGCCAGGCGTGATACGCTATGGGAAGAAACTACAAAGAACTGAGGATTTGGGAGATGCTGGTGTGAAGATGTACTTCACGGATGGCTCAAGTGATACCGCGGATCTTCTTGTTGGCGCTGATGGAATCTGCTCCGTTGTTCGCGATGGCGCATGGCCAACCTACCCGCTCAAGTTCACCGGCACCACGATATGGAGAGCTCTTCTCCCCCGCAAGGAGCTCAAAGCCTTGGATCCTCGCTTTGATGTCACAGGCTGGTGGCATCTACCCACTTCTCATGTATGGTTCTCTCCAGTGGGACCGGGCCTGAGCGAAATTGCTGCACGCGAGTACCAAGACCCCAAAATCCATTCTGCGAGAAAATCAACTTGGGGCGTTCCTGTTACAAACGAGTACGTCGAATCCCATTTTGCAGAGTATCTCCCGCAAATACAAGCGGCAATCAAAGCAATACCAAATGGTGCGTGGCGTGAATTTGCTGCATATGCTGGACCCGAGCTCTCACAGCTGACCGCCTGGAACAATAAAATTGTGCTTGTGGGCGACGCCTCACACGCGTTATCTGGCGCGTTCGGTTCCGGCGCAGGTTTTGCAATGGAGGATGGATGGACTCTTGCTCAATCTCTAAAATTGTTTGGTAATGACTTGGACAAAGCTTTGTCGCTGTTCAATGAGATCAGACTTCCATACTATGCGAAGATGTATGCACATCTCGACGAGCAAAAGCAGAAGCGAACCGACACTCTGGGGAAAATAAAAACGCCGACCGAAGAAGACAGAGTGCGAAGTAAGGTCATCGGCCCTGGAGGGAAGGATATGAGTTGGATTTATGAGCATGATATAGGCAAGACCTGGGAAAATTCCCTCGGTAGGTTCGCCGCTGAGTCTCCTGTATAGCGAATTGTCTCTTTACGAGTTCTTGTTTGAAATTAGAGTTGCCTCTGTGTATTTCTATGGTGTAATTGGGAGTAGGTCGTTAGTCTGAAGACAAGTAGAGACAAAGGTTATTCCCCACCGTAGCCGCTGTTAAGATCTTCAAGCTCGAATCACAGACTCTGAAGAGCAAAAAGATGAATCCAGCCAACAGGAAGAATACTCTCCGAGTTTACTGTAAGCTCCGTGTCTCGCGGCCGAATGAAAACTTAATGAGTCATTTCGAACGCATCCTCTTTTAATGTGGTAATTGACCAGTCACAATTGAAGTCAGGTGGTTGGTTCTAGGCTGCTTTGCGCCACATGGCGTTCTGTATCCCTTCTTTCGAACTCCTGCAAATAAAACCTTGCAAATTTCTTCGGATCTCGTCAATCAACAACAAGAGTCACTTTCAATTCACGATGAGTCTTCAACGCATGATGCAAATGCGTTTCCTTGGTGGGTACCCTGGGGTCAATCAGGCTGTAGGTGTGCCATCAAACACGAGACACTTCCCGAGAGGCCAGCTCAACACCACGAGATTATACAATTTGCATCAGTATAGAGGATCAGGAATTCCCTCTACTCTTCCACGGAACATCAGCTTCGCCCTCGAAACCCGGAGATTTTCCAATTCTACCTCGACCTCAAGAAAGAATCCCGGACAGGGTCCACTTACTAGCGTCCCTACTTCGAGAGGCAATTCACTTCGAAGCACGCAAGGAGTTACGGGGACTCATCATCGAAAAATGAGCGCGATCAATCAATCCTATCCGGTCCCGAATGGCTGCCACGTGATTCCCACCCACCTCCTCGACCTTCGCCCAGATGCAGAAATCGATGAATCGATTCGAAATCCTCCACCAGTCACTTCATCGGAGAAGAATATCTGGTTCTACTGGAGCACTGGATATGACACCATGCACAACTGTACTAAGAGAACAGTCCGATCGTGGTATCGACGGTTCTCCAAGCAAGGATGGACGATTAGAGTCGTCAATCGTGCAGCGAGGTCTCCCTCCAACGTCGAGAACTTCCTTGACACACAAGATCCAACAGTTTTCCCTCGAGCATTCATCGATGGGACGTAGGTGGAGAATTTGGACCACAATTCACATCCGATTTCGTGCGCTTTCCGCTACTCATCAAGTATGGCGGTTTCTATGCAGATGTGGGAGTGATGCAGATCGGGGACCTCGACCGTCTTTGGAATGAGACAATTGGATGCCCTGATTCGAGATTTGATGTCGTGGCATACAATCGTGGCGGTGTCAATGGTCGAAGTCTTACGAATTACTTCATGGGCTCCGGGAGGAAGAACCCTTTCTTCGAGCGCTGTAATAAACTGTTTCTAGCCATATGGAACGAGAATGGAGGAAGAACTTCCACAGAGGGAATGCATGAAAGTCCATTACTGAAAGAAATTCCTCTGATGAAGCATCATTGCGAGATCTCTTTGGAGCAGCAGAAGGAGTTGACTGGTTACCACACACATGAACAAGTCATGACTGCAGTGATGGGACTTGTAGACTACGAATCTGACTGGAACGGACCAAGATACATCGCTGAAAAGGTCTACGGAATCGAAGATTTTGATTACTCAGACCTCATCAACGAGATGACCGGCTGGAATGGTGAAGAGGCGTTCAAGCTTCTGTCTCTTCGACTTCCAGCTGAAGGAGATGTAGAAAGTGAGGATCAGAGACTCGCGAGGGAGCTCAATCAAGCCTGCCTGAAGAGGAGTTTCGCATTGAAGCCAGCGCACGGAATGATAGTTAAGATTGCAGGCGAGACCTTAGGTACATTGTGGCGGGCTAACGACGGATCTGATGATGTGCCTGGAACATATAGCCATTGGCTTCGGCATGGTATGACTTATTGGAACCAGGATGAGATTCCACCTGCATTGGACTTCCAGGTCCTTGCGCCAACGAAGGTCGAGCATTTGTTGAGGAAAACCTAGATGGCGTATCAATGCCGGTCTCCATCGGGAGCAAAATATGCCTGGAAGGCATGAATACTCTACTCCGGTTGGACTCTCTGCTTCTGTACAATATATGTAGAAATAAAACCCGGTGATCAATGAAAGTTTACCCGAATCCTAACTGTATCGTAGTTCAATCATGCAGTTGTGCCATTCTATACCCTTCACGGCAACACGATATCAGTCGGGATCGGGTACTTGAACATTTGCATTGTACTAACCAGCTTTCATAACATATAAGGCTATGGTTATGAGATGTTGATTGGTGTTGTCGCGGTGAGTGTTCTGAGAAGTTGGCTGCGCCTCCCTCCCAAGAAGGCTGAGATCCCTGCAAAACATCAGGCTCAACAAGAGGCAGCCTGCTCTATAATAATTCCGCTAAAGTATATAAGGTGACTACCAGAATCCCATACTTTCGATAATTCTATATTCTTCCCTAGATAGACTTACCTGAGCTCGGTCATACAATCTCGAGTTCTTACTTTTCTTGCAGCATGAATATTTCCGCCATCCTCGAAGCGGTGCAGCCGCTGGCAGACTCATCATATGAAGTTCTTGAAACCGCCAAGAAATTGCGAAGAAGTGTTGAATATCCCACTGCATTCCACTTCCTAGATCCACTTCATGATTACACCAAAGGTAAATCCAAGCAGTCCCGACTTTGACTTCGCTGACCTTCCCCCGAAGCGCTTGAAAGCCTCTCAACCAAGGCCTCTGCTTTTTCAGAAGTTTCAATTCCTTCCATATTTTCGGACAAAATCCAAAAACTCCGCCTGGAGACCGATCAACGACTACGTGCTATACCAAAACTTGCCACAGTGCTTGAAGCATTCTTTAATGACCGTGCGAAATTGACGAACATGATTCACAACCTAGAGGCGGATAAACTCCTTGCTCATTGCCCTATCCCAACAATTGATAAATTCTATCAATTGAGCAAATCTGCCACCGGGCATTACTATGGTCATCAATTCAGAGTCGATCCTTATCCGAAGACTTTGAAGGAAGTTGAAGGCACGGAAGCGGAGAGGTGGTCTTGGGATTTCAAATCTCGCGAGCGTTTACTGTTCTGTGCCGACTTTGGGGAAGGAATTAATAAGTACCAATTTGACAAACTTGTGGGGACATTGCCAAGGGGTGGGGTGAGAGAGAAAAAGCAGCATGTATGGCCGGGTAGACATAATGTCGGTTGGGTTGTGGGCTTGACTTGCGATGAGAGAGAGGTGTTATTGCTGCACCCGTTAGTCAAGGATGTGCGACCGCATCGCCCGTACTTT
>Ga0302140_10008565_pt1 | contig 12713 bp, 11 predicted proteins | sample I_Bog_E1_1_FD_202095 | JGI IMG/M metagenome (GOLD analysis project Ga0302140, IMG submission 202095) | Peat permafrost microbial communities from Stordalen Mire near Abisko, Sweden - I_Bog_E1_1 | ecosystem: Environmental > Terrestrial > Soil > Wetlands > Peat | place: Sweden: Abisko, Stordalen...
GTTTCTGGTGGCGTTTGCCGTCCGGCTCGCGGTTGTCTTCTTCCTCTGCCGGGGGATTGCCCGCTCGGACTGGCGCTTTCAGCAGTTCGGCGGGGAAGTTGGCTGGGTCGCCCGTTCCCTTGCCAGCGGCCACGGGTTCTCCTCGCCATTTTCTTCCTGGAGCGGCCACACCGCCATGGTGTCGCCGCTTTATACCTTCGTGCTCGCAGGCGTCTTCAGGCTCTTCGGCGTTTACTCGCCGGCATCGGCATTCGTCATTCTCTCCATCAACAGCCTGCTTTCGGCACTCACCTGCATCCCCATCTACTTCAGCGCCAAGCATTCCCTGGGCATGCGGGGCGCAAGGGTCGCCGCCTGCGTTTTTGCATTTTATCCGCTCTCGATTTATTTTTCCGCCGGCCGCGTTGGAGATTATGCGTTGACCGCGCTGCTTTTCACCATCTGTTTTTGCATCGCACAGCGAATTCACAGCGCGCCAAACCCCGTCGCCTGGATGGCGTGGGGTCTGCTCTACGGCCTCACCGCGCTCTCCAACCCTTCAGTGCTTTCCGTGCTGCCGTTTCTCATTGCCTTCGCACTGTGGAAGATGCGTCGCTACGGCAGCCTCTGGGTGCTCAACGGAGCCCTCACTCTGGTTGCTGCCGGCGTCGTCATCGCTCCGTGGACCATCCGCAATTACCTCGACGTCGGCACTCTCTCCCCGGTTCAAGACAGCTACTGGCTGGGCTTTGACGCGGGCAATTTCGGCGATAGCTCCAGCCCTAACCCAGCCTCGGCTAATCCCGCTTCAAACCCGGTTGAATTGCAGGCGTTCCTCCAAATGGGCGAACCGGCCTATCTGGCTCAGAAGCGCATACTCGCCGCTGAATGGATTCGTCGGCACCCGCTTCCCTTCGCAACAGTCGCGGCCCGGCGCGCCCTCTATTTCTGGTCCGGCTTCTGGAGTTTCTCCCGGGATTACATGCAACGCGGATCGGTGGATGTTTCAGGCCTCATCTTCGTGGGCTCCATCACACTGCTCATGCTGCGGGGCGTCCGCCGTTTCGCCCGCATGAACCCCTCGGCCGGACTGCCTTACCTGGCGCTCGTCGGCATCTTTCCTATTGCCTGTTACCTCTCTCATTCGGCCATTGGTTTTCGCCAGCCCATTGAGCCAGCCATCTTGGTGCTGGCCATTGCCGGCTTGTTTCCGTTGAGGCAGGTGCACTCAGGCTCTCCAACTCCGCGCGATCACCAATGGATTGGCGAAGAGCGCGCACTTGAACCGGAATCGCCTATGGAGTGCTATACCTTCGTAGACACGCTACGGTATTAGCCGCGCTGCAACTGGGTCCGTAGCCGGGTTCGCGCTTTCCCCGCCCTTCCCACGCCAAATCAAAATCGCGTAGCAGCCAAGAATCACCAGAAGCGGATCGAGCGGCCGCATATGGTATGGCTCCGGATGAGTAAAGTAGTACACCACGGGAAACAAAATCAGCACGCCGCCGTAGCGAATAGCCTCATAGGGCTTCCGCCGCCACGCAAGGTACAGCCCAATGATCCCCAGCACCGTCAACCCCGTGGCGAATGGAACGTTCTCCGGGTCAAACGGCTCCATGGCCAGATAGCTTTTGTCAAAGCTCCAATATCCGGTCCACAAATACAGTGAGCGCCGGACGCACATCCACGCATACCAGCGCGGATGCTCACTGATATAGGTCCGGGCCTGTTGCGCCTTGTGATCCATGTAGGCCGGTTCACCGGCATTGTATGCGGCCAGTTCACCCGCGTCGTGCAGCGGGTGCTTGTCGTCGCTCGTCCAGCGAAGGTTGCTGCCATTGTTGCCCATCCATAATTCCAGGCCCATGCTGTCGCGCATGGGAATAAAGCGATGGAAGACCAGGGCGTCGCGAATCAGCCACGGCGATATTGTAGCCCCAAGCGTCAACGAGGCTACCAAGCCGGGCGCCAACCAGCGCTGGCCCGCGCCAGCAAGCTTCCACGCGGCCAGCACCATCAGAAACGGCACAACCACCAGGACCGACGGCTCAGTCAGTCCGGCAAATCCAGCCAGCAGGCCAAAGCCGGCCCACAATCCCAGTCGGGGAGACCGCTCCAGATCCTGCGCCAGATAGAGCAGCCAAAGAAGGCTCAGCAGCAGCAAATGCGTCGACCAGGCCCAGGCCGCCGCAAAGTAGATTCCGTACGGAAAGAACACCCATACCCACCCAGCCCACCTGCCCACCCGCTCGCCAAAGCTGCGCCCCGCAACCAGCACAATGGGAATGCAGGCAAGCGAGTTGATCAGGCAATCGAACGCATGCACGGCAAAGATGGATTGCGCAGTGTGAACGCCGAAGACAAGGAAAATTGCAGCCACAATCAGCGGATACACAGGGGGTATGATCGCCGAAGGCTGGTTGGAAACAAACGCGCTGCCAAAGCCATGGCCGGCCACCAAAGCCCGTGCCACATTTCCCTGCTCCCACGCGTGGATGTGGTCGGCATCCATCAGGTCTTCAATGGTGTCGAACGGAATCACAGCCAGCCGCAGTGCAAGCGCAATCAATACCATCCATACCAGCACCGGGACTGCGCGCAACCGTCTGCGAATCGACTGACTCAACTTGTTTCCTCTGGGCCCACGTTTCCAATCATAGCCGGGCCTCTCAATGGCTGGCCATTCTTGAAGCGCACGTTCCTCCTCGTGAAATGCTTCCGTCCTGGAATCGGCTATCCTGAATCTGCACCCCGGAGGTTCCCCGGATGGCCTCTCCAGTTCTGACCCCGCCCGCCTGTCCCACGCCCGCTGAAGCCATTGCGGCTGCCCTGGATCGAATCGCACCGCTCACCGGCCTGCCGCTCGAAGATCGCCTGTGGCTCGCGCGCCACGGCCAGGAAGTAGTTGCCGAGCCGGGCGAAATCCTTTTCGAGGAAGGCACCATTGCCGACCGCATGATCCTCATCCTCAAGGGTGAGATTCACGTGCGCCGTCATAGCGGCGGCCCCATGGAGCTGTTCATTGGCCGCGCCGGGCAAATGACCGGCTACTTGCCCTTCTCCAGAATGAAGACCTCCGGCGGCCAGGGCTTTGCCGTATCGCCCGTGTGGGCGCTGCTCATTCACCAGTCGCTCTTCCCTGAGATGCTCGCGGCCATTCCGTCCATGGCGCAGCGGGTGGTGTCTACGCTGCTCGACCGCGTGCGCGAAGTTACGCGCATTGAACAGCAGGCCGAAAAGTTGACAGCCCTGGGCAAGCTTGCCGGCAATCTGGCTCATGAACTGAACAATCCCGCCTCCGCGGCCCAGCGCGCCGCCTCAAGCCTCCTCACCGAACTCCGCGACACACGCAAGAATCGGCTCAATTTCATCAACCTTTGCCTGACCCTGCAACAGGGCCGGAAAATTGAGGACTGGGAGCTAAACATCCTCAACCGAATAAGCTGGCCCGAAGAGCAGTCCGCAACAGCTTTGATTGCCCACGAGGAGGCAATTCGCGCCTGGCTGGGTGCACTTGGCTGCGAAAATGCTTGGGAGGTGGCGCCCCAATTGGCCGAGCAGGGCGCTACCGTAGCGGACCTGGATGAGTTGCGCACATTTCTCAGCCCCAACGAGGCCAGTGTCTCGCTCCAGTTCTTTGCCCGCTATCTGCGCTCGGCGCGCTCGGCCGAAACGCTAGTCAATTCCACAGCCCGCATCTTCGACCTGATCAGCGCCATCAAAGCCTACTCCTACATGGACCGCGCGCCAATTCTCGAAATCGATGTGCCGGCCGGGCTTGACGCAACCGTGCAGATGCTTCAATCGCGCATGACCAACGTCCAGGTGGTCCGCGACTATCAACCGGATTTGCCCCGCATCAGCGCCTACGGAAGCGAACTCAACCAGGTGTGGACGGCACTCATGGAAAATGCCTTGGACGCGCTCGGAAACCAGGGCCAACTGCGCCTTACCTGCCGGCTTGAAGCCGAGATGCTGCTGGTTGAGATTTGGGATACCGGTCCCGGCATTCCCCCCGAATTACAGGACCGCATCTTCGAGCCGTTTTTCACCACCAAGCCGCCGGGCCACGGCCTCGGCCTGGGACTCGACAATGCCATGCGCATTGTACGCAAGCATCGCGGCCACATCAGCGTGAAGTCTGAGCCCGGCTCAACCTGTTTCCGCGTCCGAATCCCGCTGCAACAGTTACAGGCCTACTGAGTAACTTTATATGGCTTGTAAGTCGAGTTTCGTCTTGAATGAGCGGCTCTTTATAAGTATCTGTCATCCTGAGCGAAGCCGAAGGATCTGCCTCACTATAGCTCTTTATCCATATCTCGCTCTTTAGTAATATCTGTCATCCTGAGCGAAGCCGAAGGATCTGCGTCACTATAGTTATTTATCCCTATCTGGCTCTTTATAAATGGAGGCAAGCTATATAACTTGTAGCGAGAATATGACAAAACCACCACATAACTCTTCAATACCCTTGAGCTACCAGCCAGCCCTCGGTAAGCTCCAATTCCGGCTTTTTCTGCGCCAGCAGTTGCGCATGAGCTAACTTCACCAGCACATCGGCCTCCACATTTACCGGCGCGCCGGACGAGAGCGTGTGCAGGTTGGTTCGCCAATAGGTCAATGGCAGAATTGCAATCGTAATCGACTCCCCATCGAAGCCGGCAATCGTCAGGCTGATCCCCTCCACTGCCACCGATCCCTTGTGAACCATCCACGGCCGCACGCTCTCCGGAACCAGGACCTTGAGGGTCCAATCGGTCGTCCGGTGGTCGAAGTGTGGGCTGGATCGCGGCACGACCGGATCGAGCGAAGTGAGAATTCCGGTTCCATCCACGTGCCCTTGCACAATATGCCCGCCCAGCGGGCTTCCGGCCGCTGTCGGCAGTTCCAGGTTGACCTTGGCGCCGGGCTTGAGCGATCCGAGCGAGGTACGATCCAGGGTCTCTTGCGCCAGGTCGGCGTGAAACAGGGTCGGGTCCACGTCAAGCGCGGTCAGGCACACGCCGGAAACCGCCAGCGAATCGCCCTCGCGCAGCCGTCCGGCAAGTCCCGGAGCCTCGACGGTGAGCCGCCGAACTCCGCCTGTGTCCTTCAAGCTGACCAGCGTGCCGGTTTGTTCGATGATGCCAGTGAACATGGTTCTATTCTACGAGAAGCAGTTGTAAGTGGTTAGTGGTTAGTGGCCGGTTAAGAACAGGGGGACTGAGAACTAACCACTGATCACTAACCACTAATCACTGCTCTCCCGGCCACGGGTCTTTCAGCAACGAGCAAAGTCCAAGGTCGTTGTCATACCGTTCCACTTCGACATCGGCCATGCGGATGGCGTGGGCGACTCCGCGAAATGCCGGCACGGCATCGGAGCCCATGATCTGCGGGGAGACGAAAAGGTGGACGCGGTCCACCAGTCCGCCAGCCAGCAGCGCCGTATTCAGTCTGGTTCCGGTCTCGGTCAGCAAGGTCAGAATGCCCTCTTCACCCAATCGATCCAACACCTTGCCAAGTGGTACGCGACCAGCCTCGGCGGGCAGAACCTCCACGCGCACGCCTCGTGCGCGCAACTCCTGAATGCGGCCCTCGTCCTTCGAGACGGTGAAGATCACCAGGTCGTTCTGCGCCGTGCGGACCATCTTCGACTCGAGCGGCATCCGCAGCGCCGAGTCCAACACCAAGCGCAACAGAGGGCGGCGGCGGCGCAACCCGCTCCGGTCGGTGAGGTGCGGATCGTCGGCGACCACGGTGTCTACGCCGGTGAGAGCGGCGTCGGCTTGCCATCGGAGGGGCTGCACGGCGGCGCGGGCGGCTTCGCAGGTGACCCAGTAGGGTTGGTGCGCGGTGTGCACGCCCGCAGGCGGCGCGATGCGCCCATCCAGCGTCATGGCCACTTTCATCAGCACCAGGGGGCGCCTGTGCTGGCTCCAGCGCGCAAACCCCTCGTTGATCCGGCGCGCCTCAGCCTGGCAAACGCCCAGTGTAACCTCAATCCCTGCTTCCCGCAGCCGGTCCGCTCCGTGGCCGGCAACAGCCGGGTTGGGGTCGGTGGTGGCAGCCACCACCCGCCCTAAACCCCCTGCAATCAGCGCCTCACTGCAAGGTCCGGTGCGCCCGGTGTGGTTGCAGGGCTCCAGCGTCACGTAGGCCGTTCCGCCACGGAGGCGCTCGCCTGCGTGCTGAATCGCGACTTTGAGAGCAACAACTTCGGCGTGGTCCAGCAGGTCGTACTCGTGCCAGCCCTCGCCGGCTACTTGACCGGCCCGGTCGAGGATGACGCAACCTACAGCCGGGTTCGGCGAGCTGACGCCGATGCCGCGCCGGGCCAGCTCCAGGGCGCGCTGCATCCAGTAGCGATCCCGATCCAGATTTGGCTCCAAGTTTGGCTCCAGGGCCTTCATTCTACTCCAGTAGCGATTCCACAAACTCTGCCGGCGAGAACTCCAGCAGGTCGGTCATCTGCTCGCCTACGCCGGCGAAGCGCACCGGGAGATTCAGTTCGCGGGCAATGGCAACCGCTATGCCGCCTTTCGCCGTTCCATCCAGCTTGGTGAGCACAATGCCGGTCACGCCTGCGGCCTGGGTAAAGAGCCGCGCTTGCTGCAGGCCGTTTTGGCCGGTGGTCGCGTCCATCACCAGAAGCACTTCATGCGGCGCTCCGGGGACCAGGCGGGCAGCCGTGCGGCGCATCTTGTCGAGCTCGTCCATGAGGCCGGTTTTGGTGTGAAGACGGCCCGCTGTGTCCACAATCAGCTCATTGATATTGCGGGCCTTGGCGGCGGCGCATGCGTCGTATAGAGCGGCGGAAGGATCGCCTCCCTGGCGTGTCTTGATCATCTCCACGCCGCTGCGCGAGGCCCAGACTTCGAGCTGCTCAATCGCGGCGGCGCGAAAGGTGTCCGCGGCGCAAAGCAGGACCGTGAGTTTCCGGGCACGGTACCACGCAGCCAGTTTGCCCGCCGAGGTGGTTTTACCAGTCCCGTTTACGCCCACCAAAAACGTGACTTTGGGACGGTTTTCAGGAATGGGAACCGGGTGTTGCGGTGCCTCCAGAATGGCTCGCAGTTGGGTCTTCAGCAGAGTGCGCAACTCGTCCCCGCCCTCAATGGCTTGACGGCGCGCACGGTCCCGCAAAGCCCCCAGAATGTCAGCGGTGGTCTGGACGCCTATGTCGCTGGTAAGCAATGCTGTTTCAAGGTCTTCCAGAGTGGACTCGTCAACGGTCCGGGTAAGGGCGACGATGCCTTCAATCTTCGACGAGAGGGATTCGCGCGTGCGGCTGACCGCCTGCTTCATGCGGCTGAAGAGGCCGGAATTGGGAGTTTCAAGTGTGTCTTTTTTGCCGCCGAAGAGCTTGATCATCAAGTGTTCCAGATTTGAGTCTAGAACATCGGGGCAACACGCCGGCGATCGAAGCGGCCTCTATTGTGCCAGAGAGTGGCTTTCATAACCACCCTCTGGACAGAAGTTCAACCCGCAGCGTGCCCACTTACTTTGTGTGCGTGCTAAATGGAAACACCGGCTGGGAAGGCAGACTGGGAAGCGCGGGCAATTGAGAGTGTTTATTTACCTCATAAAACCCCACAGCGGCCATTGTGCCGACTCCCGCAAAGCCAACTACCACGAGGGTCCAGAAAGCGCGGTGCGAGATTCCGGTGTTAAGTTGCACGACATCGCTGTAGAACACTGCAGTGACTTCAGGATCGTTGTGCAATTGCAGGCTGACCGTCTGATCGTCGATACTCACGATTCTGCCTGCAAACGCAGTTCCATTTTGCAATTGCACGGCCGCCCAGTTTCCCAAACCGGCTTTCAGCAGGCGCGAATGAACTGTTTCCGGAGCCAGCGGTTTCGGCGCGGCATTCGCCATGGATGGCGCCAAAAGAGCGCACACCAATAACATCCCGGTACAGCGTGAAAGGGTTCGTCTCAAAAGGCTCATCTTCGTTCTCCTTGGGACTGAAGTTTCTGTCCATTAGAGACCTTGTGGCCAGTTTCGGTTAGGTCAGGTTCAAAAGAAAAGCGGGAGCGGCTTGAATCGCCAGTCCCGCTTTTGCAACTGCTGACCTGCTCTCGATCGGACAACTATGCGTAAATGCCGCGCTGCTTGATGGTAAAGGCAACGCGATCGATGGCCAGCATGTACGCGGCGATGCGGTTGTTCACGTTGTGCGCCTCGGCGTATCGCACCACGTCGTCAAAGCTATCGCGCAAAATGGTTTCAAGCTGCTCGTTGACGATAGCTTCCTTCCAGAAATATCCCTGCCGGTCCTGCACCCACTCGAAGTAACTTGCGGTGACTCCGCCAGCGTTAGCCAGGATATCCGGAACGACGAAGATCCGCTTCTCGGCCAGAATCTCGTCGGCCACTGCGGTAGTGGGGCCGTTCGCACCTTCGACAACAATGCGTGCCTTGATCTGGTCGGCGTTGCGGCTGGTAATCACGTTCTCGGTTGCCGCGGGAATCAGAATCTCGCACTCTGAAACCAGCAACTCTTCGCTGGGCGTGGCCTCTGCGCCGCGAAAGCCCAGAGTGGTTCCGTTGCGATGCTTGTACTCCGTCAGTTGGTGAATGTCGATGCCGTTGGGATTCGACAAGCCGCCGTCCATCTCGGCAACTCCCACGATCTTGTAGCCACGCTCCATCATCAAACGGGCCGCATTCGATCCCACGTTGCCAAATCCCTGAATCACCACCCTGCAGCCGTCAATCGGCATGTGCAGATAGCGCAGGCTCTCGTCGCATACCACCAGCACGCCGCGCCCGGTGGCCTCCAAACGGCCTCGCGAGCCGCCGATATTCAGCGGCTTGCCTGTAACCACGCTGGTTACGGTGTGGCCCATGTGCATGGAATAGGTATCCATGATCCAAGCCATGGTCTGCTCGTTGGTGTTCACGTCTGGCGCGGGAACATCCTTTTCCGGCCCGATGAAGTCGATAATCTCAGAGGTATAGCGGCGGGTCATCCGCTCCAATTCCCCCTGACTCATGGTCTTTGGGTCGCAGATCACTCCGCCCTTGGCCCCACCAAATGGGATGTTCACCACCGCGCACTTCCAGGTCATCCAACTGGCCAGCGCCCGTATCTCATCCAGCGTCACATCCGGCGCGTAGCGTATGCCGCCCTTGCACGGACCGCGGGCCATCGAGTGTTGTACCCGGAAGCCGGTGAACATTTCAATCCGGCCGTTATCGCGGGTTACGGGGAAATGCACGATGATCTCGCGAAACGGAGTGCTCAGCACCCTCCATAAATCCTCATCCAGATTGAGCTTGCGCGCTGCAAACTCAAACCGCGCGCTCTGTGCCTCCCAGGGGTTGATCTCCTGGTCTAAGGTAACTGTTGTGGCTCTACCTGCCATACACCTCTCCAAATTCGATTCACTCACCCTATGGCGTGCCGGGCTCCGGAGGTGGAACGAATCCAAACGCAACCCGCGGAAGCGCCCCGGAACTGTCTCGACGGCGCATCCGCATCCGGTAACTTGCCCGCCATTCCCACTGGCCTGCTCAGCCCGCTCTCCAGGGTGCCGCAGGCCCAAACCTCGTTGAGTCTAGTCCGCCGCAGTTCACAGGTCAAGCCGCCGGCGCCGGATTGGGAGCCACGTCCCGGCTTCTCCCGCCACTCCAGTATCCGCTCTGAGGCGGCAACTCTGCACAAAATCGTAATCACAGCGAGTTCTCATTCATAATCAGGGCCACTGCGCTGCGCAACCGGGCCTTCCCGGCTTCAAGCGCGGGCCGCAGTCTGGGAACTCTCACCAGCGGGTTGCGGCGCATCGCAGCCTCGATCAACGAACCGGCAAAATGCCAGGAATTCGCAATGTCGCCCACCACGACAATCTCGCTGGGAGCTAGCGCGGACGCAATCATGTGCATGCCCCGGCCCAGCGCGGCACACATCTTTTCTATCGCCTCCCTGGCTGCGGGGTCGCCGGCCTCGGCTAACTCCAGAATCGTTTCAAAAGCCGGCGAAGGCTTGTTTGCTATCTCATGGTAGTAACGCATCCCGGCGCGATTCGAAGCAACGGTCTCCCAGCATCCCGTGCTTCCACACCCGCATGGCAATCCATTCGGATCGACCTGCACATGTCCAAATTCACCGGCGGAACCGCCTTCACCTCGCAAGATCCGGCCATTGGCAAATATCCCGGTGCCCAATCCCTCTGACACATTCACCACAATCAGGTCGTGCAATCCGTCGCTCGATCCGAACCAGACCTCAGACAGCGCGCAGGCGTTGGCCACATTATCCACAACAACAGGCAGACCGGTGGCCTGTTCGACGCGAGATTTTATGCTTCCAATGGGCCATGAAATGTTAGGCGCGAAAACAGACTTTTTGCCCTTTGAGTTATCGGTTCTGGAGTTATCGGTACTGGCCTTGTCGAATCTGGACTTATCGGCGCCAGACTTATCGGCGCCAAGGTCGAATCGGCCTGGCAGACTTATGCCGATGCCATCGAAAATCCTGTCGGCATGAGCGGCGATCATCTCTCGAATTGAGTTAACGATTGCGCCAATCACCTTCTCAGGATTCGTGGGGAGCACGAACAGTCTCTCGGCAAGAATCTTTCCACCCAGGTCGGTTACGGCCACAGTCGTCTGCTCCGGGTGGATATCCAGCGCAAGCACCCCGCGCTGACTATTCAGGTTCAGAAAAGTGGGCCGACGGCCACGGGGAAGGCGGCCCATGGATCCCTCGACAATCCATCGCTCGGCAAGCAACTCCTCCACGATCAGCGAGACGGTACTTCGCTGCAAGCCCGAGGTCCGCGCCAAATCCGCGCGCGATACCGGCTGCCGCACGCGAATCTGGTTGAAGATGAGGTTTCGATTAATCTGCCGGGGCATCTTATTCGACGCGCTCTGCTTATTGATAAACGTATAGCGCGAAGCCTGCATCTTATTTCTTTCCATCTTTTCTAATTATCCCATTCCCCTGGCCTGTTGCCCACCCGGACTTACTGGTTCACCCCGCTGGCGAGGAATCCGCCGTCAACAACCAGCGACTGCCCGGTAACGTACGAAGCCGCGTCGGAGGCAAGATAGATTGCGGCTCCAACCAATTCCTCGGTTTTGCCGAAGCGGCCCATCGGCGTCCGCATCAGCAGTTCCTGGCCGCGCGGTGTGCTGTCGAGAAGATTGGCATTCAGCTCGGTGCGAAACACACCAGGAGCAATCGCGTTCACAGTAACTCCTTTTTTTGACCACTCCACGGCTAGCGAGCGAGTGAGTGAAGCTACGCCTGCTTTACTCGCTGCGTAAGCAGCGACTTCGTTCAACGCCACAAAGCTGTTCAGCGAAGATATGTTGACAATGCGGCCATATCCTCGTTCCAGCATATGTTTGCCGAAGACCTGGCATGCGCGAAGCGTTCCCGTGAGATTGGTGTCCAGAATGCCAGTCCACTCTTCTTCCGGCACGGTAAGCGTAGGCGCGCGCTTGATTCTTCCGGCGCAATTGATCAGGATATCCACTTTGCCGAAGCGATCCAGCACCGCTCCCAGCAAACGCTCCAGCGAGCCGCGATCGCAAACGTCCGATGGGATGCGCAGCGTCTGGCGCCCGCGCGCCTCGATCTCGCCGGCCGTTTCCTCCACCTGTTGCTCACGCCGCGCCGTGGCGATCACATCGGCCCCGGCGCCGGCCAGGCCCAGGCTTAGAGCGCGCCCAATCCCCGAGGTCCCTCCAGTTACAACGGCGGTCTTGCCTTCAAGACTTAGTAATTGGGCAGTCATGAGTTCTCCGTTTCAACCTGCGTGTTACAAATCGTCCTGTGCGCGCTTCAGTTGTGACTTGGATACCCCATGCCCGCGATTACACCGCGCATGTACGCAAAGCTGCTCATAACTCCCGGCAAAGGATTGTCGGGAAATATCTCGTATTCGAGATCGACAAATCCCTTGTACTCCGTCGCAATCAGAGCCTTGAATATCTCTCGCACCGGCATGATACCGTCTCCCACGGTAACCTGACTTTCCTTGTTCTTGAAGTCTGTCAGATCTTTCATGTGCACGTCAAAGAGCCGTGGTCCCACTTCGTGAATTGCCTGGACGACGTCCGTACCGGCCCGCGCCGCGTGGCCAACATCGATGCAGCATCCCATGCGCGGGTCCATGTGCTTCACCGCTTTTAACACATCCAGCGGCGAGGGCCACAGCTTATCTTCGGGCCCGTGGTTGTGAATGGCAAACCGGATGTCGTACTGTTTCACAAATTTCTCAATGCGGGGAAGTGTTGCGACTGCCGGATCACCCGCGACAATCACGGGGATACCCGCCCGCTTGCAGTATTCAAACTTGTTGCGAATGTCCAGGTCTTCGTCCTTTGGAAAAGCTATCGTGCCGGCGGCGTGAAGTTTGATACCGGCATCCACATAATCAGCCACCGCCTTCGCTTCTTCCGCGGGATCCACGGGCAGGTGATCCTTGACATCCTTCGCGTTCAGGTCGGTGAGGTCGAGTTGCTTCATGAATCCGATCAATTGCGAACGGCAGAAGTTACGAAACGTATAACTCGCCATCCCCAGCCGAATTGGCGATGTCTTTCCCAATGCAGGCGAAGGTTGCGCAATAGAGGACACAACGCCTGATGCGGCCCATGCTCCCGCAATCAGCGCGCTCGACTGAACAAAGTTACGTCGTGAAATGGTCTCTTTCATAAGTTGGACACTCCTTGCTTGTTCCCATTAGCGGTTGTCCGTTCAAGAGTTCGGCGGGGCCACCTCAGAGGTGCGGCG
>Ga0302140_10008572_pt1 | contig 12707 bp, 11 predicted proteins | sample I_Bog_E1_1_FD_202095 | JGI IMG/M metagenome (GOLD analysis project Ga0302140, IMG submission 202095) | Peat permafrost microbial communities from Stordalen Mire near Abisko, Sweden - I_Bog_E1_1 | ecosystem: Environmental > Terrestrial > Soil > Wetlands > Peat | place: Sweden: Abisko, Stordalen...
TGATATAAAAGATTTTTTTGATTAAAAAACAAGTTTTTTATAATAAATCTATTTGTTTTTAATATAAGTGAAAATAATTTTTATAAATATCATTATTTAAATTATTGTTTCATTCATTTTTCTTTTCATAATGTTATTTCTTTACAGTTGACATTGGAAATCTATGGTTTGATGTTTTTTTACAACTTCTTTAATTCTTAGTTTGTCAAAGCTTGGTTTTTTGTCATGACCTCATGATTGAATTTGGTTTTTTTTCAAGTATTAGCTTTTTAACATTATTCAGTTCCGACATTTCTTGATTTGTATATTTTTATTATAATTTGTAAATCGAATTTCATCATTATTGACTTGTGTTTCAAAGTTTTTTAAAAATTCTCATTCAGTTTTTATAATTGTTGAATTTGTTCGTTTAGTTAAAGCTTTAAAATCCTTCAGTTTTTCAATTCCCCTTATATGAGTCCAAACAGAGAATGGCTTCCTTGTATCGGTATTGATTGATTTTAGGTTTTTTTCAAGAGATATAACCCTTTTCTTAGTAATTTCTAGTCATTTCCTCTGAAGTCACTTTAAATTTCATCACTTCATCCCTCTCAATTTCTAACACATCCACTCATCTCTGATTTTTTCTTTAATAAAACAAAATTTAAACAAAAATAAAAAAATACATTAAAAAATAAAAGAGTATATTTTTAAAGAAATAATGGTTTTTATAGTTTCTCTAAAAATAAGCTATTTCTTGAATTCTCTATGAAGGGCAGATAATGACATTGAAGCAGCTCGATTCAGTTTTAATCCTTTTTGTTTTAAAAAAAAAATTTTTTTGTTTATTAATAAATTGGTTTATTAATTTTTTGTGTAAATGTTTCGAAAATATATATATTAATTTTGAAATTTCTGAAAAAGAAGAATGAAAAATGGATTTGTATTCATCTTCACGCAAACATTTAATATGGATATTTTTTTAATCATAGGATCAAGACTCGTTTCCTACTGATCCAGATTTAGACCTATTCATTGAAAAAAAGGATAATCAATCTGAAACCTCTAAATTTAGCCTCAAGACCACAGTTGTGTTTCCCATAATTTTAAAATCATTTGGTAAACTATTTATTTTTTACTCATAATTGTTTTCTTTATTTTAAAGAGTGGAGGATTACCGAATATGCCTTTATGAGTTTGATCTGTTTTGCAGCTAATGAAAATATCATAGATGAAACGATAGGATCATTTTTTTTACATTCAAAAACATTTTATTTGGCCATTTTGTTCTTTGATCTGGAAATTATGCTAAATCTTTTGCATTTTGTCTTGGAGAAAAAAAACTTTTCAAGAAAGAAATATTCCACAACAATTTTGAGTTATTTTTTTTATAGTTCTTCTATTTTATCATTAAAAAGTTTCATGTTATATGTGCGAGATATTCTACGTGCTTTGGTTCTCTTTTAATATTAATAGGTTGATTTGTTCCTTCTTAAGTAAATGAAGAAAAATATTTTAAATGTGTACTTAGTTTATTTATAAATTGAAAATTAGGTTTATTTTTGCTGTTCTCAAACATTTCTCCCCTTCTTTATGTAAATAATAAAAACCAAAAAAAAATAAAGAATTTATTAAATTAGTTTGCATGCCACAGAGTAAAAATAACTTACACTTATACTTTATCATTTCAAATATTTGTTTGTGGATTTACAACAATGGTTTTCAGATTGAAAAATAATTATTTACCATGGGAATTATACGCTGCGATTCTTATATCATTGTTTTATTGCTTGATGATTACTTATGATATATGGACAGTTATTGAAATTTACAGAGAAAACATTAAATCATTCAAAAGAGTCAAATTTAGTAACAAATTTTAAATTCTCAATTTAAATGGTTTTTGTAGCTCACTTGGAAAGATATCTAAATATTTTTATGAATGATAATTAAAAAAACAGAAGTATCTGAAAACTGATTGCAAAGGAAGTTTCAAAAAAACAATATCATAAAAGTTGCAAAAATCTATTTAAATGACATTTTTTCATTTATTTTTCATTCAATAAAAATGATTGAATTTACAATTCATTATTGAAATTCTAAAAAAAAAAAATTTTCCTAGTAGTTGTTTTTATCTTATGAAATAGACTCTTTCAAAAATTAAAACAAATTTAAAATTATGACTATCGAACTTTTATTTTTTGCATTTTCTATTTTCTTAATACCTGTTTTATTTATTTTTTTGTATAATTACGAAAATTTATAATAATGAAACTAACTGGCGGAGTCAATAATTTTTGGGCCAAGCAGGCCTCCTATGAAGACTTCATCTTAAAAGGTAACAATATCATAAAACTCTAATTCCAGCAAATTATTTTTAACTTGAAAGGAGAACTTTATTCAGGAAAAATCAGATATGGCACTTCTAACAATCAAAAAACGAGAGTTAATACATCACTACCCAAACGTTCCAGAAAAAACAGTGACCATTCCGAAATCTATAAACCAAGCGAGGTCTTTCAACAAATATCTTCAAAAGAATTATCAGAATTAAGTAAATTTCCTTACAAAAAAAATCTAATTTATTTCAAAAAGAACCAAAAGGCACAGATGTCTTTAGTTATCACCTAGAAGGTAATAATTTACCGGAATTCCTCCAAAGACCGAAAATTCCCACTGTAAAAGAACCGAGAGCCATGGAAAAAATTAAAAAAAATGAGACGACTCACAATAATTTTTTCGAAATTCTCAACAATATCCACAGTAATGAGAATCTTCCTCTAGAATCTCACAGAAAGGAAACTTTAAAAATTCCTTCCACTGACAAACAGACATCAATGAATAATCTCTCAAATATGAGACCGAACACAGCAGATGTCGATTGCAAAATAGTATTCCAAAGGGGACATCGAATGTTTAATAAGGGGATGAAAATGTATGGACCAACGAAAGAAATAGAAGAAAAAAAAGAAACGGTGAATAATCACCCTCCAATGAAAAGAGCTGGCACCAGCAATTTGTTATTTAGAAAAACGAGCAAAAATGGCAAGAGAAATACAGAATTTAACCAGAATCAAGAAAATAATGTCAAACCAGGAGGATTTCATGTTAATTTATTTGAAAAATATCAAAATTTCCTGGTTATTTTTTTTTTTCGCAATTACTCAAATTTTAAAAGGATGAAAAAAGGAAAAAATTGGATAAAAAATTCGAAGAATTGAGAGATGTTATCAGAAATACGAAAAATATGGCAAAAGTTATAATTTATTTTTTTTTAAATATAAATACATTTTATAATTTTTTAGAATAAGGAAGAAAGCTCAATCTCAGGCAACATAAAACCAGATGTTCCAGAATTTTTTAAAAAGCATATTGAGCCATCGAGAACATACTCCTCGAATTTTTTTGCTAAAAAACCCATAATGACAAAAAAAAACACAGAAATCTTAAATAATGATAATAACGATACTAGTAGTCCGAAAAACGATCATGAGTCAAAAATGTCAACAGCTGTTTCAACAGTAAAGAAAAAAGTGCCAACAATTGGAAATTATGAACTCGGTCCAGTCATAGGTATTTAAAAATTGAAATTGTCAAAATTATAAATTTTATAATTTTATTTAGGTAAAGGTTCTTATGCAATTGTGAAATTGGGAGTTGATCGAACTTCCTCTGAAAAAGTTGCAATTAAAACCTACGAAAAATACAAGCTCTTTGACCCACAGAAAAAGAAAAATGTCCAACGAGAAATTTCCATTTTACAAAAAACCAATCACTCAAATATCATTCACCTCATAAAAATCATTGAAAGCCCAAGAACTGTAAAATTGTTCACATGTTTTTGTTAATTTCTTTGCTTAAGATTAATTTGGTTATGGAATTCATTAGTAATACATCAATGCATGGGTATATAAAAACCTTTGAAAACAGAAAAATCCCAGAAAAAGAAGTGAGATATATATTTAAACAAATTGTAGAAGGAATCCATTATCTCCATTCAAATAATTACGTGCATCGTGATATTAAATTAGAAAACATATTGATTGACAAAAAGAATAAAATGATAAAAATCATTGACTTTGGTTTCAGCGTTTCTGTCCAAGCGGATAAAAAATTATGCATGTTTTGTGGGACTCCTTCCTACATGGCTCCAGAAATTGTCAGCAAGCAGGAATACAATGGCAAATGTGTAGATATTTGGGCAATGGGAATCTTGCTATTTACAATGCTTTGTGGCAAATTTCCTTTCAAAGGTTCATTCATTATTTTTATATTTTTATTTTTTTTATAAATTCCAAGTAATTTTTAATATTTTGATAAAACAGGAGATATTGATTATAATATTTTTTTGGGTTTTTTCTGTGAAAATTACATATTGTATTGATTTTGTGTTGGTTTTATTTACAAAATGAAAAATGGTTCAAAATGTGATTATTATTTTATTAATTTATTAGCAACTGAAGATAAAGAGTTATATAAAAAAATCAATTTGGGATATTTTGAAATCCCGAGCCATGTGCCTTATGGTGCTGAACGATTGATTAAAGGTATTCTAAAAGTGAGACCAAATGAAAGATTGACAACAAATGATGTAAAATAATATAAAAATATCATTAAAAATTAAAAATTCAAGATTCTCAATGACAGTTGGATAAAGGAAAAAGCATAAGTTTGTTGTTTCCAAATTAATAAAATATTTCACATTTACGTTGAAGCAAATCCAGTTTTAATGGATAGGTGTCTTGAATAAAGAACCATCATTTTTTAATTTTATTGATGTTTACTTTTCATTTTTATTTTTCTTTAGAAAATCTAAAAACAATGAAAAAATTCATTTGAGACAACCTTTCTTATTAACAAAAAAATAAATAAACACTAAAAAATCCAATTTTAAAAAATTCAAAAAGCTATTTTAATTAAAAAAAAAAATCAAAAATTTCAGATTTTCTCTAAATCAAAGCTTGAATTTTTTCGAAATCGAAGATTTAAAACCGAGTAAAATAAACCCAAAATTCCCTCCTTCTTCATATTTCAATTTTAAAAATTTAACCAATGATAAAAAACTCCGAACTGTCCGAATTTTCCCTTCTCAGTTCCAAAAAAGGTGCTCTAGTCCCGATTAAAAGAAATCGAGCAGAATTTGAAGTCGATTACCGGCAAGATCTTTTGAAAAATCAGCAAAATTCCAATACAGAACCAAATGTTTTCAATCCCAAGATCACTTATCCTTTGAGAATAGAAGAGCCAGTACCTTTTGAAGCGAAACAGAAAGCTATGGAATCTAACCTAAATCTACCTCAAACTTCCTATAATGACTCCTTTGTGAATGAAACGAAGCAAAGATTACTTGTGAAATCGGATTTAATTCACAAATGCAAGAGGGTTTCAGAAAAGGTGGACATTTATTTGGAGCAAGATGAAAAATTCGCAGATGTGAGGACTTTGAAGGATGTTCAAAAGAGCATTAATGATGGTATTTTTTTTTTTTTTTTTTTTTTCGAAAAAATATTTGAAAGAATACGAATGTTTTGATTTGGACTTTTGCTTCTTCAACTCCTTACAAATCCCGCCAAGTTTCTATGAGTTCCACGATGAAAATAAAGAAAAGAAGGGCGACACACGAGTTTTGAAAGGCCTCCTTGCAGAAATAAATTGCGTGTATCTCATTATTGATAAATCTTTGTATTTGTGGAGATATATGGAAGATACGGGACAAACAGACGAGATCAAAGTGGATAACATTTACAATCCCAACATTCAAAACACGCCAGCGAAGATCTTTTCATTTGGACCGTATGAGGAAGAAATTCGAGCTGTGAACGTTTGCAAGCCAAGCGCTCATATTTTCTTGCAAGCAGATATCAAATTAGTCTTTGTGATTGGTTTTTCCACTGCTATCCAATTATATAATTTGAAAATTGATGAGAAAAGCATAGCTATGGAGTCACTCGAGGTTAATGTGAAGATCAAGGGTGAAATAGAAACAGTATTGAATTTTTTTCTCTTTAATTTATACTTAACTCTTTTCTTTTTTTTAGATTTCTTGCTCAAAAACTGGCAGAATTTTTTATGGTTGTTCCAATGGCAAAATCAAAGAAATTGACTATAAAGAGTCAAAATTGTTCGGGATCCTCACCTATAAAAAGGGGTTTTATAGCAAAGATTGCAAAAAAAGCATAAAATCCCACATAAAGGATTATTTCGCCATCACCTATTCGATTTTCACTCCGCCCAAATACCTCAAAATGATCTCCATTGATAACACTCGTTATATTTTATATGCTTTATTGGAGACCGGACATCAATGTGAGAACAGTGAAATTGTCGCGTATGATTTGGGAGCGAAAAATGACCAATTTCAGAAGATCTTTACCATAACTTCTGAAATACTAAAGCAAAAGTAAACTAAATCTTTAAAATTTTTTACTTTTTCGCCTCAAGACTTAAAGATCATGGTCAAAAAGTGGATTATTTCGACTCAAACGAATTGAAGATCATTTTTGTTTCGGCCCTCGAGGAAATCCAATCCAAAGATATCCATTTATTATTGATAACCAAGAATGGTCTACGCATATTCCTCAGCTTCAATACGATCACCTATACCTTTGTTGAGCCTTATCTAAGTAAATTTGTTAATTTAGATCGACCAACAGAGAACTTCCAGATAATTTTCGTCAAATGGCCTATAATTTTGCCTAATAAGAAAAATGTTGGTCACATGGGTCTTCTAATGGATAAGAGATCCACCATTGCTTCAACACAACAATCCCGAAAAATGATCAATGGCTTTCTTGATAAAAACACCTGCCTCATGATTGAATCTAATGACCATATGACAATAAACGATGACATTTCATTTAAAACAGTATATTTTTATTCCTTGAATCCATCAAAACTCGCAGTCACTGGAGATCTTGATAATAATAAAAGATTAATGGAAAATGCTGGCGTCATTAAATTAAGCACTGATTATTATTATGAAGATTTGGAAATTTGCAAAATTCCGGAGAAAAGCTTAGTAAACTCCACAGTTTCGCAACTTCTGGACTTGAGACGAAATGGGCCGCTAATTAATAAGGAATTTTTATTAAGTGGCAAGACGGGGTCTTTTTCATTCAATTGTTTGAATGACCTTAGTAGACAAGTGTATTTGCCAGCAGCCCATTATATTTTTTTGACTTCTGAAAGTTTGGATTTTGTTCTGAAAGCCAGACCAATTGATATTTTATTCCAAATTTTGAGCATCACACATAATGAAAACTTGATAGATGAGTATGAGTTTAATAAATTTGTGGTGAATTTCGGTGGAATTGAAACATGTTGCATGCTTTTGGAAATAATTTGCAATGCGGATATGATTTATTACTTTAATGAAAGTCTGGACAAGAAGTTGAAAGAAGATTATTTCATTCGAATCAAGCAAAATTTCATAAAAGAAAAGGCCGCACCAGTTGATAATAAACAAAACATCAAATGCACCAAATCTTCCGAAGATGTTATTAATAAAGCAGTTGTGGCATTCTTTAAATTGGGAGACTCAGTGCCAGAAGTTAAACAGGAAACTGGTGAAAGAAGGGATTTTTTCGAAGCTTATGGAAGAGTCTTGCAACCAGAACAAAAAAAATATACTTTCAAAATTGAAGGGTTTTTATTATATTTCAGCAGATTGATTCGACCAGTGTGGAATAAGAAAATTGTGGAGAAATCAGTGTTTGAATGCCTGATTTATGACCGTTTGGAAAATTTCATGGAGGATGAATTGCATTTGGTCAGGAAGAGGATCCTTGAAATAAAGAATTTCATGGACTCAAAAAATGATAGACTTTTGATTCGAAATAATTACAGTGTCGAGGAAATGATAAAATCTGAAAAAAACAATGTTTTGGAATTCAGTAGCGCTTATAAAAAAAAAAATAATGAAAATGGAGCACCTTTTGGAAATAATCAGGAAGGCTTACCAATAAACCAGAAAAAAGGAAATGTTGAGGATATTATCTGGGATGAAAAGGTACTTGATTATTTCTTTTATGAATATCTTTTTTTTTTATTTCGTTTTTTTTTATGCAATAATTGGTCCCATAACTATGTTTTTCTCAATAATTTAACCATTTTTTTAATCAGATTCTGATCAAGTGCTTCAAATAATATTATTTAAATTTTATTATTTTTTTTGACAGATACTTATTAAAATTTTTTAATTTACTTTTTTCACAAATTTCTTTTTTTAACTAGAAATTTTTGGAAGACTTCTATCACTTCTTAGACAAAATTCTCCAAACCATCGACTTGTTGATTTTCCTGATTGTGAGTCACAATTTGAAGACAATTTTGAACATGATCCCTGAATATGATAGAAAAAGTTTCCTCTCTTTAACATTTAACGAGCTCTTTAGAGAGATTGACACTGAAAAGCCTGTCAAATCCCTGTTGACAGCATTTTTAAAGAAGAACATTCATGACTCGAAAAACATCACTAATTACTTCCTAACCCATTTTCCTGATTTTTACAATGAATCAGATTCCAAAATTTCCCAAGCTGAGCAATTATTCGAGATATCATTGAAAATACCTGTTGAAAACGTGAGTGAAAGAAACAAATATATCTCAAAAGGGTTGATATTTTTACATGATAACATCGCCATTTTAACAGACGAACAAATGGAATCGATTTATACCTTATATTTGGAGAAATTTGGTATTTATTGGGAAGCGATCATTTTGTTCGTGAAATATATTGATAATATGAGCTTATTGGAAGAAGGGTTGAAAATTAGTCAGAAGGAAAGAATCGAAAAGAAGCAGATCTTCGGAAATAAGATCGAGACCTTTTTAAACAACATCCAACAATATAAAGAGTCTTCTCGAAACCTCATAATTCATATTCTTATGAAGATTTTATACACGAAACATAATTTAATGAATAAATCAATTTTCAATTTTGCAAAGAAAACTCCAGAAATCATAAAAAACTTGAATATGGATGAAACGAATGATTTATTTCAGAAGTGTTTGAAAGAGATCTTCAAAAGTTTTGACGTGAATCTTCATAAAAAGGTGTTAAGATGGTTATTCAACCAGAAATTATTCGAAGACATTTTGTCTATTGAATCACTTTGTGTGGAAGAAGTTTTATTGGAAGAAACTGATAAAAACTTTAAGGAGAAATATATGACACTCTACAAATATTATTTAAACAAAAATGATCATTTGAAAGCCAGCCGAACCGCAACCAGGATCAGTCTTCATGATCAATCAGAAATCATGGCATCTGAAAATTCTCAACCTGAAATGATCAAGAATTTTATAATAGCAGAAGAAGACATTATAAAAATACAGGATCGATTGAAATTTATGGATTTCGCTATACATGAATTGGATAAATATATCCAGACTTTGGGTATTTTATTTGGGTTAAATAGATAATTATTTTGGCAATTTACAATTTAGATTCAAGAGAAAAGGATTATGCAAAACATATCGAAAAAAAGAAGGATCTGATTTTGAACCATAAGCATTTACAAATTCAGGAGAAGGTCATTGAAGAGTTAGAGGAGATCAACCAAGAAACAAAAGAATATTTGAATTTTTATTTAAAAAACAATGGTAATTTTATTTTCTTAAAAAATATAAATCCTAAATTGGCAATTTTATTTTAGAATATCAAGCAATTTGCCAGAAATTGATGAGGGAAAAAATGGAAATTGAATCCAACATTTCATATTTAAATAGAAAAGTTATGGATATTGAGGATCTGAAGGCTGCTTTTATTGAAAAATATGGGATGTTGGCTTGCAAATTGCTGATTTATGATTATGCTGAAAATGAGGTGGCTTATTTTATTAAAAAACAAACTTATATCATAAATTTGCTAGATTCCAGAAGAAAATATCATCAAAACTTATGAGACCCTTTTCTCCAACATTTACCAAGAAACGGAAAAAAATAATTTATGGAAGTTTGCCTTACAAAAAAAAGTAATATTTTTTATTTTTCCTGAAAAAAAGCATATTTTTTTATTAACAGCTCAAATTCATTTATTTCAACATCACAAAAAAGAAGAAGAAACTATTTCCCATACAACAAATCATCCATTTATTAGAAAATTTTAATCAAGTGCATCCATGTTTCCATTCTTACCAAGATAACCTAATTGAAATCTTGGATAAAAAGCAGAAAAAATGGCCAAACGAATTAATTCCACAATCTCCATTTTGGATCGCAGAGTTCTTAAATTCAACTTTGAACATAAAAATGTTCACTTTGCTGACAATTTACGAAAAATACTTCAATTTTAATATGGATAATTATGAAAAGGAAGTTGAAGTGATGGACACACAAGAGGTACCCACTCGAAATATAGAAAATTTCGTCTATGCGTTGAATGTGTTGTTATATGTCATTGAATTACTATTGACCTCCTTGAAAAAAGACATTGATAATGTCATTTCGGAAGCAGGAGGCAAACAACACATTTTGGAAAGCCAGAACAATATAAGAGAATTCTTGGAAAGATATAATCAGATAGATAGTCTTTTGTTTGCTTGTTTTGTAATTTTTTCTTTTTTTCTTCAAAAATCATACATTTTGATATTTTTATAATTTGGAATTAGAATAAGTTGAATGTCTTAAGGAAATTGAACCATTTTGATATGAAAATCATACAAGTTTTGGAGCTTATCATAAAAAAATCATCAGATGATATGAGAAAAATGAACGAAAAAATGAGTTTGATCAATTTTGTTCAGGATGAAGCGGAAAATGAAGAGAAATTGCCATTTAATGTCAAAGAACCACAAGGCAGCTTCCGAGATTCCTCATTTGGACAGGAACAGGATATGCCTTTTTTGAACCAAAGCTTTAATGCAAATGAAGAGGAATCAGCCAAAAAAGATAAATTTTCAAAATACAACTATACAGTGGCGCCCATATAATTAATATTCAGAAAGATTTCATTAGAAAAAATTTTTAAAATTTCAAATCATTTTTCATAAAAAAAATGATTATTTCATGTATTTTATTAATTTTCTTTTAAATTAATATTAGAAAAAAAAAAAGAAAAAAAAAAGCAGCTTTATGAGAAAAGTTATAACTAAATAAAAATGCATAAAATTTAAAAAATCTAAAAAAATGTTTTTTCTGCAATTTAATGATTTTTCTTCTCTTTCCTCGATAACCTGCTTTAAGATGACAATAATTCCTTCCAATTCCTTGATTTTGAGCAATAATCTGCTGTTTTCCTCCGATTTCTCCTTCAAACTATCTGAGAAGCTCGATTTGGTTGTTCCAACTCTTGAAAATAGTCTAAATTTCAGCTTTAACTCATTGAATTCCCTGGTTTTAACCCCCCAAAACCCAATTAAATCTCTAGAGTTCCTGTTGGAAATTCGCTAATTCTCCCATTCTGTTGAGTCTGGAATTCTCGTCTGTCAACAAGGGTTTCGTTTCGAGATCCACAATAAGCCCTGAGGAATTTTGTTCATAATTCGAAATGCCGAGACTTGATTTGGGTTTTCTGGAGCCCCTTCCAAGAAGAAGCAAATGGTGATAAGCAGGGGAATTTCAAACTGATAAAAACAAGAACAAGCCCCCTGATTCTGACAAAAATTAATAACGCTGATGAGAACTCTCGAATAGAAAAGATAGAAATGAAGCAAGAAAATATTGGAATCTTTTAGATAAAGGAGGAAATTACCAATAAAAATCAGGATTTAATCATTTTCGAAGAAAGCTCTGCTTATCTAACACCAAAACATTGCCAAACTCGAACGCGCTAAACTCGACACAACTAGAGAAAAAACGTCTGAGCGAATCAAATCGAACAAAAAATAAGCTTGCAAAGTATCCATCATTAACAATAATTTCGATTCCAACTTCATTTATTCCAAGAAATCGCTTGCCTCATTTGAAATGTGAGAGCCATGCGGTTTGGCTTGTTGACTTCTAGCTGAAATAACTAAGTGGAAAATGAGATAGACAACTACAAAATGAGACGATTCATTTCCGACACGAAAAGCGATAGGAGCCCACATTTTTTAATAATCCTAAAGATTGTTTCCAACAGGTGGTTCAGCCACAATCAAAAAAAACTTGAAAAATCAACAAATTCGGCCTATAATTTCTTTGATAACACTCTGGTGTTCATACAAAATTAAAACCTTGAAATTACTTCCCATCATTCAGCAATGATAATCTGAGCAATTATGACAAGAACAAAAAAAAGAAAAGCAGCCTTGTTAACAATAATGCACCGGAAAAGAAGTTGTTCTTTTGCTAAAATTACTATGATTCATATGGGGAATTGTTAAGCGCGAATCTGGGAATATAGCTTTTTAAATAAAAATTTGAAAGGATATAGTTTGGACGCGAAGCCAAAACCTCAAGAAAATACACCTGCCATAATCAAAAGAAGAGAAACCTGCTCAGAAACTAGGTTTTTAGAAGATAGGAAATTCAAAAAAGAAGAAAAGAGAGAGGGAAAAAATCAATTTTCAGTGAAGAAACCAAGTGTTAAATTGAATTTTATTTTCATTAGAAAAAAACTTTTTTTAATTTTATTATATACATAATAAAAAGACATTATTTTAAAGTTTGTATTTTGTTAAATTAGGTTTATTTTTTTAGTAAATTTTAGAAAGAAAAAGTATATAAAAATTTTACAAATGAATTGATAAAGTTATCTTCTAAATTTTATTTTTTCTTGAGAAAATATATGAACTTTGTTTTATCAT
>Ga0302140_10008580_pt1 | contig 12698 bp, 10 predicted proteins | sample I_Bog_E1_1_FD_202095 | JGI IMG/M metagenome (GOLD analysis project Ga0302140, IMG submission 202095) | Peat permafrost microbial communities from Stordalen Mire near Abisko, Sweden - I_Bog_E1_1 | ecosystem: Environmental > Terrestrial > Soil > Wetlands > Peat | place: Sweden: Abisko, Stordalen...
AGAGTTTTCCAGCGCGGATGGCGGTGGTTTGTTGGGCCTGAAGCGCGGCGGCGGCGAAGATAGAGAGAACTGCCTGTTTGAGTGGCATGCGTGGCCTCCCGCTATCTCACGAGCGAGACAGCGATGCCATCGATCTTATCCTTAAACATAGGCAGCGCGATGGAATCGAGGCGGGGATGAGCGGCGATTGCTTCGTTGTACGCTTTGGCTCCGCGATCGCTGGCATCGGCCAGGCTGTCTTCGAGGACGGCGCCATTGCGGATAATGTTGTCGGCGGCGATGACGGTTCCGGGCTTCGACAGCTGCAGTGCCAGTTCGAGATATTTGACGTAGCCGGCCTTATCGGCGTCGATAAAGATGAAATCGAACGGCGGTTCCGCGGCGGCGATCATGATCCTGAGCGACGCGGCCGCATCTCCGACTCTGACTTCAACTACGTTTTGAAGGCCGGCGGCCGCGAGGTTCTTTCGGGCGACCTCGGCGTGATGCGGGCTGTATTCAAGGGTGATCAGGCGGCCCTCGGCAGGCAACGCGCGAGCCAGCCACGTGGCGCTGTAGCCGCCGAGGGTACCAATCTCGAGGATGCGGCGCGCCCCGGCGATTCGTGCGAGAAGCTGGAGGAACTTGCCCTGATTCGCGGTGACGTTAATGGCCGGGAGCCCGGCAGCCCCGGCGTTGGCAATGTTGGCGGCGAGGGCCGGATCCGCGGAAACGAAGAGAGCTTCGATATAGTCGTCGATCCGCTGCACGAGGTTTTCGTCGAACGATTTCATGAAACGATCAGTTTACGGCATGCGGGCCGTGGTATTAACAAAAGCATGCCAGCCTTTACTCGCAGAATGTTCGGTGGTTTGATGGCCGCCTTAGGTGTCCAGCCCCGCCGGAGTGATGCGGCCGGCAGCAAGATCGACGAGGCCCTCCGGACAGGGATCGCGCGGCGGAAAATTCCGGCGGTGGCCGCGATGGCGGCAAACGCGAAGGAGACGATTTACTCCGGCGGGTTCGGAAAACGGGACGGCTCATCCGGCATTAACGTAACGCCTGACAGTATTTTTTCAATCGCTTCCATGACGAAGCCGATCGCGGCCACGGCTGCTCTGCAGTTGGTCGAGCGGGGCAAAGTCGGGCTCGATGAACCGGCTTCAAAATACCTTCCGGAGCTGGGGAAGGCGAGAGTGCTGCACGGCTTCGACACGGCTGGTAAGCCGGTATTGAGAGGGCCTGTAAAGCCGATTACGCTGCGGCATCTGCTGACGCATACCTCGGGCTTCGCCTATGATTTTTTCAGCGCGGAGATGAAGGAGTACGATAAGAAGACCGGGAGCGAGTTCGTGCCGGGTTCCGATGTTCTCAATCCGCTGATGTTCGAGCCGGGCGCGCGGTGGCATTACGGCTACAGCATGGACTGGGCCGGGAGGCTGGTCGAGGCGGTCAGCGGTCAAACGCTTGAGGCTTACATGCAGTCGAACATTCTGGGACCGCTCGGCATGAAGGACACCAGTTACATAATGACGGCGCAGAAGTACGAGCGGGTGGTGAGTTCGTATCAGAAGCTTCCCAACGGGACCATGAAGGAGAATCCGCGGAAGGTTCCGCGTGCCCCGAAGGCGTACAGCGGAGGCGGCGGGCTGTACTCCACGCCTGGCGACTATGTGCGGTTCATGCAGATGATTCTGAATGCGGGGAAAGCGGGCCAGGACCGAGTTCTCAAAGCAGAGACCGTCGAAATGATGGCGGCGAATCAGATTGGGGATCTGGGGGCCGGGCGGCTGAAGAGCACGGATCCTGACATTTCGGCGGATCTGGATTTCGATCCGGGAGTGGTGGACAAGTGGGGCCTGGGTTTCCTGATCAATACGAAAGCCCGCGATCAGGGGAGGTCGGCGGGGAGCCTGGCGTGGGCCGGGATTTTCAATACTTTCTTCTGGATCGATCTGAAGCGGGGAATCTGCGCAACGGTAATGATGCAATATTTGCCGTTTGCGGATCCGGAGGCGGTCGGACTGCTCGGAGATTTAGAGCGGTCAATCTATTAACTGCGCTAAACGACTGCAACCGAAAATTCCCCCTCACATCCAAACAAATGAGAGGGCCTACGGGTAGAGGTGTGGTAATATGAGACCCGGAGTCCTGTGCGCCATCGGCAGCCCGTTTGCTCCCTCCCGCTCTTGCGGTTTTAAGGCATTTGCCATTCCTAAATACAACAAAATAAATAACTTTGGCAGTAGTGCGTGTGCTCGGCGCTCGCCCACTGCTTCCGCGGCGCGGGCGTAGGGAGGTATCAGATATGGACCAGGACGACGATCAGTTTTTAAGCGAAGCCCCGCTGGGCATTAATTTCGACGAAGAAGCGACCAAATTTTTCGACCCTGAGGCCGAAGCCGACTTCCTGCACCCCCAGCAGCAGGTCGAGGAGTCGATCTACACCGACGATCCGGTGCGCGTTTATCTTCGCGAAATGGGCGCAGTACCGCTGCTTACTCGAGAAGGCGAAGTGGATCTGGCGCGCCGGATGGAGCGCGGCAAGCTGCGGATGCAGAAGGCGATCAGCCGTTCCGCGCTGGTGCAGATTGCGGGCGTCGAACTGGCCGAGTCGCTTCGGAAGACCCCCGACGAACTGGATAATCACGTCGATATCGGCGGCGAGATCGAAGACGGCACCCCGGCCGATGTAAAAAAACGTAACGAAATTCTGAAAACTTTCGGGGAAATCTCCGCATCGCACAAGAAAGGTCTGCAGCTTCAGGAGAAGCTGGAGCAGACCGTTCCCACCAACAAAAAGGCGCGCAAAAAGCTGCAGATGAGGTATTGCCGGGCCAAGGTGGAGACCTCTCTGGCGATTCGCAGCGTGCCTTGGGTAATCGTTCGCTGGCGCGATTTTACCCGCGAAATCGAGCGGGCGGTGGAAGAACTAAACCACCTGGATCGCGAGCTGAAAAAGCTGGAGCTTCGAAATGCGGTCGCGATGCAGGCGCGGATCCGCGAACTCAAGCGGGAAATTCGCAAGCGCGAGGTCAGCGCGGGCGCTTCGCTGGAAGAGCTGAAGCATACGCTGACGGTAATCCGTCATGGCGAGCAGGAAGCCGAGCGGGCCAAGAAGGACCTGGTGGAGGCCAACCTTCGTCTGGTGGTTTCGGTGGCGAAAAAGTACGTCAACCGCGGGCTGCATTTGCTCGACCTGATTCAGGAAGGCAACATCGGGCTGATGCGCGCCGCCGACAAGTTCGAGTATCGGCGCGGCTATAAGTTTTCAACCTATGCGACGTGGTGGATTCGCCAGGCGATTACGCGCGCCATCGCGGACCAGTCGCGCACCATTCGTATTCCCGTTCACATGAACGAGAGCATGAATAAGTTCCTGCGGGCTTCGCGCGAACTCGAAAAGGAACTCGGGCGCACGCCGACCAACGAAGAGATCAGCCGCCGCATGGATATTCCGGTAGAAAAGGTTCAGAAGCTGAAGACCATTTCGCGGGACCCGGTTTCGCTCGAAACGCCGGTAGGGCGCGACGGCGAATCCGCGCTGGGCGATCTGATTGAGGATCGCTGGGTAGGGTCGCCGGTCGATGCGGTCATCGAGTCGAACGTTCGCGACGAGACAGCCGGGATTCTGAAGACGCTTTCGCCGAAAGAGGAGAAGGTGATTCGGCTGCGCTTCGGGATTGGCTGCGAACGCGAGCATACGCTCGAAGAAATCGGGCAGGAGTTCGACGTTACGCGAGAACGCATTCGTCAGATCGAAGCCAAAGCGCTGCGCCAGTTGCGAGCCCCCGAACGAGCGCGCCGGCTGCGGGCGTTACTCGCCGCCCGTTAATTCGGGCTTGATTCTCAGGCTGAAGATGTCGGGGCGGTTGTAGTGGCCGGCGACATCGAGGTCGAATTTCCCTTTGGTGATTTCGTTTAGATCGATATCGGCGAGGAGAATTCCTTCGCCTTTCAGAGGCCCTGCAACAATTTCCCCCGTGGGCGCGACGATCACGCTTCGTCCATCGATCTCGCCGCCTTCCCGCTCCGGCCAATCGGCCTTTGTTAAGAACTGACAGGGACTGAGCACGAAGCACCTGCCTTCGTACGCGATGTGGCGCATGGTGGATTGCCAGATTTCTCTGGCGTCCACGGTTGGCGCGCACCAGATCTGAACGCCCTGATTGTAGAGATGTTGGCGGTAAAGCGGCATGTAATTCTCCCAGCAAATGGCGATTCCGATGCGCCCGAGTTCGGTCTCGACAACCTGCATGGTGGATGCGTCGCCGAGACCCCAGATCAGGCGCTCGGTGCCCGTCGGCATCAGCTTTCGGTGTTTTGAAATGAGACCGCGGGTGGGCGCAAAGATCAAGGCAGCGCAGTAGAGGGTGTCGCCGGACCGCTCGATCGCTCCGATGACGATGTGGAGGTTGAGTTCGGTGGACCATTGGGCGAGCAAGTCGGTTTCGAGCCCGGGTACACGGATAGCGGATTCGAAGTAGCGGCGGAATTGCTCACGGCCTTCATTGGTGCGGTTACCCAGCGTCGCGCCGAAAGTCATGCCTTTGGGGTAGCCACCGAGGAGGGCTTCAGGAAACACAAGGAGCCGGGCCCCGGAGGTTGAAGCGCCGCGGCAATGCGTCTCGATTCTTTGAAGCGTGGCCGCAGTGTTGAATAAGACGCTGCCGGTTTGCGCGACTGCGGCTTTGATCATCTAACCGGCGAATGCGGCCGCGGGGCGAAATTCGGCATGCGGGGCGGCAAGAGGAGCGATCGGTTCATCGCGGCCCTGGACAAGAATGTTTTTGTAGATGCCCTCGGCCGGGTGGCGATGGACGATAAGGCGGCGAGCAACCACGTCCAGAACCCAATACTCGGAAATACCTGCACGGGCATAGAGAGCGGCCTTCGTGGAAAGGTCCCAGGAGAGGGTTGTATCGGAGACTTCAACGACGAGGTGCAGGTCCTCCGAGCGGGGGTTGTTGCCGGCTGTGAAGGCCCAGAAATCGCGTTTCAGAACGATTACGTCCGGCTCAGGCTCACTGGTCGGATTGTCTTCGGGCGCGACATCAATGGGCGCTTCGGTCAGAACAAACAGGTCACCGAAGATGCGGCGAAGCCAAACGGCAATAGCCGCGAGCGAGGCCGTGTGAGGGCCGTTCTTTCCCATTTTGTCGATCAACTCTCCTTCCACCAGTTCCAGGTGCTGGTGTTCGAACACTCCGGCAGCGTCCAGTTCCTCGCACTCGGCGCGAGTCCAGAGCTTGCGGCGCGGACCCTGCGCAACAGGGACAGGCGTGAGAAGAGTTGCCATCTGCTGTTAGAAAACCACGAGAGCTTTTTTCTTTTCGACCTTAGCGTAATCAAGACCGGGCACGCTCTTGAGATCGTCCAGGGTCTTGAAGGCACCCTTGTCAGTGCGGTACTGGACAATAGCGGCCGATTCCGCGCGCGTCAGTCCCAGAACCGACTCAATTTCGACCGGCGTGGCCTTGTTCACGTTCACCGGCTTCGCGACTTCAGGCCCGAAGTTCTTCGTCAGATAAGTGAGGATGGCCTCGTACTCATCGTCGGAGCCTTCCGCGCCCATACCGACCATCTTCGCGACTGTCTCCTCCCAGCCAGTACGGCTCTGGCGCAGCGAGGCCGCCTGTTCGACTGAATGGCATTTGCCGCACACCTTCATGGTCTCGTCGTGTCCGGGGCCGGGAGGGATATCGGCGAGAGCAGGAAGCGCTGAGCAGATCAGGGTAATTGCGGAGATGGATAGAAAACGTGACATAGGAGTAGCCGGGAAATCTGTTTTCAGAATACAACCTTCAGATGAGGGGTTCGAAGAGCTCCGCGGGTCGGCCATCGATACCGGCTACCGACCCCGGTTTGTTATACGGCAAACGGACATAGGCCAAGCCATAGACCGACCCATCGGGGGATTCGGCGGCTGAGGTGACTTCGCCAACCTCTTTGCCGCCGCCGAACAGGCTGGCGCCCGCCGCAGGGACGGCATGGCCTTCGAGCCTAAAGCCCATCAGCTGTTTATTGACGTGGCCCCTCGACCGAATGCGCTCGACGATCTCCTGGCCGAGATAGCAGCCTTTCTGGAAATGCAGCGCGTGCATCTGCTGCGTTTCCTGAGGCAGGGTGGACTCCGTGATATCGACGCCATACCGCGGGCGAAAGGCCTTCAGGCGAGCCCGTTCGGCGTCTTCGGCCGAAGCGGCAACGGCACCGGCGGCTTCGAGGGCGTTAACGATGGAGTCGCGCAGAGCGGCTGCGGCATAGAGGCGGATTCCGTGAATAGCGGCGGAGGTAACGCCCGCCTGGTCGATATGCGAGTGGCGATGATTCGGCGCCGGCAGGGCGGCCGCGGCTACAAATTCCGCGGCCTGTGGGCCCTCGAGGGAGAAGCAAACGGTGTCGGCGCTGATGTCTTCGAGGGTGACGTCGTCGGCAATGATGAAACGGTCGAGGTGTTCAAAAAGCGGCTGGCGGGTTTCCGGTTCTGTGTCGAGCAGAAAGTGGTCTTCGAAGCAGAGAATAAACGCGTCCGCCTGGATGCGTCCCTGGGCGTTGAGGAAGAATGCGTAGAGGCCGTCGCCCGGTTTCATTTGCTGCACATGATTGGTGCACATGGCGTGGAGCAAACGCGCGCGGTCTTCCCCGGTGACTCTGATGCGTCCGCGCGCCGAGAGATCCACCAGCCCCGCGCCTGTAGTGAGCGCTGAGTACCCCGGCGTATTCAGCGCGCCGCTCATGCTGTCAGCCATCTCAAAACCGCCCCCAGGGTTACGATGACAATCGCGCTGAACATCACGCCGGTCAACTGCCAGGCGCGCTTTTCATTGCCGGGCTTAGTCACCAGCCAGAGCACGGCGAAGACATGCAGAGCCAGGAGGATTTTGATCCCGATAATCGGGTGATAAGCGGGCGGGAGGGGACTCTGCATCTTGCCCACCAGGTTGTAGGTGCCGGAGATCAGGGCGCCCAGGATGGCGGCGAGTACGAACGGACGCCAGGCCCGGGCCAGCGCGTCGCCCGTTTTGCTCCGCGTTTCGGCGGAGAGATGCTCTGTGGCGGGGACGAACGCGAACTTCCAGGTGAGCGCGCCTCCCACGAGCGTGATCGCCGAAAGAATGTGGAGGAAGCGCATGAAGATATCGAGGGCGGGCATGTACATCCCCATGATGAGGCATTGGCTAAGCTGGGTGCAATGATTCACGAGATCCTGCCCGTGGGCATGCTGGCGTGCAACTGCTCGGTGATTGGCGATGAGGTTTCGCGCGAGGCGATCGTGATCGATCCCGGCGACGATATTTCGGAGATTCTGGCGATTCTCAAACGGCATGAACTCACCGTCAAGACCATCGTCATTACTCATGCGCACATCGACCACATCGGCGGAGCTGCGAATTTGCGTGCGCTGACGGGCGCGCCGGTCTATATGCATGAAGACGATACGGTGCTGGCCGAAAACCTCGAAATGCAGGCGGGCTGGCTGGGCGTTGCAACGCCCGAAAATCCGGGGATCGACAAGGCTGCGAAAGAAGGCGATGTGCTGAGAGCGGGCGCGATCGCGGCTCAGGTGCTGCACACGCCCGGACATACGCCAGGCAGTTTGTCGCTGTTTATTCCGGTTGAGAAGAAGCTGATTGCGGGCGATACCCTGTTTCGAGGGAGCGTGGGGCGCACGGATTTGCCGGGCGGCGACTCGCGGTTGATAAAGTCGTCGATTCAGGACAAACTGTACCGGCTGCCCGAGGATACGGTGGTGACTCCGGGCCACGGCGAAGAAACAACGATCGGGCGCGAGAAGAAGTTGAATGCGTTTGTCAGAGGTTAGCAGCCGGGCGCCTGGCTGAAAGTTCGGGGATTGGCTGATCCGATTGTCATAAGATGGGTGGCGTTAACCAAAATGGGAGGACGTAACACTTGGGCGCGCAAACTTTAGTCTCGCCGGCTGAGCCGCTGGCCGGACTCGGCCATCAGGGGCTCGAAGACGTCGGTTACATGACGTGCATGACGCTGGTGCTGCTGGGCAACTACGCGCAGACGGGGCATTTCGGTGGGCCGCTTGCTTACACGCCGTACAACGTGGCCGCGCACCTGGTGGGCCCGGAAAATGGCGGACTACGGTACGATTACAGGCGTCCCAAACACCCTTATTCCGACAGGTTCATGCTGGCGGGCGGGCATTGCGCGCCCACCGGATATGCCTTGTGGATGATCCTCGGCCAGGCCCTGGAACGCAAATATAAGCAGACCGGGGACAAGCGTTACTACGTCGATCCGACCGTCGCGATGCTCCCGATTGACGCTCTCGGATTTCGGCGCGGAGCCGGCGCGATGAAAACGCTGCTGGGCGATTTCGGGCTGGAGGATCATCCACTATTTGCGCAGGCAAAGGCGCGCGGGATTAAAGCTCTGGCGGGGCATTCGGAAAGCGTGGATGTTACCAACGACGTGAATGGCGGGCCTTCGGGCGTCGGGATGGCGACGGCCGGGGGCAAGGCTGCGTTCTGGGATATGATCGGCGCGCCCGATACCTTCAAGGTGATCGCTCTTGAGGGTGAGTTCGCCATGACCGAGGGCCACGCCCAGGAGCTCAAGACTCAGGCGCTGGCTTTAAAGGTGGGTAAGCGCCTGCGCATCCTGCTTTCGGAAAACAATGCGGGCATCGACGATTCCTTGATCGGCGGAGTGATCGACAGCAAGTACACCGGTTACGATCTCGTGCAGCAGTGGACCTCTTATGGCTGGAACGTTTTCACTCTTGAGGATGGGAACGATTATAAGCAGGTCCTGGGAATTCTGAAGACGATGGAGGACTGGGACCCTGCGGATCGCCGTCCGATGATTGTCATCGGAAAGACGACTAAGGGTTACTGGCCGCGATCGGTAAGCGCTCAGGTGACTGGCTATAAGAGCCACCCCTATGCGATGAAGATGAACTCGGATTACTTCGTGGCTTTGGCGAAGACTTTCGAAGAGCAGTATGACGTTGAGTTTGCGGGAATCCGCCAGGGTCCGGTCACTGATAACCGGGAGCGCCTGGTTCAGTTCAAGACGAACATCGACGTAGTGATGTCCGTGCTCGACCGAAACGGGCTGGGCGATTGGCTGGCCGAGCGGTTAGTTGAGATCGGCGATAAGGTCACCGATAAGTGCCCCATGCACTTCGACGCTAAGACCGATCCTTTCCTGGACGATCGTCTCAGGGTTGCGAATTTGCCGGTTGAGCCACAGACCGTGACGGCTAAGAATCGCCTGTCGGGGGCGGAGAAGCAGGTTTCAATTACCCTGTTCAGGAAGCCAGGCGAAATGGCCGGAACAAGGCGAGCGATCTCCGAGATCGTCAAGTGGATGAACTACGTCACCGATGGCCGTTTCATCACACTGGCGGCGGACCTGTCGGAATCGATTAATCTTGAGCACGGCAGCATCTGGGGGCATTACGATCCCGAGAAGAATCCTCTGGGTACGCGCATTAAAGCTGCAATTCAGGAAGCCGGCAACGTGGCTACGGCTATCGGCCTCGTGGGCCAGACTGCCAGTGTCGATCCCGAGAAGTTCTCCGGAGTCTGGGCGATCAGCGGGACCTACGGCGCCTTCACGCCCCTCATGTATACCCCGGCGCGCGTCTGGAGCCAGCAGAATCAGGACAGCAAGTTCCGCATGGGTGTGCTGCACATCCTCGCGGGACATTCGGGGCCGGAGACGGCTGCCGACGGCCGGACTCACTTTGGCATTTTCGCCACCCAGTGCTGGAAGCTGTTCCCGCGCGGGCAGACGATTCACCTGAATTTCTGGGATTACAACGATGTCGCGTCCGGTTATTTTGCCGCAGCCGAAATTGCCGCGCGCGACCCTAAGGTAGGAATTATTTCCATAGAAGTCGCGCGGCCTGATTTCCCGGTAGCTGATCGAAACAATTTTGCTGACAAAGATCTCAAAGCTGCGGCTAAGGGTTTATACGTCATTAAGGACTTTGCTCCCGGTCAACCTAGGCACGGCTATGTTATCGCTCAAGGCTCAAGTTCTACCGTAAACCTGGTAAAGCAACTGCCTAAGCTTGAAGCGGCAGGAATTAACGTCAGGGTAATTTCAGCGATCAGCGAAGAACTCTTCGACCGCCAGCCTGAATCCTACCGGCATTCCGTTTTACCTCCCGAGGCCTACTACGATGCGATGGTGGTGAGCACCGGGACGCGTCGAGTTTGGCCCATTCGTAACCTTGGTCCTTTGACCGATGATTATTCATTGACTTCCGACTGGGGGAATCAATGGTTGACCGGTGGCTTAGAGCCTGAAGTAATTGTTGAAGCTCATCTGGACGAAGCGGCCATTTTCCGCGGAATAGAGCGGTTTGCTCAGGAACGCGGCGAACGTTTGGGACGTTTGAAAGCAGGCATAGCGGACCTGGCGTAATGCAGCCTCAGTTGCCGCTCCCCTGGGTAACCGCCTGCGAAGCGAATTCATCGTAAACCTCTTCCAGCGTTTCTCCTGGATCGAGTCGGTAGTGTTTCACCACGCGGCCAGCCGGAACCTGGGCTCCGGATCCCGGTTTTATGTCGATAAAATCGACCGTGCGTTTCACCTCGCGGGCGCCGCCGTCCGAAGCCGCAACGGTCCAGACTTCCTGCCGGAAAGCCGACGCTCCCGACCGGCTAATGCGAACGATGAGGTCTTTTCTGAGCGCCGGGAATTGTACTTCGTTTTCCGGAAGCGGAGGCGGCAATGCGTCCAGCGCCTCGCGCTCCAGCGATCGAACCACGTCGATCTCCGCATCGGACCTGCCCAGCGCTTCCCGCAGCGTTCGGGATTCGAGGGATGAAAAATCCCGCTCAAGCGCATCTCCGTTCACCCAGGCAACCAGCGCTTCGAGCAGATGGTCGTCGTCGGAAGCTCTGTCGGCGGCGTTCCTGACCTTGCTCTCCGCGTCCGCAATGGCGGATACCCCGGCCATGCGCGAACGAATCGCGAACAGGGTCTCGCGCAGGTCAACGGGCAAATCGGCGTCGCAGGCTGCGCTGAGCGCGAGAAGATTCCGCAGCTGCCGTTTGTAGTCCGCAAGCGCGTTGCCCAATCGTGCCCGATCGCTTTCCAGAGCTGCTGTTGCCGCGGTCAGTTCCTGCATAGTCGGCGAGGGCGGCTTTGGGGAAGAGATGTTTTCAGCGGAATAGTCGTCGCCGGCCGATTCATAAATTTCGTCGAGAGTTCCGCGGAATTCGCGAGGGCCATAGCTTCGCAGCAGGGTGTGCTGACCGGTTCGGGTGTTCACGGCGACCGCCCAGCGAAACAATATGACAATGCCGCCGGGTCCGGTGCCATTGGTTCTCGCAAGACTCCCCTGCCGCTTGACCCATTCTTCCTGGTAGAAGAGGCGGCGGCCCAGAGGATCTTCCCTGCCCGAATCGGTCAGGGTTACGCGGCAGGAATGCTCGTTCACCAACATGATCCGGCCGCCTTCCGAAAAGCGGATGGGCAGAATAGCGTCGAGCTTCGCGGCGATTTCGTGGGTCGGTGCTGCTTTCACGGGAAGTTTTGCGACCATCAGGTCCCAGGCTCTTTCCCTTTGCTCATCCGGGGAATCGGCGCCCGGAAGCGCAACGGGAAGCGCGACGAACGCTCTCTTGGCAGCCTCGATGGCTGCATTGCGGGCTTTGAGCAATTCGTGAAGGCGCAGTTTCTGTTCGGCCTGGGTGCGCGGGCTCAGATCTGCCGCCGAAACCACCTGCAGGCGGCGCAGCGCCGCACTGCCGATTTCGACACGGCTGCGCGCTTCGACAATGAGAGCCTGGATATGGTCGCTCTCGGCGAGCGAAGGCGGCGCGTAACCCGGTCTGCGCGCCGAGACGATGCGCGCGGCAAACAATTTGCGCATCGCCATCTGCACCAGATCGGAGGGACCGCCCATCAGATCGAAGTCCGCTCCGGGGATTCGGCGCCCGGCCTTTGACCGGGAAGCATGGTCGTATTGCGCGATCTCACGATCGAGATGTACGTTGTAACGCCTCACAGCGTTATTCAGATCTGAGGCGATGCCGCGCAGATCCGTGGTGACTTTCTCAGTGCTGTCCGCTAACAAGGACAGGGTGCCGGCCATCCAAACGCTAAGAATGAGGCGGCTCATACCCATGCTGATACGCCAGTTTGGCACAATCGGGCGTCCTTTGTTTGCCGGGACTGTCCAGCAGACCACAAAAATGGGGACATAATAGGGAACGATGCGAACACTGGCTATGCTCGCTCTGGTTCTGGGCACGGCATTCGGGCAATCCACCGACCGCGCGCCCCGGTTTGAAATCGCCGACGTACACGCGAGTCCTAAAGGCGGTAACTATCGGGCCGCGCCACCGCGTGGCGGACGTTTTGAAATGAAATCGGCCACGATGCTGGATCTGATTGCCACCTCTTACAGTTTCGACCGCGACAAAGTGCTTGGCGGGCCGAGTTGGCTTGAGCTCGATAAGTTCGATGTTGCGGCGAAAATGCCGGACGACACGCCGCCTGCGACGCGCAGGGACATGATGCAGCAACTCCTGGCCGAGCGATTTAAGCTGGTGACTCACAAGGAAACTAAACCGCTGCCGACTTGGGTTCTGACTGTCGGGAAGAAGCTTCAACTCAAGGAAGGCGATCATTGCTGTCCAAATTAGAGTGACGGGTTTTTGCGGTCACGAATGGCGGGAAAAGAGGTTGAGCCGCTGTTAGGCTGAATTGGGTTCTGCGAGAGC
>Ga0302140_10008581_pt1 | contig 12698 bp, 14 predicted proteins | sample I_Bog_E1_1_FD_202095 | JGI IMG/M metagenome (GOLD analysis project Ga0302140, IMG submission 202095) | Peat permafrost microbial communities from Stordalen Mire near Abisko, Sweden - I_Bog_E1_1 | ecosystem: Environmental > Terrestrial > Soil > Wetlands > Peat | place: Sweden: Abisko, Stordalen...
TCAACCGAAAAGCCCGCATCGGCATCACCCTTAATCAGCCGAACGCCGACGGCACTTGGCAAGTGATCGGCCGAAATATTCGTAGGCTAAAGGCCGGAGACATGCTGGATTTCTCCAACGAACTTAGCGCTACGGTGGTATCACGGGATGCTTTGGGCGCGATGATCCTGCGATTCAACGCTGGCGGCGAAGCATTCCGGACGGCACTTTCAACTGCCGGTGTTTTGGCGCTTCCACCGTACATCAAGCGCACCACAGGTCCGACCGAGGACGACCAAGTTGACTACCAAACCGTCTTTGCATCAAACGACGGTGCGGTCGCTGCGCCTACTGCGGGTCTCCATTTTACTCCTCTGCTTTTAGACCGATTGCGACGTCGGGCGATTATATCCGCTAAGCTCACCCTTCATGTTGGAGCGGGGACATTCCTGCCAGTTCGCGATGATGACCTATCGGTGCATAAGATGCATCCAGAGCGAGGTGTTATACCGATCGAGACAATCGAGAAAATACGCCAAACAAAGGCCCGTGGCGGCCGTATCGTCGCCGTCGGAACGACTAGCTTGAGGCTTCTCGAATCGGCAGCCACTGCGGAGGGGGAGATTGCGCCGTTTGATTCGCAGACCTCGCTTTTCATAACACCGGGTTTCCAATTCCGAGTGGTCGACCTGTTGATGACAAATTTCCACCTCCCCAAGTCCACCCTATTCGTGCTGGTGTCCGCTTTTGCCGGCTTCAATAGAGCGAGGGCAGCCTACGAACACGCCATTCAGGAGGGTTACCGATTCTATTCGTACGGAGACTCCTCGCTTTTAGAGCGCGAGAGCGCGTGAGCTTCCGTTGGGATCTTTTGGCCGCGGATGGAAACGCGCGGGCTGGCATGCTCTCAACAGCCCATGGGGACGTCCCAACACCCATCTTCATGCCAGTTGGCACGGCGGGCACCGTAAAAGGCATGACAGCGGACGCACTGCGCGCGACAGGCGCATCTGTGGTTCTATCGAACACTTATCATCTAATGCTCCGTCCCGGCGCCGAGCGAATTGCGAAATTCGGCGGCCTTCATCGTTTGATGGATTGGCCTCAACCAATTCTAACCGATAGCGGGGGCTTTCAGGTCATGTCGCTGGCGAACCTTCGCACGATTGACAGCGGTGGGGTAACCTTCCGATCGCACATCGATGGGAGCACCCATCGCTTGACCCCGGAGCGAAGCACCCAGATCCAGCACATGCTTGACGCCACGATCACCATGGCATTTGACGAATGCACTCCTTTTCCGAGCTCGGAGGATCAAACCGCTCGCTCGATGCGGCTGTCCATGAATTGGGCAGCCTTATCACGCGAAGCATTTATCCCCCGAAGGGGCTACGCTCAATTTGGGATAGTGCAGGGGGGGGTCTATCCGGCGCTCCGGCAGGAATCTGCTTCCGCGCTCACCGAGATCGATTTCGAGGGCTATGCCATTGGGGGCCTAGCTGTCGGAGAGGGCCAAGCAGCGATGTTTTCGGTCCTGGATGCGACGGTGCCTTTCATGCCGACAGATAAACCTCGATATTTGATGGGCGTTGGAACACCGGCAGACATCATCGGCGCAGTTTCACGAGGCGTAGATATGTTTGACTGTGTGATTCCGACCCGCGCCGGGCGGACTGCTCGCGCCTATACCTCGTGGGGCGTCGCTAATCTTAGGAACGCTAGATTTGCGGATGACGGGCGCGCGCTCGACCCAGCATGCGGCTGTGTTGCGTGCCGGAAATATTGTCGTGCCTACCTGCACCATCTTTTCAGATCAGATGAAATGTTAGGTCCGATTCTTTTGACGTGGCATAATATAGCTTACTATCAACAGTTGATGGGGATTTTACGCACCTCGATTATTGAGCGCGATTTTAATGCTACGTCTGTCGCGCTTCAGGTATCATGGGAACAGGGTGATAAAGATGGATGAAAAGAGCGGAACGTCGCTGACTCTGCTTGGCGGTCACAGCGAGATACCGTCCGATCCAGATCTAGCCAGACTCGAACGGATCGCGGCACCCGCGCAAGACGCACAATATCTAATCCGTTTTACTTGTCCTGAATTCACTTCTCTTTGTCCTATCACAGGCCAACCCGACTTCGCGCATTTGGTTATCGATTACGTGCCAGCCGCCTGGATCATCGAAAGCAAATCTCTCAAGTTGTACCTAGGATCGTTTCGATCGCATGGTGCATTCCACGAAGCGTGCACTTTACTCATCGCGAAGAAACTTGTCGCATTTCTTACACCACGATGGCTGCGCATCGGTGCCTACTGGTACCCTCGAGGTGGCATCCCCATAGACGTCTTCTGGCAGACAGGCACGCCTCCGGCGGAAATCTGGTTACCGGATCAGGGAGTGGCCCCCTATCGAGGCAGAGGATGAAGGATCCGCGAGCAGCCATTCGGGCAAAAGCAATGGCGCTCGGCTTCGATGCAATTGGATTTGCTCGTGCTGAGCTGGGAGCCGATACGGGTCTTAGGCTGCGCAAATTTCTGTCAAACGGTTATCACGGCGAGATGTCGTGGCTTGCGGAAAGAACCTACGAACGGAGTGAGCCTAAAAACCTTTGGTCCGAAGCAAGGAGCGTCATCTCGCTTGGCCTAACATATTGTCCAGATCAAAATCCCCTCACGAATAGTGAATCTCGGTCCATCGGCAATATCTCCGTTTATGCGCGGAATCGCGATTACCATCAGTATTTCAAGGGTCTGTTAAAGCATCTGGCGCAGTGCGTTGTGTCTGAGATCGGGTGCGACGTCAAAGTCTTCGTAGACACCGCACCCGTGATGGAAAAACCCCTGGCGGAAAAATCAGGACTAGGCTGGATCGGAAAGCACACCAACCTGGTATCGAGGCGCCATGGATCTTGGCTTTTTCTGGGAGAGATTTACGTCAACGTGAGAATAGAGGAAGAGCTGCCTCACCCGAACCTCTGTGGAACTTGCTCTCGGTGCTTGGATATTTGCCCCACGCATGCGTTCCCCGCGGCCTACCAGCTAGATGCAACACGGTGCATCTCATACCTTACAATTGAACACAGAGGTTCGATTCCTATAAATATGCGAGAAAATATAGGAAATCGCATATACGGCTGCGATGATTGTTTGGCGGCGTGCCCATGGAATCGTTTCGCTCGAGACCTAACTCCCCATCCACAATTGCAGGCCAGATCTGATTTGAAGGCGCCAAATCTTGGTTTTCTCGCATCGCTTGGGGAAGGAGGCTTTCGCCAGTTCTTTTCCGGGTCTCCCATAAAGCGGATCGGCTGGACGCGATTCCTTCGTAACGTTCTAATCGCAATAGGGAACAGCCAAGACGTCAATCTTGTAAACTGTATAACCCCATATCTGAATCATGACGATGCTGTGATAGCCGAAACATCGGCTTGGGCTGAGAAAAGGCTCGCTTCTTGAAAGGCCTGACAAAGCGCAGCTTTTCTATAGCCGGGCACCGAACTTCAGTAGCCCTCGAGCCGGATTTCTGGAATGTGTTACTGCATTGCGCAGATCTGCAAGGGCTCTCCCTCAGTCAACTGATCGCCCTGGCGGATCAGGGGCGGAGTTCGGAGCAAAGTCTAGCATCGACGCTGAGGCTCTTTGCTCTACGGTCACTTCGCACTTCGTAAGCTGCTCCCTTCACCCTCATTGACAAAGGTCTGCTTGCATAAATTGTCTCAGAGCGCCTTCATAGTAAGCATCCGCCGTAGACCGCAGGGCTATAGCAGATCAATTGATCGCTTAAGCAGATGAGGGTGGGCCTTGTAGATTTCGATCAAGCCCATCAGCGTCTCGATCCCAAAATCGGTGAATGCCATGACCCCTTCATCACCGGCTCCATAGACCCAGATGAGACCATCCTCCTGGTCCATTTCATTGGCAACGTCACCCAGCCAGTCCTCGTTCTCACCGAGCATCTCGGCAACGCGTGCGATGGTATAGACGTGGTGGACCTTATTGACCTGTGCCATGATCAGGCTGCGACGTCGGCAACCGCGGATGCCGACGGCGTCCAATTCCACGTCAAGAGCTCATCAAGGCGATGCGCGGGATGGGCGGCAATCCGCGCCGGGACGTCCGCCAGCCAAGCCTGAGGATCGACGCCGTTCATCTTGGCCGTGACGATGAGGCTATACATAGCGGCGGCACGTTGGCCCCCACGGTCCGATCCGCAGAACATCCATGATTTTCTGCCCAATGCTATGCCGCGCAACGCCCGCTCGGCGGCATTGTTTGATAAGCAGACGCGGCCGTCATCCAGGAACAAAGTGAAGGCGTCCCAACGCTTGGTGATATAATCAATGGCCTTGGCAAGGTCGTGGCCGCGGGCGAGTTTGGCGCGCTGCTCGCGCATGTAGAGTTGAAGCTCCTCCACGAGCGGCTTGCTCAGTATTTGGCGCGCAACCCTGCGTTCATCATGCGTTTTGCCGTTGATGGGCCGCTCGATCTCGAACAGGGCGTCGATGCGGCGCACGATTTCGATCGCGATGGGAGAAAGGGGACCTCCCTTTTGCCCGCGGCTTTTCGGCGTGCGTTCTCATCAAGATCGGCCATGGCGAAGAACAGGCGCCTGGCATGAACCCAACATGCCGCCTCCAGGATGCGTCCGGGGCTTCGGTCCGGCTCATAAAGCAGGCGATATCCATCAAAGGCATCGGCCTGGAAGATCCCGCTATATCCGGCCAGATGGAGCCGCGGATGCTCACCCTTGCGATCGCGAGAGTAATAAAACATCGCGGCCGGCGGAGATGTTCCACCGAATGGCTTGTCGTCGCGAACATAAACCCAACATCGGCCGGTGTCGGTCTTGCCTTTCGCCAGAACCGGAACGGTCGTGTCATCACCATGCAGGCGCTCCGCGGCCAGGACATGGGATCGAAGCCGCTCGCTCAACGGCGCCAGCGCCGCGCAAGCCGAACCCACGGCATCGGCCATGACGGTAGCCTCCCGGCAACTCAATCTCTATCAAGTCAGTTGAGGGCAGGCCGGTTGAGGGTGCCGGTGGAGCCGCTGCCGGCGGCTCCGGCGTCACAACTACCGGCAAAAGCTGCGGCAGTGCTCTGTCCGGCATGCCGCCATAGACCTTGCGCCAAGCGAAAACCATGTTGGTGTTCACGTCGTATTGCCGCGCAACCATCGACACCGACGCTCCCGGCACCAAACATGCCGCCACGATCTCACGCTTCAGTGCTTCGGGCCACACCTTGTGCCGGCGCTTCGCCCGCAAACTTGTGTCCATTATCTTGGTTGTGGACACTTTCCGCCCTCAAGTTACAAGACCTGGAGCTTTACCAAAATCCCCGAATTCCTAAAGATGGCCGCTACCGGAAGGATACCCTTCATATATGAATGACAACTCAGCAAACTGATCGATTCACCCTTCATCGAGTCTCTCAAGTATCGCGCAGTGGCTGCGACGAAAGCGGCGATCGCTCCCTTCATATCGCAAGCCCATCACCCAAACAGCATGCCATTTTTGATCTCTGCACTGAATGCAGGGAGCAGCCAACCTTCCTCACCGGCCGGGACGACATCGGTATGTCCGGCAAAGCAAAAATGTGGGCTTCCAGACCCCAACTGAGCAAAAAAGTTGTTGATTCGTCCGAATCTCAATCTTGTAATCGTGAAGCCCAACTCATCTAGCGCGTCGCGTAGAATCTGTTTCGTCCCCACATCGTCGAGGCCCACAGAAGGACACCGAATCATCGCCTGCGCAAGGATAGAGGATCGTCGAAAATCAATCTCGAAGCAGCTCGTTAATTGATGTCTTTGCCCGCGTCCGTTCGTCGACGCGCTTCACTATGACTGCACACGCTAGTGCAGGACTTCTATCAGTCACGGGAAGCGTTCCCGGCACAACCACCGAATAGGCCGGAACGCGCCCTACAAATATCTCTCCGGAGGCGCGGTCGATGATCTTGGTCGATGCACTTAAAAAGACTCCCATTGCCAGCACGGATCCGTGCTCCACTATTACGCCCTCCGCGACCTCTGACCGTGCTCCAATGAAGCAATCATCCTCTATTATCACGGGATTCGCCTGAAGTGGCTCCAAAACCCCGCCAATTCCCACTCCTCCGCTGATATGGCAATTGGAACCGATTTGGGCGCAACTACCCACCGTCGCCCAGGCATCTATCATGGACCCAGCGCCAACATAAGCGCCAACGTTAACAAAACTCGGCATCAGAACGGTTCCTTTGCCTATGAATGCGGAATAGCGGACAATCCCGCCGGGGACCACTCGGATTCCCGATTGAGCGAAGCGATCTGCGTCCCAACCTTCGAATTTCAAAGGCACCTTGTCGAATGATGGGGAAGCTGTTGTCTCTTCTCCGATGGAGGATTCGGTCAGCCGAAATGAGAGCAGCACCGCCATTTTCAACCATTCATTAACGACCCATCCGTTATCGGTCTTCTCGGCAACGCGCAATTCGCCGGCGTCTAAAAGACTGAGAGCTTCAGACACAGCATCACGATCATTGCACTCGGCCATGACCGCGGCTCGCCTCCCCCAGGCAGAAAGAATGCTCTCCCGCAAAGCTGTTATGGACATCCGTAAAGTGATCCTCATCCCTAATGTGCTCACTGCGAACATGCGTCTCCGGTCGCCTCTGAGTCAATAAAGTGCAAACGCTGCCGCTCATTAGGCAAGCTAACTCTATATTCACTCCCCCGTCTTATACTTCCAAAATGCAGTTATCTTCCAACGGCGCCCGCCTCCGACGTTCCGCCAAAGATGAACCGCTCGAGGAATCTTCTACGGGCAAAGTTGCCGCACAAGAGCGACTCGGTATAGTTTTGCTCGAGAGCAGAGAGCGGTGGCGCGAGCTGGCAACTCTGGCTAGTGACGTTGCGTTCGAAGTGAATTCGTCGGGCAAGATTTGCTTCATTTACCCCACAGATGCGCTTGGATACAGCGAGGGGCAGTTGCTGGGTGCCCGGGCCTCCTCGCTCCTTGGCCAGCCCGCTGATACCAACTCTTTTGACCCGTTCCGACCGACCAAGTGGGAGGCCGGCCGCACTGCGTGGTTACGTGACGTTAGGGGAATACCACGATGCCACATCTTCTCTGTGAGGCCGCTGCTAGATGCATGCGGTAATGACGCCGGCGTTCGTGGAGTGGCAAGGAATGTAGATAACCAAAACCAATATGATACCGCCGTTGCCGCTTCGCTACGCCGTGCTGAACTGCTTGATCACATATTGTGGCGAATGCGTCGTGAGACGAAATCGGCTCATATGATGCAGGCTATTCTCGAAGCGTTAATGAACGCGGTCGGAGCCTGCGGGGTAATTCTAATCGATCCATCCGGGGAATACCGGAATGACCCGCTGATACATGCCGTCGGTACAACGCCGACCAAAATAGTCACAGCGATCATGCAGGCGGCGAAAGAATGCGATAGACCTGGTGGTTCATCCTCCGAAACCCATTCCTTCTTATTTCATCCGATTCGAACGCTTCGAAGCGGTAAAGTGATCATTGCGTTGTGGCACCATAATCATCCCGGATTGTGGGGAACCGAAGAGCAAGTCCTCACGGCTTCTGTCAGTGCCGTCATCAGCATTGTGATGGAACATGCTACCGTGCAGCGGGAGTTGAACCAACAAGCTCTTACCGACCCTCTGACTAATCTACTCAATCGTCGGGCTTTCTTTGAAGAGGTTGAGCGCCGAATAACTCGTTCCGACCACGACCTCACGTCTAACGTCGTGCTCTTTATAGATTTGGACAACTTTAAGTGGATTAATGACACTCGGGGGCATGAAATGGGTGATGAATGCCTGCGACAATTCAGCGTTCTGTTACGATCGGTTTTTCGACCGACCGATTTGGTCGCGAGGATCGGCGGTGACGAATTTAGCGTGTGGATGGATGGGGCCGACGAATTCGCGGCCTCCGAGCGCGCGAATCACTTCGAAGACGCGGCCGCAGAATTCTTTTCGCAGTTCGAGAAGAAGCGTAAGCGAGGGCTTGGTGCATCGATCGGTCGCGCTTGCAAGATCCCGCGTTCAGGCGAAAGCATCGATAGCTTAATGAGGCGAGCCGATTCTGCGATGTATGCAGCCAAGCGGACACGCTCAGGAACTCGATTCGGTCGCCCTCAAGACGATGAGCGATACGAGAGATGAGCCCCTTGGCAGAAACTCTTGGGGACGATGATACTAGGGTAAAACTAGGTGCATCTCCTGAAACTCCAGCAGAATTGCTCTACTTTCTGGCCCGAGATGCCAGCGTAACCGTAAGAGCAGCAGTTGCGATGAACCAAAACTCTCCGCCGCCCGCCGACGCTGTACTCGCGAATGATGCAGATGAGTGCGTGAGATCGGTGCTTGGAAGAAAGATCGCTCTGATTGCTGCAGGTCTTTGCGATCAGGCTCAAAGCAGGCTCGAAAGGGTGTTGCGTTCGCTGCTTCGATCTCTTGTTATCGATGAAGCTGAACGGGTACGCGCAATAATAGCAGACGTGTTGAAAGATTTACCGAACGCGCCGGGGGATATAGTACGCCGTTTGGCTCAAGACCCCGCCATCAGCGTCTCCGAGCCGATAATTCGTTTCTCTCCGCTACTTACAGAAGTAGACCTCCTGGAGCTGCTTGCATCGCCACCTTGCCTCGGTACCGCAGGAGCGGTTGCTCGTCGCCGGGATCTGTCGGAAACTTTATCCGACGCTATCGTTGCGACAGCTAACTCGAGCGCGATCCGGGACCTCCTTGAAAATCCTTTCGCGGCGATCCGTGAGACCACCTTAGATTTTCTAGTTGTTGAGGCCAGGGATCATATTTCGTGGCATGAACCAATCGTACGCCGCCCTCGTCTTTCCCCATCATCGATGATTGTATTGTCTGGGATCTTAACGGATCATTTGCTCGAGACCCTGCTTGGTCGCAACGATCTAGACCCGGAGCTGCAGGCTGAATTGCGATCTCGCCTAATAGGAACATCGGAGAGATGCCCTCAGACAGACGGTTGCCTTTATGGAAATTCTGCGAAGACCTTAGCACAAGCACAAGAAATGGACCAAAGCGGTCGGCTTACCGAGGCGACCTTGACCCAGATAATTCGCTCTGGCGAGGATACAATGGTTACGGCAATGCTGGCGGTCGCAGCAAAGGTCACGCTTCCGGTAGTTTTACGGGCCGTATCGCTCCGAAGTGCCAAAGGCTTAGTGAGCTTAGTTTGGCGCGCCGGATTTAACATGAGAAGCGCCGTTGCCATCCAAGTTTTGCTCGCCCGGGTACCACCCGGGTCGCTCGTCCTCCCTGCAAAAAACGGCGCCTTCCCGCTAACGGCAGATGAGATGCGCTGGCAAATAGAGTTCTTAGAATCTTCTACAAAAAACGAAACAAGCTCATGGGCGGATCATTGTTCCTATGCCACCCTCAGTGAATAACTCAAGCAGGCACGCGTGAGGTTGTCGGCCATCAAGAATGACCGCACCTTTTACGCCATGACGCACGGCCTCGACGCAATTCTCCACTTTGGGGATCATGCCACCGGTGACAGTTCCGTCAGCGATAGCTGCTCCAACCCCGGCAACTGTAAGCTCCGCGATCAACTTTCCGTCACGATCGAGCACGCCCGATACGTCCGTCAGCATCAGCAGGCGAGTGGCATGGAGCGCTCCAGCGATCGCTCCAGCGACCGTGTCCGCGTTAATGTTGTAAGTTTCTCCATCGTCGCCAATGCCGATAGGAGCAATCACTGGTATTAACCCCGCTCCAGTCAAAGCATGAATGACCCGAACATCTACCGACACGGGCTCTCCGACAAAACCAAGATCGAGCTCCCGTTCAATCTCATCGCTTGAATCTCGCCTGCTGCGGCTAAGTTTGCGAGCTCTGATCAAGTTGCCGTCTTTGCCACATATTCCCACCGCCATCGCGCCGGCGCGGTTAATGAGCGCTGCAACCTGCTTGTTTACCGTGCCCGCCAATACCATCTCGACGACTTCAACCATCGCCGCGTCGGTTACGCGAAGGCCGTCAACGAAAGTTGATTGGATCGCCAACCTTTTGAGCATAGCGTTGATTTGTGGACCACCGCCGTGCACAACCACGGGATTGACCCCAACCTGCTTTAGCAGGGCGATATCACGGCCGAATTGATCAGCCAGTACCTCCTCGCCCATGGCGTGGCCACCGTATTTAACCACGACAGTCGCGCCTGCATAGCGACGCAGAAAAGGCAACGCATCTGCTAATGTTCGAGCTTGCTCCTCAGCCGTCTGGGTCGATGTCAAAGTCAGACTCCATCTGTGAGTTCAAGATGCGCGCCCGTTGGGGCACATTCGTTACTTTTAACTCGTGGCCGCTGCCAACCCAACCAACTCCGCCCGCAATTCAGACAGACCCCGCCCTGTCCCACTGCTGGTTGCAAGAATGGTCGGAAACGCTGCTCCATGCTTCTTGACCAACTCCTCAGCTTCCGCCGTTTTTCGATCTAGCGCCGCTGGCTTCACCGCGTCGATCTTGGTCAAAACTAGCTGATATGTCACCGCCGCCCGGTCCAATAACTCCATAACTGCGAAGTCCGAAGCTTTAAATTCGATCCTGCTGTCCATTAGCAGAATAACCCTGGCAAGAGTAACGCGGCCACGCAGGTAATCAAACATCATGCCTTGCCAATCTTCCTTTACGGATTTCGAGGCCTCCGCATAGCCATATCCGGGCATATCGACCAGGTTCAACCGATTTCCAAGATTGAAGAAATTCAGTTGCCTAGTGCGGCCAGGTTGGTGGGAAGCACGCGCCAAGCTGTGCTGGCCGGTAAGCGCGTTGATCAATGAAGACTTCCCAACGTTAGACCTCCCGGCAAAGGCAACTTCCGGTCGGCCGGCTGCTGGAAGCTGCTCCAGCTTCTGCGCCGCAAAAAAGAAGTCGCAACTCGAGGCGAACAAGAGCCGCCCGGCCTCTAAAGCCGCTAACTTTTGGCAAGCCTCAAGGTCGTTTTCGGAGATTGCCTCGTGATTATCCATTGCTGTCCCAAAGAGAGCAGGTTGTTCCAACTCCAATAGATCACCAGTCCGGCAGACGCTCGTCCCATCATGAAGGTGAAGATAAGCGGCATGAACTGCATCATCCGGGCCTGCACCGGATCAGGCACCGGTGGGTTAAGGCGCTGTTGCAAATACATTGTCGCCCCCATAATGAGCGGCCACACGCCGAGATGAGCTGCTGAAACATAGATCGTGGGATCGAAAGGCAACAGGCCAAATAGATTGAAAAGGTAGGTTGGATCTTGCGCAGATAGATCGTGGACCCATCCGAAAAATGGCGCATGACGCATTTCGATCGAGGTGTTTAAATCGCGATATAAAGCCCAAAAGACTGGAATCTGAACGATCATCGGCAAGCAGCCGCTCGCTGGATTGACGCCCTCATTCTTATAAAGCGCCATCGTTTCAGAATTCATCTTGGCAGGATCTTCTTTATACCGAGTCCTGAGCTCCTGCATCCTCGGAGCGAGGAGACGCATCTTATTCATCGAGCGATAAGAGCGATTCGCCAACGGGAAGAATAGCAGCTTCACCCCAACGGTGAACACCATGATCGCGATACCGAAATTGCCGATTTTGCTGTTGAGGAAGTCCAATGCATAAAAGATCGGTTTGCTGATGAAATAGAACCAGCCGAAGTCAACAGCCTTATCGAAACTGGGGATGTTGTCCTTCGCTTCATAGCTGTCCAATAGCTTAACTTCCTTAGCGCCTACAAAGGCGCTGGAATGCAAATTAGCCTGAGACCGCGGAGCAATGGATTCTGGGCTCGAAGCGGCAAAATCGACCTGCCATCCATCGCCCGATCTGAGATTCAGCATACGAAAACGGGTCGTCCCCGCTGTGGCCTGATCGGGAATGATGGCGGTCAACCAGTACTTATCCGTGATGCCGGCCCAACCGCCGGTGCCATCAAATTGGTATCCGGTTCCCTCATCTTTTTCGGCCGCTGATTTAACGTCCTTGTAGTTCATTTCGTGAAGCTGGTTACCGAATGCGCCCAGCAAACCCTGCTGCCCGCCATAACTTCCGGTGGCGGCAGGCGTGTAGCCCCGGCGGACGCGCGACCACGGCCGCAAGGCGACCGCGCCCGTTCCGTCGTTGCGGACAATTTGATCAACTGAAAAGAGGTAATTTGAATCGAGCGCGATGGTTATCTCGAAAGTTAGTCCGTGCCCATTTTCCCAAGTAAGCGTTACTGGTGTGGAACTCGTAAGAGTCGCGCTCGTAGCGTTCCATAACGTCTTATTATCGGGAACGATTATCCCAGGCGTATCGCTAACCCAACCAAATTGAAGGTAATTCGATTGCGCGGAGCCGTCCTGATCCAGCACACGGACCAACGGCGACTTTGGATTCACGGTCTCATGATAGTCCCTAAGCAAAAGGTCGTCGAATTTTGCCCCAATCAGCGAGAGGCTTCCTTGAACCCTATCGCCAAAAATCGGAAGCCTTGGGGTGTTTGCCGTAACATCCGTGTCGGCGCTGGCGATCGGGTTAACGGTGGACAGGGGGGCGGTGGTAAGCGTTTGCCGAGTCGCTTGATGCGGCATCAGGAATTCGAACCCGACCAGAATGGACACCGAAATTACAATTGCCAGGAGAAGGCGGTTTTGATCCATTATTGCGGCTCGGGCCTTTCGCAGCAGACACAGCTAGGTGGCACGGGGTCG
>Ga0302140_10008583_pt1 | contig 12697 bp, 13 predicted proteins | sample I_Bog_E1_1_FD_202095 | JGI IMG/M metagenome (GOLD analysis project Ga0302140, IMG submission 202095) | Peat permafrost microbial communities from Stordalen Mire near Abisko, Sweden - I_Bog_E1_1 | ecosystem: Environmental > Terrestrial > Soil > Wetlands > Peat | place: Sweden: Abisko, Stordalen...
TATTCAACAGAATGCTGATCCCGCCGCCGGTGGTGTCGTTGGATTGGAAGGCGAGGTCGGGCTTGCCATCGCCATTCAGATCGCCGACAGCCATTGACTCGCAGTTGCCAATGGCATTCGTGCAAACCGTGGCGTTCGCGATTGGCGCCTGGAAAGTGCCGTCGCCATTGCCGAGGAATACGTACACGCCGTTGTAGGGAGTCATGGCGACGATATCGATTTTGCCGTCGCCGTTCACATCCATAGCGACGAGGTTGTTCGGGCCGGGATTGGCATTGCTGCTGTTAGGAGCTGCATAGGTGGCGTTGTAAGTAAGGCTGCCGGCGCCATTGCCGAGGAAGATGTGAAGTTCCGAGTTGCCGGTATTAGCGTTCACCGCCCACACGGCAACATCGAGCAGGTGGCCGCTAGTAAAGTCGCCCGTGGCGATCGCTTCCCAAAATATACCGGTGGCGGATATGTTGAGCGAGATGGGTGTCTGGAACGTGCCGTCGCCCTTGCCCAAGATCACGTTGAGATTGCCGCCATCAAGGGTCAGGACATCCAGTTTGCCGTCGCCGTTAAAGTCTCCGGTGGCGGCGGCCGTCACAGAGTTATCGCAGGGGTAGGAACTGCAGTAGGCGGCAGTAAAGGTTGTGGGCGCTGGAAACGCGATGGTTTGGGCCTGCGCCGGGACGAGCGCTCCAGCGAACATGACAATGGCCGCGAGCATGGTCAGCAAGATTGCCATCGCGCCCGGGTGTTTCGCTTGACGACGATTCGACTTCATTTTTGTTGTCTCCTGAGAATAATTTGCAACTGGGCTTGATTCTTGATGGGGGATCGTACGTCTGGGGGATTGGGTTCAACACCCGGTCCTAGCAGTACCTGGCATCTTTGGCTGCTCTTGAGCTTCACTTTGTTGTTTCTGGGGGAAGCTTGTTTGCGGGTTGCAGGCTATTGTGCTGAGGACCTTGCCCCACAACAGCGGTGACCTTAGCCCGGAACGGGCCGACCGGTCAATTGTCTGCGGATAACGGGTGAACGACTAGCATGCAACGAAATAACATATTTGTTTACATAGGTGTAGGAGAACTTATTGTCTAAAATATGGCACCGATCATCGTGCTCGAACGTGGTAGCTCGGGCCGTGGCATGGCAATTTCACTAACTGAGGATGGCCAAACCGAGTCAAGGTTTAGTAGCATCGCGATTTTTCACCAACAAGTTGCAGCCAACGCCTTGCGCGCGTTGACTGGCCGTGATCCGAAATATAAGATTTCACCCCAATCTGGCATATCGCCTAGGGGGCACGATGAATCGAGAAGGGGCATTGAAGGTTGTGCTGGTGCTGGTGGGGTTGATTTTTTTGCTGGGCGTCTACCCGCTGATGATGTTTCTATGGCCGAGCGGCTGGCGGTGGCAGCCGAATCAGCCGGAATACGAGCAGATGATCCTTGGGGTCTATGCCACACTCGGTATTTTCCTGCTGCTGGCGTCCCGTAACCCCTCGGCAAATCGCAGCCTGATTGCTTTCACGGCGTGGTCGAGCCTCGTCCACGCGGCCATTATGGCGGTGCAGGCGTTCCATAGTGCGAGCGAACACGGACATCTGCTAGGGGACATACCGGCACTTGTTATTGTCGGGATTGCGCTCATCGCGCTCGCTCCTGGAAAGCAAGCGGCTGAGAACAAGCATTAACGCTCAAGAAGCGGGTCGAGGAGTGAAATGGGGATTTTGCAACAGTCATCGGGTCGGAACCTTGAGTACCCGTCCGCAAAAAAAGACGCTGCACTCGTGTTAACGGTGACGAACTGTGTAATAAATTACGAACGCGATAAGAGAAATTACGCCGAGCAGAACAATCGAGAAAATAATTGCCAGAGGCCAGAAAACCCAAGACCATGATTGTCTTGTTCTGATCTGTTGTATGGCGTTGTGCAATGAGAAAGCCGTGGCGATTGCGCCAAACGGAGTCAACATAAAGGCGGGCATAAAAGCATCCAGCTCACCCGGTCCCTTGCATCCCTGGCGGAGACAGTAAAGCGCAGGCAACAGAATCGAGACGATGTAAACGATTGCGATGAAATACGAAATTGTGAGGCCTAGTTTGCGTAACATCGATCATCCTTACTCTTGTTGGTGTACAGATAGCCACGTTAGCACAGGGGCGAGAGCATTTTGGCGGAGCCGCGATACTAGTGTGGTGCGCGAGCGACGAGGTGAGTGGGGCCAGGCTCAATGAGTGCAATCGAAATGTTTCGCCAATTATGACGATTCCAGAGTCGCGCCGCTCTCAGGGTAAGAGAAGCTGTGAACTATGGCTTGGGTGAATCGTTCACAGTTTCTCCGGTCGTCGTCGTAGTAAGTAATCCGGACGGGCAACGGCCCTTGTCGTCGGCAATGCACACAGTGCAGACGGCGATTCCAGCCATCGCTGCCAGCGTGAGCCTAATCATGCGCACATTTTACGAGGACATCATCCAAAGGGGAGGCAAACGCATGGGCTCCGTTGACGTGATCAGCACAATCACGAATTGAGATCGATCTTCGAGAGCGGCACGGGACAAGGCAGTGGAAGGCCACTTCTCAACGGCGAGAAGTGGCGCAACTGCTCTGGGACAGATTATGAGCGAGCTTTGGCTGGTTGTAGCGGGAGCCCGCCTGGCGTTCCGTCCGTGTGTCAAGTTAGTTGAGATCAAACACAACGGTTACGCCACCGGTAGACGGCCAGTTGACCGAATCCTTCGTTGGGAATGTGTCGAAGCTCAGCAGAGCAGTCACAGGCGAGAAGATGTTTCCCTTTGCGTCCACAAATGCCCCACTGAACTCGGCGGTGACGTGTTGGTATGTGCCGCGAGCACCGACTTCGGGAGTAATTAGAAATGAACCTGGAGTAAGAGTTCCGAGGTAAGTGCACTGACCTTCGATGCCAGCCTTCGAGCTACAAACGTCGTGCGAGTCAGCGAGATAGAGCTCTGTAACGCCTTTTACTGTTGCAACGTTTACAGCATCAGGCGCGCCGAACGCGAACTTACTCGAATGCCCCTTCGGATTCCAGAAATCAAATGGGCTGACTGGGAAAGCGTACTGCATAAACTGTCCCTGAAGATCCGGGAGAACGGTTGCGAACGTCGTGTAACCCGAAAGCTGCTGAGCACTTGCACAGCAACAGCCGAGTAACAGTAAGAGGGGGAGCAGATATTTCATATTAACCTCGTTTGGATTTGTGGTCGCGATCGATGCAAGAGATGCAACCGACGGGCCAGTCTTTGCTGAGTATCTCGCCTGTTCAGAACGCAGTAGTTAGCACCTTACGATTGAGCCGTTTCAATGCGTTGCTTCCAAGGTGGAATTCCCGATCGCGAACTTCTCCCAAAACGGGCGTGAATCGACTTCTGCTGGCTGCCAACAATTGGGCTAAGTGTCGAACCCGATATCGCGTTTTCAAGCGACCCTGAGAAATTCCGAAGAGAAGGAATTGAAGATTGGTTGTGGACTAACTGATGCAACGCTTGCGACTCGAAGAGCGGGATGTCCGCGCGGTCGCGATTCAAACGCGGTAACGAACGGAGAGCGGGACTGGTGCGCCAATTCTCTCGGAGGGACCCGAAAGTGTCTGTCGGCAGTTACCGGAGAAGACGATAACCAGCAGGCATGGAGTTTCCAGACAACTGACGTTGCTCGGTTGCAGGCTCTCTCGTTTCGCCAGTACCGCGACTTGGGCGCGGCTTGTCGAATAGGAGTTACTGAGTCAGTCGACTCGGCCTACCACAGCCTCTGATGGGTCCTGAGGTTTGTAATGCACTACGAAACTAGACTCAACGCACGACCGCCTTAAGTCAGAGACAAATTGTGGATCGGGATCGGTGAACGAAGAGCCAAACGGCGTCCAGACATAGTAGTTCTTTCCCGCCACGTTGTATTGCACTTCACATTCACCAACATACTCCGTGAAGGGAGGTCTCGTTCCTGAGAGCCGGTTCCTAAGCATTCGCGTGTCGATACCCTTGCCGCGAACTTTGGGCCAACTCGCTTCGATTCTGCGCTGCCTCTCTACCAAATACGGTTCAATGATCACAGAAACTGCAATTAGCGACATGAGGCCAGCAAAGACGACACTTGCCCAACTCCACCCCAGATTGGCCGTGCGCTTCGAGTTAGTCTTTGTGCTCAAGCCTTCTCCGCAGAGCCTGTTTCGTGCGAATTGTACCGCGTCGCAGACCGTTCCGGCGCTGAGAGGTCACCTGTTGTTATCAGGGTTGCTGGCCGAACCAGGGGGTTTACGACGGTAATCTGGCGTTGGAAATGGCCTGGACACATAATTGGTTTGGGAAGGCGAAATTCCTGGTGAGGGGTGTTTGGACGTGACGCTAATCGTGGTGATTGTCGGAGTGCTTGGGCTTGCCCTGACGTTTTGGAATGGAGCCAACTGGTATCTGTTCCAAAGCGGTTATCGGTATAACAGCGAATTTCTGGGCAAGCGCTACGAGTGCAGTTTGAAGTTTGTGAATGCGGAGCACAACAATTTGTGCTTCGTGGGCGGAGATGGGGCGGGACTTTATCTGTTGGCGCATCCGAATGGCAAGGGGTGGTGGTGGCGGTATGGAGTGGTTGGGTTCAAAAAGAATCTGCAAATTCCATGGAGTGATGTGGAATGTCGACCTAAGACTGTGCTCTTCAAAGAGTGTATGTGGTTTGAAATTCCTGCGAGAAAGATTTATTTCTACATCCCCAGAGAGATTGGCGACAAACTGTTGATCGACGCTGGACGGAAGATTGGTACGGCGCAAGTGGGCCTGAGTGAAAATTCTGAGGCAACGGCGGCGCACACTTTTCAGTCGTGATCAAAGATCCTGCGGGAGAGTGGTGGCCGCTTCTCGAAACGGTCTAAGCCCCCAGACGATGGCATCCGAAATATGCCATCCGAAAGCAGACTGTTACGGGGCTTGTTCGGCTTCGGCGATGGTGGGGAAGAAGCGAAAGAATCCCTCGACACGGGTGACTTCGAGGGCGTGGTGGATGCGCTGATTCACAGCGACGAGGGCCAGGCTGCGTCCGTCTTTCTGGCGAGTGACGTAGGCTCCTACCATGGCGCCGATGCCGGCGGAATCGGCCAAGGGAACGCCGGTGAAATCCAAGATGAGGGCGCGCGAGGTGTCGGCGCGGAGCTTGGACTGAAATCCGAAGACATTGGTCAGCGTTAGGGGTCCGGTGAGGTGCCAGATTTGGATTCCTTCGCGCGATCCGGCTCGCTCTTCAATATTCAATGGCGGTTCAGGCATGCGGAAAATGGTAACGGCGAATGACGAGCTGAATGTTAAAAACAGGTTAATTCCGTAGGACGAGGCGGATCGCCGGCCGCGATCGGCCAAGACTTCGCGCTTTCGACCTGCCGTACAATACCTGCAATGATCGCGCATCTGCGAGGAACGTTGCTGTCGAAACATCCGAATCAGGCTATCGTCGAGACGCATGGCGTCGGATATGACGTGGCTATCACCGTTCCGACGTTTACGGAGATGCCGGCCGCGGGGGCGGAGGTCGCGCTCCATATTCATACGCATGTTCGGGAAGACGCGCTGAGCCTGTATGGATTTTTGCGGCTGGCGGAGAAACATCTTTTTGAGAAGCTGCTGACGGTGAGCGGCATTGGTCCGACGCTGGCGATCAAGATCCTGAGCGGCATGCCAGCCGATGAGATGGTGGCGGCAATTCGCGGCGGCGACCTGGTGCGGCTGACGCGCATTCCGGGGATTGGGAAAAAGACGGCGGAGCGCATGGTGCTCGAGCTGCGCGATAAGCTCGTGGCGCCGACTGCAATGTCGGAGATGAGTCCGAGCCTGGCGAGCCCGGTGGAAGAGGACGTGATTTCGGCGCTGGTCAACCTTGGGTATCAGAGGCCGGCGGCCGAGAAGGCGTTGCTAGGGGCGCGAGGCGGGAAGAGCGGACAGACCTTCGAGGCGCTCTTTCGCGAGGCGCTGGGGGCGCTGTCGAAGTAGGGATCTAGCTTTTGGCTCTTGGCTCTTGGCTTTTGGCTTTTGGCTTTTGGCTCTTGGCGAGAGCTTGAGGATGAAGTCGTGCTGCAAATAAAGGATAACGAGCTACGAAACTCTACGGTGAAGGACCGCGTCGAGCGAGCGCAAGGTCGGGTGAGGCGGTACATAAAACCTGGGAGATCACTCGCGGATGAACTGATTGCGGAACGCCGCGAGGCGCCGAAGGTGTCTCCTCGGCGAAGTAGGTTGCGCAAAGAGTCTTGATTCGGCAGGCGGTCCCTCAGCGGCTTGAAGCCGTTCTTGACGGAGCACAATTTGCGGCACGAGTGGAACTCGTGCCCTTCCCGTTCGAGCTGGGTTCAGAATCTTTGAATCTCAGTTTGCTGAGAGGCGGGGGGTTAGTTGCCGACGAAGCGGAGGTAGAGGTCGCGGTCTTGACGGCAGGTTTCTGCCATGGTCTTCACTTTTTCCCAAGCCTCTAACTGGCTCTCATCGCGGGCGTGATCTTTCGCGCGATCCCATTCGCGAAGGAAAGTTTCCATCTGAAGATGATTGAATACAGTTTTGCCGAAGGGGTCAATTCCTTTGAGCAGCAGGAAATCTGCATGGTCCGTGGACGGGATCACGCCGTGGAGCATTACCCAGTCGGCGCGTTCGCCGAGATCATCTTCCAATTTCACAACTAGAGACATCGTCAGCCTTCCAGCGAAAAAATGCAGTACTGGCCGCAATGTAGCAGTCCGCGAGGCGGTTGTTCAAGATCACGCAGGTATCGAAAGTAACCGCGAAGTGGTCTCTTCTAGAGGTTGATCTGGGGGTTAGGCTTCGCCGACGTGCGTGCCGTGCTGAAAGTGGTACTGGAGAATCTTCGCGGCCAGAGCGGGATTCACGTTCGAGCCGCGAGATTGGACTGAGCGCACGATCTCTCCGCGGCAGATGACCTCGGTGGAGGCAAGGCCGGCGATTTCGGCGGGTAGCACGAGGCTGATTTCGAGTTGGGCGGTGGGGTCGAGAGCCTCCTGGGCCTGGAACAGCAAGCCGGAGCGGCTGATGTTTTCGGTGGTGCCGGGACGCCAGCTTTTTTCGCCGAGCGGACGATAGCGCAGGGGCAATTGGAGATTGAAACGGCGCGCGCGGAACGGCGGCACTTTGTTGCCGAGCAGGCCCGAGGCGGCGCGAGTGGCCATCGCGACGTCCGCGGGAATGGGTTCGGAATCAAGGATCTCGCGAACACGATCGCGCAGGACGGGAAGTCCAAATGGTTTTTGCAGAAGATTGATGCCGGCATCGAGCGTGCCGTCGTGACCGATGGCGTTCTCGGTATAGCCAGACATATAGAGGACGCGGATTTCGGGCAGCTGCTTGCAGACTTGCACTGCCAGTTCACGGCCGTTCATGCCGGGCATGATGACATCGGTGAGAAGCATATCGATCGAGCCTTGATGGCCTTCGACGATTTGCAGAGCGGCGGCGCTGTCTTCGGCTTCAAGAATTTTGTAGCCTTGGGTTTCCAGATACTGACGCGCGAGGCGACGGAGATTGACTTCATCCTCGACAAGCAAGATGGTCTCTGCGCCATTTTCGGCTCGGGGCAAAGTCAAAGCGTCCTGCACGACGACAACGTCTTCTCGTCCATCGATTCGCGGAAAGTAGGCACGGAAAGTGGTTCCGCGTTGAGGTTGACTATCGACAAAAATGAAGCCGCCACTCTGCTTGACGATGCCGTAGACGGTGGAGAGTCCGAGGCCAGTGCCTTTGGCTCCTTTGGTGGTGAAAAAGGGCTCGAAGATGCGCGACTGTGTGTCGGTGTCCATGCCGACGCCGGTGTCGCTGATGGTGAGCATGATGTAATCGCCGGCGGTAAGGGGCGTGTGGGTGCGCGCGAAGACCTCGTCGAGATGGATGTTGGCGGTCTCGATGGTCAGTTTGCCGCCCTGGGGCATGGCGTCGCGGGCATTCACGGCAAGGTTCATGATGACCTGATCGATCTGGCCGGGATCGGCACGCAGGGCGCCGAGTCCAGGGCCGGGAACCATGACGAGATCGATATCCTCGCCGATCATGCGGGTGAGCATTTTGAGGTTTTCGGCGACCACTTCATTGAGGTCGAGGACTTTGGGCGCCAGCATCTGCTTGCGGCTGAAGGCGAGCAATTGCCGGGTGAGAGAGGTGGCGCGCTGCGTTGCATTGGAGATTTCCTGGGCGGGCCCACGAAGACGGGGATCGGGTCCGATGCGCTCGAGCAAGAACTCGGAGTAGCCGGAAATCACCATCAGTAGATTGTTGAAGTCATGCGCGATACCGCCAGCGAGGCGGCCGATGGCTTCCATTTTTTGTGCCTGCCGAAGTTGTAGTTCCAGGGTTCGTGTTTCGGTCACGTCTTCCATAAAAATCTCGAAGGCTCCACCATCTTTGCCGTTAGCGATCGTGCGGCCGGAAATGCGCGCGACGATGGCCGATCCATCCTTGCGGATGCAATCGGTGGTCAGGTCATTGAATTCTTTGCGCGAGTGAAAATAGTCGGCGGTTTGAAACCATTGCTGAGCGTCGGCATAGAGGCCTCCGAGGTGCTTGCCGGTCAGTTCGGCGGCGCTGGAATAACCGAACATGGCTACGAGCGCGGGGTTCGCGTCCTGAAGAATGCCGAGCGAGTCGCAGCGACAAATGCCGTACGGGGCATTCATGACCAACGAACGAAAGTTGCTTTCGGAACGACGCAAGCTTTCCTGGGTGGCGCGCAGGGCGGCGTTGAACCAGCAGATGAGAAGGGCGACGGCAAAAAACAGAGTGAGGTGCGCGATGGCCCTGTGATATTCGCTTGGGGTTTGGTCTCCGTTGAGCGAGTAGTAAGCGCTGACGGTCAGGGCGAAAGAGGTTGCGGCGAGTCCGGGCTTCCATCCGCCATACCAGGCGCTCACCATCACGGCGACGGCGAAGACGACGAGGCGGCTTTCCGCGAGGTCCGAGAAAAATAAAGTAGGAATCAAGGCGAGGAGCGTGCTGAGGAGAGCGACTCCGTAGCGCAGGATGGGAGCGCGCGCCGGAGCAACCGCAAGACTGCGGATGAGGGGGACTTTCATTCGCATAGGGCACATCTTAGAGCGCCGAGAGCGCGCACAGCGAGTTACGCCAGTCCATCGCGTTTTCGCGGCGAACTATAGCCAGAGGCATGGCCAGAGGTACACTGCAAGACACGAAGTGGGCGAGCGCAGGACATGACAAGAAACGTGTCCACAGCCTAGTCTGATTCGATGCGTCCGTAAAACTCAATGGTACAAAATCGTCGTGGGAAAGAGAAAAAGAGAACACAGTCGTGCAATGGCGGGGCAAAGCCGGTGCTACGGGGTTGCAACAATGAGCGGAAAGCAAGAAACTAGGCAGTCATCCCGGCGAAGGCTGCCACAGCCCCTAAAGGGGCGTTTGATAGGAAACGAATTCCGGTATCGCTAAAGCGATACCCTGACACGAATCTGAGTTTTCAATAGTCAATTTTAGTCATGTGTCTGGTAAAAGCGGGCGGTTAGCTAAAGCGTTCGGCGAAAATCTCATCGAGATTCTTAAGTGAATATCGGCATTTTTGGCGGAACTTTTGATCCCATTCATCGGGGACACATGGCGTTGGCGCAGGCCGCCGCTGACTCTTACTCGCTCGGACAGATCCTTTTTGTTCCGGCTAATATTCCTCCGCATAAACAAAAACATCCGCTCACAGGGTTCATCCATCGTTATGCGATGGTGGCACTTGCTACACAAGACGAAAAGCGGTTTAAGCCATCGCTGCTGGAGGCGCCGGAGTTCGACGCTCCGCGCGGCGGTAAAGCGGATCGGAATTTGGCGGCTGCGAATTATTCGATCGATACGGTTCGGCGGCTGAAACAGACGATGAAGAAGGCGGACCGGCTTTTCTTTCTGATCGGAATTGACGCGTTCCGTGACATTGCGAAATGGCGGGAGGCGCGGGCGTTGCTGGGAGAGTGCGAGTTCGTGGTGGCCAGCCGTCCGGGATATTCACTGCGGGAGGTGGCGGAATCTCTGCCAGAGGATTTGCGGCCGCCAGCTGCGGTGACGCGTCCTTTTCACAAGCAGCCAGCTGAGGGCGATTTGGTGCTGAAGGGCGTGACTCTGCACCTTTTGCAGGGCGTGCAGCAGAATGTTTCGGCGACGGCGATTCGCGAAGCGGCAGCACAGGGTAAACCGCTGGCGAAATGGTTGGATCCGCGAGTGGCGGACTACATCAAGAAGCATGAGCTGTATCGAGCGGCGTCGCGGGTTACAATCAAACAGCCCGTATGAAAAAAAAGAACGACCTCAAACTCCAGGTGAGCGAAGCGATCCTGGCCTGCCAAGATAAACAAGCGGAAGATGTCACGGTTCTGGAACTGGAAAAAGATTCGGGTGCGTTTACCGACTTTTTTGTCATGTGCAGCGGCACGAACTCGCGGCAGGTTCAGGCCATTGCAGACGCGGTGGATGAGCGGCTGGAGGCGCTGGGCCTGCGCGTGACGCATTCCGAAGGTTACAAACAAGCGGAATGGGTGCTGCTCGACTACGTTGATTTTGTGGTCCACATTTTTTCGGAAAAGGCGCGGCAGTTCTATGATCTGGAGCGGCTGTGGAAGTCGGCCAAGCGGCTGGAGCCTTCCGAATTACTGGCCAAGCCCAAGGCGCGACGAGCGACAGGCGCCAAAGTGACAGCGAACGAAGCGGCGGCAGCGCCCAAGAAGGCGCGGAAAAAGAAGGCCTGATTCGCAATCACGATTAACAATCACCTGTGAAAATTAAAGTTGCATGGATCGGTAAGACGAAAGAGCCGGCCATTCAGGCGCTCACCGATGAGTATTTGAAGCGCATCGCGCACTATGCGGAGGTCGCAGGAGTCGCGTTGAAGGATGAGGCCGCGATTTTATCGCTGGCGAGCGGTGAGCGGCAGCAGAAACGGCAACAGAAGAATGACCGGCATAAGCTGGTGCTGCTCGATTCGCGAGGGAAGCAGCTTTCGTCGGAAGAACTGGCTGAGTTTCTGGAGCGAGAGCAGATCAATGCCGCGCCTGTCTTGTTCGCGATCGGCGGGAGCGATGGATTCGGTGACGAAGCACGGCGGCAAGCTGGCTTCACTCTGTCGCTGGGCAAAATGACGCTGCCGCACGAACTGGCGCGGGTGGTTTTGGTGGAACAACTGTATCGGGCGTTTACCATCCTGAAGAAACATCCTTATCATTTGGGACATTAACCTTCTGATAACGGGGCAGGGTCCGACCGGCGTTTTTTGAGAAGACCGATTTCTGTGCCCGATGCACCTCTGGCAGCTTCCCAGTAACGAAAAATATGTTTACTGTAGTTTCAAGAACAGGCGAAGCCCGTCTGTATTTGTTTACTGAGGCCCTCCCCCAATGAAGAACCCGTACGACGTATTACGAATGAAAGAGCAAGAACTACTGCGCGTCCGCAAAGAGATGGATGCACTGCGGATCGCAGCCCGTTTGCTGGGCGCCGAGGACACAGGCGCAGCGAACGGGGAAGCGACACCGAAGTTGCAGCGTGTAGTTGAGATGCCGTAAGACAGCGGAGTGCTGTGGTGAGACGGGCGAGGTCGCCCGTCTCCACACGAGCCAGGCTCCAAACACCCCAGCTCCACATTACCCGTTCCACTCTCGACACAACCCGCCTCCCTGCGGCCTCTGGCTTGACTTTCCTGCTTTAAAATAGGAACATCTTTCCCTGTATTAAACGCATTTAATAGGCCGTCCCCCCGGCCTGGAGCAAGCCATGGCGTTCCTCGATCGCGCTGCTAGCCGCTTTTCATTTATTTCGTTCATTAGCCTCTTACTCGCGGTGTCGTCGCTAGCTCCGCGGGCGATGGGCCAGTCTGCGTACGTGCGGGTCAGTCAGGTCGGATACGAAGCTGGCGCGGCGCCATTTCGCGCGTACTTAATGTCGCGGGCAGTTGCGGATGGGGCGACGTTTAGCGTGGTCAACTCGAAGGGTGTGACTCGATACTCGGGCCACGTCGGTTCTCTAGTTGGCGTGTGGGCGCACAGCAAGACGGTTAGTTACAGCGTCTACGCAGTCGACTTCCAGGTTCCGGCTGGAGATCTGTACACGATTTCGGTTGCGGGTCCGGTGCAAGCTAGCTCGCCACGTTTTGCGGTTGACGAAGCGGGGAAGCTCTATCCAGGTCTGCTGTTGAACACTTTGTTTTTCTACGAGACGCAACGCGACGGCGCAAACTATGTCCAGAACGCGTTGCGCAGCGCGCCCGGACACTTGAAAGATAAGCACGCGCGGGTGTATGAGACGCCTACGCTCGATGGCAACGATTTCATCGACAACGTACCGCCAGCCCCGCCTTTGATCTCGGCTAAGCTACCCGCGATCGACGCGTCCGGGGGATGGTGGGATGCAGGCGATTACGAGAAATATGTGGAGACGGTTAGTTATACGGCTGCGCTGATGCAGATCGGGGTTCGGGATTTTCCCGAGCAGATGGGGTCGAAGGCGGCGGTGAATCCTGCGGCGCCGCCGGGATCGGTTTCCTATGCGGGCAACAGCGGGCCTGGGGCTCCGGCGTCCACGGACTTTACGGATGAAGCGAAGTTCGGCGTCAACTGGCTGATGAAGATGTGGGACGACAAAACTCAAACCCTCTATTACCAGGTCGACAATACGCAAGACTGGGACTACTACGGCGAGGGCGATCCCAGTTCAGCGAGCGGTAATT
>Ga0302140_10008586_pt1 | contig 12694 bp, 6 predicted proteins | sample I_Bog_E1_1_FD_202095 | JGI IMG/M metagenome (GOLD analysis project Ga0302140, IMG submission 202095) | Peat permafrost microbial communities from Stordalen Mire near Abisko, Sweden - I_Bog_E1_1 | ecosystem: Environmental > Terrestrial > Soil > Wetlands > Peat | place: Sweden: Abisko, Stordalen...
CCTGAATGCGAGACAGAGGAAAGCGAGGGATTTGTCGTGTCGGCGAGATCAAGATCATCGAATCCCATGACGGACAAGTCTTGCGGGCAACGAAGTCCTGCATCGCGAATGGCCAGTAGAGCTCCGAGCGCAATCAGGTCGTTTCCCGCGAAAATTGCGGTCGGACGGGGAATCAGTCGCAGTAGAATGTTTGTCTTTGAATAGCCGCCCTGTTTATTGAAAGTCGTTTCCTGGACGTACTCGGGAGCGATATGCAGCTTGGCCTCGCGAAGTGCGCGCTTAAAACCGGCGAGCCGGTCCTTCGCATTCGTCAGATGCAGGGGTCCTGCGATAGCCGCGAGTTTGGTATGTCCCATTTGAATTAGACAACGAGTCGCATGGTAAGCTCCCGCTTCGTTATCGGCCGTGACACTGTCCCCGCTCCAGTTTTTGGGAAGGCGGTCTATGCAAACCACTCCCGTGCCCGCCCGTCGATATGATTCTGCCTGAGCTGTCAGATCACTGAAGTTGGACGGGATCACGATTAGGCCCGCGGGAAGATAGGTCCGCAACTCATTCAGATGAACCAGTTCCTTGGAGTGGTCATTGTCTGTGTTACAAAGAATCAGGCGATATCCGTTGGAAAATGCAACGTCTTCAGCGCCTCGCACTACGGCCGGAAAGAACGGGTTTGTTATGTCCGGGATAATCATTCCTATCATATTGGTTTTGTCGCGCCGAAGAGCACGTGCAAGTTGGCTAGGCTGATAGCCGGCAGCCTGGACTGCCAGGAGCACGCGTTGTCGCAACGGCTCCCGAACTCCAGCAGAATCGTTGAGCACGTGTGACACCGTACCAAGCGAGACGCCTGCAATCCTGGCGATATCTTTCATGTTGGGCATCGGCTTTTCCTTGCGTCGCAAAACGGAGAGAGGGTCTTTCTGCTAATAGTTCCATAAAGTGTACCCATGCTTGAAAGATTTCAATTTCTTCCTAAGCCGGAGGGACGCAATCTCAAAACCATCTCGTCAATCTCGTCTTTAACCCGGGTGACGTTTCAACCTTGCAGCAGCGCGAAAGAATGCCGCCCCGGCAGTCTAGCAGTCTCTGGGAGTCTGACTTGCGATCACGCTTCGGACAATACAAAACCAAAAAGTGTTCATCCGGATTATCGACTCCCATCATTCAACGCCAGCGTTCATTGTCTGGAGGAACGGGAAGTTGGTTACCCAATCGGATTCCCCTCTCCCCAAGGGAGATTAATCTCGCAAAGGAGTCTCGCAGGCGCGTTTCTCGTCTGAGAAACGCACCTGCGAAAAGCGCACTCCTTTAGAAGCTGAAGTGAATGCCGAATTGTTCACCTCTGGGAAGATTCTGGCTGGTGGATTGCCCGAATTGCCCACTCGATAGATCGCTGACCGGGGTGGCGAGATTCACGCGATTAAAGATGTCGAAGAAATCCCCGCGCACCTCGATTGCGAACCGCTCGATGTGGAACTCCTTTGCGAACTGCGAATTGACATTTGCAAGTCCAGGGCCGATGTAGGTATTCCGGCCCCCATTTCCTTGGATCCCGAGAGCCGGAATTGGGAATGCTGAAACAGGAGCGATGCCTTTTAGAAAATCGCTCCGATTACCAGTTCCTACCGTGCCTGCAGGTGGTTTATTGGGAACGTCATAATCATACCCATCTGCGTTAAAGTCACCGCTTCCAGGCTGCAGCCCAATCACATTCCCACTTGAATCCAGAATCGGATTGAATGCTGCGCTGGTATACACGGTAAAGGGAGTTCCGCTTTGAAGAACGATGATGTTGGACATTCTCCATCCCCCTAGCAGGGCATTGCCCAGGCCGCTCTTGAAGAGATCGGGAACCTTTACAATGCTGTCGGCGGTGAACCGTCTTGAAACATCGAAGTCGGACAGCCCATGCTGAGATGCGACGTCGAGTGGGTTGAAGATGGCCTCTCCATTATTCGTTCCATTGTCGTTGCTGCTGATATCGTCGGTCGCTTTTCCAATGGTGTAGATTCCTCTGAGTTCCCATGAGTGGCTCATCCGTTTGGTCACCATGAACGAGCCATAGTTACCCGCAGCGGGCGTAATCGTCCTGCCAAAAATGATGGGACCGAAGTTCGAATTCAAGCGGGTCTGCTGACCTTTGTTCATGATCAAATCATCCGGGAACCGATTGACGTCGGTCTGGATAAACACGTTGCTACTCACTGACCCGTTGTAGTCGGCTTCCACGACGAGGTTCCGGCCCAAGTCTTTTTGTATGGCAAGCATCCAAACTTGCGTTCGCGGTTGACTAATCTGCGATTGCACGCCGGAGGTGAGAACGGGAAGCCCTACGATCCCTCCCGCGGGAGTTGTTTGATACGGAATATCCGGAACGGGAAAGACGCTCCCATCCGCGCTTCCCAGCGCATAAGTGAATGGGTGCGAACTGCTCGTAAGGCTGAAGGAAGGATTGGCCCATGTCGGCGGATTGGACCGCGAGGGGAAGGACCACGAGCCATCCGCGACGTTGTTGTAGAAAAGGCCGTAGCCTCCTCTCACAGCCATCTTTCCGTTCCCAAAGACGTCCCACCCAAAACCGAAACGTGGGCCGACCCCTTGCGGCCGGTTGTTTGCCACATACGCATGATTCCCGCCCCGGAGAGACATGACGCCGCTGGTAACCTGCGCGGCAAAATCACTTCCTGCCCCAGGAGTAAAGAGGGGAAATGGGGTACGCGAGTCGTAGTAGGTTCCCCAATGCCCAAAGTAGTCGTAACGCAGGCCGGCATTCAAAGTCAGGCGCGAGGTCACCTTCCAGTCATCCTGGACATAGGTTCCGGCGTATACCCAGCGGAGCACCTGGTAGAGATCTTTCGCCAGCAAGCCGGTACTCACGTCTATGCCCGGCCCGCTTTGCGAGAACACGCCGTCCTGGGCAAAATCGAGCAGGTTCCCGAACCCGAAGGTCGGTCTGTCCACTGCTACCGTGAAGTTGTCGTCATCATGGTGACGATCGATATCAACGCCTGTGCTGATGGTGTGTTTTCCGTGTGTCCAGTCCAGCACATCGTGCCAGTTGAAGTTCTCATGAACCCAATCGGCCGCGCCCCACTGGCTATAACCCGCAAAGCCCGAAATATTGACATCGGGCAAATCCTTGTTGTTTGATGTCCCCGGATTGGAGCCCACGGCGCGAACCAGCGTCGTTCCGGCTTCGTTGAGCAGAGTGTTGGAAAATGCGTGTGTCCAGTCAACCTTGGCGTAGAGACCGGCGTTGGGTAGGGTGACACGATAGATGGGTCGTGGATCGTTCTGCACCTCGGTCTCATGAGTTCTGAAGAAATTGAAAAAGATGCGGTCCTTCGACCGATTCATGTCGTAGTCCGTTCGGATGTGCCATTGGTAAGCGTCATGCGGCAGATTCAACGGGATAACAACCGAACCCTCTACCGGAAGAGTCGCGGGAAACGCAGTTGTAGGGAAGAAGCCGGGATTGGCTGCTTCAACCTGTGCTGGCGTAAGTAAATTGGCGGTGGGAGTGGTCGAAGGCGGAGCCTGCTGAAAGAAATCATTGGCGAGATTGTTCGGAAAGGTCTGCTGAACGAATTGTACAAACTGCGGTGTCTCGACAGTTGCCGTATCCGTGGTTGAATTGGACGCAGTCAGCCCGAAGAAGCCCCCAAAGAAGAATAGCTTGTCCTTGATGACAGGACCGCCGAAGGTACCGCCATACTCGTTTCTGCTGAATGCAGGAATGGCAGTGCAGCCCGTTGCCCCTGGCGCGCAGTATTGGAATTCGGTTCGCGCGGTCAGCACGTTGTTGGTGAAGTACTCTGACGCGGTGCCGTGAAAGCTGTTTGTCCCCGGCTTGGTGAACACCTGGACGTAAGCTCCGCTGTATCGCCCCTTGGACGCATCAAAGGTTGCGCCATTCACTCGGATTGCCTGAATGAAGTCCGGCTCCGGCGAAAGATTCACGACGCCATCGCGAGAGGCGCTGTTCAATCCCGACCCATCAACGTCGTATTCGTTGTTCTCCTGGCGTTGGCCGGCAGCGTTGATCTGGTAGCCGGCTTCCTGCTCGAAGCTGTCGTTGTTTGCCGAGCCCGAACCAAGCGCTCCTCCACTTGGGAGCCCCGATCCGGTTATGCCTGGGGCAAGCTCAATTACGCTGGTGTAAACGTTTCTTCCGACGAGCGGAGCAGTACTGACCGTCTCCTGGTTAATCTCTCGTGAAGTGTCACTCTTGTCCGTCTCGATCGACGCAACGGCTCCCGAAACTTCGACTGAAGCCGTCTGCGTGGGCAGAACAAGTGTAGGATGCAGCGTCTTTGTCTCGTTCGATTCCAGTTGCACTCCGGCCTGCTTCCAGGCTTTAAAGCCGGCCGCGCTGACTTCGATCGCATAGGTACCGCCGGGCAATGACGGGATGTTGAAATTTCCGCTTGTGTTGCTGATGGCCACCTTAGAGACGAGCGTGGCCTCATTGGTCGCGGTAATCTTCGCGCCGACAAGAGCCGCTCCGGTTTGGTCGGAAACATTGCCCGTAAATCCGCTGCTGAATTGAGCGAATGCGTGGGGCGCGGTCAGGACAAGCACCAGGACACAGAGAGCCGCAAAGAGAGCTGCCGGTCCGGGTCTGTTTGAATGGATCATGGTCTTGCCTCCTGTTTGAAATGGTTGAACTGGCCGTTGTACATTGCAGCGATTCAATGGAGTTACTTCTGTGCAATGTCGATGCGGAGTTGCTTCTCTTGTTGCAGCTCTTCTGAGCGTTGTTGTGTCTTGAAGCTCGCAAGCAAAGCTTGCCCTTGTTCCTTTCTTCCGGTGCGAAGATAAAGGCGAGCGAGTGAGTACTGCGCAGGAAGGTGGCTCGGATTGAGCTGCAGGCACTTTTGAAGCGCTTGCTCGGAGAGGCTAGATTCGGTTGGCAAGTAGAGCTCGGAGAGCTGGTAGTAGGAATCTGCATAGGACGGATTCAGCCGAATCGACTCCTCCAGCGAACGCATGGCACCTTCTCTCAGTTCAGACTTGCTTGAATCTGTTCCGGCAAACTGCGACAGAAGCCTGCCGCGGAAGTAGTACATGTAGTAGTTGTCAGGAAATCGGCGAATCGCAGTCGCGAGTGTCTGCTCCGCTTCATCCGTCCTTCCGCTGTGTGCCTGGACGACGGCGAGGCTCAACAGAGCAATGCTGTTGTCTTTCTGCATGCTCATGGCTTTTCTCAGCGTGTCTTCCGCATCGTTCAAGTGTCCGAGCTTCTCGAGGGCGGCGCCCTTCTGAACCGTAAGCCGGTAGGAATTAGGAATATGGCTCAGCCCGATTTCAGCGGTCTTGAGAGCCAAAGAATCGTTTCCGTGGTCGGAACATATCGAGCTGAACTCCAAATAGCTGTCTTCTCGTTCGGGCTCGATCTCAGCTGCACGCTGCAGCGACTTCATTGCCACATCGAGGGCTCCGCGATCCTGTGCTACTCGGGCGAGATTTAGCAGGGCATCGGCGCTTGGCTCTGCAGCTATAACCGCTCCCCAAGCTCTCTGCGCTTCGTCCAACTGTCCGGTCTTCTCCAAGAGCTGGGCGCGCTTCTGCTCGATGCCGGGGGCCTGGTCTTTCCCCGCTCCCGCCTTGGCCAACTCTTCAAGCGCCTGCTTATCCTGGCCCAGGCGCGAGTAGAGATCAGCAGCTTGCTCGTATTGCGAGGAGGACTTGCCAGGGATTTGATCGAACGCCGAGAGAGCCTGAACCGCGCTCAGCTGGTTTCCGATTTGATATTCGCATTTTCCGAACGAGAGTGCGGCATCTGGATACTGATACAGGAGCGCGCCAGCACTCTCCAATTCGAGGACCGCCACCTTGCAGTCAGATCTCTTCTCGGCAATCATCCCAAGGAAAAGATTGGCAACCGCACCCGATCGTCCAGATTGACCTTGAAGACTCTTGAATTGATTCTCAGCCTCTGTATATCGCCCGAGGGCAAATAACGTAATGCCTAAGTTTTGCTTTGCCGGGACAAAAGCGGGATCCACTTTCAAGCTCGCATTGAAATAGTCTCGCGCGGTTTCGAGCTGCCCCCCCATGCTGTAGGCCGCGCCCGTAGCATCGAGCAAGACTTTATCTTGGGGAGCCATTTCAAGTCCCTTTTTGAATACGTCGATCGCTTGGTCAATGTGCCCGCTTCTGACCAGTGCAAGCCCTGATTCATACGGACTTTTGCTTTCGCTGGGGGACGGCAAGACCCCTGGCTGTGTTTGCGAGAAAACGCTCGGTAGAACAAACACGACAAGCAGGGCCGAACACAGAAGCATTCGGGCACATGGGCAGAGAAACCCACCCCACCCGTGGTTGAGAGAGGCACGAGCTTGGAAGTTGAACATCGCTGATCCCGTCTCCTGCGGTTCCCTTTTTGTTGAAAGCTTTCAAATCCTGCTACTGCGTACCAGCCATTTCGAAAACACCTTTCAATCTTGGTTTCTGGATTTCTTCCGCAAACGAAGACGCGTGGAAGATAAAACGTTTCAATCTCAGATGTCAAGAGCTTTTTTGGGGTGGGGCGGTTCAAGGGAGTTTTCGATCCTGGCAGTCCAGAGACGAGGTGCGTGCCCGCTCGCCACCGCAAGGCAGCATTTCGGCGGCAGTATTCCAATTGGATTCTGAGATTTAGCAGATCGTAAACGAATCTCAGCTTCTCAAATCTCCGTGCGATGCAATGCTGCTTCCGGCATTCGATATGACGTAGAGACCTGACGGAAAATGCATCTGGTGGTTTCAGCGCAGGTGCTCTTGTGGAGGCGCTGCGACCGAGTCCCGAAGGCTCAGAGAGGTTTTGAGGATAATGTGCTTTGAAGGAGATTTATCACCATGAAGGCGCTGAATCAGAATGTGCGCAGCTGTCGTTCCAAGTTGATATCCGGATTGGGATACGGAGGAGAGAGCAGGGTGCGTCGCCTCTGCGAGATCAAGGTCATCGAAGCCAAAGAGGGAAATGTCCTCTGGACAGCGCAGACCAGCTTCGCGGATCGCCCGAAGCGCTCCCAGTGCAATCATGTCATTTCCAGCGAAGATCGCTGTCGGCCGAGGAATGAGACGCAGGAGAAGGAGGGTCTTGACATAGCCGCCCTGTTTGTCGAAGGTCGCCTCTTGGATGTACTCCCTCGAAACACCAATCTTCGCTTCTCGAATCGCCCGTCTGAAGCCGTTCAACCGGTCTTTTGCGTTTGTAAGGTGCTGAGGACCGACAATCATTGCGAGTTTCTTGTGGCCCATTTGAATCAGGTGTCGAGTCGCTTCCAAAGAGCCCTTTTCATTATCGGCAGTGACGCTATCGCCAGCCCAATCCCGCGGCAGACGGTCTACACAGACAACACCTGTACCTGAACGCTGGTAGAACTCAGTCTGCACAGTCAAATCGCTGAAGTCCGACGGAATCACAATCAGACCTGCAGGAAGGTATGTGCGCAACTCCTGTAAATGCACCAGTTCTTTGGAATGATCGTTGTCTGTATTGCAGAGGATTAGCCTGTAGCCGTTGGAAAACGCAACATCCTCTGCTCCCCGAACCACTCCAGGGAAGAACGGGTTTGTAATGTCGGGGATGATCATGCCGATTACATTCGTTTTGTCGCGTCTTAATCCTCGCGCAAGCTGGCTAGGCTGATAGCCGCCGGCCTGGACGGCCTCTAAAACGCGCTTCCGAAGAGGTTCGCTAACCCTGGCAGAGTTGTTGATTACGTTAGAGACCGTGCCGAGGGATACGCGAGCGATCTTGGCGATGTCTTTCATGTTGGCCATGGGATTTCCTTCTTCCGCCCAGGAAGAGAAAGATAAGGCGCATCGGCATAAGATGGATCGCTTCGAGTATAGCTCGATATGGAAGCATTCAAGAAACCCTCCGACTCCCAGGCCAGCGCCAGGCAAGTGGCATGAGGAACAGCCTCGGATCCAGAGCGATGTGCATGCACAATAAGCGCAATACTGGAGATTTCAGCCTCAAGAAGACCGCTTGACTTTTTAAACCCGACACATTATCTTGTGCTTGCCCGCTATGAAAGCTTTCATATTGGGATCAAAAAGCGCCGTAAAGACCGAGCGAATAGTTGACGCAATCCAAAGTCAACTTTCGCTGTCTTCGCTTGCGCCCGCAGCTGTACGTGCCCACCGCGCAATCGACTGAATGCGAGAAAGGAGCGTATTGCATGTATCAGCCTGAAGCCTATGGCATCGTCCTTTCGTTCATGATTGTCAGCATGCTCTGCTGGGGCTCTTGGGCAAACACCCTCAAGCTCTGTCCGGGGTTCAGGTTCCAGCTCTTTTACTGGGATTACGTTGTTGGCTTATTCGTTGGCGCCTGTCTCTGGGGGATGACCCTGGGCTCCCTTGGCAGTTCGGGGAGGCCATTCCTGGCAGACATAGCCAATGTGAGCCTTCGCAACGCCCTCCTGGCTGTCGCCGGAGGAGCTATCTTCAACGTTGCCAACCTGCTTCTCGTCGCCGCAATCGATATTGCGGGGCTTGCCGTCGCATTTCCGATCGGAATCGGGCTGGCGCTCGTGGTCGGTGCCGTTGGTAACTACGTGATTTCGCCGAAAGGCAATCCTCTTCTGCTTTTTGGCGGCATTGCCCTGGTCGTCGCGGCGATTGTGTTTGATGCCATCGCATATAGGATGCGCGAGGAAAAGAAGGCTTCCATGAGCCGGCGAGGAATATTCATCAGCCTCATTGCGGGAGTCTTGATGGGGTGCTTTTATCCCTTCGTTTCGGCTGCGATGAGTGGCGGAACTGCAGTCGGACCCTACGCTGCCGTCCTTTTCTTTGCTGTCGGCGTTGCGCTCAGCGCGGTTCCTTTCAATTGGCTGCTGATGCGCAAGCCGCTGGATGGCCGCGAACCTACTTCGATGAAGGAGTACTTTCATGCAGGCAGTGGTCCGCACTTCTGGGGAATTCTCGGCGGCACCATCTGGTGCACGGGCGCACTTCTGAACTTTGTTGCTTCGCAGGCACACATTGTTGGGCCTGCCGTTTCCTATTCGATCGGACAGGGAGCAACAATGATATCGGCAGCATGGGGCGTATTTGTCTGGCGTGAGTTTGCCATGGCGCCTTCAATCGCAAAAACATTTATTTGGGGGATGTTCCTCCTATTTCTCGCCGGCCTGACTTCCGTCGCCATGGCGCCTTTGTTTTAGAGCTGAAGCTTGCATTGCGTGGTTGAAAGTTCGATGGGGAGAAACTGATGAGTTCGAGTCTTTGTCACTGTTCAGACTTCGCTCTTTGTGACATGCAGTATCTTTGCCCCGAAATGCAGGAGAAGAACAATGCCCAGCAAGAAGCCAATCGTAGTAGTCGGCAGCATCAATCTGGACCTGGTCGCGACGGCGGAGAGAATTCCCGCTGTCGGTGAAACCGTGATCGGAAATGACTTTCAGATTCACCCAGGGGGAAAGGGCGCTAACCAGGCCGTTGCAGTTGCCCGACTCGGATACCCAGTGCGCTTGGTTGGAAGACTGGGGAGCGACGCCTTTGGCGCGCAGTTAAAAGGTCACCTTGGGAGTGCGGGGGTGGATATGGCCGGAATTGGTGAGAGTGACGGGCCGTCGGGAGTCGCCGTCATACTGGTTTCCCGCAAAGGGGAGAACAGCATTGTCGTAGCTCCGGGAGCGAATGCCAAGGTGATGCCAGAGGATATCTCCGAGAATCTGGCAATCATTCGAGAGGCGGGTATGGTTCTTGCGCAGCTAGAAATCCCGCTTGAGACTGTCGAGTATCTTTCTGCTCTCTGCGCCCGTGAGAATATCCCCTTAGTCCTTGATCCCGCCCCAGCCAACAAGCTCCCGCAGAAGGTGCTGGAACAGGTCGACTGGTTTACGCCAAACGAGACCGAAGCCGCTTTCTACGGATCGGAGAATGGTCACCATTCAGGATCTGAGAACCCCTCCGACGTGGCAGAGACGATCTTATGCAGGGGATGCAAAGGTGTAGTCCTCAAGATGGGTTCGAACGGCTCCTATATAGCCTTGCGGACGGGGCTTCGCGAAGCCATCCCTGCTTTCGCCGTGAAGGCTGTCGATACGACAGCGGCCGGTGATGCTTTCAATGGAGCGTTTGCGGTTGGCCTTATGCTGGGAAAGTCCGCTCGCGAAAGCGCAGTATTTGCTGCTGGAGTGGCCGCGGTTTCTGTAACTCGACTCGGAGCGCAACCTTCCATGCCGACGATGGCCGAAGTGGAATCATTTATGCACGGTTACTCAGGCACCTGTTCTTGATCCCAGAAGACAACTCGAAGTGCGCATGTGCACACTGTCGTAAATATTCCAGGAGAAATCGTAATGAAATCGACCATGCACCTCGCTCGATGGATAGCAAGTATTCCTCTTTTGATCGCAATCTTTGCGACGTCTGCGTGGGCGCAGGATTCACGGTACGCGCCTTTTACGTTCATGGATGAGCTGATTCCCGCACCCCCTTGTCTGACAATGCGCAATGCCTGGGAAGGGGGCGGCATTCCATGCACCCCACTCATGCACGAAGAATGGTTGTCAGACTTATCGCACTGGCGCGCAGAGCGCCGGATCCGAATCGGCTACGATCCTGCGCGATACTCCCTCCCCAGCCTTACTTGGACGCAGTCCGATTTCATCCAGCCGCAAATGATGGTGCAGGATCGGAACTTCTACGATCCAGTGCAAGGGAAGTACACGGTCAATCGATATCTGGATGATCTGGATAGAAGATACGGCGGCATTGATTCCGTTCTTGTCTGGGCGACTTACCCGAACATGGGCATTGACGACCGAAACCAGCAGGATATGGTCCGTTCGATGCCGGGCGGGATAGAGAGCCTCAAGCAGATGGTTGCCGATTTTCATCGACGCGGTGTCCGAGTCATGTTTCCGATGATGATGTGGGACCAGGGAACGAGAGATCCGGGAAAGTCGTGGCCCGATTCCGTTGCCGAATTCTTAAAGGTACTCGATGCAGACGGCATTAACGGCGATACCCAGGACGGTGTTCCATTGGCCTTTTCATTGGCTGCCGACAAGGTTGGCCATTCGCTCGCGTTTGAGCCGGAAGTTGGGACAAGCGACGAAGCTCTCGCGTGGAACGTGATGACCTGGGGATATTACAAGTACCAGTTCGTTCCCAGCATCGACCGTCACCGATGGATTGAGACTCATCACATGGTCCACATCTCGGATCGTTGGAATAGAAACCACAACGATAATCTGCAATTCGCGTTCTTCAACGGCGAAGGTTGGGAGAGTTGGGAGAACATCTGGGGAATCTGGAACGGCATCACTCCCGTAGACGCAGAGACGACGAAGCGGATTGCAAGCATAGAGCGAGCTTTCGCTCCATTCCTGGTGAGCCCGGATTGGGAGCCCCTTTACCCGATGCACATGTACGGAGTCTTCGCCAGCCGCTGGCCCTTGGAAAATCAAACCCTTTGGACGATCGTCAATCGCAATGAATATGACGTAGACGGCCGACAGATCACGGTGCCGTTCAATCCGGGAATGCGCTACTTTGATCTCTACAACGGCGTTGAACTCAAGCCGGCACTGGAAGCTGATCGTGCAGTATTGTCATTTGCAACTGAGGCTCATGGGTACGGCGCAATTCTCGCCACCTCCACACTCGATTCCAAGACTCAGCAATTCTTGGAAAAGATGAAGGTTATGACAGCAAAACCCCTATCGAGCTTCTCGCACGAATGGCAGAAAAACCTCCAGACACTGGTCGAAATTGCGCCCACAAAGGCTGCGACCTCGGCTCCTGAGGGAATGATTCGAATCGATGGAAGTGACTATCTCTTCACTGTACAAGGCATCGAAATCGAAGGGAGCAATGATATCGGCGTCGATGTCCAGTACCCGTGGGAAGACAGTCCGCGTCGCTTTCATGAACACAGAATGCAGATCAAACCCTTCTATATCGACAAGTATCCGGTCACCAATACCGAATTCAAGAAGTTCCTGGATTTGTCAAGATACCACCCCAAGGACGATCTCAATTTCTTGAAAGACTGGAACGGTGGCACATACCCCGACGGTGCAGCCAACAAGCCTGTGACGTGGGTCTCGATTGAGGACGCCCGCGAGTATGCGAAGTGGGCTGGCAAGCGGCTGCCTCATGAATGGGAATGGCAATACGCGGCACAGGGCAATGATGAACGGCAATTCCCATGGGGAAGCTGCGATTGGCTCCAACCTCAGCTTCTGGGCGGGCCGCCATCCTGTGCATCGCAGGCCGGCAATTCGGAAACGTTTGCACCTCTACCCGATAAGGGTCGAGTGATGCTCGCAGCGAGCGACGTCAATGCACATCCAAAAGGGGCGAGCCCGTTTGGAGTCCTGGATATGGTTGGCAATGTATGGCAGTGGACGGATGAGTATGTCGATGAACATACTCGGGCGGCCATCCTGCGGGGCGGCAGCCACTATCGACCTCAAGGCTCCGTCTGGTATTTTCCGCAAGCCTACAAGAACGGCGAACATGGCAAACTGCTCCTCATGGCACCCAGTTACGATCGCTCCGGCGCAGTCGGCTTCCGCTGCGTGAAGGACGCGGAATAGACTGCTCGTTGAAGGGCTCTCGCCGCGGCCCCCGGATTGGCCCTGTAGTATCTGTCACGCGCGCTGCGGTTGGAGCGAAGCGGTGCTGGAAGATAAGATTCCTGCGAGAATCTTCCCGAAAGGACCTGGAAGCAAACCGAATG
>Ga0302140_10008591_pt1 | contig 12689 bp, 11 predicted proteins | sample I_Bog_E1_1_FD_202095 | JGI IMG/M metagenome (GOLD analysis project Ga0302140, IMG submission 202095) | Peat permafrost microbial communities from Stordalen Mire near Abisko, Sweden - I_Bog_E1_1 | ecosystem: Environmental > Terrestrial > Soil > Wetlands > Peat | place: Sweden: Abisko, Stordalen...
AATTTTCTTTCTTTTAATTATACTTTATATATTTATTAAAATATAATTAGTAGTCTAATTTAAATACTTCCGCCTATAAAAATACTTATTTATACTTAATATATTCGAATATGTCTTAAGGAATATTAACTAAATATAATAGGGCATAAAATCACCCTGGTTTTACCCTTAAACCCCTTAAAAACTAACGTCTAGTCTTTAAGTTTAAGATCTTAAAGAAGACTTTAAATCCTATTTAAGAAGATCCTAATATTATATGAACTTATACTATTAAATGCTTAATTAAAGGCTGTCGGTAAGTTATTCTATTAATAAATATTAATTTTAAAGTTAATTAATATAATAGTTAAATTTGGGAAAATTAGCCTATTAGTAAATCTATAAGTAATTATATATACCATATAGAGAATAGATATAAACACATTAATCTTAGGCTCTTAAGAACCGAAGATAATACTAGTAAGTCTTTTATATTAAATATATTAATATATATTAAAAGATATTAAGTGAAAGCGAAGCTTCTAGTTCTCAACTAGGGCAATAAACTATTACGTCATCATTTAATAAATAATAAAGCTCTTAAGAAGAAAGCTTTACTATTAATTACTTTAAGAGGCTATTATTAAACTTTCTAGTTAATAATAATATCTCTTTTCGAGCTATAACGACTCCGAGTTTTAAACGACTTCTTAATTATCTAAATTAGTAAGTACTTATATATTATTACTTATTATATTTATACTAATACTTACTAGTCAAGTTCCTCCCCATTACCCTAAATTACTTATAGAAGAACTTAATTTAAGTTATTCTCAAAAGTAAGACGATATAAAAAGAGAATTAACTGAAAATATTACTTCTTAAGGCACTTTTTCTCTTACTTTAAACGCTTGGACGGGTATAAATTAAAAGGCCTTCTTAGGTATTACTATATAAGTTATTTTATATATAATTATTATTTAAATATTTATTAATTTATTTTCTAGACATTTTATAAATAAAGACTTTATTTTAAAGTCTTATTTATTAATAATAAAAGACTTAAAGGATATTTACTTAGGTTCTTATATGAATTTAGTCTTATTAGAGACTTTAAAAGAATATAATATCGAATATAATATAATTAGGTAAGTAATATTATTTTAAAAATTAATTAAACTAACTTTTTCTCTTTAATATTACTCGAGATAACGCCTCGTCTAATAATACTTTATTAAAGGCTTTTATAAAGCATTATAATAAAGAATTGATTAAATTTCAAGGCGATATTCCGTATATAGCCCACGTCTTAAACCTAGTAATTTAAGATATATTAAAGGCTCTTCTTAAGAACGATTACGATACCTCTTATATTAAAGATATATATATAGCGGAATTAGAAGAAGAAGAAGAGGAGGAGGAAGTTATAGAACAAAATATAAGTAAGTCCTTTTATTAATTAATTAATTAAATATTAATTTACTAATAAATTACTTTATAGACCTCTTAATTTAGCGTAAAGTAAGAAAGACTATAATAGGTCTTAAATATAATTAAGAGAATCGTCGACTATTAGAAGCTCAAATTAAAGCTTTTAATATAGAAAAGCATTGATTTCCACAGCTTAGTAAGTATATAAACTTTATTAATTATATTTATTAATTACTTTTTATATAATAATTAAGTTTAATTATTATTCTCACGAAACGATTACCCTGTTTAAGCCTATATAGCTCTCTACGCTCTATATAGCTTATTCCTGGACCGGGTAACTATTTTGGGAGTATTCTTACTAAAATATCTCTTTATTTAATTACTTAATTAATAAACTAACTTTATATTAGATTAAAAAACTCGATAGTCCTCTACTTACTATATATTAAAAGACTTTTTATATATATACGACCTTATTAAAGTCGTTATTAATAACTCGAAATCGAAAGCTTTTGAAAATAAAAGCCTTCTTCTTATAAATAAAGATATTATATTTTTAACTAATATTTTAAATATAATATCTATATTTATAAAGGCTACTACTAAGCTTTAAGCCGAGAAATACCCGACTATATACTATATTATCCCTAAAGTATATAAAATATATAAGAAATTAGAAGAATTAAAAGAAGGATATAAAGTAAGTCTTTTCTTTATCTTTTAAAGATATTAATATTAACTTTTAAATAGGATAAACTTATTTCCGACGCTATTAATAAGGGAATATCTAAACTACGGAAATATTACCCTAAAGTCGGGAATATAAATAATAAAAGTAAAGCTTTTTATTTAGCTCTTATTTTAGATCCTCGAATTAAAAAGGAAGGGTTAAGTAATATTGGCTTATCTACTAGTATAATATCGGATATATATAGTAGATTATAAATCGATTATAATATGTAAGTATTTTATTTTTATTATTTATTTAATAAATTTTAAACTAAATTATATATATAAATATAAAGTCGATTTTAATATAGCTTAAGCTAGAGATATATCTTCGGATATTAGTATAGCCGATTCCGACGAAGACGATAGTATTTATATAAGTAATAAAGAGGATTTTATAGAAGACGAATTAGTAACGTATTTAGAAGAGAAACGAGTAGATAAAAAAGTAAGTTTATTTATATTTCTTTAAAGCTCTTATATATTATATTACCCCTTTACTTTTTAATTAGAATATACTAACTTATATATAGATTAAGCCTTTAGACTACTAGAAATCTAATACTTCTAGATTTCCTTATTTAGCTTTAATAGCTCGGAAATATTTAGGAATCCCGGCTTCCTCCGCTGCTAGTAAGAGATTCTTTTCTCAAGGGGCTCTAATTATTACTAAATTACGTAATAGACTTAATAAGAGTACTTTTGAGAAGATATCTTATTCAAAGAGCTAGGGAGTATTTAAAGAGGAATTAAAAGAGGTTAAAAAAGTAGAGAAAATAAGCGAGAATCGAGATTTAGAAGAGGATAATTAGTTTTTTATTATAGAAAATTAGTATTTAGCTTCTATTATAAGTATATTAGCTTTATTTAATATAGCTTATAAAAGTGTTAGTAGTTATTTAATTATTATTAATTAAAAGCCGAAGTATATGAAACCTCCTAAGTCACGTAATTAAAACTCATAAGTTATTCGAGTTACTTGAGGTTTTTTTAGTCACACTGGTCAATATAGTTCAAACTATGCTGAAGGTGTAAGAGGATGAAATTGGAGGTGAGGCCGAGTAAGGAGGACGTACTTGGAGAACATTTATCCGCAACAGTAGACCCTACTTCTCGTTCACATGATCATTGTATACTTTCATCTAAACATTTATATCGTCCAATATAGTATATACACCTCTTCATATATGCATCTAAAGCTTCGCTTGGACAGAGTCTCTATCGCCGACTTCGCTCTTCGCCTTGTCTCTCATAATCTTACGCAAGATCTTCCCAGACTACAATAGTCAGTTTCAAGTTACCATGGAGGAGTGAAGTAAACGTACCGGATTCTTCGGCACAGCATCCACAAACGCCACACCTCCAACCAACCACTTATGCCTACTCGTCCTCTCTTTAACCCACCCCTGAATCTCCTTCTCCACCTCCGCGCTCCCCTTCTTCTCACCTTGCAAGACGACATACGCTCTCGGCACCTCCTCGCCCTTGATCGTCACACCAACTACACAGGCATCTTGTACCGCCGGGTGCTCTAGCAGCAGTGCCTCAAGCTCGGCCGGCGCGACTTGGTTCCCCTTGACTTTTATAAGCTCCTTCATCCTGTCGACGATGAAGAATTCGCCTTTCTGGTTCACGTAAGCGATGTCGCCTGTTCGCATCCAGCGGCCGTCTGGGCCATCGACGAAAATCTCGCTTGTGGCAGAGGGGTTGCGCCAGTAGCCTTTCATGATACTATCCCGTGGATCAGCATTTACCTCCCAAACCAGCACAATTCAAAATCTGGTGTTAGGATAAGGCAAGGGGCGTTGAAGACTTACTTCGGAGCTTGAACCCAAATCTCGCCCCTCTCACCGACAGGGACCTCGTTTTTCCCATCCGCAGCCATGATCTTCGCGCTGCAATTCGGGTTCAGCTCCCCGACTGAATTCGGGTCACACTTTTTCGTTGGGTCCCAGCCGAGTAACGAGCATGTAGCTTCTGTCATTCCCCATCCTTGTTGCAGTTTTCTGTCTCTTGATGGCCAGAGGGCTTCGCATTCTTCGATTACCTCGCCACTCAGTGGTGCTGCGCCAGAACCTATGTCACGGATGCTGCTCAGGTCGTACTTTTTTGTCAATGGGGACTTTGCGAGGGCCTGTTGTTGTTGTTAGTACGTAGAGAAATATGGGGACGAGGATGGGAGACGGACAACGACGATCGGTGGCACCATGGTCAGAGTCGTGATACGGAATTTCTGCAAGTTTTCCAGCATCTGAACGAAATCGAACTTCGGCATTATGTAAACGGGAATACCGCGCCTTAGTGCACCTGCGATGAAGATAGTCTGCGCCATCGCGTGGTAGAAAGGGAGGAAGCAAAGCCATTTCCTGCCGATTGTTAGACGAGATGCGGGAAAGTTGGAGAAAGACTTACGAGGTCTTTGTCCGATACTCATGATCCGGATGCAAAGTCGACAAATGGGCATACTGCAACGCATTCGCCACATAAGCATAATGCGTAATCATTACCCCTTTCGGCACCCCCGTGGTCCCAGAGCTATAATTCAAGCAACACGTCGCATCCTTCGGATCCTCTGGCTCAAACCACTTGAACCTCCTCCCTACCTCCTCACTCTCCATCAACGTAGCCCAATTCTTACACCCTAGCCTCGATCCCCCAGTGCCCTCAAACAGCTCATCATCGAACTTAAATATCCTCTCTTTCGACCACCCGATACTCTCTGCAGCTTCAATCCCCATCTCCAAACTCCCGTCCGCACAAATCAAGAACCGGGAGTCCGAGTCCTTCAACTGATGCGCCAGTTCCCTCGCTACAAAGCCAGGATTCGCACCAGTAAAAATTCCACCCGCCATCACGATTCCCAGCAGCACGATTGGAGAGAACAGACTGTTCCCTGAGAACAAAAGGACACGGTCCCCCGGCTGTAAGCCCGCTTTCTGCAGCCCGGCGGCGAAGCGGAGAGACCAGAGTCTGATTGAGTTATTGGTGAGGAAGTGTGTTTCTGGCCGGTTGGCATCAAGGAAGGCGGGCTTGTCCGGTAGGGGAGCGGTTGGGGATTGGAAAAGGAAGGTTTGGAGGGAGGTGAGGGGAATGGGAACCGTCCAGCGAGAGTGGATAGGCATCTTGGATGGTGAGACGAGACTGTCTGTAGAGATGCGAGAAGAGAAGAGATGATACAAGAAGGGGAACGAGTGAAGGAGGAAGCAATGAACGGCAAAATGCAAGGAAAAAGAGAAGAAGTTACTTGACAAGAAACTTGGAAGAGGAGGACATCTCTTTTCGAAGCTAAGAGGGGGTTAGCTCAATCTCGGCGTGTGGGGTAGCGCCCGGCCGAGGTGTTTGGAATCGCGCTGCCCCAAATGGGGGAATCACAAGCGAGGAAGACGGCAAGCGACGGCGCCGAGAGGGGTTGAAGAAAAAGCAAGAGAGGAGTTGTAAAAGCAAGCTTTGAGAGCTGAGAAACCACAAGACGAGGTAATCGGTAGGAGACTAAGAGTCAGCTTCAGCCACTTCAAATTCTGCCATTTATTGAAGACTTCTTCATGGTCCTCTGCAGATGCTGTGCACGATCAATCCCGACCTACCCCGCAATTACCCCGCCATTCCCGATATCCGAGCCGGGTGGGGCATGGGGAAGGCAACTGCGAGGTTTTGTCCCAACTGTCTTAGGTCTTTGACAAGCATAGATGCACAAGGCAACTCAGATACCGGTATTAGTTAACACCTAACGTTTCTAATAGTAATAAGACAACGGAGTGGTTAGGCGGAGAGAACGACGAGTAAGCAAGTGGATAGATTAGCGCGAGGGATTAAGAAGACGCAGTCGATATATTCTTAAGACGTTGGCGTCCAAAATGTACAATAGGGAGAGAGTAATTTTCGTGCAATAAAGTCGTTGCATCAACCTTATGATTCAAGTACTGTTCTAGGACGACGAAAATACCTAGAAGCCATGTGAGGCCGCCAGCATGACGGCGGCCCGCGACTTGTACGTCGCGATCGCGAGCCGGGGTCAGTTCGCCGCCGCCCCTGGCCCATTGGACCTTGTTATTTGCCAAAGTCTTTCACGCCTCATATCCAGACCTCATATCTAGCTTCGACGGCTTAGCCAATTTGTTAATTTATGAATTATATAGGTATCTAGTTTAACCAAATAGCGGCTATTCACATAACAACAAAGGTATATTGCATCGACCTTTACCCAGAATCCTCCCGTTCGTCAATTTACGCACGTCTATCCTCCGAGGCCCTCGGTCGATGTTGATTTCCTTATTGGCATGGGGAAAAGTACGATTAGGCTCTGCAAGTGCTCACAAGCTAGTATAAGTACTAGTAAGGCTCACACACAATGAGTTGCTTTTATTCGTTTCAAAATATTACTATTATAATATAGAACCTATTCTAAGTCTACAGAAGTCTCTGGAACCTTATTACCTTTTTATCTCGCCGATCCTCACTATGTCACTATCAAAATATGTGCCAATTTTCAAAAATATCATAATAAGCTTCCTCCTATTCCTAACACCAACTCCAGCCCTACCCTCTGCACAAGTTACAGGACTCTGCTTATGGTGTCCCCACGGCCCATTACCACTATACAACTCAACCTCCTATAACCCCTACAACGCATCCTGTCCCCTCCCATCCGCCTACATCATCACAAACTTCAACTACACCCAATTCAATTCCTCTGCTTCTGCCACATCCCCCACCCAACTCATGTCCTTCAACGTCCACTTTTCTCAGGACCGCAAAGTACAAAATTGTCCTGGCACCGGTCCCTTTGAATCGGATCATTGTTACATTGGTGGTGAAGGAGCCGCGGGCGGTCAACCCGTTGGTGATAAGGCATATTGTGGAGTTGCGTGTGATGAGACTCCTCTGTTGGGGTATCCGGGCGGGGCAATTGCCCAGGTTGACTTGTCGGGGGATGGGGAGTTTGATATTGAACAGACTTTTAATTGTTCTGTTATTCCGAACGAGTAAGTAGTTTTCCAATCCTTGAATCTGGGTTGGGAACTTGGGATAGGAAATGGTTGCTGAGGAATTTATAGACCGGGTGTTGTGTCGGCGATACAGACATGGACATATAAAAAGGGGATTATGTCAATGATTGACTGTGACGTAGATGACTTGTAAGAATTCATTTCTCCTTTCAATTCCTCCTATTCCTTGCCCTAGTAAGCCTTGCTCTTCTGTTTGCGAGTTACTCTCTATTCAAATTCCTTTAATTTATAAGATAAAGAGATAAATACTAATTGTGAAAGTGATGTTTTGACCTGTCTACAAAATATTCCCGAAATACGAATCCCAGTAGAGAATTACGTAGTCCCGTATTCAAACCAGTCAATTGCGAATACTACTAGTCTATCTCCTGGAATCTTATGAAATAGTCAACTATTTCTACTGGTTAATCTCGAATTCTTATATTGGCACGGGTGCAACTAGGCTGAGCAGAGTTTTGGATAGCTGGCTATCATTAAATTTCCAGATGTGAGAGTTCAATTAGTTTTCATTGCAATGAATGTATTTAAGATATTAAGGCCAAAATATCGCGTAAATTATGAAAATTCTACTATTAGACTTTGTCCATGCATTTAGTACGTCATCCAGCGATTGCATATTCATGCAATCCTAATCAGCAGATGCCGTATCTTGAAAGGCTAAATCTTGCTTCTGCGTTCTCTTCGGAACAAATTTGAGCTAAGGAATAAGTTTGTCGTCTCTTTAAAATGAAGGGACTTACCCAGATAGATCTTGGTCAGATGTAGCGGATCATTTGCAGATAAATATTTTTAACTTGAACCCAGAGTTAAGAGTTATTACATAGCGCTAAGGACTATTGGTGCTAGAGATAACAATACAATTCTTTTCTATTCCCCAAATACCTTCCTAGCCTCATCGGTCAGACACTTACTAACACTAGCCTATTGCAAAGCTTATATCATATAACGCTATAATATCAGCCTTAAAGCCCTCGCTTTTGCTGTTCGCTAAATATAAGAGATTAAGAAAACTTCCTTCCTAAAGACAAGCGAGTGCATAAATCTATATCTATATACTAAAATATGTTAAGCCATGCAATATAATCCAAAAAAAACTAAGGTTATGAATCTAGCTCAAACGCATAACAAAGAGACCACCAACCGACACACCCAGCGATGATTCCAGAATAGCACACACCAAAAATCACACTTTGGCCTACAACAGCAATTCCACTTCTGAAATCAGGACCCGCTTCAAACTCAGCAACTATATCGCCCGTCGTCTTCTTGAGTGCCACAAGCGATCCATTAACGGTAGTCAATCCACCATTCGAAACCAAAACCAGATCTCCCGCCACAGTCGCAGGCGAATAAGTCCCCCCACTCCCCGGAGCCGGGGTTCCTCAAACAAAGTCGCCAGTCAGCAAAGAAACGGCGCCCCAGGCACTATAGTCAATAGTCGCATTCTGAGGCTGTAATTGCCCATGGAAGCCCTTCGTTGTTGAGAGCCGTGTAATAGATCTGGCTTAGACAAAACCCCAAGTAGACTTAGCAAAAGTAGACTTAGCAAAAGTCCTAAGAAGGCCCGATTAGGCAAGCCGATAATTTTGCCAAAAAGACGCAGGCAATAAAAGTTTCTAAGAAGCCAATTTAATGCGCCTCTTTTAGTCATCTTATATTACAAGTTTCGGACGATTCGGATAGGTGGATATTTAATAATTAATTATTGAAGTTCGGAATAGGATCAAAAATTGGAATGTGCGTTCAGTGGGGGCGTTCGTTGACTGGGGATCTTCTCTTATAATAAGAGTATAACGGCGCGTTACGTGCTCGGCTAGTATAGGGGGCTTCTTAACTAGGCTTAGCTTCAGGGGCTGCGGCGCCAGCTTATTAGCTCTCCTTTCGGCTTCTCTCTCCTTCTCTTCTTTATATTCTCTCTTTCTTTCGAAGCTAGCCTATAAAATCGATCCTATTAGCCTTCTGCACGCACTACCATATGCCTCTGCTTAGCATGTGATTCCTCGAGCCGTTACAAAAGTCAGTCTCTAATCATTTTAATCTCCCAATGTGAGTAGCAGCTGCTTTAAGCTGAGCTAAGGATGAACATACTAGAGCTGAGCTTGAGTTAAGTCTGAGCCGATTGTGAACGTGCTTAAACAAAGGTACTTAAGGTAGCAAAGCTTGTTTCGTTTCCACGCCCTCAACCGATTCAACCCGCCTCATTCTGTTTCTAGCTTTATTAAGGATCTCAAATCATTATAAGAAGAAGGCTAATCATTAAATATTCTGATTCTTCAAATTACGATTCGCCTCAACCCACCGTGAGTGTCGCGTTGAGTCTAAGATCAGCGCTTGAGCTTCCAACAAACACCGCAAAGTCGCCAGGCTCTACAACATACTGCATCCTAATATTCCACAACCCGAGATCATTAATAGCCAAAGTAATCTGCACAGTTTCTGTTTTCCCTGCCCCAATGAGAACTTTAGAGAACCCCTTCAACTGTAAATTCGGGACCGCAACGCTCGCGATCAAATCTCTCACATAGAGCTGAATAACTTCAGCACCATCCCTCGTAGAATTGTTCGTGACATTCACAGTAACCACAATATTATCCGTTGCCGACACATTAGTTTTTGACAATGTCAAGTCCGAGTAAGTAAAACTCGAGTACGATTTCCCATACCCAAACTCGTACAGAGGTATTGGTGAATTGAGAACATACTCGGATCCGAAGACTAGAGTTCCGTTGGGATATGAATGACCGGGGGAGGAACCACGGCCTGTGTTCAGGTAATCGTAGTAGATTGGTGTTGTTCCAACGTCGTATGGGAAGCCGACTGATAGCTTTCCGCTGGGGTTGACGTCACCGAATAAGACGTCTGCGAGAGCATTACCTCCTTCTTCTGAAGGATAGAATTGTTGTACGAGTGCGGACGCGTTGGAAGATATCCAGGCTTCCGTTATAGGCTTTCCTGATGAAAAGACTACTATCGTTGGTTTCCCAGTATTGATGATGGCGGCGACGAGATGTGGCATGGCACCGACCAAGTTGAGGGACGAGATGTCAATATGCTCTCCGGTGGTGGCGTTGAAACCAGCCCAGAGCTGAGTTTGGTCACGCTGGAAATATTAGACCTGTTGCATGTCTTGAATGAATGAATGAATGTATGTCCTTACCGACCAAGTCCCAACAACCACGACCGCAACATCTGCAGCTTGAGCCGCAGAGATTGCTTCAGCAAACCCAGATTGATCGTTTGACCAGCGCTCACATCCTTGCGCATAGCTCACAACTATCCTTTGTCAATGAAAGTCATGTTCGAGTGAATTAAACTCACCTCCTGTACTTGCAGCTCTGATGCCATCAAGAGGCGTGACACCTTTGTACTGACTCGCATTGACGACATAATCACCATACTACTAGAAATCAATAAAGAACATAGGCAGCTACTTTCTAACTCACGTTCATATATCCATAAGCCATCGGCCCAATGACCGCAATATTCGCGGATTTCGCTAGAGGGAGAGTATTGTTATGATTCTCAAGTAAGACAATAGACTCACCATCCAGCTCTCGAGCCAGGGCAATCGTCTCTGGGGTATGGATCTTTGATGGCGCTTCCTCTGCTGGGACTCCAAGGTACGGGTTCTCAAATAGGCCCATAGTAAACTTTGCACGCAGAAGACGCGATACGGCTGTGTCCACAATCGAAATGTTCAGTTTTCCTGCTTCGACAAGTGCTGGGATGGTAGCGAAACAATACGTTCCACCTCCCATCTCAACATCGTTTCCTGCAGGAAGGGCCTACTGACGTCAGTTTCTCGTACGCGAAAGAGGGGGAGCAAATTCACATAAAGAGTGACAGCCTCTTGATCAGTTGGATTCGATGAGCACATCTTGAAGCCATTACAGAGTCGATCGGTCGCACCAGCATCACTCGTTGTCCAATATTTGTATCCCCACTCCTCCCGTAAGATCTCGGTCAAAAGATGGTAATCAGCAATCACAGGGACCCCGTCGTATGATGAGTAGGCAGTCATGATCGAATATGCTCCAGCATCGATGATTGCACGCTTATACGACGGTAAGTAAGTGGTCCGAAGTTCCCTCTCCCCGCCATGGACAGGTCCGGTATTCAAGCCCTGCTCGGGACTCGCATATGCAGCAAAATGCTTGATTGTTGCGCTCACATTCCCTCGTTGGAGACCTTGCACGATTAGCAAATCTCAATAAAGGATTTTCAAAATGGAAGAATACCAGTTACGTAGGCATAAGCCATTTCTCCAGCCAGATACCCATCTTCTCCAAACGTTTCCTCCACTCTACCATATCTAAGCTCACGAGACAAATCTCCAAGTGGTGCGAAAATTTGGTTGACCCCGAGGGCAAGCGCTTCTTGTGCAATAGCGGCCCCCATCTTTTGTACTAGAGCCGGATTCCACGAACAAGCTTGGCCAATTGGAGAGTTGAAGATTGTTGCATTGCCTATTAGAAATCCATGGATGCCTTCACTCTGTACCAAAGCTGGTATACCTAATGTCGTATTGTGCATCAGATAGTCTTGTGCTATCTTCACTCCACCGTTCACCCATTGCTGTGGTACTGGGTATCCGACGTAGAATTGCCCTGCGCGATTCGCCATGCTCCAGACTAGACCCGTTGCATTGAATGCGTTGGTGGTGGTATTGATCCAGTTCGAGATGTCGCCTTGGATGAGTTGTGCTGTCTTGTCTTGTAAAGTCATCCGTGAGAGGAGATCCGCGACTCTGTCATCGACGCTGGCATTGGGATTCTTGTACAGTGGGGTGGCAGTGGCATTCTGAGCATGAGCGACTGCCAGAAATAGAGGCGCCGCTATCATTGAGTGAAGCTTCATGATTGGCAAAGGTGGATCGACGAAATTCTGGATATAATAAGTGCACCCTGAAGTGGCATGAGAAGCTCTGGGGAAAGTTAAAGACAAAATATCAGTCCAGATTTATATTCCTGCCGCACGTGCAACACCAATTTCATCATCTCTAGGAGATTGTACCTGCTAATTAAGGATAGAGATGCAGTAGTTCACCATTAAAGACGAGGGGCTTTCGTCCCTGTCGGCCCGACATCCGCGAAGCTTCTTTACTAACTGGCGTTTTCCGTGCGTGCTGCTGTCATCGACTACACTTCTGCGCTGGTTCCTGAAAAAAATTAATTTGAGGTTTGGTGGGGAAGTAGAAAGTGATTCGTGGAAGGAATTCTCGGGCGATCATTGATGCTTGTTCGGAATAATTAAAGCGCCATTCCCGCCTTCTGCCGAAACCCCTCATTGAAGGCAGGGGCGCACGCGGGGTTAAACTCTCAGGGGTCGCTACTTGATTGTACTTTACTTTTAGCCAAGGTTAACGATTTCGCATCTAGTCCCGGTTAACTTGAGAGACGTGTGTACAGTGCCGGTTTGTTATTGGCGCGCATGTAGAAAATTAGAACTGGTTGAAATTCAGAACTAGTATCATTCGATGATATTTGGATCTTGCTTCAAGACGATTAGTAATTTTTCCTTTTGCCGTACTTTCAGGCTTGG
>Ga0302140_10008593_pt1 | contig 12688 bp, 15 predicted proteins | sample I_Bog_E1_1_FD_202095 | JGI IMG/M metagenome (GOLD analysis project Ga0302140, IMG submission 202095) | Peat permafrost microbial communities from Stordalen Mire near Abisko, Sweden - I_Bog_E1_1 | ecosystem: Environmental > Terrestrial > Soil > Wetlands > Peat | place: Sweden: Abisko, Stordalen...
CCATAGCTCCCGCTGCTCTTTCAGTAAACTTTTGTCATTCCATTCGCGCACCTTTTTACCAAAGCCGTCGGCGGTGACTTCACGGGTGGTCAGCATGATATGCGCATGAGGTTGTGCCCCACCATCGGTTGCCTTTTCGACATGAATACAAACATCCGCCACCATACCTTTGTCCACAAAGGCTTGTTTCACGTACTCATGGATGAGGGCTTTGTTTTGCTCGATGGTCAGTTCGCGAGGTAAGGAGATTTGAAACTCCCGCGCCAGCTGCGCGTCTTTGCGGTTTTCTTTGACTTCGACGGCATTCCATAATTTTTCACGGTCAGCCATCCAAGCAGGCGCATTGGCTGGCAATAAAATTTGAGTATCGATGATGCCATCTTTTTTGGAGTAGTCAAAAGTTTTGCCTAGACGCTCGTCGGTCAGTTCTTGACCGGAACGATAGGCAGCACACGCCACGCTACTGCGTCCAGCAGAGCGTCCTATCATTTGTGCGCTGACGTGATAGACGGCCATGTCTTTTCCTTTTTTTCCGCCGTTGGGGGCGGGGGGTTTTTGGGGGTTCCGTTTTTGGTTTTGCTCTGGATATTGTAGCGGATTTTTGGCTTTTTGGAAGCACGTTGCGCAGCAACGTATAAGCGCGCACTTCATCTTGCCAGTGGGGCTTCACTTTTTCCTTCTATCTTACTTCACCTCGTACTTTAATTTCCGTTCCACTGAGACAGATTCCGCTTGATAGCTCCTACTTCTTTGATGCTGATGTGCCGTACCCCTATCTCAGTTGACACTACGATTCTCTTGCGCCAGTCTATTGCCTAGATGGTGATAAACAAAGGAATCCAAATCATGAACCAGAAGTTAGATAAGTTGGCTGCACTTGAACGCAAACAGCAGCAACTACAAGCACAAATCCAGAATTTGAAAGCCCGTGAACGCTCGAAAGCTGAAAAAGAAGAAACCCGCCGCAAGATTTTAGTGGGGGCTTATACGCTGGATGGGGCACGCGAGAACGGCACGTATGAGAAGCTGGTCGCCGCCTTGGAAGGTTACTTAACCCGTGACAGTGACCGCAAACTCTTTGGGTTGGCGGATAAACCCAAGTCAACGACGAATGTGGGTGCTAAGGCTAATGAAAGCGAGGCACATGATGCTGTGGTTTAGCCGGAAAAAATTTCGCTTGCCCCGTACCTTCGCTGACATTCTGCGACATTTCCAGTCAGGGCAACGTTATGCGCACGAAGGGGTAGGCACTGAGCGGGTAAGTACCTTAACGCCGGTGCCCTCCCCTGTTATGCAGATTAATCCTTTGCTTGTTGGAATACTGGGTACGGTTTTGCCGTTGGGGGTGATGTTGTTGGCCTTGATGACGCATCAGTTTGAAGAGTCGGGGTGGGTAACGCCTATGATGTTTACGGTGGCGGGTATTCTCCTCTTGGGTTTCTGGGGATGGCCGTGGCTTGTGTTAATCCAAAGGTACTGGCAGTCGCGGTGTCATGATGTTTGGCTCGATTGGTTTAGCTTTAGCGTGATGCGCCGTGGTGCGGCTATTCTGGCGGCAGGCTATGTACTCACGCTGCTCTTCTACTGGCTATTGCCTGGTTTAGATTGGATGCACGATTGGGGTGCTGGCCTTCTCGTCATCTTTCTCGGTGGCTGTGCCTTAACGTGGATGGGATTAGTCTTATTAAAACTCAAAGCCATTGAAAGTAACCTTATCGCCTCACGCACGTTATTGGATATCCCCTTCTGTGAGGCCGTCTCTGTGCCTGTACTCTACTTGGGGCAGTCTACCGGCACGTTAACTGAAAAAATGCACCTGCCTGCCCTCGCGCCTGGGCAAGCGGTGGGTTTGAGCGTGTCGGATGTGTCCCAGAATGTCATTATTTTGGGGGACAGTGATAACGCGAGAACCAGCGTCATGCAACCGCTCTTGTTTCAGGTGATGCAATGGGGTTGGGGTGGACTTATTTTTGATACGAAGGGGGATTTTTACCGGTCGGTGGAAGCTATGGCCGGTGCGTTTGGGCGGTCTGTTACCACCCTGAGCGTGGAGGAATGCGAATGTAATGTGTTAGCAGGCTTAACACCCGATGTGGCGGCTAGAATACTGACATCCGCGTTTAGGCTGGCACAACTCAAATCAGACGGCGGTGATTGGCTGGTGCCCGCCACGGAACTCTGCCGCCATAGTCTGGGGGTGTTAGCGATACTGCCAGGGCGCTATACGCTCAAAGGCTTGTATGACTTTCTGTCTAATGCGAGCGTCAGAGAAAAACAACGAGAGGCGGCGGCCTTTTTGCTCCCTACCCTGCCAAAGGATGAGCAAGTAGCGCTCCAGCAGCATTTAGACGCTGGGCAAGAAATATGGGTGGGATTAGCGAAGAAAAAACGCCCGAATGTTTTAAGCGCCTGCGTGGATTTATTAAGTCCCTTTGCTCAACCCGAGCTAGAAGCGGCCTTTTGTGCACCAGAAGGAGTAGGGCTGAATTGGTCAGGCACTTTGCAGGGTCAGGTGTTCTTGTTGCAGTTACCGCTCTCACGCTGGGGAATGGCTGGGAAAATCATTTGTACATTCTGGAAACTCACGTTTTTTACGCTGATGCAGCAACGGTCTCAACACGAGTGGTGGAGTCAAGACAACCCCGTCATGTTGATGGCTGAGGACTATCAGGAAATTATCAGTGCTGGCACGGCGGGGGTGAGTGATGCGAATTTCTGGGCAACCTCCGGTCAAAGTAAGACCCTGGGGATCATCTCCGTGCCATCCGTTAAACACATGAATACTGTCGTGGGTAATCGGGATGTCACTCATACTTTCTTGCAGAATTTTAGGCAAACGCTCTGTTTGCGGATGGAGGATACCGCTACCCTCTCCTACTTGGAACGAACCATGGAGCAGACGAAGGAAATACCTGAAAGCGATAGGCCAGCTCATATCGATGTAGATAATGAGCAGCAAGAAGAAGCAACTAGCCACAGCAGGCCAGCAGATGTCCAGCAAAGGGTAGTGATAGATCAAGCGTTAATGTGCCAATTGAAACCCCGGCAGATGCTTGCCATGCTAAGTATTAACGGGCGTAGGGTGAATGATATTTTAGTCACTCAGCCCCTCTTTGTGGAACAAACCGAAATCATATGGCCTAGATGATGACCCTTTAGGTCATTCTAAATGGCAGCCATTTGCACCGTGCGAGGTTTTTTAGTGTAAGGTAATGAAAGGGATGGCGGATAGATAAGAACTCCTGCTTTAGCGGCATTTACAATAAAAAATTTGTTGGGCGGATGGGTATTATGGCAATCTCCCTTTTTGTGATTGTCCGCCGCTGAAAGTGAGCTATCGGATGCCGTCTTATGTTTGTCTCAAGTTTATATTAATCCTACCTACACCTAATGCACTAAATATCGTGATTATAAAATCAAACCCTTAACTTTTTTGAATCTATATACAAAAAATAAAAGGGGTCTATAAACCCTGTTTATAGACCCCTTTTAAAAACGATTATGTCGATTCAACACAAATTCTTTTTTAAACAAAAGAAATAATCATTAAAATAATTGACATCTTTCAACAAAAATATATAATTACATAAATAAATGTTTCCATAAACAAGGATGTTGAAATGTTCAAAGTGAGCCAAATAAAGCTAAGCGAATTTTCAAGGATCTCAGGAACAAGCGTTTCTTTATTAAGTAAAAATTTTAAGAAATATAATGAAGACAAACTAACCCGTATTAACAATAGAATTGTTGGTATTTCCCCCGAACTCGCTGAAGATTATTTACGAGAATGTAAATTCGACTACTTCTACCGACCTGCCGTAATATTATCTGCTAACCTTTGCGGTGGCGTAGGAAAAACCACAAGTATCTATAATTTAGGGGCTAGCTTAAGAAGGATAACAAATAGAAAAACCCCCATTGTATATGTAGATGGGGATTCTCAAGGCAGCTTCACTTCTATGGTTTTCGGTAACCCCGCTGATGATGACGAACCTATTTTAATTGATTTCTTAGAAGGTAAAGCAAGAATAGATGATATTCTAACTGAAATTGATGATAACGTTTGGTTTGTAAAATCAAACCTAAATCAAGCATGGATTGATAAGATCCTAAGCAAACCACAAGACCTTAAAAAAGGGATGCTACGCTTTTATGAAAGTATCTTTGAAAAGCTAGGTAACCAAACTAAAATTTTTCAGGATCATACCCCTCAAATATCTAATTTATTTGCCTCTAGCATATGCGCACTTAACCAGCTTGGTGATAACCTACTTAAAGCAGTCATTATACCTATCAGAAGTGATAAATTTGCCATACAAGGCGCTGATTATATTTTAAAAGAAATACATGAGCTGACAGAGACTTTTTCTTTACCAAACTCCATTGATATTCATTGCTTTTTTTCTAGCATTGATCGTCGTGTTTCTACTACGAGCGAGGCGCTCCGTGTTGCTGGATCAAAAGAAAATATAATAAAAAACCTATCTCCCGTTGTTATAAGGTATTCAGCCGAAGTACCTAAAAGCATTATGTCATCCACAAATGTATTTAGTGCTGGAAAAAATAATAATGCCGCTGAAGACTACCAAGATTTAATGCAATACATCTTTAGCAGCCAGCCTATTAGGAATAAATAGTTATGGCAAACCTAAAAGATATAGCGACTCTATTAAATGTTGAAATAAAATCCAAAGAAAAAAATATAATGGAGCCTAAATCATTGGGTCAAAAACGCCGCTCATGGCTAATAGAAGATAACGAAAATACAGATAATTCAAAAGGGGTTTATAGACCCCTTAATCAAAAGGGGTCTATAAACCCGGTTGATCAACCGGGTTTATCAACGGGGTTAATCAACCGGGTTTATCAACCTATTGAACAAAAGGGGTCTATAAACCAGGTTGATCAACCCATTTACATTTCACTTAGTTTATTAAGAAGCAATCCTTTATCCATTATTAAACTGTTATATTCATATGTTCAAGATAAAAAAAATTACATAACTAAAAATACAACTCTTTCTGAAATCATGAAAACATTAGAAATATCAAGGGATTCAGCAAGAACAGGGTTGCGCTTTTTACTTAAAAATAAATTAATTGAACGGGTTGATTTTAAAGAAGGTAAATCAGGCTGGTCTCGATATCAGATACGAAAAGAGCTATATGAAGAAATAGAAAAACATCCTCAAAAGGGGTTTATAGACCCCTTAAGAAAAAATATACAAAAGGGGTCTAATAGTAGTAGTAGTTATTATATAAATACTACTACTACTGAAGAAGAGAAGGATTTAAATTTTTCTTCTTCTGAATCGGATTATATAGACATCGAGCCATTACAAAATCATGGGTTTTCTAAACACCATTTTTTGCAAATTCAAAAATTAGGGAAATTAGAAACTGCGGCTATACAAGACTCAATCTATGCATTTGCATTTGATCTAAATAATAATGATAAAACACGAGTTATAAAAGGAAGTGTAATTAATTATTTTATGGGTATTTTGCGCAAGGGGGTTGTTTATGCTTTTCCTGAAAATTATGAATCTCCTCAAGATGAAGCATTACGATTATACAATGAACGTAAACAGGCTCAGATAGCTAAACGAGTGGAACTTGAACAGCAAGCATTTGAGTTAGGATTTGATGAGTGGGTTCTTTCCTTATCGTCAACCCAAAGGGAGGATCTTGTTCCAAAAGATCTTATTCCAACAATGTACAAACATAAGGGTATGGAACATCCGGGAATCCGTGGGGCGTTAAAAACGCATTTTAAAGAAAAAGTTTGGACGGGAACCCCAGTGCTATCGTCAGATAAGAAATAATGGCTTAGAGCGCATCTTAATGCGTTCTAACCCATAAAAAATATTGAAGATTTGAATTTATTTTAAATAAGGAGGTTAACGACATCATAATAATTTTATAAAGAAGTAGAGAAAAAGCGTGCCGCACAAGTGTTATAGCACTCATGCAGCACTAATCACAACCCAATCACGAGAGGATTAGGATATGACTACGAATAGTTTAAACGATCTAGTAACCTTAATAAATAAGGACTTGTTCCAATACGAAACGCTCGCCAGCCATCTTTGCAAGGCTGAAGCATTAGCAGAGGTGGCTCTGTCCAATGGCTTCTTTGAGCAAGACGAAGCTATCCAACGCAACTATCTATGGGCATTACGTGATTTATTGACGGATGCTACTCAGTTAAATGAAAATCAAATTATGGAGTGGATGCGCCATCTAAAACATTTTGGCAACACCGGATGATATATAAAAGTACTGGCTAAACAGGGCAGACATCATCTTGATGTCTGCATAAACTAGTAATTAAAAAGGAATTCATATGTATCCAAATAATGTTGAAAAAACCTTAAAGAAATATACCAAGCCACAATTATTGGCAATAGAGAAGGTGTTAAAGGAAGCTATTTGCTGTGCATTGGTGGCTTTTCCATTTGCACTATTTATTAACATGGATGCGTGGGGAAAAGATTTATTTGAAGCGAGTAAAGATGCAGCGATTTTCTGCGTATTTTGTGTTTTTGTTCCTTATGGTGCCATTAAAGGTAGCATTATGGAATATATAATATTTCGTCGCCAGATTTTAGAAGAGGATGAGCCGCCAGCAGAAACATCCCGCGCAGGGGAGGGGGATGCTGCGACTTATGAAATAAACAAGCTCGAACGAACTGTTGAAGATCTTGCCGTTCAGGTGGCTGTATTGCAACAGCAAATACAAGATTTAAACCAATCTCATTGGCAAGAGAAGGATGCTAAAAAATAAGTATTTATTTACATTACAAATGTAATATAAAAAACTCTACTAGAGTAAGGCTATTTTATGAAACAGCATGACGATAACAAAATAATTAACCTGGAAGGTTTAAGCGAAATCAGCAAGCGAGCGATTAACAGTAATCTGCTAGAGGGGATATTGCCGGAAACTGAGTTAATTGAGATTCTACGCCAAGTGGATAATGGTACAATAACGCTACAAGAAGCAAAAGAAAAAGGTTTGGCGCATATTTTAGAAACACCGTCGTTTGATCAAAAAGCGGCTGATAAAGTTTCACCGGATATGTATGGGGGTGTGGATTTATCGGGTCTCAGTCAAGCGTCACGAGATGCGATGGTTACGCATATTATTGATGGGATTATTCCTGATCCTGAGTTAATTGCTACATTACGGCTAGTCGATGCGGGAGAGATCGACATAGAAGAATTTGAGCGCAGAGAACAAGCACGTATTGAGGCTAAATATTCTGAAAAAAACAGAGGTTAAATAGATGAGAAAAACTATTACGCTTGAGTTACCAGAGGAATTTATTAACTTGTGCCAGGAAGATAATACTACGCCAGAGGCCGTATTAAGGGGTTTTATTGGTGATCTATGTGGTATTAATCCACTCATTACAGAGCCGCGTGAAGATGATTACCATAGTAATGGCAGTGATGAACGGTTGGTGGCGAGGGAGTATTACGAGCGGGTAGGTTATCCTTTTAGGTCGCTGGAAAAATAGTCTTTGAATATCACTTTAGTATACGTTAATAGGGTTTTTTGCTATAATTATCTGTAAGTAATGAGGTTATTATATTTATGTTACATGCACATAGTTCTACTTTTCCGGCTCCCGAAGTGATCGGCCATTTTAAGACGTTTGGCGATCTTGGGCCTGCCTATCAAGTTATTGAGCCGATTGAACCTACTGCGGATGGTAAAGATTGGTGGGTGCGTGTGCGAGTATTAGAAAGTGGTGAAGTTGCACCCTATAAGCTGACGCATTTACTCCACGATCCAGAGGCTAAGTAATGTTTGCTATTGCATTTGATTTAGTGGTTGCCTATACCGAACAGCACCATCCTAAAGGTGTTCCACAAGCCTATGCTGATATTGGTGCGGTTGTTGCACAATATGGTTTTCAGCGCATTCAAGGTAGTTTATATGTGTGCGAAGATGAAGACATGGCTAAACTGTTTAGTGCTATTCAAGATCTTAAAAACCTGCCTTTGTTCCCCGCTGCTGTCCGTGATATACGCGCATTTCGTGTTGAACAATGGTCAGATTTTACGCCGATTGTTAAGAAATCTTAACTTCTTATAATCAGAGTCCCACATAATTTTTAGAAATTTAGGAAGAATAATGAACTCAACTAAAGTTGAAAAACAAGAAACACAACTATTAATTCCCATAGAAAAAGCCCAAGAAGAAATAACTAACTTAATTAAAAAAGGTGAGGAGCTGTTAACGCAAAATGTAGTAAATTTGAAAGCTAATTCTAGTAAATGGGTGGCATATACCGTTAAGTGGCTAGAGAAAAATTTCAGCACTCAGGAGGAAAGTAAAAAGTTTAGTAATGCATGGCTAAGTGCTATGGCAACCGTCCAAACAAGCGGTACGCCACAATATACAATAGAATGTGTAAGAGAATACATCAATGCTTTGTATACGCTCTTAGAATGTATCAATCTATTTGATGTGGTTGATTATGCTTCTTTACCATCTTCATTATTGTCTGAAAAATTGTTAGATACTAAGAAAGTTTTTATAGTTCACGGCCATGATCACGGCCTAAAAGAAGCTGTCGCACGTTTATTAGAGAGTCTTGGATTGGAAGCAGTCATTTTACATGAGCAAGCGAACACAGGACGAACTATTATTCAAAAATTTGAAGAGCACGCAGCAGAGGCTTGTTTTGCAGTAGTGTTATTGACTCCCGATGATGTTGGTGGAATTAATGGTAATGATCCATCAATTTTTAAGCCAAGAGCACGTCAAAATGTAATACTTGAACTTGGTTATTTCCGAGCAAAATTAGGCAAAGAGAGAGTTTGCGCTCTTTGCTCTTCTGAAGTAGAAGTCCCTAGCGATATATTAGGTGTCTTGTTTGTGCCATATAATTCCGACAATAATGACTGGAAACATACTCTTATTCGTGAAATGCAGGAAGCGGGCATTAATGTAGATAGAAATAAAGTTCCCTGCTGAACTTCCAAAGATAGGAAAAAATGAATACAAACACACTAAGTCATCAACAAGCGTTATTGCGTATGAATAAAGAAGAAGCTCAAACAAGAATAGATAAACAGGTTCAGCAAGGACATTTATTGTTGGAGACACAAGCAGTAATCAATCAAGCAACGCTGGAAGACTTAGAAAGTGGATATCATAAATGGTACAATTTTACCATTCGTCTTTTGAAGAATATTTTTGGGGATGATCAGGAGGTGTCTAACTTTTCTGGAACAAAAACAGAATTTAAAATGTTTTTAGCGTTTTATGCTGAGCCTCAAATGAGGGTTAACGATAAAACACGTCATATACAAAAGAATATTAAAGATGGTATTACGGTGCTGTCTTCATTATTAGAACAAATCATTGATGGATTATTTAAAGAAGATCCTCTTATTGCAGCTACCTATACAAATAGTGAAATATTAATTAATAAAAAAGTTTTTATAGTTCATGGTCATGATCATGGTTTAAAAGAAGCTGTTGCGCGATTATTAGAAAAACAGGGACTTGAAGCGATTATATTACATGAGCAAGCAAATATGGGGCGGTCTATTATTCAAAAATTTGAAGATTATGCAGCAGAGGCTTGTTTTGCCATAGTCTTGCTGACCCCTGATGATATTGGAGGTATAGGCGATAGTGATCCAGCAGATTTCGCTCTGCGTGCACGTCAAAATGTTATCTTTGAACTTGGTTATTTTAGAGGTTACTTTCGGGGTTATTTTAAAGATAAATTAAGCGGGGCTAGGGTTTGTGTGCTTTATTCAAATGAGGTGGAGTTGCCTAGTGATATACAAGGCGTTTTATTCGTACCTTATAATAAGACTAGCAATGACTGGAAACATGCGCTTCTTCGTGAGATGCATGCAGTTGGCATTAATGTAGATCAAAATAAAGTAACATTATAAAACTGAGGGTGGATAGGGTATTTCAGATTGGGTACAAAGATAATAGTAGCAATTAATATGAGTTCTCCAAAAAAATTTAAATCCTGTTGTTATTGTGGCAAGAATGGTATTAGAGATAAAGTCACTATTACCTATGATCATATCCCGCCTCAATCATTTCTTACGCCGGAAGAAAAACAAAAATATAATTTAATTACCGTGCCTGCTTGTATGGAGTGCCACCAAGATTTATCTACAATTGATGAAACAGTTAAGTTTATGCACACTATTTGCATAGCTAGGTTGGAAAAACAAGCAGATCATTTTAAGTTTATGGAGTCAGCAAGAAGAACCATTAAAGAAAATAAAACATATACAACCGTACTGAAAGAAGCTAAAACAATACTTGCTCTTGATACGAACATGATATTAATGCCGCATGTAAAAATAAAATTCCCCCTGAATTTTTGGGATGATTTTAATAAATTTTTTACTAGGTTATCACAAGCTCTTTACTATCGTGAAACCAAGCTTAGGCTTAAAGCAAATATTTTTAATGTTTTTATTTTAGCTGGTTTTGATTTTAACAGGCCAATAGATATTTTTGAAGAATATAAGAAAATTGAATTTTTAGAAAAAGATTTAATACCCATTATGCAAAAGAGAAATTATATTAATGGCGCTTTTTCTTATTTATATGCAAAAACAATAGATAGGCAAGATTCGTGTTCTTTTATTTATATATTGAGAGAATCATTAGTTGTAAGTGTGTTTTGCAATGTTGAGTATCCCTACTAACTCACGATATCCGTATTTATAAGTTTATATGAATAATTTTGATCATGAAGAAGATGTTCGGCCGGGATTCTGGTGAAAAGGTATCAAATCTTTTTTGTTAGGGGATTGTAAGCGCCAAGCCTCTAAATTTCCCCCAGGCCAAGTTCTTAAATTTTCCTCTTTAATGTCATAATTTATGATTCATATTTTATGACGTAGAGTCTAGCACCTCTTTTACACGGCTTATCGTAGTAGTGGGGTCAAGTGCTTGTTCCAGTATTTTTTGAATCGCTTGTATTTTATGCTCTAGTAGAGCAGAGTCATCAACCTGTTGCCGTTTCCGTAATTTAGGGAAGGTGGCTATAAATTCAGGCGGCAATACTTCATGGGCAGGGCGGAACAAGCGAAAGTCTGTGGCGGTGAGTTCGCGTACTTCGCCTTCTTCATTGATTAGCGGTTTTCTTGTTTTCATAGTTACCTTATTCTAGCAGTATGCCCCGCTTTCAACTAGCTTGCTCGAAAAATAATCATTTTCTGCTTTTTACCATGATAGTTGCCGCTACCCCTAAACATTGTTGCGACAGTGTCGCAACAATGTTTAGATAATTAACTAATATTTTTTGCGAAGGCAAGCGAAGGCAAAGCCCCCCACAATTGTAACGTTAAGTAATATTGGCAGAGTTCCAGAAACGACCGTTTTTGGGACTTTTAAGCTAGTACGGGAAAACCATGCTTTTAGGCTTGAAAACAGACCCTAAACCCATTCCCAAATCAAAGTTTCAAAATTTTACTTTATAGTTGAGTTATGGTAATATTTAAACTGGAATTAACACAACAAGAGGTGAGCTATATGTACATGTACCATGAATGCGGACATCCCCTGTGGGTAGAAAGCATCAAAGAGCACAACCATTGTTTAACACAATTCTACGATGCTCGCGAGAAGAGACCACAAGAACCAATTATCATGTGCCCGTCATGCAGCCAAGCCTTAGCACATATGCCGCCACATCAAAAGGCTATGCTCAGCGATTATGCGCAGGCAGTGGGGCAGAGCACTTAAAAATCAATACTAAATGACAAGGAGCCGCTATGCAGCTGGTGGGCTATGCGCGTGTCTCTACGCCTGAACAAAGTTTAAATTTACAAATGGACGCACTCAAGCAAGCAGGTTGTGAGCGTATCTTCACGGACGTAGCCAGCGGGGCAAAATCCGCACGGCCAGGACTTAAGGAGGCGTTAGACTACGCACGCAAAGGCGACACCTTGGTAGTATGGAAACTTGACAGGCTAGGGCGTTCACTGCCAGATCTCATTCAGCGTGTCCAACAATTACATGACAATAAAGTAGGCTTTAAAAGTTTACAAGAACAAGTTGACACCACAACCAGCAGCGGTAAATTAACGTTTCATTTATTTAGCGCATTGGCCGAATTTGAGCGCGATATTATTAGAGAACGCACACAAGCAGGACTTAAAGCAGCGCGTTCGCGCGGGCGCGTAGGAGGGCGGCCACATGCACTGACTACCAAACAATTAGAAATACTAAAACAATTACATGATGATCCTAAAAATTCTATTGCAGATATTTGCCGCACATTGCATATTAGTAAAACTACGGTGTATCGTTATTTAAAAAAAGAGAAAGGATAAAATTAACTCTAAAATATTCTCACTATGAGAATGAATTTATATTGATGACGACCACGAGGATAGGTTGTGGTGCTTACCCCAGCGCTGATAAGGGAGAACGCTGTATAAATACTTGAATAAAGACTAAAATACAGTCATTATTTGTTTACAGGAATTTTAAAAATCCGGGGGCAATCATGGGAAACATTATACCTAATACTATTAGTAAGGAGTTAGAAGCACGCGCAAAACGCATATGGAAATTGCGCCAACTGACTGGTTTAATTAGAATGGACTTTGCCAAACGTTATAGCTTGGATATTGATAAGCTGAAAAAATGGGAAGAACCAACAGGTGATGATATATCATCTCAGGAA
>Ga0302140_10008596_pt1 | contig 12687 bp, 11 predicted proteins | sample I_Bog_E1_1_FD_202095 | JGI IMG/M metagenome (GOLD analysis project Ga0302140, IMG submission 202095) | Peat permafrost microbial communities from Stordalen Mire near Abisko, Sweden - I_Bog_E1_1 | ecosystem: Environmental > Terrestrial > Soil > Wetlands > Peat | place: Sweden: Abisko, Stordalen...
GATTCAAGGTTTATAAAGGGGGGGGGGGGGGGTAACTTTTTTATTTAATATTTATTTGTTTTTTTTAGAGGGAAAAAGAAAAGGAATATTATAAGTTGATAAAGGAGATGAGCGAGAAGGAGTTTAATTTCTATAAAAATCTACAGGAGATTTGGACAGAGGTTCTGAACAACCCAAGACTCATGCCGTATAAATATTTATGAGTAATAATTAATTAAAAAAAGATTATATTTATACTATTGAAGGCAGTTCTTTAAATATTTTTTTTTGAAAGGTAAAATTTAATGAAAGATTTAAATTTTGGTTTTTTATGTATATTTTTTTTAATTTTTCAAGATTTTTCCGAATTTGTATATAATCGAATATAAAAATTTTCTGATTCTTGGAATTCCATCAAAAATTTCAAAATTCCAAAATAAATTATTGTATATTCCTCAAAATTTTATCAATATTTTTTTCCTCGATGCTTCTTTTATCTTCATCTTCTATCCCAATATTAAATACCAAATCACTATTAGCCTTTATTTTCTGGTGATCCATTAAATGAGCGATATAATAAGCATGATACGCCATTTCCGGCTCATCTTTGAATAAATTTGCAAACGTGATCCAAGAAATCAAGTCTAAATCACCTTTTTTTTCTAGCCCCTCATCCAAAAATTTCCTTCTACTATAGAAATAGGCTGCTTTCTCAGTATTTGTAAAGTAATTGAGTTTTTTTAGGGCTCGATCTTCCTTGGGAATAATTATTTTCCAGATAAAAATGTCCCAATTATACATGTAAGAGCCTAAACCTATAGCAATTAGGGGGTATATAATCCGACGGAGATATAAAGTGTTTCTAAAGAAATATCGGGAAGTGTTAAGATAAGCATAATACGATCTTGCTCTAAAAAAATGGTTTAATGGGAAATTTAAAAGGGTTTACTGAAGTCTAAATCTGAGGAAAAAGTCAAAAAATGAGTTGTATTTGGTTATTATCTTATTGTGCCTGAGGAAAGAGTTAAAATTTCGGTAATTGTCACTCAGCCTGAATTTATCCTTATATTCGTCGACTTTCAGCTTAATTAGTGTAGGTTTATGAAAATGAACAAAATTTCCCATTCAAGCGAGAAAAAATAATTTTATTCTCTAAAAAATTTGATTATTTTTTTTTTGAAAATTTTTTTAAAAAAGTGCAATTTTTTTTTTACAACAAAAATTTTTTTCAAATTTTTTTGCAAAATAAATCAACAACAAAAAAAAGACAGGAAGAAATCATAGAAAACATTAATGTCAATTAAATAATTAAAAAAAAATTGGTTTTAAAACCTTTAATTATTAAATAATCAAAAAATTTTAAAACTTCTCGAAAATTTTAAATCCTCTAATTCAAATGTCGGAAGCAAAGAAAGACATGCTTTTTGATATGTCCGAAGACATGAAGAACGATGCCCTCCAACAAGTAAATTTCTTTATTAAGCTTTATAATATCACAACGCTTACTTTGTGAATGATTCTTTAAATTAAGGCCAAAGCAGCTGTCGAGCTCTACAAAATTGAAAGCAAAATCTCCCAACATATTAAGAACCATTTCGATTCAAAATACGGTCCAACATGGCATTGTATAGTTGGTAATATTTATTCATTATTTCATTTTCATCCACCCACCCACCATATTTTTTAAAATGACCCTCCCCCCCATATTATTTAAAATTAACTATCATTTTTAGGAAAATCTTTTAATTCCTTCGTTTCCTATGAAAGCAAGAACTACATTTTCTTCTATGAAGGCCAGCTCGCCATTCTTTTATATCGAATGGGCTAATATAATCCATAATCATAATATTTTAAAAATTTACATCTATTAATTCCCATTAATAATTTTGAAGACTTTTTTTAAACAAATATATCCCACTCAATGTACAAAATCGATTTGTCTAAACTTCTTGGTCAAGGCACGACTTCAAAGGTTTACGCCGCTTCTAAATACTCTCCTAGAAATTCCCTGCAATATGCAGCCAAAGTGACCTATAAATCCCAACCCGATCTTATCAAACGAGTCAAACATGAACAAAAAATCCTTGAAAAACTCAAACACACAAATGTTATCGCTTTAATTGATTACAAGAAGACTGAAGAACACATCATTTTATTTCTAAAATATTACCCCATGAACCTCACTCAATATCTGATAAAAAAGCCTCATATCTCAGAACAAGAGGCTCTTCAGCTTTTGAAATGCTTATTAAAAGGTCTCAAATTCATTCATAAGAAAAGAATAGTGCATCGAGACATCAAGCCTGACAACTTATTAATAAATTCCCTTGAAAACCCAGAATTAGTTATTTCAGATTTCGCAGATTGCCTCCATTTGCCTGAAGGATCTATTTCCCAAAAGGCTGATTTTGTTGGCAGTGAGTATTATTCAGCCCCTGAAGTTCTTCTGAAAGCGAAAGGGGTTTATAGTATGTATTCTGATATTTGGTCAGCGGGAGTCATATTTTATCAATTGCTATATGGAGAAGAGTGTTGGAAATTGAAGGCCAAGGGTGATTTATTGAAACAAATAGTGGATTTTCCTCAGAGGGAATTGAAAAACTATGAAGTTTCTGAGTTTAGTGAGAAAATATTGAGGGAGATGTTGGACTATGAGCCTGAGAAAAGAGGCACTGCTAAGGATTTGATAAAAATTATCGAACAATGGGAATCTATGAAGAATTTAGCTGATAAAAACAAGGAAAAGTGGATTGATTATTTTAATATTAGCATATCGCTTGAGGAAATGTTAAATTTGATGTGCCAATGCCTTGAGGAAGCCAAAGAATTGGAGAAATTTAACTATGATTCTGAAATTCTAGTGCTTTTGCAATTTTTCTCAACAAAATTCCTAAAGAAAAGCAAAGGAAACAACTCACAAACTGTCAAGAAAAAAATCAAAGCTTTAAGCGAATTGATCAATTGTTTTACCAATCCAAATGAGAAATTGGACCAGATCTTATTAGAGATTAGGAAAGATAAAGAAAGTGATGAGTTCTCAGATAAAATCATAGGATTTTATAATGAATTCCTTGGGAAATTAAAGGATTTTTTGAAAAGTAGAGTCAGAAATGACCTTCAAAGAGAAAAAACGCTCGCGAATGTGAATAAAAATACCTTGGTTTTGATGATAGAGCTTGAAAAGATATTCAATTTTGAAAATTTGATCAAAAGTTCACAAAAGATCAAGATATATAGTCAATATATTCCCAAGGAAAGCTCTATTTTCGAGTTATTTCAAAAATGATCTTAACTCCTTTATAATGTTAATCTCATCTCTTAATATTAATAATGGTTATTTTTTATAAAAACAAACTAATTATTTAGGAATGAAATCCTGAAGAATAGTTAATATTGAATATTTATATAAAAAGCAATAATAAAAAATGTTTTCTCATTCATTATAAGAAAAATCCAATTTTTGTCAAAAATATTAAATTTCTAAAAAAATCTATTTTTTTTCTCTCAATTTACTGCCTATGAAAAAATCTTTCCAGTAAAGCATTATTCAAGTTCTCCTTCCTCTTCTCTTTTCTCCACGATAATAATACTCTCTTTCTTCAAAGCGCCAGGTTGCACTTCCAACGTCTCAATCTCTATATCAATTTCCTCTATATCCAATTCCATCATAATCTTCTCATAAACATCCTTCAGAAATTCATAGATTTCTTTATCCTCCTCCCTATTATTATCCTTGAAAATGCTCAGAGCTATATCAATAGCCCCCATATTCAAATCCATCTTTAAATCCTCAATGTCTTCGATTTCGACCATATCTTTAAACCTCCATTTCTCATTAGAATCATAGGCATGCAATGCATCAATTGGTTTCGTAATTATAAGTTTAAGTTTTTTAGCAAATAACAATGGACTTTTTTTCATGAAACTATAATTAAAATAAGCATCAAGATCATTTAATTCAATGTCGAAGATATCCACAGGGACTTCCTGAGGATTTATGGTGTCTGGCTCGAAAACTAGCAGTTTATTGTCAATTTTCTGAACAATGGAGGGGGAGGAACTGTTGAAATCAGGGAAATTTGCGGAGATTCTATCAGAGTTGCGGGTGATTTTCACTGATTTAATAAGAAGAGTGATAGCATCCAAGGAGGAAGAATGTTGTGGAATCACGATTTGAAGATCGGAGCCATGAATTATTAGAAGAACTGGTTTGTGCCTCTGGGAGGATTCTAGACTGTTGAGCTATATATTATATATTAAAAAAATAATTCATATATTTTATTAAAAAAGAATTCATAAATTTTATTAAAAAGAATTCATAAATTGTATTAAAAAAAAAAATTTCAACAAAAAAAAACAAAATTCATTATAAAAAAAAACAAAATACCTCCTCAACTTCCTTCTCGATCTTCACCTTCGAAATCAATTGTTTCTTCAAATCATTAAACTTACTAGCGACTTGATTCTTAAACCCAATCAATTCCTCCATATATCTATTCACCACAATGAATTGCATCCTATTCAAAAAAATCTCAATATTATGCGACCTCTTATCCCTCACAATCCTCACCAAAGGGAATTCTTTATTATCCCCTTCCATCTTATTGATCAAATCCTTATAAATATAAGATTTCTCAGGGTAAGGTTTCAACGAGAACCCATAGATACTTGCTTCGATCTGGGATTTTATCATTTCTACTAAGATTTCATCGAACACCACCAAAAAATCCAGCTTCGTCTCTAATAATCTCACTGTCAATCGACTCATACTCAAAGTTAATTCGAAGTTCTTGACCAAATTTTCGTTCCGATTCGAATTCGTTCGTTTTAAAGCCGCACTGTTTCTCAAAGTCGTATAGGTGGATTCCTTATTTACTGGAAACATACTTTCGAACAAATGGTTGAAATTCCCAGCAATTTCCTTGAATCCCTCCTGCAAAATCGAGTTCTTCAGAAATTTCTTGAACTCCTTATGCTCCAAATTACTCAATTCTATTGGTACATTCAAGACCTCAGTCAATTCATTGATCATTCTCATTGAAACCTCGATCCAAATAGCTTCAATGGCCACCCTCACCTTTTCTATTTTTTCATTAGAGACCTTTATGACTATTTTCACTGCTGAGGTTGGGGGTTTATTAGGGGATGAGTTGAATCCTTCACTGACTGCTCGTCTGGTTGGGAAGCTAAGATACGGAGATTCTTTGTTGATCTCTTGATTGGAATTGGATTCTGGCTCTAAATCTAGAGAAGGTTTCTCAGGAATCATTATCACGTTTTGGTTTTTACCAGTCACCATTTTAATACTTTTCAATTCAAAAATGAAGTTGTCATCCTTTTTGCTTAGATTCAGCCTTTCTAATGTAAATTGCATATTTGAACTGAAGCTGAGTCTCACATTTTCTATCGAAAACAGACTTTTGATTTCGAAAACAGTCACTGCGGTCAAAAATAACTTGAAATTATGTATTTGAAAAACGATGCTTTGGGGCTTTCCCATCGAAGCACTCATAACAAATTGATTATCCAGAAACATATTGAGAAATTGTAGGTAGAATTTCTCAATGCTGAAGAAAATCGTTTCTTTTTCCAGCTCCTTTATAATCTTCAATCCTGAGGTTTCTTCTAATTTCTTTGATTGAGGGCCATTGGATTCAAAAGTATATATCGTAGACCCACGATGTAAATTTTCACTGGCAATTTCATAATCTTCTGGGGTCAAAAACATATAGGCTAGTTCAGATTTGAGATATTTGCTGAAGATTTTATTGAAAGAATCGATGTTTCTGAGAAGATTGATCAACGGGATCATTGAGCTGGAGTCTTGGAAAATAGCGCCTATTTCTCTGAGTTTGAGGAAGAAGATGTTCCTCGATTTTTCGAAGTCCTTATCATAAGTTTCTAATAAATCTCTCAAATTGATATGTTTCCTATAACAAACAAGGAAAATCTGATTGTCATTGAAATCCTTGTTCTCGTTTTCTTTTTTATTCAGATATGTGGGTATCCTTTCATCCAAAAGCAAACAATATTTATAAAATCCTTCTTCCAAAGAAGTCAATATGTTCTCATCAACGTCTAAAAAAGGCCTCAAAATCACATTCGTGGTCAAATTATCCTCTTTGTCTTTCCCTTGATTAGTGGCCTTCGCCGAATGAATCGAAATGTTATTCTTAAAGAATCCCTGATCGAATGTCACTATTATTATAGGCAAATGGATTTGAGTGCAACAAGAAGAAGTGGACCTTTGGCTTGTTTTGAAGAGGATTTTTATCCCGGTTTCCGACTCCAACTTCTTCCGTTTGAGATCTGTAGTTCTTGACATCCATTTATCCAAAAGAAGGAAATCAGTCTTTGAATAATCATTGAAATAATGAGTCAAATCTCCGAAGACCACATTGAGCAACAAATTGGATTGCTTGATTTTAAGTGAACAATGATTGCATTCGCGCTTCTCTTTTTCCTTGTCTTTTTCCTTTTCATTGGGCTTGCTCCTTGAAATTTCCATATGTTCTTCCATTAGATTTTGGAACTCCATAATCAAAATATCATCAGTGACTCCTTGTTTCGCATTGTTTGGTTTCATGGGAAATTCGGGGAGACTTTTATCTTTGTTTTCTTGGGAGTTGTTATTGACATTTTTCGCGTTTTCTTTGATTTTCGCAGTACTTTTCAATACAGTTTCAAGGTATTTGTTACGCCCGTTTTGTTGTTTGGATCTTTGGCCTTTTTTCAGCTCTTCAAGCTCAGACGCGATAATTCTAAAAGATTCCAAGAGTTCAAAGAATGGAAACATATCATCTGATAGATCGATTTGAATGAAAGGAACTCCGATAGTAACTTTTTTATCGATTTTATTGATGGTATTTTGAGAAATCAAGGATGAAATTATGGCATAGATGCTGCTTTTGAGGATTTCCTTCTGGGTTTTAGTTTTGGTGCGGGCAGGGGTGGAAAATTCCAGACTTTGAACAATGGAGATTTTTTCTATGGAAAAAGCAAAAATCTTATAAAGTTCGAGTTTCCGGTTAAAATGTTGCTCAGCTTCATATGTTTTCACGTCTTCAATTGAAGATGGCTTATAATAAACTGGAAGATTGTCTTTGTTTTTTTCATCATAGAGACTATCGAGACTGATGAGGGAACGGAATGAAATGCCTTCTATTTGAAGCAGAATCTGGTTGAAGTTCTTATAAAGAGAAGAACAATTCTCAATATGGAGATATAAACCTTGGATGGTGATGTCATAATTGATGTATCTTTTTATTTTTTATTGGGAAAATCAAGAAAATTTCTTACTTTTTTGTTTTGAGCTTCATTTTGACAGATTCATCATATCTCCATGATTTCAAAATTGACTTTAATAGCTTTTCTTTTTCAATGGTGCTTGCGCTTTTTGGCTTCTCTAAATTCATTTCATCGCTTTTCAGGTAGAAATAAAGGTTTTGAATGGAATTCATGCTCAAGAAAATCATCGGACTTCCAATCATCACCTTAGCAAATGAGACCTTCATAGTTTTCTTAAGGATATCATTGACTTTAAAAAAAGATTATTATATCTTAGATGAATTTTTATTAGAAACTCGTCATATCATGGTTTTTCTCTAAATTCTCTTCATTTTGAAAAGAAACTTTCTTTAATTTGAATTTGATCTCCATGTCATTTTGGGTTTTAAAGCCTTTCAATGGAATTCCTTCCAATGTGCTTTGTTTTTTTTTGATATTTCTGTCTATGGAATCTTTCAATTCTACAAGATCTGGAATAAATACTCTATATTATATTATATATATATATAACTATAATTTTAGTTGGATATTAATAATATTATCACATGCCATAATCTTCGAGAAAATATCCAAAATAATATTTCAACAATATTTCTTTAATAAAACCTTGATCCACACTTTCGAGAAATGAAACTAGATTGAAAATTTAATAATTTTAACAATTTTTTAAAAATTATACAAATTTTTTTCTTCGAATTGCTGGATTTTATTTTTAAGTACTTCGCTTTCGTTTCCTCATTGAAATGAAGGAAGAATTTAGAATCCACCTCAAAAAACTTATTATATTTATCCAATCCATCTAAATTCAATTCATCGTAGTTCTTTTTATCCTTTCGTAAGCAAATCAAGAACTCAGAAAGGCTCAAGTTTCCATTGAACAACAGGAAATGTATTAAAAAAGTGAATTTTTTCTGGTTTTTCCTTTTCACAAATTCGGCGCTGTTTTTTTTTTTAGTTTTCTCTGAAATTTCCTCGTTATTTTCCTTTTCTTTTTCTTTCATTTCCTCATCTTTTTTCTTCTTTTCCGTTGTTACAAGGATCTCCTCCTTATATTTATCGAACAAATAGCCATAGAAATATCGAAATCTTTCCTTATAATTCTTGGTGTTCTCAGAAATTTCCTCACCGAACCTCTTTTCCTCCTCAGCTTCTCGATAAAACCTCTGCAAAGAATAAGGGTCTATTATCGAAATGTTCCAAATTTTCAAAGGGATATCATCTAAATGGCTGATTGTGTTATCCATATAACTGATTTTAAAGTCCAGACCTATCAATTCCACGAAAAGGATGATTTTTCTGATCGATCGTAGGCTTTCTATGGTGTTTTTTCGGGTTCTTATCAATTCCTCTTCCTCAGCATTCGAACTCTTTTCGGATCCAACACTTTTAAAGTCATTATTATCACTAGGAATACTATAGAAACTATCATTTGTGGGCATTTTTTTCTTGTCATAGCGACTAGGACAACATTTCGCGCAATCGCAATCGCGATATAATTTGATATTAGCAGGAATGTATTTGTTCGGCATAGAGGTGCTGTTGTTAGTGAGGAAGACGAGGAATTTTTGCAGGGAAGCTTCGAAAATTATCGAAGTTTTGTTCAAGGAAAGTTCTTCTTCGTCTTCAATGAGAAATGAAGAACCAGAACCTGAAGTGCCGAGTTTTGTGTTGCGCTTTATTTGGGGTTTGCGAGGAGATTCGGTTGGAGGTTTTCTTTATTGAAAAAGTTTATTTTTCATGAATTTATTATTTTTAGTTTGTTACTCTTTTTTCTCTGGAGGTTTAGACTTCAATTGATTAGTAATACTAAAAAGTTATTTGTTTTCTTAGGGGAGGTTCATAAATAATATAGTATAAAAAATTACGGTATCTCGTTGGAACTGCCGAACAATCTAGAAACATTTGAAGATAATGATAAAAGGAATAGTTTTTATACTCTTTGCCATTTTCTTCCTTTTCTTCAGTCAAATTGTTCCTTTTTCTTAAATTATTTCCTTAGTAATAAATTTATGTTACTCTTTCTCTTTCTTGGTGTATTCCTTGAAATCACGTTTGATTTCTTGAAAAGCCATTTTTCTGAATCTCAGCAAATCTTTCACTTCCAATTCTCGCTCGCATAATATGAAATTCTCTTCATCCTTACTGGTCCATTGACCCATCCAATTTGTATGAATCTAAAAGAAAAACAATAGTTATTTTTATGAAAGAATTATCTTTCCAAATAAATAACTTACAATACTCTGTTTTTTCTTATAAAGTGAGATATATTTAGTTTGCAATGTCAATTTTTGCGTGCTTTTCTTAAAATTCAGCTTCAACTTCTTATTTTGTTCAATAATCGCCTTCACGGCATATCTGAACCATTCCAATCTATTATTCCGAAACAGCACAGTGGGTCTCAAATGTAGATTCAACCTAATGATTTCTAAGCTTTTGATATGTTTTTCCAGATTAGAGAGGTATTCTCTTTGTTGCTTATTCAAAATGACAATAACTGGATGTTTAAAACTAAGCCATAAATGGATTTTCGGGTCTTCGACCTTTTTATCGACCATGATTTTCAATCGAACATTAATGGGTCTAATGAGAAACACGGGGTTTTTTATTTCTTTTAAACATTTGTATGTTTTTTCAGTATATTCCTGTCGCAAATAATCCATATGAATGCCTGGCTTTTTCCTCAAGGAGCTACTTTGAAATGTATTATTTTGCTTCTCACTATTCAGATTATTGGAAGTGTTTATAATTATAGTTGTGGATTTCGGAGTGTTTATTAATGGAGTGGGTTTTTTGAATTTGAGATCTTCCTTTACTTTAAAGTCACTGGTTGTAACTAGACTCACTCCAAAACCTTGGATTTTGAACTTTTTGAAATGGATGGAGTCTGAGGCATGAGTTATGTCGGGCTTTCCTTTTTCGTTGGTAGAAAGGATTTCAAGACTATTGAAAGAAATCTTGAGGATGGTTTCAGTTTCAAGAATTGAATAATTCTAAACAAAATATATATTGAAAACACGTCATGTTGTTTTTATTTACTTGATAAAAGAGACTAAAGTTTTCCACTCGAATTTTCAAATTATTTGCCATGTTAATAGCCAAGTTGGCAAACCATGAATCCGGAGTCAGTGCTAAAATTGAGTTAGAATCTAATAAAATATTCCAAACGAACTTACCTTTAAATTGCTTCTTCACTTTATCCTCCCATTCTTTTAGTTTCTGTTGTTTATAATTTTCCTGATCACAAAAAAAAATCGTTTCATTTAACCATTTTTTTTTAAAAAACCTACTTGTTCATTCCCCCCAATTTCCTCCTTTTTGGCCTTATTCATATCCTTCAAGAATTTGCTCTTATATGTTTCTGATAAACTATTGAGATGCAGCTTGATATTCTTTATTGAGACATCAGTCGTTTCTATCTTAATCAGACTCAAAATGTTGAATTGTATGGTTAATTCTGCAATCGAGCCTTCTTCTATTATTAACGGATAATTGGCAGCTGTGAGCAAACAATCTCTCCTAAGATCTATATTTTCTAGTTTTATCATGATGTTTCCCTTTAAATCTCCCTTGAACTGTTTTGAATTAATTATGGAAAATTGTTAATGAAAAAGACGTCGAAATTGTTTTGTGAGAAATTCGAGAAGTATTGAGAGAAGATACGCCCATACTTCTCCATGATGATGTTTTTGATTTCTCTGGACATTTAACAAAATTTAGCAAATTTCAAAATCTTGAATTTCTATTAATTAAACCAAATGTTCTTCCTTTTAAACTATTCGAAAACAACAAGAAAATTAATAAATTCCCTAACGAAAAACATGGTCGAAACCGCACAAACGCTCACATTGCATGAGTTCCTAAAAGCAAAACCTGCTCCTCCTTCAATAGAAGGCTCTGAACCAATACAAGACATTTCCTATCAATGGGTGATAAAAAATGAGGAACTAAAACTTATAGAAGAAGGCATAGCTTTCGATGATTTCGCCGAAGCGATAACTCAAAGGAATCTGGAGATGGAATTTAGAGTATCAAATATCAATGATTTTTTTTTTTAATTATACATAAATTCATGAAAGCTGATGAGAAGAATGACAGAAAGCACTTACCATTGTCAAAATCTCAAGGATTTTGATCCGAGTCTCAATAAAATGAACCGATACAGCAACATCATTCCATGTACTTCTAAAATTTATATCATACTATAAATCTCTTTTTATTTAGTCACACATTCGGAAGTTTTGATTCCTCAATTCAAATCCGATAAATCTGAGACCGATGATGGAGATACTTATATAAATGCTAGTCATATCAATGTAAATACTTTATTTTTTTTGTGTGGGGGGGTTATAAGTATAACAAAAGATTATATATAAAATTTGTTAGAACTGCTTTAATGAAAAGATCTTTATTGCCACACAAGGACCCTTGGAGGTGACTATTGGAAATTTCTGGAAAATGATAATTTGCGAGGACATTGAACTGATAGTTATGCTTTGCAATTTACAGGAAAACGGCAAGGTTTATCCCTCATTAAATAAATCTTTGTTTTATTTTTCAAAAGAGCCAATGCGAGCCTTATTGGCCTTCTGGTTCAAAAGTCTTGGAGTTTCCCTTGAATTCAAGCGAAAAACAGTTGAAAGTGTTCTTCGAAAGTGAAAAGGACATCGGAAATAAGATAATAGAGCGTGTTTTCTCAGTAGAAACTAACCTCAATAAGCTTTCGACTTGGGAGAAGAAAACTGTCCGTCATTTGCAAGTCTCTCTATAAAGAATAATAATATTTTTTAAATGATTAATTAAAATAAGTGGATTGGATGGCCTGATCATGGTGTCCCCACAGATTCCGAACATGACATCATTAAGGCTTTGTTAGATAAATTATTGGATTTCTATTTGAAAAACCAAGGAAACAAGAAAATTGTTGTTCATTGCAGTGCGGGGGTTGGAAGAACTGGCACTTTGATCTCATTGTTTAATCTGAGCTTGACTTTAGCCTATTTCGAGAAGAGTTATAAGAGTGCGAAAGATCCAGGTTAGAATGAAAAGATTACTTATTTATTGGTTTTTTAAAAATTTGTATTTTTTGGAAATAGTGACGAAAAAAAATTGCAGATTGTCGGTTTTCGGAACAGTTCGAAGATTGAGAGAACAAAGATGGGGAATGGTTAATACGAGTGTAATTAGATTAGATATATGAGAATAAAAATCTATATTTATCTTTAGGAACAATATAGCTACATCTATCGGTTCATGAAGAAATCATTGGAAGAAACTTTGAATTGATTATTTCCTTATATAGAAATTTATTTGCCTTAAAAAACAAAAAAATAAAAATTTTTGATTAAAATTTTATCTCAAAATTATTAGCATTTTTTTAATAAAGAATTAATTTTCTAATATTTATTAAAAATTTTTTTTTTA
>Ga0302140_10008598_pt1 | contig 12685 bp, 10 predicted proteins | sample I_Bog_E1_1_FD_202095 | JGI IMG/M metagenome (GOLD analysis project Ga0302140, IMG submission 202095) | Peat permafrost microbial communities from Stordalen Mire near Abisko, Sweden - I_Bog_E1_1 | ecosystem: Environmental > Terrestrial > Soil > Wetlands > Peat | place: Sweden: Abisko, Stordalen...
AGTTTGCTTCCATAATCCAGTAACCAAACTGTAAATAAAACTCCTCAAAAACCGCCCATTTTCATCCAAAAAGCCGGACTTTTTGGCCAAATTTCACCTCGAAAAGCGCCGTATTGTCTGGAATCGAGGTCGTTCCTGGAATGCCGGTAACCCAGCAGATACTGACGATGCGTCGATACTGCTCCGTCCCAAGTCCCAGTTTCTCGATCCACGGCTTACTGGTCCCTCAACCGCTCCATCTGCTACCCTTGCTTGTTTTGATTTATTTGCAGAACGGCAGGTGCAATCATGGGTTTCAAGTTCCAGAACTTCGATTTTCTTAACCTTGACGCAGGCTTTTCCGAAGACGAACTCCTCGTCCGCCGCACGGCGCGCGACTTCGTCGAAGACAACATCATCCCCATCATTGAAGACTGCTTCCGCGAAGGCCGCTTCCCGCGTGAACTGGTTCCGCTGATGGGCGAGCTGGGATTCTTCGGCGCCAACCTCGAAGGCTACGGATGCGCTGGAATGTCCAACGTCGAATATGGCCTCGTCACACAGGAGTTGGAGCGCGGCGACTCCGGCCTGCGCAGCTTTGTCAGCGTGCAGTCAGCGCTGGTCATGTATCCCATATACACCTTCGGGTCTGAAGAGCAGAAGAACACCTGGCTGCCGGCCCTGGCCAGCGGCGAAAAGCTTGGCTGCTTCGGGTTGACCGAACCCGGCTTCGGGTCCAATCCAGGAGGAATGACTACCACCGCCCGCAAATCCGGCGATGAATACATTCTCAACGGCGAAAAAATGTGGATCACCTCCGGCTCCATTGCCGACGTGGCCATCATCTGGGCCAAGGTTGAAGACGAAGACAACACGGTGCGAGGCTTCCTGGTCGAGACCGACCGCGCGGGCTTCTCTGCCAAGGATGTTCACGGCAAATGGAGCCTGCGCGCCTCTGTTACCAGCGGGCTTTCAATGCAGGACGTACACATTCCCGTTGCAAATTTGCTACCCAAGACGGGCGGACTGAAGAGCCCGCTCATGTGCCTGAACCAGGCGCGCTACGGCATCAGCTGGGGCGCAATCGGCGCGGCCATGTCCTGTTACGACACGGCACTGCAATACGCAAAAGCACGCAAGCAGTTTCATGGGCAGCCGATCGCCGGACACCAGCTGATCCAGGAAAAACTCGTATGGATGGCTTCGGAGATTTCAAAGGCGCAGTTGCTATCGCTTCATGTTGGCCGGCTCAAGGATGGAGGCAAGGTCGGCCACCAGCACATCTCGATGGCCAAGCGCAACAACGTGTGGATGGCTTTGAAAGCCGCGCGCATGGCTCGCGACATTCTCGGCGCAAATGGGATCACCGAGGACTACCCGATCATGCGGCACATGATGAACCTTGAGTCAGTGAAGACCTACGAAGGTACCCACGACATTCATGCGCTGATCCTCGGCCAGCACCTCACCGGAATTGCAGCTTACTAGCAACATTTCCAGCATCCTGAGCCTGGAGCTACGGGAGAAAAACCGCTGGCGCGTCAATCGACGGAATGGCTCGGATTGGGATCTGAACCAGCCCTGCACCGGGAGCCATTACTCCTGGCTCGATTCTTTGATTCTTTTCGATTGCCGCGTGTGATTGAACAGCACACTTCTTCGCTGACCCGCATTCGCACCTTGCACAAAAGCCCTGGTGCGTATCCTTCGTCCGCAGGATTTCGATCGAAGGCCTCTCGCAATAAACAGTGCGATTGCGTCCCGTGTTCTTGGCTCGATAAAGAGCCACATCGGCAACGGCAATCATGTTGCGCGCGGACCTATCTTCAAAACCGACAGAAATTGCGCCTATGCTGATGCTGATCGGAATCTCAACCGTACCCAGAACCATCGGCTTGTTGGCAATGGCGGAGCGAATGTTTTCCGCAATCCTGCAAAGTTGCTCCCTGTTGCAGTCCGGAAACACGATGAGGAATTCCTCACCGCCATACCGGCCAACCACATCGTAGGATCGGACCGCGCGTTTCAAGCGGCTCGCCGTTTCCTTCAGCGCCAGATCTCCCGTCAAGTGCCCATAGGTATCGTTGACCGATTTGAAATGATCCAAATCGAGGATCAACAGGCCTGTCGGAGTTTTGACGCGGGAAGCGCGATCGAGTTCTCTCTGAAATAGCTCCAACAAAGCAGCTCGATTCCAAACGCCGGTGAGACCATCCTTGGTCGCTTGATCGAGCAGGCTTTCGCGTGCCTGGATCAGGTTGTCCTGCAGCAAGAGAATGCGGTTTGCCGCCGCAAGACGTGCCTTCATTTCGTCCTTGCCGAATGGCTTGACCAGGTAGTCGTCGGCTCCCGATTCCAATGCATGATCAATATCGTTCTTCGAGCATTTATCTGTAATCAGCAGGATGTAGTGATAGTAATCGCGCTGGTCGCGGCGCAATCTGCGGGAAAGCTCCACGCCCTCGATCTCCGGCATCGTTCGATCCATGATCACCAATTCAGGCGGGCGTTCCTGCTGCAGGATGTCCCATGCTTCAATACCACCCCTGGCGATGACAACCTGGTAGCCCCATCCCTGGAGCCATTCCTGAAGCATCATTCGGATTTCTGGATCACTCTCAGCGACAAGCACACGCCTATGCGAATTTCCAATGGCACCTACGCGAAACGGGTTCATCGGAGAAGACGCCGGATGGTCCGTCAAATCCGATGGCCGCGACCTCGTCCACGAAGTGCGAGGGGGAATCTTGGTAACCGTTTGAGAGTGGATGCCGCGCAGCGTCTGCGTCCCACGACTATCCGCATCGGTCACATCGCCTACTTCAAGCGGGGCCATTTTCGATGTAAACAGTAGTGGTGCATCAGTTCGCGCGCTGCCTAATTCACCTGCATGAGGGTCGGCGAATCGCCTTTCCCGCTTGATCCCCATTCCGTTGTCGCCTTCCTGACGCCAGACTCAGAGCATTTTGTTTAGATGGTCGGTGCCGTACTTCCGCTTAAGCACGAATCGGGCCAAACCGTCAGCAGCACCCTTTGAAATTCGTGATTTATTGATCCAAAAGGGCTTACAAACATTTCAAAGCGCTTTAATCGAAGAAAATGAGTTAGAGATTAGAGGTGAAAGAGTGGAGATCCAGGAAGCCACGGCACCATGATCATTAATCGTTAATTTCGCCTCACAAACAGAATTGGGACAGCAATTCACTGGAAATTCCGGCCCACAAATGCGCCCAAACTCGATTGCTGTCTCCTAATGCTGAGTTTGGTGTTGTGCATGCAGATAAACCAGCGTGTGAGGTGAATATGCACAAAAGTATGAGATCCATTAGAAGTGATGCGGACAAAAGTCTGACTTTCTCAGATCACGTTCGCCTAACCGTCAAGGCTCATTTCAATCTGGGAGAACCGCAGAATATTGTCGACGGAGAACCCGACTTGAGATTCAGCTTCGGAGCAATTCAATTTGACGACAATGGAGACGCGCCGGTTTCATCGCCCGCGAACGAAGGCACTTCGCAGATACTTGCGGGCAGCAGAATTCAAACAACCATGCGCTTGAGCGGGCCGAGTGCGTTCACTTTAATTAGCGTTGTCAAACAGGTTCAAATCGAAAAAGCAGATTTCGCAGCTTAGAGATTTAATGGGGATGATTTTCGGTCAGCTCTTCGTCGGGGTTTTCGTGAACGGACGTAGAAGCCTTTAATATGGAGGCACAACAGGGGTTCTCTCCATGTGCTTTTCTTTTCGCTCGTTGTCCCTGACGATCTTCGCGCTGCTATGCATCTCGATCGTATTCGAACCGATCCCCTCGGCGCAGGCGCAGGGGTTAAAGCAAGCGGTCGCTTCGAATGCCGACGCTGTAACAATTCCCGCGCTTTTTGTCAGCGATATCCATTTCGATCCGTTTCACGATCCTGCGAAGGTTAAAGACCTTGTGGCCGCGCCTGTGGCCGAGTGGCAGCGAATCCTCTCAGCAACGGCTTCGCCGAATCAGCAGCAGGCGTTCGACGCCCTTCAGCAGACTTGCCATGCGCGGGGGGTCGATACGCCTTTGACGCTATTGCATTCCAGTCTGGACGCAATGCATACCAGGCAGCCCGATGCGAAGTTCATGATGGTGAGCGGCGACCTGATCTCTCACGCATTCACTTGCCGTTACTCGACGCTTTTCCCAGACGCGAAACCTGGAGATTATCAAGCCTTCGTTCTGAAGACTCTCAGCTTCGTGTTAGGGGAGTTGCGTGGTTCATTTCCCGAAATGCCGGTTTACGTCGCCCTCGGCAATAACGACAGCGGCTGCGGCGACTATAAACTGGATGCGGGAAGCGACTTTTTGTCCGAGACTGGCAAGATCGTTGCCGAGGGGTTGAGCGCATCGCAACGTCAGCGCGCTTTGAAGGATTTTGGGGCCGGCGGCTATTACAGCATCACGATGGCAGAGCCCATGCGGGCTACACGTCTGATCGTCGTCAATGATCTGTTCTTATCCGGCAAGTACATCACCTGCGAGGGAAAGCCTGATCCCGCCCCCGCAACGACGCAATTGTCATGGCTCGCCCAGCAACTGGGTGAGGCACGGGCAGCGGGACAAAAGGTCTGGGTGATGGGTCACATTCCGCCGGGTATCGACCCGTATTCAACAGTCGCAAAAATGAGAGATGTGTGCGGCGGAAAATCGCCAGTCACTTTTCTCGCGTCGGACAAAATGGCAGACCTCCTTGTGGAGTATGCCGACGTTGTGCGGCTGGGAGTATTCGCTCATACACACATGGATGAGATGCGCCTGCTGGAGCCCGAGGGGGGCCAACCGGTTGATGCACCCGCGCACCAGGTCGCCATCAAGATGGTTTCCTCCATCTCTCCGGTGGACGGAAACATTCCATCTTTCATTGTGGCTCGCGTCAACCCATCCTCTGCAACTCTCAAGGACTACGACGTTGTCGAAGCTTCGAATCAAACCGGCATCGACGCACATTGGACTCCCGAATATAACTATGGCCAGACTTATCATGAGCCGCAATTCTCTGCTTCGAATGTGAGCGAATTGATAGGGAAGTTCAAGGGCGATGGTGGCGCGAAGACGGCTGAGAGTCAGGCATACATTCATAACTACTTCGTAGGCGACATGTCTCGCGAGATTAGTCCCTTTTGGCCTGAGTACGTTTGCGCTTTGGACCATTACACCGCGAAAGCATTTACCGCGTGCGTTTGTTCCACAGCGAAGTGAGGTGGTTCTTATGTTGTTTTCTTCTCCACGCGCTCTGACGGCGTCCACATTCATGCTGGTTACTATCATTCTCTGCGGAGTGCCGGGTGCGAAGCCGCAAACAGTGCACGTGGATATGGACGCGGGGAAGGCAATCCCTTTTGATCCAGACAAGGCAATGGGGACGTCGATGGACATCCTCACAGCAAAAGAGTTTGAAGCTGTCTACTCAGAGCCGACCGTGAAAGCCGGGCTTTCAGCGGGCTGGGGACCGATCACCTATCGTCAGAATACTGAGTTAACTTACGACGCGTGGCACTGGAACTCCGACGGGACATGGAGCGACGAGAAGCACAAGAGCGGATATTTCTTAGGAAGCGCAGAGCCGAAAGGACTGCTGCGCGAGTCATACGGATACCGTATCTTGCATCGGGGAACAACGCGTAGCGACTCCGGACAGAATGAGTATTCACGGATGACTGATGGGGACCCAGCGAGTTATTGGAAGAGCAATCCCTATTTGACCGGAAAGTTTACGGGCGAACCGGACTCCGCTAATCCGCAGTGGGTAGTTATCGAGTTTCCAGTTCAGCAGGATATTGATGCGATCCAGATCACCTGGGCAAATCCTTACGCAACGAAATACTCGGTCGAGTACTGGACGGGAAAAGAGAGCCCTCTCGATAAACCTACTGGCGGCTCATGGTTGAAGTTTCCCCAAGGCGAAGTAACAGCGGGAAAAGGTGGAGGCAAACTCGAGCGACTGGCTGATCGTCCAATAGCGACGCGCTTCTTGCGTATATGGATGACGGAATCTTCAAATACCTGCGACACGCATGGAAGCGGCGACTTGCGTAATTGCGTTGGCTATGCGATCTCCGAAATCTCGGTAGGAAATTTCAATGCGCTCGGTGAGTTCGAGGACATGGTGAAGCACGCGCCGGACCAGACACAAACGATAACTCAGGCTTCGTCAGTTGATCCGTGGCACACCAGCGAGGATATCGTTTCCTCACGGATTCAGACAGGATTCGATCTGTTTTTCAGGAGCGGCTACACGAACCACTTACCGGCGATGATTCCGGTCGCCATGTTTTATGCGACGCCGGAGGACAGCGCAGCAGAGCTTGCTTACATCGAGAAACGTGGTTACCCGGTCTCCTATGTGGAAATGAGCGAGGAGCCTGATGGGGCATATATGTTGCCTGAGGATTACGCGGCTCTCTATCTACAGTGGGCAACGGCGCTGCACAAGGTTGATCCGAAATTGAAACTTGGTGGGCCCGTGTTTACGGGTGAAAATGAGGACATCAAAGTGTGGCCGGACGCTCAGGGGCGTACTTCATGGCTCGGCCGGTTCCTCGATTACCTCAAAGCGCACGGGAGAATGAGCGACCTGGCATTTGTCTCATTCGAACATTATCCGCTGGAGCCGTGTCAGATAACCTGGGCTGATTTATATCGCGAGCCTCAATTAGTGGAAGGAATCTTGAAGGCTTGGCGGGAGGATGGCGTGCCCGCCGATGTGCCGCTCATGAATACAGAGAGCAACCTATCCTGGGCACTAACAGATCCGATGCAGGATCTGTTTGCTGGATTGTGGCTGGCGGACAGCGTTGGAGCATTTCTAACTCACGCGGGACCAAACGCCGCGTACTATCATTCACCCATCCAACCGGAAGCGCTCCGGTCGGGATGCCAGGCTTGGGGCACGTACGGGAATTTTGTAGCAAATGAGAAGTTGGAAATCAGTCAATATACGGCGCAGTACTTTGCCAGTCAGCTTTTGAATCTCGATTGGGTGAAACATGGCGCCGGGATGCATGAGTTGTATCCGGCAGTTGGCGACTTACAAGACGAAGCCAAGCACGATCTGATCACTGCGTATGCGGCAAAGCGGCCGGATGGACAATGGTCGCTGCTTATCATCAACAAAGATCCGACCAATGCGCACGCGATACATATCTCATTCGATAATTATCGACAACAGACGGGGACGGACTTTTCGGGCGCAGTTAAATTGGTGACTTTTGGTGCTGCGGAGTATGCGTGGCACTCATCCGGTGCTACGAGTCATGCGGATCCGGACGGACCTCCAAAGCGCAGCGTCGTGGAGTGGAAGGCTGGACAAGAAGTATTGCTTCCGAAGGCGTCAGTGACCGTGCTGACGGGTAGAATAACCGGAACATAATGCTCATCGGTGGAGTTGGAGGAGTTTTTCGATTCGCTGGTCCGGATAATATGGTTGGAAGCGCTATCGAATTCCCCATGCGCATACTTTAGGAGAATCATGGCCGGTTCGCGCAGAGAATTTCTTACTTATAGCTCGCTTGGCATGCTGGCTGTTGCCCTGCAAGCCAAATCCCAGACACCCGCTGGACAGGCGCAGGAATTGCCACCCGGTGCGCCGCCTGCGTTTGGGACAGCACCTCCCGTTGGTCCGGAAGTTTCGCCTGCAACATTCGCGGAGGCGGGGAAGCTTGTCCAAGTCGAGATGAACGCGACAGATCTTGCAACCGCGGCAAGCAACTGGCGGATGCAGATGGCGCCGCTATTGGAGCGCCGCATGGGACCGCGGAAAATCGAATTGGAAGCGAGCCTCGCTCCGGCGACGCAATGGAATCCCAGTTTGCTCGGGATCGCGAAGCCAGAACACGGCGGCAACAATTTCGTCCGCAGCGCGAATGCTGAATTGCCGCTCCCGACCAGCGACGACGCGATTGCATTCGCGCCTGTCTGGCAGCTTTCGAGATGGATCGAAGGCCGCAAGCTCACGTCAACGCGGCTCACAGAAATCTATTTGCACCGGTTGGAACACTACAACGCGCAGCTACATTGCGTCATCACGCTTACGCGAGAGCACGCGCTAGCACAGGCTCGGCAGGCAGATGCTGAGATTGCGGCTGGCAAATATCGCGGTCCGCTTCATGGAATTCCGTGGGGTGCAAAGGACCTGCTCGACACAGCAGGGATTCCGACAACTTATGGTGCAGAGCCTTATCGCGACCGCGTGCCAACGGCGGATTCTACCGTTGTAGAGCGGCTGAATGCGGCCGGTGCGGTGCTGGTGGCGAAGCTTAGCCTGGGTGCGTTGGCATTGAACGACATCTGGTTTGGCGGTCAGACAATGAATCCCTGGTTGTTGGAAGAAGGCTCATCGGGCTCGAGTGCCGGGCCGGGTGCGTCTGTCGCTGCCGGGCTGGTCGGCTTTGCTATTGGCAGCGAAACCGGCGGTAGCATTGTGAGCCCGTCGATGCGTTGCGGCGTGACAGGTTTGCGTCCCACATTCGGCCGTGTGCCACGCACCGGAGCTATGACGCTTTGCTGGTCGCTTGATAAGTTAGGGCCCATGGCGCGAAATGTGGAAGATACTGTGATGGTGCTCAACGCAATCTCCGGGCCGGATGGGCGCGATTTAGCGAGTGTGCCGAGCGAGCTCGTGTTCGATGCTGCGGCGAATGTGAAGGGCCTGCGAGTCGGCTATTTCCCTGGCTGGATGAAGGAAGCCCCTGCGACAGATGTCGATCGCGCTGCGTTGCAGGCGGTGAAGAGGCTTGGGATGAAGCCGGTCCAGGTCTCCATTCCGGACTGGCCGTATGATTCGCTCAATCTAATTCTTTTTGCAGAGGCCGGTGCGGCTTTTGAAGAGCTCACCCTGAGCCACAAAGTGGATGAGCTGAAGGCTCAAGTTCCAGATGCGTGGCCGAATTGCTTTCGTCAGTCTCGGTTCTTGTCGGCTGTGGATTTGGTGCAGGCGGACCGGTTCCGGCGAAAGGTTGCGGTGGAGATGGCGCGCGTGTTTTCTGAGGTGGACTTGCTTCTTGTGCCCTCACTACGGGACGAGATGCTGGTTATAACTAACTGCACGGGGCATCCATCGCTGACGCTCCGCGCGGGGTTTGTGGAAGTGTCGGAGGCGCGCAGCGATTGGGCACCGGATCCTAAGAATCCTCTACCGAAATTCTCTCCGCCGCGCCGCGTGCCGCATGGAGTTACGTTGATTGGCCGGCTGTTCGACGAGGGCAGGCTTGCGGAAGCCGGGCTGGCATTGGAGAAGGAATTCGCTGTCGCCAGCGAGAATCCGCCTGGGTTCTAGTGTTCGAAAGCAAAACAATCATCGACAATTCAACGCTGTTGCAGCATATTCTTGAGTTATGCCGACCATTTCTCTTCGACACCGCTCTTCACTTAAGAAGATTCTTCCAGCAGCTTGCACAGCAGCGTTGTCCTTGGCCCAAATTGCCAACGCGCAACATCCCGCGAATCCTTCAATCGTCTTGCACGCCGCGCGGCTGCTACAGGTTGATACAGGCGCACTGTTGACTCCGGGTGAAATTCTCGTTGAGGGCGAACGGATTCGTGCTGTCGGACCATTGGTTGAACATCCGCAAGGCGCTAAGATCATTGACCTAGGCGATACCACGCTGCTCCCAGGCCTGATAGACGCACACGTCCACCTGTTCCTGCATCCCGGCGCAGAGGACTTGCAGACAGTCGAGGAATCTGTTCCGTGGCGGGTCATCCTTGCCGAACAGGCAGCAAAGGCCGACCTGCTGGCCGGATTCACGGCTGAGCGCGACATGGGAACGGAGGGAGCGGGTTCAGCTGATACAGCTATTCGCGAGGCTATCAACAAGGGACTCATTCCCGGGCCACGCATGCGCATGAGCGGCAATGCGATTGACATTCTTGGTGGGCACGAGGACGCGAACCACTACAACCCAGCGCAGCATGTGCTCTCGAATGCGGATTACGCCAATTCCGCAGAGCAGATTGTCGAAGTCATGCGTGCTCAGCACAAAGAAGGCTCGGACTTCGCAAAAATCTACGAGACCGGACCTGACCGAATGGTCGATGGGGGGCTTCACACTCCCTACCAATACACCGCTGCACAGCTGATCTCGGCTGTCGAAGAGGCTCATCGCCTTGGCGTTTCGGTCGGCGTTCATGCAATGGGAGAGCCGGGCACGCTCTATGCGGCGCAGGCGGGTGTTGCATCCATCGACCACGCAACACAGCTCAGCGATGAAACCATGCGTCTGATGCGGGAGAAGCACATTCCCGCAGTGCCTACTTTTGCGATCTTCAAATACTTCGCCGACCATGCGGAATCGGCCGCCACGGCCGCGAGGGAGAAGGCGCTGCTCGACTACAAGATCCACGAATTCAAGAAGCAGGTTGCCGCCGGAATTCCATTTGCTGTTGGTTCTGACGTCGGGCCATTCCCGCATGGAACTCAAGCGGTCGAAATGGAGCTAATGGTGCAATACGGGATGAAGCCGCTTGCGGTGCTCCAAGCCGACATGATCGAGGGCGCGAGAGTGCTCGGTTGGGAGGGGCAGATTGGTCAGCTCAAGCCGGGGTATTTCGCCGATGTCGTCGCGGTACCGGGCAATCCGCTGGAGGACATCACGGAGGTGGAGCACGTCAGCTTTGTGATGAAAGCCGGAGTGGTATTTCGTGAGTAGACTTAATACGAATTCCGGAGGTTGGAGTGATGAAATCGCCACGGAACGATCGACGCTGCCCATACCGTCTGCATCTGTCTCTCGTTGTGATGTTTGCGATTTTGACTGGTGAGTCGAATGCGCAACCTGGTACTCTCGCCAACGCAATCGATCAGGTTGAACAGGGCAACTTTTCCTATGTGGACCAGGTCGTCAGGCTAGCTGGCCCAGAAAGGGCTATACCCACGCTTGAGGATCTTTTTTCGCGAATCCAGGATTTGCAAACGAGAGACTGGATTGCGAGTACATTGGTCAAGATCGGGGATAAGAACGATACATATTGGCATTTCGTCACCGAACAAGCGAGAGAATCGATTGAAAGCGGAGCCCCGGATTTTCAGATTTACGACTCGGAAGGGGCGGCATCGGGCAAACCAGCTCCAGAGTTTGTTGCGTGGGCGAAGGCCCACAATCTTACTGAGGAATCAGCCGAGTATGAAAGTGTCTTTCCAATAGGGATCCTGGGCGCAACCGGAGATCGGCGGGCAATCCCCTTATTGCGACGAGCGCTTCTGGTTCCCAACCACATGGCGGAATCTGTTGCGGCATCGGCATTGGCAATGCTCAAAGACAAAGACTCGATACCGCTGATTGTCGAGGCATGCAAGCGAGCCCCTTCGAACGCGAAATCTGCAATTGCGCTCTCTCTGCTGGCCTTCCGAGATCCAGAGGCACAAAGTGCAGCTGAACCCTTCCTGCCTGAGGGCTTTGTCAAGAAGCTTCATGAGGAGAAGCCTTAGCTATTATTTCCGTGCGGACGCCGCATCGGCTTGCGCTCGCCGCTCCTCAATCTTCTTGAGCGTCTCATGCCATCGCTTGGATCTTGCCGGCGCGAGGGAGTCCTCGACGGCCTTACGATAGCCGCCGAGGTAGATGGAGTATAGGATTGCCAGCGAGCAGCCGATCCCCCATAGGAATCCGATACAGAGACCCATTAAAGCGGCAGGACCAAAACTCATGGTGTTCGTCCTCTCTCGCGCGCCTCACTCACTGCATTTCGATTGAGATTTGGGTTTCCCACCCTCGCGACAAGAACAAGAACGTCGTGCCCAGAGGGCTCCCAGATGGGATACCAAGTCTTGGTGGTAAGTGGAGACAACGCTCATTGAGGGTTGAGGTTTCCCGCCCTTGCGACGGGAAAAACGCAAGAACGGGGCACGAAACATTTGTGGGGCCTGACAGAGCTATACGGCGACCGTAAAGCTGTCCTCGGTGCGCGAGACCGCGTGGTAAAGTGTGTCACGCTCGACAGGGATTCGCCCCGCCGCGGTGATCAAGTGGCACAACTCCTTGCGAGTCATGCCTTGCGGTGTAGTCGCGCCGGCGTCGTGGTAGATCTTCTCCTCGATCACAGTGCCGTCCAGATCGTCAGCGCCAAATCGCAAGGCAATCTGCGCGATCTTGGGCGTCAACATCTGCCAATAGGCTTTAATGTGCGGGAAGTTGTCCAGCAGCAGGCGGCTCACTGCGATCTGGCGAAGGTCGGTCAAGCCGGTGGTTACGGGCAGGTGATCGAGCGGCGTGTTTTCGGGATGAAAAGCGAGGGGGATAAACGTCTGGAAACCGCCGGTTTCGTCCTGCACCGCACGCAGTTTGAGCAGATGGTCGACGCGGTCTTCGTCGTTCTCAATGTGACCGTACAGCATTGTGGCGTTGGACTTGAATCCCATTTTGTGGGCCAGGCGGGCCGTCTCAAGCCATTCTTCGCCGTCGATCTTGTGGTCGCAGATGATGGACCGAACGCGTGCGGCAAAGATTTCCGCGCCTCCGCCGGGCATTGAATCGACACCGGCCTCGCGCAGCTTGATGAGCGTCTGCTCGATGGTCAGCTTGGCGCGGCGAGCCAGGTAGGCTACTTCGACCATGGTGAAGGCCTTGATGTGGACCTTGGGGAACCGCTGCTTCAGGCCATGGACCAGGTCTAAAAAATACTCAAGGGGCAGGTCGGGGTGAAGGCCGCCCACAATGTGAAACTCCGTCACAGCTTCGGAGT
>Ga0302140_10008600_pt1 | contig 12684 bp, 8 predicted proteins | sample I_Bog_E1_1_FD_202095 | JGI IMG/M metagenome (GOLD analysis project Ga0302140, IMG submission 202095) | Peat permafrost microbial communities from Stordalen Mire near Abisko, Sweden - I_Bog_E1_1 | ecosystem: Environmental > Terrestrial > Soil > Wetlands > Peat | place: Sweden: Abisko, Stordalen...
GGAAGGCAGGAGCGCAGGCAGGACGCTGCAGATTCCCGCGCCTGAGATGGTCTTGATTCTCAGTTTGCACTGAAATCACCAACTATTGACTTGCCCAAAGCTTCGATCTGCCGGTAAAGTGCACTAGAAGTCCTTCCAAAGCCCGTGCCACCCCCATGGCACCCGGAATGTTGGTTCACTCGGAGATCCGAGTTACCCGCTCGCTCGTCAAGAGTTCGGTCGGAGGCACGGAATCTTTCCAACAACGACGATCATTCGCTTTTTTCCAGCGATTCTTTTGTAACGATTTCCAGGCTTTTGCCACAACCAGAAGCGGGCGGCCCTTGGAAAGCGCCCATTCTGGGTCAGCCGATGCGACTCGGCCATCGAAAAGACGTCGCGCATGTACATCGATTCAAATAGACCGCGCAGGAGCAGGATGCAATGAACGCAGGCATGACTCGCAAGATCCGTCGCCCCTCTTGGGTGGGTGCCCTCGCGGCTTTCACGCTCGCGGTGGCTGGCCTCGCTTCCAGCTCCCCGGCAGGCTCTCAGTCTCTGGCAGATCGGCTCAAGGCGGTGCAGGGCGGCCATGAGGGCCCGGCGCCAGCCAAGGCGCCCGTTTGGAAGCCTGTGTCGGCATCAACATCTTCGATGACGATTCCGCTGGTGAAGGGGCTGATTGTGTCCGGTGCGCAGTCCGGCGATCAGGGTGACCAGGAACAGATACGCACCATCACGGATACCAGCAACAAAGATGTGACGCTCACGGTCGAATGGGACAAGCCAAGCCCCATTCAAGGTCATCCGCCTGACCGTAAGACCACGACGCGCATCGTGGACAATGCCGATCTAGCCAGCTCGCATCGCATCATGACCTACTACCATATCGGCCAGAAGGAACACTATCCCGGGGCTACGGGCTTCGGTGCATCGGCTGAGGTGTTGAACGAGTTGCGTGCCGACAAGCCCTCTCTGTTTCTGTTTGAAGCCAATCCGGACCCGATCATGACGTTTTCGACCATGTCGAAAGACAAGAACGCACTGATCGGCTGGAATGGAAATCCCATGAACAACTGCACGCTGCATCGCGTGGAGAAGACCGACGTGGCCATGCCGATGATTGTGAACAGCGCGCGCGTGGAATTGCCGGTGCTGCATGCCATGTGTACTCTGAGCGGAAACGTGGAGGCGCACTTCTTTTTTCTTGACCAGCCCTCCAACCCGATGTTGCTGGACAGCTTCGTCGATGGCGATCGCGCTCAGATGATCAAGATCGACTTCCCCACGCAACCGGCGGGGATGGAGCAGGCGTTGAAGGAGAAGAAGCCGGTGCAGGTCTACGGCATTTATTTCGACTTCAACAGTGCGACCATCAAGCCCGACTCCGAAGCAGTGCTGAAGCAGATCTCCGACATTTTGCACAAGAATCCAGACTGGAAATTGAGTGTTTCCGGCCATACAGATAACGTCGGCGACGCAAGCACCAACCAGAAGCTATCCGAGCGCCGTGCCGCCGCCGTAAAGGACGCGCTGGTGTCGCGCTACGGCATTACGTCCGACCGTCTGAACACGAGCGGCTTCGGGGCTTCCAAGCCCATTGAGAGCAATAGCACGCTGGAAGGCAGGGCCCGCAATCGCCGCGTGGAGTTGCAGCGGCAATAGCGATGGCGCTTGCCTTTTACCCAAGCGCCCACGTACAACGGAGCACAATACAGTTGCATACCAAGGATTGAAGCAATGAAGACGATTGCCAAACGCACGCTCAATTGGAAGTCCCTATCCACAGTCTGCGTCGTTGCTGTTTTTGTGCTATCGCCCACAAGCTGCAAGAAAAAGCCGACAGCAGCCTCGACCAACGCAGACGCGAGCAACAAGATCGCCTCCCTGAACACGTCGGGCAGCGGGTCCTTCAGTAGTGCATCCGGCAAGGCCGCGTGGGCCGCCAGGCGCGCGGCAGGCGACAAGAATATCTCGGTGGGCCAAGGCAACAGCTTCGCGCATATCACCTACAAGCCCGAGGTCAAATTCATCGACGAGGGCGCCATCAAGGCATCTCTGCAAGGCATCAGCAGCGATGGCCACGGGGCGATGTTCAAGAACGCCTCGCCAGAGATTAAGGCTCTGAAGGCCGGCGACCTCCTTTTGGTCAAGAATGCGTGCGCGGCGAAGATTCTGGCTGCCCAGACCGATGGCGACCAGACCGTCCTCATCATCGACCGGGCCAAGCTGACCGACATTGTGGCGGGCGGGGAGATCAAAGTAGATTCGCCCATCGGCTTTCACGGTCCCGCCAATGCCTCGATGTCGGAACCTGCGCCGCATCCTTTCAACTTGATGGACAGAATCGAGACTCCGGTTTACGCGCAGGACGGGATCATCGATGCGAATCCGCAGCACAACGTCACGACGATGGCCAAGGATGCGCTCATTTCGGGCTGGAAGATCGACAATTACTCGTTCACTCCTGGCGATAATCAGTCGGCCTTTGCCGTTCGGATCATGAAGGATACCGTCGGCTTCCGATCGGCCATCGCCGTCGACGGCAACGTTTCGAACTTCCAGTTCGTCTCAAATCTCAACTTCTCACCCAATACGGCGCAGGAGATTATCAACGGCGTGGGTGGGATGAGCGGCAAGGTGCACGTGTTGTGGGAGATTGGCAAGAACACTCCGGGCGTCTGGGCCGAGGAGGACAAAATCAAGCTCCCCATCGGCGCCAAAATTCCGCTGGCCCCGGTATTGGATGGATTGCCCCTCGAAATCGAACTGAGCGCAGCATTGCTGATCCATCCCGCGCTTACCGGTGGCAATGAATATTCCAAGGGCGAATACACAATCCAATGGGTTGGGAGTAAGAGCAGCCCGACCGAGTTCGTACAGCCGGGTAACGAGGGCCTGACCTTCACCATCAACGACAATCAGAGCATCTCGGCAGTTGCGCCCACCGCCATGGTGCTTTCGCTCTGTGCGCCGAGGATCGAGATGGGGATCTCATTTCTGGGCTCTTGGGGGGTCTATGGGTACACAGCCGACTACTTCCTCAATGCAGGCGCGGCCGCAATCGACGTGGCTATCGATGCCATTGAGGCCCACCTGCTCCCTCAATCCATGTACGCCGCGCTGAAGGCGTCGCCGGCAGGAAGCCTGACGGCGACCAACGCCCTTAACTCCAACGCGGACATCTTCGTCCAGGTCATCACGACCGAGGGAGTCACGCACGCGCCCAACATCACCCTCGCTCCCTGCACCAAGACCCAGTTGAAGATCACGGCCCAGTCCGGTGGGGAAGCAAATCTGCTCGGCCTTACGGGCAATGCGAAGAAAACCAAAGACCTGTTCACCAAAGAGTTCATTCAATGGGATCCCGGATCAAATTTCTGCAAGAGCGTTTGAGGAAGTTTTACCCAAGTCGGATTTTATTGAGAAACGGTACGCGCTACCATGAAAGAAACCAGGAGAAATGTGATGCAAAGCAGAGTCTTAAAAGTCGTTGCGCTGGCCCTGCTGGCCGGGCCTATTGCCTGTTATGCCGATTCCAGCTACGAGCACACCACGCAAATCACCGGCGGCCAGTTGATCAACACGCTCAAGCACATCCCCTTCATGGGCAAGCAAATGAAGCAACTCTCGGACCCGATGAGCGAGATTACCATGGTTCACGGCAACCAGAAGGCCATTGTCTCCAAAGATTATTCTGAGATCTGGGACTTGGATAAAGAAACCATCACGCATATCGACAATACAAAAAAGACGTATAGCGTGATGACCTTCGCCGATATGCGCAAAGCGCTGCAGGAATTGCCCGCCAAGATGAAAGAGATGCAAGACAAAGTTCAAGCGGAGCAGGCCAAAGCGAAGTCGCAAGCGCCTCCCACGACCCTGCAATACAGCTTCAGCGTGGATGTGAAAGATACGGGCTTGACTAAGATGATCGATAAATATAACGCCAAGCAACAGATCATGACAATGGCAACGACGGTGACGGATTCCGCGAATCCGTCCACGAAGATCGTGTATGCCTTCACCGACGAGATCTGGACAACTCCCGAACTTCCCTCGGAGATGAAAGAGGTGGAGGAGTTTGACAAGCGGTTCGCCAAGAAGATGATGCAGGGCGTGGACACGAAGGATGTGCTGAACGGTATGTCCAACATGCGAAACAGCGCTCAGATGTCGATGAACCAGATGTTTGGCATGCAGCCGGGTGCAGGGGAATCGTTCGAGGCGATGGGCAAGGAGCTGGCCAAGATCAAGGGCACACGGGTACTGGAAATCACGCGGATGGGCGGCTCAGGCACGGGCATCCAAGCTCAGCCTGGCGACGATACGCCCCTGCCCAGCGGTGGGCAGGTTGCCGGGCAGGTAGCGAGCGATACGGCAAGAAGCACCGCGACCGGCGAGGCGAGCCGCATTGGGGGAAACAGCATTCCGGGGGCAGCCTTGGGAAGCGCATTGAGTGGAGCGGTCGGAGGGCTCTTCGGGCACAAGAAGAAGGCGGCTGATCCGGCGCCTGCACCAGCGCCTACAGCCGCAACACCAGGAACTGCGACCACAACCGACGTGACGTTGATGGAGATGACGGTCAAGACGCACGACTTCTCCAGCGAGGCCGTTCCGCCGTCGGTCTTCGTAGTTCCCGCCGGGTTCAAACAGGTGGAATCGCAGATGGAACAGATGCTGAACAAGAAGTAGATTGAACAAAAAGGCCTCATGCCGGGTGTTCGGCGTGAGGCCTTTTCTATGCTTGCTTCTCGTTGGAAACTTATCCAGCCTTTTCCAACAAGCAGAGCGACAGGTCGCGACGCTCAACCATTTCGCGCGTAATCTCCAGATCGCGGACGCGCTTGTTGGAGGGCAGGTGGTACATCAGGTCCAGCATCAGCTCTTCCAGGATCATGCGCAAGCCGCGTGCTCCGACTTTACGGGCGAGAGCTTCGCGTGCAACAGCGCAGGTGGCTTCGTGGGTAAAGTGCAGGCGCACATTCTCGTATTCGAGCAGGCGCTGATACTGCTTGAGGATCGCGTTGCGCGGCTTGGTGAGGATCTCGATGAGCGCGGCTTCGTCCAGTTCGTCGAGCACCCCCATGACAGGCAAGCGACCGACAAACTCGGGAATGAGCCCGTACTTGATTAAATCCTGGGGCTCGGTGCGGCGCAACAGTTCGGTGTCGCGATGCGAACGCGCTGCCGACTCGGCCTCGGTGTCTGTTGCCTTGAAGCCTAAGGCCTTCTTGCCGACACGGCGCCCGACGACACGCTCGAGGCCCACGAAAGCGCCCCCGCAGATGAACAGGATGTTGGTGGTGTCGACGGCCGTGAACTCCTGGTGCGGATGCTTGCGTCCACCTTGCGGCGGAACGTTGGCAACCGTGCCTTCGAGGATCTTGAGAAGAGCTTGTTGCACGCCTTCGCCGGAGACGTCGCGGGTGATGGACGGGTTCTCGTCCTTGCGCCCGATCTTGTCGATTTCGTCGATGTAGATGATGCCCTGTTGTGCGCGGGTGACGTCGCCTTCAGCAGCCTGCAAAAGCTTGAGGATGATGTTCTCGACATCCTCACCCACGTAGCCGGCCTCCGTCAGGGTGGTGGCGTCGACAATGGCAAAGGGCACATCCAGCATCTTGGCCAGCGTGTGCGCCAGCAAAGTTTTGCCTGAACCGGTGGGGCCGATGAGCAGGATATTCGACTTGGCCAGTTCCACTTCGTTGTTGCGCATGCGGTTCATCTGGATGCGCTTGTAGTGGTTGTAGACGGCAACGGCGAGTTTCTTCTTGGTCTGTTCCTGGCCAATCACAAAGTCGTCGAGGAAGCTCTTCACTTCCTGCGGCTTGGGCAGATGGCCAGCGGTGGTGGCCGGGTGCGCGGCATCGCCGCGATCGTCCTCGAGGATCGAGTTGCAGACGCCCACACACTCATCGCAGATGTAAGCGCGAGGGTAGTCGCTGGGCGACGAGATCAGCTTGGCCACAGCGTCCTGCGACTTGTGGCAGAACGAGCAGCGCAGTGCTTCTTCGGGTCCCGTGCGCGTTTTCATGTTCCTGCTCCCTTTGGACGATTTCTAGCGTCGTGTTGCGCGTGCTACAAACCCCACCGGCTAGCCGCGTGGCCGGTCGATAATTTCGTCAACGATCCCGTATTCCTTGGCTTGCTGAGAATTCATGATGAAGTCCCGCTCCACATCGCGTTCAATGCGATCCAGCGGCTGGCCGGTGTGCTTAGCCATCAGCGTGTTGGTGATCTCGCGGATGCGGAGAATCTCCCGGGCATGAATGTCGATGTCGGTCGCCTGCCCGCTCAGCCCGCCCATGGACGGCTGATGGATGAGAATGCGGGAGTTAGGCAAGGCAAACCGCTTGCCTTTGGTGCCGGCCAGAAGCAAGAACGCCCCCATGCTGGCCGCCTGGCCGATGCAATACGTCACGACATTGTTCTTGATGAACTGCATGGTGTCGTAGATGGCCAGACCGGCGGTGATGGAACCGCCCGGCGAGTTGATGTAAAGCTGCACGTCCTTCTCCGGGTCCTCGCCGGAGAGAAACAGCATTTGCGCCACGATCAAATTGGCCACCTGATCGTCGATCGGTGTGCCGAGGAAAATGATGTTATCGCGAAGCAGACGCGAGTAAATGTCGTAGGCTCGCTCGCCCCGACTCGTCTGCTCAACCACCATGGGAACCAATGCCATTGAGTATTCTTCCCGATCTTGCCGTTGGGGGCCGTTCTTTCCCCGATTTTTCGATGTTTCCGCCGCGGCCCGGATTCATTCCCGGTGAGTTTTCTGGTAACCGAGCGGTTCCTGCACCCTCATTGCAGGGCTTGTTCTCCCTTAGCCGGGAAGCCGTTCGTACAGTACAGAAGCAGTTTTCTCGCGTCGTAGCTGTTCCCGGATTCTAGCGAGCCCCCCCTCCGCCGTCAATCGCACTTTCAGGGCATCCAGAGGTTCGCCGGACTGCAGCGCCGCCAACTGCAGCTCGTGATCCATTTCTTCGTCGCTAACCGTAATGTTTTCTTCATCCGCGATGCGGTCGAGCAGGATGGAGGTTTGCACTTCGGATGCTGCACTTGGCCGCTGCGCAGCGCGCAGCCGGGCGAAGTCCAGCTTGCGCATTTGCTCGGTGTCCATTCCTTGCGCGGCCAAGGCGCGGAGACCGCGTTCGAGGCGCGTCTCAATTTGATCCTGCACCAGCGACTCCGGGATTGGGAACGAATACCGCTCCGTCAATGCGGCAAAGAGCCGATCCTTGGTTTCGCCTTCGATGCTGCGCCGCTTGCGGGCCGCCAGGTGTTCGCGGACCCGTTCTTCGAGGTCGGCAAAACTTTGGTAAGCTCCGAGTTCCTTGGCGAAGTCGTCATCGAGGACGGGCAGCGTCCGCTTCTTAATGGCCTTCACTTCCACATCGTAGGCAACAGTTTTGCCCGCCAACTTGGATTCTGCGTAGTCTGCCGGGTAAACGACCTCGGCCTTGAGTTCCTGGCCGGGCTTGGCTCCGCGCAGGGCAGACGAAAATGCTTCGACCGTATCCTTGCCGCCGATCTCGACCAGCGTGTCCTCCCCGGCAAGAGGAGATTCTTCGGAATCGCCTTCGATCAGCCCTTTGTAAGTGATCTGCGCCCAGTCACCATCGACCAAGGCCCGATCTTCTTCAACCGGCTCAACGGTGGCGCGCGACTCGCGAAGATGCGCCAATTCTTCCTGGAATTCTTCTTCGGTGATCTCGACGGGAGGCTTGGGGACGGTGACGCTCTGATAGCCCTCAATGGAGAATGCCGGGATGTACTCAAAAACTGCCTTCACATGCAAAGGCGCGCCATCGTCGACAGAGAGCTCCGTCACCTGCGGCTGGCCGACAGGCCGAATACCGCTCTCCTCGACCGCCTTGTTGAAGTGTTCGGGAAGCAGGCCGTCAATGACGTCTTTGCGGATCTCAGTGGCGTAACGACGCTTGACCACCGATTCCGGAACTTTGCCTGCCCGGAAACCGGGAATCTTGGCATATTTCCGATAGTTGGCGACCACCTTCCGGTAAGTCTTGGAAACCTCGTCGGCGGGAATATCGAGGACCAGTTCGCGCGTGCAGTCAGGGTTTAAGACAGGGCCATGCTGGTGGTCGTGATCGTGGCCGTCGTGGTGATGATGGCCCTCCAGGTCATGGTCGTGGCGATCCTGGGAGTCGTCCGGGCCTAGCGCGGTCTCGGCCGCTTCGGGGAGAGGGTTCTTTTCGAGGGTGTCGGTAGAGCTCAACGTTTTACCTTCCGGCGCAAACTTGACGCCTGCGAACTACTGAAATGCATCCATGCCGACTTCTTGCCGCACCCCTTCAACGGTGGGCAGTTGAACCGGGTGCAGTATGCGGATCGGTGCGCTGGTTCCTTGCACGAGTTGAAGCCAGCTCCGCACAGAACAGAAGATGCCTCATCTCATGGTAAGAGGGTTTGCTGCAAGGGTCAAACCGGGAGGGGGGCGAAGCGCCGGAAAAGGCACCGGAATCGCCACGTTACCTTGGAGAGTTCCCGATTGCGTCACGGAGCCTGAGGCTACTGTTCGGCCTCGCACGGTGTGCGGACATAAGGCAGATAGCGCGGATGACAGGCGCCGCATTGGGCAAAATAGGCACGCGCCTCATTCAGACTCAATTGGCCGTTGACGGTGAGCCGCACCTCGGCCGCGTCTTCGTCTCCCTGGCCATCGTCCTCCCACCAGCAAACAGGGCACAGGGCGAGTGCTTCCGGCTTCTCCAGGGTCCTATATCCACAGCATGGGCATCGAAAACGAGTTTGCACGGCTTCCTCGAATAGATGGACGAACATTCTGGACATGGCGTTTACCTCGCTTCCGAACTCATGCGCCCGACGGGCAATGGTTCCCTTTACCGGAATGGGCTTGTCCTTCTCTATCGGCCTGGGCCGCTTCTTTGTCCAGCCTTCCCCGGAGGAGAAGGAGCTGGCCATTCCGTTCGAGTCCATAGGGCGTAGAATTGCGCCGGAGGAGAGTTCCCCAACCATGTCACGTTCCTTTGCATTCGCTTCCGGTTTTCTGCCCTGTGTTGTTCTTGGGTTGTCGCTGACGGCTGCCCGTATTGGCGCGGGCCAGACCTCTGCGCCGCCATTGCGCGTGGCGATTGTGGGACTCGAACACGGCCACGTCGAGGGCTTCCTTTCCGCATTGCCCCGGCACAAGGACGTGGAACTGGTGGGCATCGCGGACGAAGATCCGGCATTGTTCGCGAAATACGGGAAGAAGTATGCGCTGGCGGAAACGCTGTTCTTCAAGAGTGAAGCCAACATGATCGAAAGGAGCCATCCGCAGGCGGTGCTGGTTTACACGTCGATTGCAGGGCACCGGCCGGCGATTGAGATTGCCGCGCAATATGGCGTATCGGTGATGGTGGAGAAGCCGCTAACCATTTCGCTTGCCGACGCCCTGGCCATTCGTGCCACGGCCCGCAAATACAAGATTCACGTGCTGACGAACTACGAAACGACGTGGTACTCGAGCAACAAGGCAGCGTACGACCAACTGGAACAGGGACGGCTGGGAGCCGTTCGCCGCGTGGTGGTGCACGATGGGCATGAAGGGCCAAAGGAGATTGGCGTGCCTCCGGAGTTTCTCGGCTGGCTGACCGAACCGGAGAAAAACGGCGCAGGCGCGCTGTACGACTTCGGGTGCTACGGCGTGGACCTGATGACCTGGCTGATGCAGGGCGAGACCCCGCTGACGGTGACCGCCGTGGTCACGCACGATAAGCCGGAGATCTATCCCCACGTGGACGACGACTCAACGATTGTCCTTACCTATCCGCATGCGCAGGCGGTGATCATGGGCTCGTGGAACTGGCCGTTCTCGCGCAAGGATATGGAAGTGTATGGAGCGACCGGGTACGCGATCACCGTCGGTCCGGACAAGGTCCGGTTGCGCCACGAGCACGAGTCAGAAGAACAACTGACGACGGCTCCGCCGCTACGTGGGGCGCAAAGCGACTCGCTGAGCTACCTGGCCGCGGTGTTGCGCGGCGAACTGCAGCCGAAGGGGGATCTGTCCGCGCTCGATACCAACGTGGTTGCGATGCAGATTCTGGATGCGGCGCGGGAATCGGTGCGGACAGGGAAACCTGTGCGTTTAACCAAGATCGGGGAGTAATGGGGGAGACAGCAGGCTTGCATGGGGGTATCCCACCCTTTCCGCGGAAAGACGCGGAAAGGATGGGGCAGGGAGATCGGCTGCGATGGCAAAAATGCGCCTAATAGCTTCGGACCCATTCCAGGATTGAGCGAACCGCCATGCCGCTGGGGCCCTTGGCGATGTAGGGGCGGGAGTCTTCAATCCAGGCCATGCCGGCGATGTCGAGGTGAATCCAGGGCGTGTCTTCCGCGAAGACGTGCAGGAACTCGGCCGCGGTAATGGCTCCGCCTGCGCGACCGCCGGTGTTCTTGATGTCGCCGATGTCGCTCTTGATCATGTCGGCGTACTCATCGGCCAAGGGCAGGCGCCAGAATTTTTCCCCTGAGGTTGCGAGAGCGGCGTTGAACTTGGCGTACGTCTCATCGTCATTGGCGAACAGGCCCGCATTCACGCCGCCGAGGGCCACGACGCAGGCGCCGGTTAAGGTCGCGGCGTCAATGAGGTGTGTGGCGCCGAGTTCTTTGGCGTAGTTGAGGCCATCGGCCAACACGAGGCGGCCTTCGGCGTCCGTGTTGATGACCTCGATGGTTTTGCCCGACTTGGCGGTGACCACGTCACCGGGCTTGTAGGCTTTGCCGTCTGGCATATTCTCGGCAGCGCAGACGATACCGACGACCCGGACTTTCGGCTTGAGCAGGGCGATGGCGCGCAGGGCGCCGAGCATGGCTGCGCCGCCGGCCATGTCGTACTTCATCAGCTCCATTTTTTCAGACGGCTTGATGGAGATCCCGCCGGTGTCGAAGGTAATGCCCTTGCCTACAAGGCCCAACACTGGGCCCTCGGCGACGCCTTCGGGCTCATAGCGCAAGACGATCAGGGCGGGCGGCTCTTCCGAACCCTGGGCCACGGCCCAGAAGGCGCCCATCTTCAGCTCGTGCAGTTTGTCCGTCGAGTAGACTTCGCAGGCCAAGCCCACGGATTTGGCCATCTCGGTGGCGCGCTGGCCGAGGACGGTCGGGGTGAGCTTGTTTCCCGGTTCGTTGACGAGGGTGCGGGTGAAGTTCTGACTCTCGCCGATGACGATCCCCTCGGCGAATGCGGCTTCAATTGCTGCTTTATCGGCATTGGCGGGGGCAGCCAGGACGAATTTCCGGACGCTCTGGTCCTTGCGATCGCTGCGGTAGGTATCGGCGTCGAAGTCGCCGACAAACGCTCCCTCCGCAATGGCGCGCGAGGAGGGTCCCGCGGGTAGAGCTTCGGCTTCGGGCAGCGCAAAGGCGATTTCGCGAATGCCCCGCGGCTTGGCAAAGCGTACGGCGGTTCCCGCCGCGGTGCGCACGCTGTGGACGGTCGCTTTCGCCTGTTTGCCCAGGCCCACCAGCAAGAGGCGTCTGGCGGCCAATCCGGCTGGGGCATGCAGCAAGAGGGTCTCGTTGGCGGCAGCTTTGTACTCCCCAGTGGCCAGCACGGTGGCGACCGAGGCTTGGACAGCCTGATCGGCGGTTAGCAGCACCGGCTGCGGCTTGACGTCAGGACCCTTTGCGGTTTGGTTGTCGACGGCGAGTACGACGAGAAGTTCGGTTTCGGTTCCGGAAAGTGGGACAAAGCTCACGGCAGTCTTCATGCTTCCATTTTGTCATTTCAATGTGGATTCCGGTACCCGCCCCCCAAGGTTCCTGCAGCCCGTCTTGTCAAGTGGAAGACACATGACAGAATGCCTAGAGCTTGTCAGAGAGAAAACTGAGTGCCATAAGACGGCTATCTGGCATCAAATACATTGACTGACCGAGGGACTCTCCGCCCCATTCCGCAGCTGCTTCGCGCAAACGCGAACGCTTGGCCTCACACTCGGCGACCGGGCGTGCCTGGCACTCGCCATTGAACGGAAAGCTACCGCGTATACAACAGACAGGGCATGGAAAAACTTGGAATTGTCGGTAAAGATTGAAGTGATCCGCTGAGTTCGTCGGACTCCTCGCGAAGCTTGGGATCCGACGAACTCAAGTCGTCACGGTTACTCTCGGATCAGCGGCCCATGCGGTGCTTGCTGGCGTTGACAGCGGCACGGGCTTCTTTGTCGGCGTCGCGACGTTTTTCTGTTTCGCGCTTGTCCCAGTCCTGCTTGCCTTTGGCAAGCGCCAGTTCGCACTTGACGCGGCCATTGCGGAAATAAAGCCGTGTAGGGATGAGCGTGTGACCCTTGATCTGCGTCTTCGACAATAGCTTGCGAACCTCTTCCCGATGCATCAGCAATTTGCGGGTACGAGTTTCGTCGTGGTTTGCCAGATTACCGTGGGAATATGGACCAATATGCAAGTTAAGCAAAAAGGCCTCGCCGTCTTTAATCAGACCGTAAGAATCGCGGAGATTGGCTTTGCCTTCGCGAATCGATTTGACTTCGGTGCCGCGGAGGGCGATGCCAGCCTCGAATTTTTCCAGCAGGAAATAGTTGTGGCTGGCCATGCGGTTGTGCGCAGCATCGCGCTCGCCGCTGGAGACAGGGTCGCGCGGGCGAGCCGGTTTTTGGGGGCCGGCTGCCTCTTTTTGCACAATTACGTGACTGGTTTGGCGGGTCATTTGCT
>Ga0302140_10008601_pt1 | contig 12684 bp, 9 predicted proteins | sample I_Bog_E1_1_FD_202095 | JGI IMG/M metagenome (GOLD analysis project Ga0302140, IMG submission 202095) | Peat permafrost microbial communities from Stordalen Mire near Abisko, Sweden - I_Bog_E1_1 | ecosystem: Environmental > Terrestrial > Soil > Wetlands > Peat | place: Sweden: Abisko, Stordalen...
CTTTGTCGTCGGCTTTGTCGCCAAGGGCCGAGGCCGGATGCTGGAGCGTGGGTTCGAGGGTCTCGACGTTGACGCGGCTGATACGGTGGCTGGCCATTTCGGCCACGGTGTAACGGCGGCCATCGTGTTCCAGACTTTCGCCCGCCACGGGGATGTGGCCCAGTTGGGCGAGGAGGAAGCCGGCAAGGGTTTCGACGCCGGCCTCGCGGGGGAAGGTCCAGTGGAGCTGAGTGCCGAGGTCGCGGAGGGTGGTGCTGCCGTCGAGCGACATGACGCCTGCGGTGTCGAAGAGAGTGGCACGGTTGGGGATGTCGAACTCGTCGTCGAGTTCGCCGACAACCTGCTCGAGGGCGTCCTCGGCGGTGACGAGACCGACGGTCGAGCCGAACTCGTCTACGACGATGGCGATGTGGCGACGGCGCTCCTGAAACTCCTGGAGGAGCTCGATGGCAAGCTTGGTCTCGGGGACGACGGTGACCTCGCGCATGACCTGGCGGAGGGTGAGGCCGGACTCTCCTTTGCCTCCGAGCGAGAGGGCAACGCTGCGGAAGTGCATGAGGCGGGAGATGTCCTTGGAGTAGACGATGCCGATGATGTGTTCTGGGCCGGAGTCGGGGTCGTAGACAGGAACGCGGGAGTGTTGCTCGTCGACGATGCGGGCGGAGGCCTGCTGGATGGGAAGGGTGGCGGGAAGGGAGAAGATCTTGCCTCGGGGGGTCATGATCTCGCGAACGGTGACGTGGTTGAGCTCGATGGCGCGATGGATGATCTCCTCCTGAAAGACGGGTAGAAGACCCATGCGGCGGGTTGCGGTAGCGATGAGCTTGAGCTCCTCGGGCGAGTGGACGGCGCCTTCGCCGCGCAAGGGCGCGCGGAAGAGCTTGAGCACCGACGATGCGGAGGTGTTCATGAGGCGGACGATGGGACGAGTGATGCGGATGAAAACGTCCATTGGGCCAGCAACGGCGAGGGCGATGCGTTCGGCGCGTTGCAGGGCAAGGGATTTGGGAACCAGCTCTCCGAGAAGAACCTCGAAGTAAGTGATGAGGCAGAAGGAGAGGATGACTGCGACGGTGTTGGCGTAAAGGACTGCGTGAGGAGGCAGGGCGGCGAGTACGCTGCCAGCGAGGGTGAGGATGATCTTCGCGACGGCCGGCTCTCCGACCCAGCCGAGGGCGAGGCCGGCGACGGTGACGCCGAGCTGGACTGCGGGAAGGAACTCGTCGATGGTGTGCTTGAGCTTAAGGGCGGTGCGGGCGCCGGGACGGCCGAGGGCGATCAGTTGCTGAATGCGGGTCTCGCGGACGCTGACCAGGGCGAACTCGGCAGCCACGAAGAAGCTGCTGGCCAGGATAAAGAAGGCCACCATGATCACGCGGAAGAGCATCCATTCGAGCATTCAAGCTGAGTTTAGCAGGGTCCCACAGACGCAGAACGACCCGGGTCGTTCTTTTTTGTTCTGCGAAGCGGCCTGCGGCTTCAGGATTTCTTCGAAAACTTAAGCGAGAACCTTGATGACGGATTTGTCGATGGTGTCCTTGGGGACGAAGCCGACGATCTGCTCGGCCACCTTGCCGCCTTTGAAGATCAGGAGAGCGGGAATGCCGCGAATGCCGTAACGCATAGGCGTGGCTGTATTTGCGTCCACGTCCATCTTCATGACTTTGAGCTTGCCGTGGTAGGCGTTGGCGACCTCGTCGACGACGGGGGCGAGAGCGCGACAGGGGCCACACCACGCGGCCCAAAAGTCCACCAGTACGGGCTCAACCGACTGTAGAACATCTTTTTCAAAGTTCGCATCGTTTACTTCGGTGACGTACTGTCCAGCCATTTACTTTCCTCCAGATGCTCTGATCCCGGACACTCTCACCGTTCAGCGCAATCTAATTGTTACTCCTTATAGTAGATGCAGAAGTTGATTCTTGGTTTCATGGGACGGAGGGAGTGCTTAAAAAGCAAACGCCCGGACCTCTGTGCAGAGGTCAACGGGCGGCGTAGCAGCCCTCCCCAGAACTGCCCACACGGATAAGGTACGAAGGAATCTGTTCCGCGTAAAGAACTCTTAAGTAATGCGGCAGACGTGCAGAAGCGGTTACCCTGTTGGCGAGTTTCACTACATTGCACTTCCTCGGCTTAAGTACCCCACCTCTGGCAATATCGAGCAAAGTATTCCATCTAAAATGGTTAGCTCCGTACCTTGGATGGACGTCACCACCGAGTGGTGGATGCGGCAGAAGGTGTTCCCATCGCCTTCGGAGCTTTCTGTCTCTATTGTATCGAACGGAATTGAACTCATCGGCACTGCAATTGTGCCGATCTGGAGCGGGGATTTGCAGGTTTAGGGCTTGACAGCTGCGAGCTGCACTGAAGTGAAGGAACCCAGCGCAATATTATGCCGTCGCTGGTGCGATTTAGTGCTGCACAATTATTAACCAGCCAGCAGCTACTGGAACTTGCCGAAAACAAGACTCCGCAGGCAACTAGCGAACGGAGAGACTCTTTACCGTCTCCACGCAAACCATCTGCGTCGCCCCTGCACGTTTCTGGGTGAACGGGCAGACCTCAAAGTCACCGAACGACCTCTTGCTCTGATCAATGGCGAATTGCCTGGGGACAATGGGGTCATCCGCATCGTCAGCGACCGGTCCTGCCGTGACTCCGAGCCTTCGCCTCGTTCCTACAGGCCAGATTCTCAGGGGGGAGTCCCAGGGCCATAGGTCGCACGACCGTGAACTACATAACACACGGCCACCAGTTTGGGGTTGTCTTTACAGGATTGAGACGGTGTAGCAGTTGCCCTCTGCATCAGAACAAACAATCCAATAATGGATAGGTATACGCATCTAGCAATCGGCTTTATGACCGACCCGCGCATAACAAACACCCTCACCGGCAGATGACATGTGGAAAGAGACGCCCACAATCGAGACCTTCCCGAAAACGGAGATTCGGCAGGAAGACATGCCGGTTTGTCTGATCTAAGACGGAAGTATATGAAAAAACTGAGTTTTCTCGCCTCCGTCTTTGTGGTGCTGCTTTCGCATTGCGCCTCTGCCCAAACGTCGGTTTATGCGAGTGCAGTGTTTCGTCGGGTCAGGTTGTCTCCGGGTCACTCGATAAGCTGAGGAGTGTCGATGCTGCCTGTTCATTATTTTGTCTCTTATCAAATAGCTTCTCGCCTTCAGAATTGACAACCCCCAATGCTGCTGAGCCTCCCCCATCCAGATTTAATGAGCCGCCAGGATTTTGATTCAAGCGATCCATCCTAGCCATAGCTGTCGACCATTCAGGCATTGTGAAACCAGAGCTTGCGCTTCCGCGCTGTTGACCGGGCGGTGTGAAACCAGCCGCGAGACGATAAGCGTTTTCCGAAGAAATTGCGCCCGGGAAGCTCACGCCACTTCTTGGATTCGGATGCTGTGCATGCTTGAGGACTCCTGGCTTGTCTTTGTCACGGCCTTGATACCTATACTTGGGATCAAGGAGTTTCTCTTGGGGAAATGCTGCGCGTCCCCCGTGATCGGACAGGATGGGGGCTGTTGTCAGCTTCGAGCCATCTTTAAATGTAATCGTACGGTAGTCATCTTCGTATTCCGCAGGATGGGGGATATGTTCTATCTTCTTGCCACCGGGCGTGTCACTTTCCCCATTGCCACTGGGAGTGGCAGTTTCGCCTATGGGGGCGTGTTCGGGCAAGTTCTTATTGGCCCGGCCTGCCACATTAAAATAGCCGCCGTTAATGAAGGCGTGTGAACTCGATCCCGGCGCGGAGTTGCTTACTAACGACTGCTGAGAGTATTCATCAGGGACGCCCCCCTGCATGTCTTTGTCAAAATAGGGTTTGTCGCCACCGACTGCATGCGGTTGAAAGCCTTGGGATGGGACGCTCAGGTAGTGGAGTTCCTTAGGCCCGTTGCTTGTATTCATGTTATCAATGCCAACTTTTTCGAATGTGCCGGCATCACCTTTAATTTGGACATGAACGATTCCGGAGTCACCCACCGAGCTCACGCTCACATGACTTCTGGCCTGCTGGCCTCGCACATGACTCTGTAGGCCCGTGATGACGCTTTGCAGATCTGCCTCTGAAAAATTGCCGCTTTGATCTTCCTGGCCATGGGCATCCTGATTCTCCTCATTAGGAGCAGGTGCCGTCCGCGCTTCGCTTGTGTCGTACTGACTCGGATCCTCAAATGTCAGGCCGAGCATATTATTTTCGTGTATTCCTGGCATGCAAACTCTCCTTAAAAACCATTATTTGAAATGGCACATCCGATCTAACGTGTTTAACCCTTCATCTGCAGCTTTATTCCGGCCTATGGAGTGGCACCATCTCCTATGACGGCACTGTGGCATCTATCGGGAGAATGGTTTGGGTTACGCCTGCTCACAATTGAGCTATCGGTATGATGGCCTCCTGTTCGACTGACAGAACGGTCGACCTGGGAACCGTTGGGCCAGTTCGGCGATCCGCGGTGGACTCGCGCTTCTTCCACTTGGCTACCGTCTTGGGGTTGATGCCAAAGCGTAGTGAAAGTGTCGTCCTGCTCTCTTGACTATGTTGTATCGTTCGACGCACCGCCGCTGTCGTGCGGGCGCTGCCGTGAAAAACATGTCCGATAGCGCCTCCCTCTCGCGCTCAGAACATATGCACCATCAAATGCCGCGACGATACAGCTAGCGATGTAACGCTCCAGCGTCGAACTTGTGTCTGCGGTTTGGCGTTCTACTTTGACGATGCAGAAGGCATCGATACCGACTTCAAGTTCCCAGTAAAACCTTGCAACAGATGCACCCTTATTGGGTAGCGATGGAATAAATGAAGCCCCACGTGTGTTCACTATTGCAGAAACACACAAAGGAGCATCATCGTATGATTGGCAACAACAGATTGACCGAGCTTCGACATATCTCGGCTAAGCGAGGAGCGGCAGCGTTTATTCAAGAGGATCGATGCTTCAGGAGCATTTCGAACAGTGAAGTGACGGGGCAACCTAACCGCTGGCAGGCGAGGGGGCGCAAAATTGCCCTTGCTGTGCTGCTTAGTAGTGTGTCTGCAATCGCAATGGCACAGAGCGGCAACAGCTACCAGGTGACAAATCTGATCTCAGACGGGTCTGTTCCCGCGGCTGTTACAGATCCTAACCTTATCAATCCCTGGGGTATCGGCATAGGTTCCACAGTGTGGCTCAGCGGCGAAAAGACCGGACTTGAACTCGTAACAACTGCAACGGGCACTGAAAAGTTCGATGTTAATATTCCTCCTGCTACCGGCACGTCTCTCGGGCAACCGACGGGTGTGGTCTTCTCTGGGGCCGCGCAGGGCTTCGTCTTGCCCATCGGAGCACCTCCAACATTTCTCTTTGCAACGCATGACGGCACCATCTCGGGCTGGAACGCTGTGCTTGGAATGAATGGCAGCACGGCCCAGATCGTCATCAACAATGGAGCCAACAATGCTGCTTATACGGGTTTGGCTCTGCTCAACAACTCGACAGGCACTTATCTGCTCGCCGCAAACTTCGGGCAGGCGAGCGACATCGAAGTCTATAACACCAGCTTCAGCCAGGTACAGCTTCCAGGAAATTTTACCGACCCTAAGCTGCCTGCCGGGTACTCGCCGTTCTCCGTTCATGTTGTCGGTAACCAGGTCTTCGTTGCGTATGCGCTGCGTTCAACGACCACGACGAACGGTGTAACAGATTTCAAGCAGACGGTCGGTGCGGGTGATGGCATCCTTGATGTCTTCGACCTCAATGGAAACTTTGTTGCAACTGCTGTAAGCGGTGGCAACTTGAACGCTCCATGGGGGGTGGCGATGGCGCCAAGCACCTTCGGTGTCTTTGGCGGCGATTTGCTTGTGGGAAATTTCGGCGACGGGATTATCAACGTCTATAACCCGAATACGTATGCGTTCTTGGGACAGATCATCGACTCGACTGGAAAGCCTGTGGCAAATCCTTCCTTGTGGGAGATTATCTTTGGGACGAGTAACGCGACTCCTCCGGGAACCGGAGACCCGAACACTCTGTTTTTCACCTCTGGTCTCACCGGCGCCTCCCATGGTTTGTTTGCAACGATAACAACAACGAACAATACAACATCTGCGCCGACCTTTGGATTCAGCGCATCAACGTCTGCTGCGACCTTGACAGACGGTTCTAGTACATCGGCAACCGTTAGCGTGGTTCCGACCAATGGCTTCAGTGGGAACGTGGCGCTCTCGTGCAGCGGCCCGGTAGGGGTCTCCTGCACCTTTGCTTCGGACTCACTTCCAGTAACCGCGAGCGCTGTCAGCACGACAAATGTAGTGATCAACACCACGGCTGCTATTTCCAAGATCCAGCACCCGTTCCTGAATCATGGAGTAGCTAGCCTTAGCTTTGCCTTTTTGCTTCCATTCAGTTCGATGCTTGTTCTATCACGCAAGCGCAAAGGGAACGGAAAAAGCTCATTGCACATCCTTGGAGTAGTTGTTCTCTCTATTTCAGTTGCAGGTTTGGCTGTAGGATGTTCGTCGTCCAATTCTGCGTCGACGCCTCCACCACAGGCATCAACGCCTACTGGAATGCAGCAGGTAACGATCAATGCCACCTCTGGAGGCATGACTGTGCAGACCGCTACAATCAATCTGACCATTCAGTAAATCTAAGTCAGCATGTCAAAGAGGCCACCCTAAAGCAGGGTGGCCTCTTTGACATTCGATATGCTCGCAGCATAGCTACGCTGTACGCAAACCGCCGAAGTGGGCCAAGCCTAGTTGCCAAAGTCAGTTGCCATCAGATGATCGCTGGAACGCGAACATGAGTGCACCACAGCTGTCTAAGATCCGGTGTAGAGCTGGAAGGCGGCCCAGTAAATAGGCTTACGGAAGACGCCCTGCGAGTGCAGCATTGACAATTTCGCAGTTCGCAGAGCCTGGTCGGGATCGGCTCCTTCCGTCAGGCTATGGTACATCTGGTCCATCATCTGAGGGGTGGAGCTATCGTTCACCTCCCAGAGGCCTGCAATCACCTGATGGGCTCCCGCGCGCAGAAATGCCCAGGAAAGACCGACCATTCCCTCTCCCGCATAGTTGCGAACTCCCGATCCATAACAGGCGGAGATGGTGACAAGGCGCGCGTTCAAAGGTTGCTGAATGATGTCTCGCGCGTAGAGCTTGTATCGGTCAGGGTCTACAGCAGACGGCGAGAGGATGATTGCGGAGTTCAGAGGGCGCAAATTGCTTGCCATGCCATGCGCCACGAAGTGCAGGTATTTGTACTGAACGGGACGACTGGCGGCGTAGGCTTCCGGCACGGCCGCGGCCCTGGTCAGCGTGGTGCGCCGATCGAGCGGGAAGTATTGCTCAACATTTTCGATCTCCGCTGAGGCATGAGGGAGGGTGTCGTACTCTTTGGTCGCCCGCATCGGGTCACCCATGAGCAAAAGCTTTCCCGCAGACGCCGACCCGGCTTGGGCATCGCGCGACGAAGCTTGGGAGACCAGCCGCAGGGAGGGTGCCATGGTCAGGCGGACGTCATCGATCCAATAGTGAAAACCCTGCGGTCCGGGTCTTAGAAGGGTTTCTAAATTGAAGCCGTGCATTGATCCATCGGGAACGACGAGGACGCGGGCATTCTTTGGGATAAGGGCTTCCACGGATCCAACCAGATTTTCATAGAGCCATTGCGCATCTGGGTTCGATTCCTGCAACGGATCTCGCGACCTCAGAATGTTCGCTTGATAAGTTTGAATCCGTGCTGCGATCTCGCCTTCCGGGGCCAGTACATGCAGATGAGCGCCGCGACGATCGATGGCCCAGAGATACGACCTTTGCTGGCCGAGCGAGTAGAACAGAACAACTTCAAATCCACGAAAGGTGTTCAGCGAGGTGCCCATCCGGGGTGTGCGGGCGGCGCTACGATGCTTCCGTCCTGGATCCTCTTCAGTGCCGTTCAGACTCACCCCGCGCGCGCTATCCAGCAAACGCAAGGCCTCGGAGGGGCGGTTCGAGGCAATGAGAAATTCCGCGTAATGACGATATAACTCGTCTCCATTGGTGGAGAACGGAAGCCTCAGCTCATCCTCCTGCACAGAGTTTCTCTGAGTCTCGAAGGTTTGAATCGATCTGCGATACCACTGTTCTGCATGCGTGGGGCGACCCTCGGCGGCATAGAGTTTCGCAAGTGCATCCGCTGCCGTCCAACGTACAGACGGTAGCGCGATGTTCTCATGCAGCAGTTGCGTCAGCAGACCTTCGGCCTCGGGGGTGTGGGCAGTGGCTGCGGTGAGTGCCTCCACCAGCAGTGCATCCGTTTCGGCGGGCTGATCTCGCAGTTGCCGCGCATCGCGAAGTGCGGCGTCTGCATGAGCCCTCGCCTCAACCGGTTGGTTCCGCCGCAAAGAGAGCATGCCGAGCGCCGCCTCGTTCTCCGCCTGGCGTGCGAGATCGTAGCCGCCCTGTGCAACTTGCCTTGCCTGCTCATAGCACCCCTCAGCCTGCTGCAGATTCCCTAGTTGCGAATAAGCGCGGCCAGCGCTCTCAAGCCAAACGACCTCGCTGTCAGTCGCTCCCAGTTTTCGGGCTTGTACCTCGGCCTGCTGAAAACCTTCCAGCGCCCGTTCGAAGTCGCCAAGGTTATAGTAAGCCCAACCCGTGTTCCCGAGAGAGCTCTGCAGAAGCAGTTCAGCGTGGATCTTGGCGGCAAGCTGCGAAGAAGCGTTGAACCTATCGAGGGCCTCATCGATATGCTCAGCCTGCAGCGCCATGATGCCCAGGTTTAACAGGTCTGTTGCGGCCAGGTACTCGTCCTGGTTTCGCCGCGCGAAGGCAAGACTTGCGCGAAAGGAGCTCTCTGCATCTGCCGGGCGTCCGTTCCTGCGCTCGAGGATGCCCTCGGTGCGCAACAGCTCGCCTTGAAGATGGGAGTTGGTCGCCGTGCTCAATTGCTGCGCCGTTTGTAACTCCTCTGCGGATTGTTCGGACTGCCCCAGTCGGGCGTGCGCCAGAGTAAGCAGCGTCAATCGCTTGATTTCCAGGTCGTCCGTTGGAGAGAACGCAGGCGTATCTCGATCGAGAACGTTGACGACATCCTGGCTCTTCCCCTGAAACTGAAGAATTTCAGCCTCAAGGAGAAGGAACTTGAAGCTCCAGGCAGGATTGCCGGCGAGCAGCTGGACTTCTTGGTCCGATGCCGCTCGCGCAGCGACGTCAAGGTCTCCGCGTAGAAACTCCATGTAGATCCGGCTGTAGTCGGCTGCGGGATTCCTGGTTGCGGGGAGCCGGCATCCAATGAAGCAGAGAAGAACGACAAACAGTGTCAGCGCAGCCCGGGAGGCATGGTGGTGCCATTGCTGACGACCGTCGCAGCGCTTATCTGGCCGCTGCTTTTGCAGCCCAGTTCGGTGCGAAGCATCGACAGATGTGCGGAGTAAGGGAGCACCGTGACCTCTGCAAGAAAGATTCTGCCAAAGTCGGGCAATTCGATGCAGTGAGCGAAGGTCTGACCGGTGGGGACCTCCTCGATATGGTTGATAAGTGAGCACAGAGTGTAACCTTCGAAGGTACTTTTTCCATCCGGGTTTGCAGCCGTGATCCAGCCGAAGCGGTCACGAGCCCACTCGGGGAGATTCTTCTGAGCCAGCCATTCTGCGCCGCGGCGGCGGGCAAACGCAGTGAGTTCAGGCCATTTCAATTCAGGGTCAAAGGCAGCGTCCTGATTATATGCATCGACATCGCGATGATGTTGCGGGAGCAGCGTCGTATCCGCTACCGGCGTGACAAGCTTGCCGTCGATGCGGAGATTGGAGATGTGGGAGCCGGCGAAGGAGATTTTGCGCGGGCCGCCATCGGCCGCAGGCTGCTCGACAAACATTTGAGCAACCACCTTGTCGGCGGTGATCCTGCCCATCACGTCGATCTCTTCCACCACGCTGACGACGCGCTCAGTCCAGGGCCCGTTGAGCCGAGACATTTTTCCAGATACATGCGTGTAGGCGGCGCGCACTTTGATATGGTCTTCAAAGTTGAAGGCACGAGCCTCATCCGTTGCGCGTCCACCTGTCGGAGAGAGCGCTGTGGAACAGGGGGTCGGCACGTATCGAAAAGGCTCATCGAGAAACCCGCCGAGAGAGATTGAATCCGCGTTGAAATAAAACACCTGCTTCACGTTCGTTTGCATCGTGAGTCTCCATTTGATTTCGTGCTAATGGCCCGACTGCGAGACTTCGGTCTTCAGAATGAAATAGTACTTGGCGATCTCGATTCCCGGGCTGTTGGAGTTGCCTTGTGAACTGATGCCTTGCACCGCAAGCGTATAAATCCCGCTTGCGGCGTTGCCCAAAGGTGCGCGCAGGAAGACGGTGTCCCTGGCCGCTTCCGCCGTCACATCAACGCTCCAGACCAACCGGTGCGCCGGCGAGTAGAGAGAACAGGTGTATCGGGACAGTTCATCATGCGTAGGAATGTCGACTTGCAGCAAGACCGTGGCTGCACCGTTCAAACTGACCGATGGCGTGTTCCCCCCCCGGCTGTTTCCACCGACGAGTGAGACTGCAGGGAGGACCGCAGGCGTGTCCAGCCGTGCAACTTCGTTGCGGAGTTGCGGCAGGGTCACTGAATTTTGATAGACCACCAACAAGAGGCATGCTGCAAGGGCCATGGCAGCATAGGTCGGCCTCAATTGGAGCAAACCCAGGAGCGTGGTTCGAGCCCTGCGCGGTGTCGCGAAGACCGGAGCGGAGCCGGGGACCTCGGGCCGCTGAAGCTCCGAACGGGCGGCCTGGAGGAACTCACTCGTCATCTTCAACTCGGCGGCACACGTGAGGCAGTCGAAGAAGTGTTCCTCAAACTCACCGCGCACCTCGGAGGGCAATTCATCCAAGAGATATTGCTCGACGAAATGGTGTTCGGATGCGTAAGAGTGTTCCATCGGCTTGGGCCCCCTAGTGAATAGTGAAGTTCGTTCCGCGAACGTTTCATCGTTGCAAACCTCATGGCAAAGTCTAAACCTGTGCGCCATAAGCCGACCGGAAGGACTGTTTGGCCCGATGCACAAGGACCCTCAGATATTCCCGGCTAATGCCCATCCGAGCGCAGATCTGGTCTTTGTCCTGCTCGTCGAGCAAGACCGCTCGAAGCAGCCCGCGGTCGCGCAGCGAAAGCTTGCTCAGGCTGAGGCGAACCTGGCGGGCGCGGTCCTCCGCTTCAAGTTGGCTCAGCGGGCCAGGTCGCTGATCGACGTAGAAACTATTATCGGTCTCCTCCAGTGGTGTTCCCGTCTTTGTTTGCAAACGGTACTGCTCCTGCAGGACGTGATTGCAGACGGTATTGACGTAGGAGCCAAGACGGTCCGCCTGGCGAAGTCCATCCTCCTTCTGCAGCATTCGAAACACCCGCGCAAAGGTCTCCTGGCGAACGTCTTCGGCAGCTTCCGGAGAGCTGAGGCGTGAGCGTAGCTTCAGGTGGATCAATGCGGTGAAATACTCAAGAAAATGGCGTTGCGTCTCAGGGTCTCCGGCCCGCAGCTTCGACAGGTACTCGGCGTTGAAGGCGAAAAACTCCACTTGATTGCTCCGGCGTTATCTCTGTGTGGCGCGATTATACCTTGGCCAATTTGCAGTTCTCCCAAACCCTACAACGAACTGCGCACGACGACGTATATGACGAGCGATGTTTCGACAGGCTTTCGGATTGGATTCGATAGGTCTGAACTGGAGAGGTCTCGAGATACGAAGAACGCGAGGATTCGTCCGGTGCGGGTCAGAACCCCCTACACTTCGCAGAGAAAAGACTCACCTGGTCTGAAACGATCACCGGTTCAGTCGCACTATACCGATAAGCGCTCTCACGGTTGCGGATGAAAAACCGGGACTCGTGAATCCGCTTCATCGACGGGTTGATCCCCTTGCCCTCTTTTTGCATTCCGCGAGCGCGGCATTGTTAGCGGCGGGATTCTTCCACCGACTCGTCTTTCGGTTTATCTTCTCGGCCCTACCCCCGTTGTCCCAAAGTTCAATCGCACGATTGCCCACAAACTTTTCCCGGTTTCTTTGTAACGATCTCAGACCTGATTTCACCATTTAGACGGAACACAGGTGCCCGACAGACTCGCGAGTCCGGCGAAGGGCCGGAGGCCGAACCAAACGCACCTCAGAAAATCTGCTCACAGCATTCACAGCCACGGTGATTTTTACCCAGGAGAGCGTTCGCGGCAGGGTCCCTTGCTCTCCCCTCACTTTAAAGATCTTCCTTGGAGGTTTATATGCACTACCGCAACATTCTTCGATCTGCGAGTCTAGCGACAGCAGTCTTCTTCCTACTCACCTTCACCTCTTCCCTTCTCGGCTCACCATACGCCGAGGCCCAGACCTCCGTTGCGATCCAAACCATCCAGGCTCCGGCGACGCCTGCCTCTTCGGGACGCATCGCCGTGTTTACGCCGCACGCAGTGCGGGAAGGGGCGGCATCGCCGGTCGGCCATTACAACCCTGAACAAAAACTGCGCCTGGTGCTGAATCTTCAGCCGCCACACATGGCCGAGGAAGATCAGTTCATTAAGGAGCTGGTCACCAAAGGCTCTCCCGGCTTCCATCAATTCCTGACTCAGGAGGAGTGGAACGCGCGTTTCGCCCCTTCCGTCGAGAACGAGCAGGCGGTGGTGGACTGGGCTCAGAGCGTTGGCCTCACGGTGACGAAGCGCT
>Ga0302140_10008602_pt1 | contig 12682 bp, 13 predicted proteins | sample I_Bog_E1_1_FD_202095 | JGI IMG/M metagenome (GOLD analysis project Ga0302140, IMG submission 202095) | Peat permafrost microbial communities from Stordalen Mire near Abisko, Sweden - I_Bog_E1_1 | ecosystem: Environmental > Terrestrial > Soil > Wetlands > Peat | place: Sweden: Abisko, Stordalen...
TTGATGAAAGAACTTGATTGACCAGCGCTCGTGAAGGACAATGTTGTGGTTGTGATGTTATCCAACCAAACTCGACTGATCTCCAGACCACCCGGGATAAGTGAGTACTTCAGAGCACTTTGGATATCAGTTCGTAGCAGACTTGGTCCTTCCGTGAAGTCTCGAATTGTCCGTATGCTGCCAAGAATTGCTACTGCCAAGACAGCCGTGCTATTGAATTCGAGCCGAACACTAACCCCCACGGTTGCGTTTCCACCGCTGCTGTCATCATAGACTGGTCCTAGCGGTGACCCAATAGATGAATTCAGTAACTGAACGTTCAGGGTTCCATTGATTCCATTCTCTGGCTGGAAATAGGTAGCGATGCCGCTGTTTCCAGCAGGCCAAGCAACAACGATTCTGGGTGAGATGATGCTTAAGTTGCTGTCAGGTTCAGGAGAAGTAACCACAACTTGTGTTGCAGCGTGACAATCCGAGTAGAAGTAATTCTCATACGGCGGAGAACTGAGATGCTGGGTTGTTGCTACCGACGTGCATGTCGCGGCTGGTGCAGAGCTCGAAGTTGACGAGCTGGGAGCCAGCGGATAGACAAGGTGCTCATTCTCACATCTGAACAATTAACCAAGTGCGCCTTTGAAGGTTCGTGACACTCACGAGTACATGGAAGGAAGGTAGCAGTCGGCACCGCATCTCAATGTAGCCCCTTCGCTCAGAACTGGACACAGAAAATCCGAGTTATAGCAGGTGTACTTCACAGAGTCAGCAAATACTCATACCGAAATAGAGGCCTTGTACTTGGGATGCATAGTAATAAGCCTCGCCGCAAGGTTTCAGAGCTTGGTCCACTGGGCCATCTGCCAAAACTGCACCACATGGGAGAAGTGCAAGCACAAGCTGGCTGATCCTTCGCGCCATAAGTTCCGACTTTGTGTATCTACCGAGTTGGGCAATTGTTCGTATCCAATGAACAAGTAAACATTCGTCTAATAAACATCGCACCAGGGTTCCATAGCCTTGATATAGCCACGAGGAAAGAGAATCCGGCTGACAGGCCGCAAAGCCAGAAAACCACGTCATTGAAGGGCAAGAGCCGGCGATTCCTGATCTCCACCCGCCATTGCCAAGCCGAGCCGTCACTCGACATGTCTGACTTGTTCTCGGGCTCTAAGAGCGAGTTCTCGGTGCGATTGTGGAGAATGCGGGGAAATGTGGGAAAGGGAAGAAAAGTCCAAGAACCGGGAACTGTTGCGTGGAATGCTGCTTCTGGAAGCTGCAGCCGAAGCCACTGTCGATCTTCGACACACGTGATTTGAGTTGCCGTTTTGGTTGGTAATGGAGAGGAAATCGCCTGTTTCTGTTCAAGGGTGGGCTGTTGTTTGGAGAGTCATTTCTCGTGGCTTACTGAACCACTTGCCTGGATTGATAGGTTGGGACAATCTCCGTTGCTGGGAGAATGCACCTTGAATGAGTACCCTCGCAGGTCACCACCATCACTTAAAACTGTAAGCCCCAAAATATCACTGACACTTGCAATTGCTGGCATTTACTGCTTTTCAAGTCCTACGGACTTAATCTCTCAATCTTCCACTCCCCCGTCTCCGCCTTCGTATACCGAAACCGATCATGCAATCTACTCTCCCTCCCCTGCCAAAACTCGACCATTTCGGGCTTAATTCTCAAGCCTCCCCAAAACTCAGGAATGGGGATTCTCTCTTGCCCATCAAACTTCTCCTCAACATCCTTAACCCATCCCTCCAGCTCTTCCCTCCCACTGAGCACCTGACTTTGCTTGCTAGCCCAGGCACCAATTCTCGAGCCTCGAATCCGCGTATCATAATATACCTGGCTCTCCTCACTACTCATTCTCTCCACCAGTCCCTCGACTCTGACCTGCCTCTCCATCTCCCTCCACCAGAATGTTAGGCTCGCCCACTTGTTGTTCTCGATATCCTTCGCCTTTTTGCTTGTGCCAAAGTTCGAATATATGACGAAGCCTTTCGAGTCAAGCTCTTTTAGGTAGACCATACGTGCACTGACGCGGCCGGAAGGAAGAGAGGCTGTGGAGAGACAGACGGTTTCGGGTTGGTGGACACCGTTTTGTTGTGCGGTTGTAAACCAAGTGTGGAATTGCGTGAAGGGGGATTTCGGGTCAAGTTGGTCGAGGGACAGCGCGCCTTTCGTGTATTGATCTGCTTGAGAGTTCGTCTTGTCGTTTGCTGGTGCAACTGTGTAGAATCAGCATCTGCTGGTATGTGAGAGAAGGCGGGGGAGACGTTGGGTGGAGGAAGTTGGATTGAGACGTACAGATCAGCTTGCCAGCGTCTTGGGGAGGATGGAGAGCCATTCTGCGAAGGCTTGATCGAAATAATACACTTGAAGCAACTCTCATGTGGCAGGCCGCTGTGGTGTTGTAACAGAGGAGGGAAAGGATCTTCCCTTGTCAGGTCACTTTCTTGGGCTGTCAATATGCGCTAATTTAGTCTATGTTCAGCCTTGCGTGGCGTTCAGCCTTGTCCCCCTTCCAAGCTTTTGTCTAGTACTGTAACATCTAGGGGGAAAATGGCATATACGACTTGAGATGTGCATGATAGCAGCATAGAATGTCTCATGTATGCTGTGCTTCGATTGCTCGTTCTGCGTGCCTCTACGTAACGTTCCCCCCTATGCTGCAAGATCCGCCCAGGTCCCAATGCGTAAATACGCCCAACGCCAGATGCTGCCATATTTACCTACCGAAAACTTGCCTAATCAAAGTCAAGATTCGGCGCCAGTGTGATCAAACTGAATCTCAACTCTCCTCCGCCAGCCTCTTCCTCCCTCTTCAAGAACTTCCTGACCCCAAGATCTAGTGCCTTCTCAGAAAGAACATCCTCATCTGGTCCAAGAGGCCCTCTATTCAATGGACCTTTCCGCCTGCCATCCATTTCCCACAAGTTGTTCTTCTCATCCTTCACAAAGCAGACATAGTGCAGATCGATATTGTCCTCTGCATCTGGAGGACTACTTTGTCCCTCCACAGCAGCATCCTGATGCGCACGTTCTAGCGCTTGCGAGTTGTAGAGAAGGTCTGCACGCTCAACAGGCCCAAGAGGTGTGGCATCTTTGACCAGCTTCTCAAGATCTGATCCTTGTTCTGCCTGTAATTAGCATCATTCCCGCATCTTCCCGGAGCAGCACGCACCAATAAACCCTCTCGAGTTACCATTGCTGATAGCATGCAGCAGGCCGATTAATCCACAGGCATTTCTTATAGTCTGCTTATACCATAGCACCGGCTCATCCGAACCCTTGCCTTCATATTCTGCTTTCTTCTCGTCCTCTTGGATTCGAAACAATTCGTATGAGCGGCTGACGGGGAAGACAAGCAGAAGGGCGCTGGCGGGTCGAGGGACGAAGGCGAGAAGATCGGGATCTTCAATGCTGAAGACGTCATGGAAGGAAAGTGCTGTCGAGAGGCCGAGCTTGTGAACGAGCGCGGACATTACTTCTGGGTTGTTCTCTGCACATACAATGAGCAGGAGGAATTTAGACATTGGTAGGGTGCCTACCAAGAGGTACGAAGGCCTTTCTCGACTTGGGAACATCGGGATCGTCTATGGCAATGGGCGCCTCCTGCGAGAGCTGAGGCTCGGGGTTGGTCATCGTGAGAGGGGGGTTTGAGGCTGCAGGACGGTGATGAGGTTCTTCTGCTGGAGCTTAGTTATGGTCCTTGCCAACCCGAGCTTGTAGAAAGCAGTCTGGAAAAAGGCCAGCGGAAAGGCAGACTGCAAGAACCCAGGCTCCCAGGCGTGCGTGGTGCGTGGCTTGGGGAAGTTCTGGTGGCCGGAGAAACCTTTTACCCCACAATCTCGGAGGATCGTTTCTCCGTTCCGCCAGGCACAGCTCTCTGTCACCGTTTGTCCCCATCATCGTTTCTTTACAACTATTCAACGCCACACAAACCTCTGTCACATCGGCTGTGGACAGTCTTCCGCTCAACACCCAGAAGCATCTCCTCGACCGTGATCGTTACTCGATGTATCAAGTACTAAACAGAGCTCATTGCCTCTCCACGTGAATCCTACCAGATTCTGAGATTCCGAATCTGAAAGCCACATCGAAAGCTTGAATATGCCCTAATACGGAACATTTCCTTCGATTACTTCGGCAGCGTAGCACGCCACACAGAAATAATGGGGAGACTCACAACTGCGGCTTCAGCCGATGACGACGAGGCTCGCAGGAGCCATCCTCCCGAACCTGGGAACGTCCCTGTTTTCCCAATGTCCTTCCTTCATCAACAGCCCCTATGCCCGACATAAACCCCGTCGCTTTCTACTATTGCAAGCGCAGTCCCCCAAGTAGATCTCACTCAGCAGACTTTGCCGCCGCCTCGAGTGTCTGTGGGCAAGTATGTGATAGGGCCGCTTGACCTTTCTGCGTGGGTCCAGATTTTATCCGGCCAGGTACCACTCAGGAACAGGAACAATCGCATCTTGAAACGCGACAAGATTGCCGCGCTCATCCACAGGAACCGGATCGGCAAGTGTCGTTTATCGGCTTCATTTCTTCCTATCTAGTCGATTATGCTGTCGGAATGCCCCAGCAAACGTATAAAGCCAAGCATAACAAGCTCTGCACTATTGCTGCACAATCTAGCTCGATGGTCCCCAGCGCGCAGCTGTACAGGAATGTTCCAGCCGGATTCACGGCCAGGTACCTCCGTACCTCGTCCTTTTATTTTTGGATTTCAATTAAAGTTATTCGTCAACGGCCAAGGTTGCCTATATTGCTGGGGACCGGACGCGCATCAACCATCTCTAGCCTATACACTTCATCCATGAGGCTCGCGTCGATCCCGAACCGTGCTGCCCTTGTTTTCTGCGCCGACCTTTTACTCGGACTCTGTAATGTAACCCAGCGGCTTTCCCACGTGCGGACTCCGACAAAAGTTCTGTCTGTCAAGGAAAAGCCCACGATTCCTGCCTAGATCCTCCGTCGAAGGACCCGGATGTGTTGAAGCGAATATGCCGCGGCTTCGGTCCCCTCTGGCGAAGGTATTACGAGCTCGCTTGCTTAAATCCAGCAATATCATCAGCTCATCACTGTAAACTTTGTGCTCCGGTGCGGCGTATACTATGGATTGTTTCCCTTACACCGCAGTGGCGTACATACGACATATTAACCATCCGCGAATGGAGATACCTTGGCACTATCTGCTTGATTTTGCGTCGTATATTATTCAGTCAGCCAATCCTTTGCCGTCTACGGGATGCCAAATGCTGGTTATCCCGCGTTGATGTCGGGTCATGGTGCCGGTTGAGAAAAATTCCCGATAGTTGCAGGGCATCCAGATGCAGGTTCAATTGGCCTCACCCTTCCCTTCCCTTCCCTATATAATCAAGGCCCCGCCGCCTAGTCCTTGTGTTTCTAACTTATCATCTGAGGTTTTGACAAGTCCCCGTACAGCCCTCTCAATTTCGACCTACGAAGCTTCACCATGTTGCTCTCTAAAGCCCTCGGTTCTGTCCTTGCTCTTGCAAGCATAGTTGCATCTGTATGAGTTGCCCTACACGGCATCTTGCTACGCAGAAACGCTAATTCTCTGGCAGCAAGTAATTGTCACCGTTACGAACACAGTCACAGTTGTCACAGTCACCGGTTAGTAATCCGAGTCCATGTTTCCACAGCCCCGGAATGCTACGAAGGCCACGTGCTGTAGCTCTTCGAAAACAAAGTGTTCAAATTTTGTTAGCAATCTTCGCTAATTCCCTTTAGTTCAACCTTTAACTACCTCAACATATACCACCTTTGTTACTGTTGGCGCGAACCCACCCCCGACCTCCCAGTTGACCACGATTTACATCACTGCAACCGCAACAACAACTTTGACGAGTGCCAGTGCTGTCATAACTACGTGTCCAATTCCTCTATACGACCAGTGCGGTGGAACGAGTTGGTCAGGATGCACATACTGTGCAGCTGGGGCTAGTTGCCATAGCCAGAATGGTAAGTCTCATCGCCTGTAGCCCCCTACTCGCTGACATCTTCTTCAGCTTTCTATTGGCAATGCCTTCCAACCGGGAACAATGTGGTCACCGTAACACAGACGGTCTATAAGAAGCCATAGAGGAGCAGGACTTTGGTGGACCTAGAAGGTGTTAGACTATCTTAATCAGTTCCTCGGGTTCTTTCCGAAACATACATTAGGGAGATAGCTGTAGGGTTGACTCCGTGCACTTGCGACATTGAATATTAATGATTGGAGTACGAATAATCTTCTTCAGGGTCTCATAAAATTTGATCAGTTGGTTTAGAATTCTTTCCCTCCACTTTGAAACACGCAGGGCTCCAGCCAAGCTAGCCAACGTGTTGTTATTTCGTCCCAAAACCTTCTCAATGCTCTCGGCACGGTCTTATTCAGGAACCGGAACCTTGTGAATCGTGATACTAAAGTAGTGTTGTCCCAAGAATTCCCCGCTGCAGGTAATCCCTGCTCGCATACGTCTAAAACTCCCAAATACGACCCCACAAAACCCTGGGCGTGTCTGATCTCAACCTTATCGGATCTGCCTGAAGCGCATTAAATCTTTCTGATGCATGACGTTTTCAATCAAACTTTCCCCAGAACATGGGATGGTCCTGCACACCCGCGTCGGTGGTGTACAAAAACGTGGACCCCCCGCTGTTAATCAACCGGAGCTCCCCAAGCTCGCTCAGAAATAGCAACACTCATTCACATTTCCTTATTAGCCCGACCTCTATTCGCTCATTCATCTAATCAATATGCACTTTGCATCTTATCTTTCACCGTTGGCGCTGGCTATCGCCACATCGGCCCAGAAGTGCCCTCTCCAGTTCGATGGACGGGTGCCCGTCGGCTCCACGCCTTCCTCATTTGACCTTGACAGCAGTCCCTTCGGAACCCAGTTCGTCTTTGGTCAAAGTGCGTCTATTAATATCTCCGCCTTTTTCCCCCACTTCCACATTAACCAGAATCTACAGACCTCAGCTGGAGCAAGATCATCGAGCTACCAAGCATCAACGGATCTCTCGTCCGTCTACCCTTCATGAATCTCTTGGCAAACTCTCAGCTGACGTCTCCCAGTTCGACAGCAACGCAAACATCGCTATCGAAGTGACGCTCTCCGATGCCTCGATCTTCGCGCCCTCCCCAACGAACGTTCAGACTGGCTTCCGCCGTGCAGAGCTAAACCCGGCCTCAAACAACGGCACTGATCCGTCCACCTTGGGCATCAAAACACTGCACTTCTCTGTCCGCAAGGATGATGCCAGACCATTGAACCTCAGTCATGAATACCAATTGGTATTCCTTGAAGATGCGAAGTTCAGCACGAATCAATTTGTTCTAAAGACGGGAACAATTGCGGGACAACCGGTAGGCCAGAGTTCGGATTTACTAGTCCTGCAGGGCAATGTGAATGCACCAGTTGTGAAGAATCTGTTTAATGTTACCTTTTTGGCCGATACATGGCATAATTTCGCGCTGGTGTTGGACTTTACCGCTAAGTGTGTCTTTCCACAATCTCTTTTCTACTCTACCTCCACCAAGATTGGTGCTAACAGGAAACAGTACAACACAAGTGCTTTACTCTCAAAACTCGACAGCATTGGCAAATGTTACGAGTGTACTGAGTAATGATATTTCAGGGCAGGGCCAATACCATTTTGGCGCGTTGAAGAAGGGGACTGGTGTAGAATTGACGGATGTCACAAAACAGGGCTTTCAGGAAAGCGGCATTAACGAGGGAGTCATTTATGGAGGCATTTTTGAAGAGATTAGTGCAGGTGGGTGTGTGAGCTTGAGTCTTTGAGGGGTGCAACGCGGTAAGAAGGTACTGCATCAAGATGTATGATAGTATTTGAATGTAATTTGTATTTTTGCTCTCGTCTGGCTACTTAGAGCGCTAGAAGCACAAAGATACTGAAGGATTGTTCAATTTCCAGCTCGTACAACCAACTGTAGCCAATCATCTCAACGCAGAGCCATCTACTAGCCCGGAACCGTCTAACATGGAAAAGGGGTAAGTTGTCCGAGGATTCCCTTCTCTCATACCACCAAATCTTGATGCCAACTTTGGCGAGACTTCACTAGATAATCTCTAGGGAGTCTAGAAAGTGCAAGTCGCTTCCAAAGTTTTGAAGTATCAATAGAGCTATTGCTAGCGAAGAACCGCTTTCCAAATCACGTAACATAACGCGTAACGGCAACTTAGTGCCACGGTATCTTTACTGTATCATATGAGCAGCAATCACACGTAAGGAAAAAGCAAATATTGCAAGAGCGAATGAGGTTACTTGCAGAATTAACCCCTCTCCATCGTGCTTGAAGCGTGCCTTAAAGTGGGGTTCTCGATGATGACATGCGGGGAGAGAATGGCAGAATCCTTTCTGACAAAGCAAATCAACTATATTAGCCCCTCTCAAACCACAGAGATAAGTTAACCCAGTCCAGTTCGTATCTGTTGCCTTGATCAGAATAATACACAGAATCCTTCAACAACACTGATAAGAATCCTGCATAATGTCAGCTACAATCACCGAGACTCTACGAAAGGTGGATTTGAACACAGTTGAGGATGCACACCAGTACGATTTCAGTTCTCTTACACCCTACGTCCATCCACCAGAGACCAAGAAAGACCTCCCATGGGCCGAACTCGTAACCTTGGATCTCGAAGACTATGGCCGACCTGGTGGAAAAGAGAGGCTAGCCAAACAACTCGAGCACGCAGTGCACCATGTCGGCTTCTTCTACGTAAAGAACTATGGCCTTACGGATGAGCAAGTTCAGCAACAATTCACACTGGCGAAAGCCTTCTTCGACCTCCCAACCGAGGAAAAAGCCAAATATGAAGTCGACTACGCGAACGCGGATTACAATGGCTGGCGTCGAGCAGGCCGCAGCAAGATCAGTACCGCCAGGGACAATGTTGAGATATTCAACATTCCCAAATTTACCCAGGACTTTATCGGCAAATATCCACAGCCAGAATTGGTCAAGGCCCATCTTCCAGAGATCGAGGTTTTTGCTAAAGCACTGCATTCCAATGTTGTGCTCCCGCTGCTCCGTCTCTTTGCAATTGTCCTACAGCTTCCAGATGAAGAATATCTTGTCAAGCAGCACACTTATGAAAAGAAAAGTGAAGATCATTTTCGATACATGATCTATCGAAAGCGAACTCCTGAGGAGCATGCTGCAAGCGGATTTGGGCAGAGCACTGGACACACTGATCTCGGAACGGTGACGTTGCTCTTCCGCCAACCTATTGCTGGACTGCAGATCCTCGGCGAAGACGGAAACTGGACATATGTCTCAGCTCAACCTGGAACAATCACAGTCAATCTTGCAGACACCATCTCTCACTTGACAGGTGGATGGCTCAAGAGCTCAGTCCATCGAGTAGTTGCACCACCCGAGGATCAGTGGCAGTATGACCGTACCGGATTGTTGTATTTCGCGAGACCACACAATGATACAGTGTTGGTCCCCATAGATGACTCGCCGGTTCTCAAAGCCGCTGGTGTGAAGACGAGATTTGAGGAGCCCGTGACAATGGAGCAGTGGGTCAAGGCAAAGCAGACTTTGCAATTGAATCCCGAGATTGCAGCAAAGAAATATGCCGAAGCTGGAGACGGCACCGTTGAAGTCATTGGTGGGTTCAAGGACCGGCGATATAAGTGAGAAGCGATGGAAGGGAGAAAGATGTTCCTTGTACGGCTCCAAATAATGACGAACCCGACAGCTTGCTTGGTTTCGATATTTTTGAAACGAATTGTGAATATTAGCTTCTATGAGCTAATCTGTGTATGACTGCAATGATGGAATATTTTAAACAATGTCAACCCAGTATGATCGTCTTCTGACGCTCACCGGGGTCAAGGCTCTTCGCAAGTGATTCTTTGAAAATCCAGCCAACGCCAAGCCTGTAAGCTATCCCGTCTCGCCATTCAAGTACCATAACATTGAACAAGTTCCAATTTGAAGCTTTGTGCATTTTCAGATCGAGGCGTGAGCGCACTGACTTCATGTGTGGGGAATCTCGTGCCAGGAGACTGCTCCCACCAGCACGAGGTTTGAGCTGTCCTGAGGATCGGCTAGATCTAAGAGGAGCGTCAGACGATCTGTAAGAACTGGGAAATAATTCGTAATGCCAGGGCTCGCTATGCTTCTCCGAAATGACAACAACTTCGTGGACACCGAGCAGGTTGGGAAGATTGCCAAGTTGCAGCTCGTGGCCGTCCTCTAGTTCTCCAATTAAGTTGTCCTTGGCGTCAAGAATGCCAAGATTAGATCTGTAATTTGTTCCTTGTTCTGGCTCGAAGAATGCGATGGTGAAAGTTGCACATTGGGCGTGTTTTAGCTGAATGAGACCAGGGTTGTCACCAAAATTGTCGGGGCGCTTGAATCGATCTGGGATAGAGGTCTTGACGGGGTCGCTATGAGGCGTAAAACTGGCAGAAAATTCATCTAAATGCCAAAACGCTCCCAAATTGGGAACATAGTACTCGAATGTGTTGTGACTTTTGATGACTCCAGTCAATCGCACAAAATCACTAGCTCTCCGGACGGAGCTTATGTCGACCGGCCCAGACCACCCGGCCCAGCTCCATGACGGAAAAGCTTCACGGCGAGATTGGTTTGCTTTCGGAGACCAGAGAAGTGCTAACTCAAAGTATTTGATAGGAAGACCATAGAAAAGTGTCGTTTCCAAATCACTTTCCAGGACCTTGGATATGCCCGCAAAAGCGTTGAGACCGTCGTCTGCATAACTCAAATGTCGACGGGAGTAAGCCTCGACGCAGGAAATATAGGACGAAATGGCAGCTGCTGGATCTTTTCCGGGTTGAAGGGGACGTTGGAAGTGCTTCATGATTCCCCCTTCACCAGCCATGACTTCCGTCTCCTCAGTCACTAGATCCTCGCGCCAGACCGACTTGGAGCAGACGAAGAATGTCAAACCGTCCGCAAAGACGACTTGTCGCTTGGATAGAAGTTGCTCCTGGTAGCTGGTCTACGATTAGGCTCGCACTCAGAATAGAAACACAAATTAAGAGAGAGTACTCACGTCCAACCTCGAGTCTCATGGAACCACTTTCCACTTTCGCGTTGCACCTGGAAGAAATCAATCCCAGTGAGGTCAAGACCTTGGTCTACTGTTTGCTGTAGGCTTCTTCCGCTGAAAAGGCTCGCATTCGCGTCGCTGCCGGTAGCAGCGATTATTGTGAGGAGTGCGCCACTGAAAATGAGATCCATGTTGTCGATGAGCCCATGCTTCTGATCTCTGTCGTCTTGCACAATACAAAGGGAGTCAACCCACAGGAATCGCTCCCCGATCTGGCATATGAATTCGATAGAGTCTGATAACGTTTTTGGCAATAAGCGTGCATGATCTTTGAGGCTCCCGGGTCGTCTAAGCTGAGCCAAATTTGCTTTGGTAAGGTTGATAAATGGATTCCTGCCCCAGACATAACTTAAAGCTGCATACCTGCAATCCACAGGTGCATCAACGAGACACTGTTTGTGTACATCTATAAGAACAAAATTGGGTATGTTCCAAACATGGGACTGCTGTTCTTCAGTTCCACGGATCACACTGCAAGCTGAGCCGTGGTTTTCGAGGCAGGTATTGAGCCACTGTCGAACAAGACCACACTTATCTTCTATGGTTTCAAGATTCCGGCAAGAATATTGGATGGTAGATGCACCGCTGTAGGCTGCATTGAGTAGACTTGGGACGAACTGAATATCGAAACGGTCATATTCAGAGCAGAACCCGAGGAAGACCGGCCGCCGAACTTTCATCACCTCCTTATCCCAGACCGGGTCTTCCCATCGAAGGCAGACTTCATACTGGGTCTGATCCTCGGGTATTGGGTGAACGGACTTGAGAACAATAACTTTGACAGCCAGGGAACATATTGGGCAGTCTGGTCTGTCATTGAGATCTGCGAGTGTCCCCAGTCTGGCTTTTCTAAATGCGCCCCAAGCATCAATGCGAAGCTCGGAAGGATCTGTGTCAAAAAAATCTGTGATCTTGAGGTTCAACCCGATGCAGACCGTGCATAGCTGTCTCTGAAGTGGACCGGAGGTCTCGCTGTATCGGATGTCCATTTCCTGTTGAACTGATATGTGGTTAGAGTTTGATGAGGTTGAAAGTTGAAGGTGGGTGGAGAAATACCGCTGCATGCTGATAAATACGCAGGACGCTCCGATACAGGTGGCTCTGGGGAGAGAGAGAACCTTATGAGGGAGGCTAACGGACCTCAGGAATAAAGTACAAATCTGAAATATACTTCTGGATGGCTTTCTTTCACTTGATATTGTAGTTCTACCTTCTCACTCTGCCAACTTGGTCAAGCTTCGTGTTCTCTAAATGATGTAAGGAATCGATAACCCCCATAGACATTTTCCTAGTAGACATATCTAAATCCTACCCCTCTAGCATCACCCTCTCGAATAGAGTTATCGTTTTCCAACGCCTCTAATTTCTTGTTCTCCTTGATATGAACTCTGCAGAAATGTTAGTAAAAGACCACTTCTGCATTAACTGCGGAACTTACATCCTCAACAGAAATGCTAACCCAGCAACAGCAAGACATAATCCTGCAACGGCAGCACCTCCAGCCAAATATCTGGGTCCCTCAGAAGCCGGGTACAGATATGGCCCATAAATGTTGG